>Ga0114932_10000551_pt1 | contig 44361 bp, 36 predicted proteins | sample 2SBtaG_2_FD_87286 | JGI IMG/M metagenome (GOLD analysis project Ga0114932, IMG submission 87286) | Deep subsurface microbial communities from Kolumbo volcano to uncover new lineages of life (NeLLi) - 2SBTROV12_ACTIVE470 metaG | ecosystem: Environmental > Aquatic > Marine > Volcanic ...
CAAGCAGTGTTCTGTATCGACGTGCGCTCAGAGCGCTATCGTCGTGCGCTGGAACAGGCTGGAAAAAGTCTGGGCAGCTACGTACAAAGCAAAGGCTTTGCCGGGTTCTTTGGGGTGCCGCTGGCCATTCAGCGCAAAGGTCGCGATGTTCCGCATGTACCGGGGTTACTGCAACCGGCGTACTACATTAAAGCACCAGCGCGTAAGCAATCGGTTGGTTCCTTATTAAGCAATATGTTCAATGCGCCGGTCTCCATGTTCAGCGGCGTTGAAGCACTGGGCTTAAGTAAACTGAAGTCCTTACTCACCGGAGTGCCTGGGCAAATGGCTACGGCTAACAATGCGCACATTGCCGAAGGCAGCATTTGCGAGCACAACGGCGAGGCGTCAATGGAGTCGCTGGTGACTATATGTCAGCAGGCTCTGGCGGGAATGCAGTTTGAGCGTTTTGCGCAGCATATTGTGCTGGTCGGGCATGGCTCGCATCACAGCAACAATGCTCAACGAGCAGGGCTTAACTGCGGCGCCTGCGGCGGTCAAACCGGTGCGTTAAGTGCCCGGGTGTTAGTACGGCTGCTTAACAACCAGGATATTCGTGAGCATTTACGCGAGCAGGGCGTTGCTATTCCCGACGCTACTCAGTTCCATTCCGCTATGCATGAAACCGTCACCGACAAGGTTATCTGGTTATCTAATAACGTGCCGGACAGCGTCAAACAAGTGTTCCGCGCAGCAACAGAAAAGCTAACCCAGGCCTGCGGCGAGTCAGAAAAAGACCGTGAAACACGCTCCGGCCACTGGGCTGAACTACGCCCGGAATGGGGGCTGGCTGACAACAACGTCTTATTTTTCGGACAGGCTGATCGGCTAACCTCGGCTGAAACTATCGGCAGTAACTTTCTGCACGACTACAACAGTAAAAACGACCCAAATGGCGAACTGCTGGCTCAGCTAATGAGCGCGCCGGGCCTTGTTGCTAACTGGATAAACTGGCAGTACTACTGCTCAGTAACCGAGCCTAAGCAACTGGGCAGCGGTAATAAGTTGCTGCATAACCGGGTAGTTAACGACATTGGCGTTTTTGAAGGCAACGGTGGCGACTTGCGCCAGGGGCTGGCCTGGCAGTCGGTGCATAACGGTAGTGACTTTGTGCACCGGCCCATGCGCCTGCAGGTTATTGTCGAAGCCGACGAAGCCACCATTCAGCGGGCGCTGGCCAAGGCTGTCGCTTTTAACGAACTCTTTGAACAACAGTGGATCAATCTGCATCGACTGAACGCGCGAGGTGAACTATGTCCAGTGACAACACCAGTAACAGCAAAATGACAGCGACAACCTGTCATACCCTGAAAGCCTTTTATGACTGCGTGCGCTCGCGGCCGTTTAACCAGCCCTTCGCCCTGCGCTACAACGACGGCAGCATCGACCAGGGGCTAAACTCCGAAGAAGCCGCCAAAGAAAGCCTGCGCGCCCACCACAACCCCTACCTTGAGCAACCCGTTGTTGTTGAGTGGGGGTGACCACCCGCCTTGTCGCCGGACATGCCCACCATGTACCTGACATGCACGCCATGTAGCCTGACATTTATGTCAGGTGAGATATTGGCCCTGACATAAATGTCAGGCTACATTCACTCGATTGCGTGAATTAGGAACTGCTATGTTGTTAGAGGCGAAAAACACAAAGGTCATTGGAAAATTAGCGAAAGTTGTGCGGCAACAGCAAAAGCTGGATCAGACAACAGCTGGCGCTTTTGCAGGCTGTGGTATTAATTTTGTGAGTCAATTCGAAAACGGCAAGCCAACAGTGCAACTGGAAAAGGCCCTAAATGTACTAAATGCACTTGGCATAAAAGTTTACTTAGACATTCCTGACAGCGCTTCGGGCGACAAGCTCACTGAATTAACCGGACGCCTCAATCATGAGTAGTTCACTTGTCGAAGAACGCCGTCTTGTCGTTTATATCAACGATAATATTGTCGGCGAACTGCGGGAGCATAATGGCTTATGGGCATTTGAATACGCCCTCGACTGGCTCAGTAAGCCGAATGCCTTTCCGCTCACTCCGTCGCTCCTCTTACGGCAAGAAGCGCATATCAATACCGGCACCAAACGTCCTGTTCATTAACGGTTCCACGTGTTGCTATCGATTACATCCCGGAACCGGTCTACATTGTTGAACGTTTTGATCGTATTGGGCAAGTCACCCGGGAGGACGTGTTAGCTTTCGCGCATAAGCGCCATGTAGTTTTCAATTGGACGATTATAAACTTTCAATTGGACGATTATAAATTTTCAATTGGACGTAGATTGACTTACAATTGGTCGAAGTTTAATTAAAGGTGGCGACGCTGATGAATAAACCCTTACTTGAGCGGTATACAAAGGAGAGTCTATTAGACGCTCTAGAAGACACTCCCGTTATACTCATACATGGCTCGCGACAATGCGGAAAAACAACGCTTGCTAAATCTGTTGGTGAAGTGATGGGTTATGCCTACATTACTTTCGATGACGAAAACCAATTGGGCGCAGCAAAAGCTGATCCTGTTGGCTTTGTAAAAAGCTTGCCTGAGAAAACTATATTAGATGAAATTCAGCGCGTTCCTGAACTTTTCCTCTCAATAAAAGAGAGCGTAGATGCTAACAGGGTACCTGGTCGGTTTATTTTAACGGGATCTGCCAATGTTCTACTCTTACCTCAGTTGTCCGACTCTCTTGCTGGAAGAATGGAAATTATACACCTAAGACCGCTAGCTCAGTGCGAAATTACAGGCCAAAAACCTAACTTTCTGGCGTCTCTATTTTCCGAAAGCTTATTCTCCGCTGTCACTAATAAAAAAACTGCTTCGCTGGGAAGCTCACTGGCCGATATCCTTGTCCAAGGAGGCTACCCTGCAGCCATTCAAAGAAAAGCAGCTAAACGTCGCAATGCTTGGTATCGAGATTACATTACAACTATTTTACAAAGAGATATTAAGGACTTAGCGAACATTAGAAACGTCAACTTGTTGCCAAAGCTGCTCTCGTTGGCCGCTTCACAAACAGGACGGCTGTTTAACTCCAGTGAGCTAGCATCTCCATTTTCTGTTAGTCGCCCGACGGTTCGTGAATACCTGGCCTTACTTGAACAAATATTTCTTATTGAGGAATTATCTCCCTGGCACAGCAATCGAATTAGCCGCCTTATAAAAACCCCAAAGTTGCATCTATCGGATACCGGGCTTGCTAGTTCACTACTGGGGGTAAATGCTGACGAGCTTTGGAAAGATAAAGAATTATTGGGACAATTGCTGGAAACTTTCATTTATCAGGAGCTTAGAAAACATGCGAGTTGGCATGATGAGGATCTGAAGTTCTACCACTTCAGAAACAAGGACAAAGTGGAAGTTGATATTATCATTGAGAAAGGCCGTTTAAAGGCAGGTATAGAAGTAAAAGCGGCGGCAACTGTAAAGCAGTCAGACTTCAAAGGCCTGATTAGACTTAAAGATGCCTGTAAAGGTGACTTCGCTGGTGGGATTGTTTTTTACGACGGGGAGCAAGTCCTGCCTTTTGGTGACAAACTTTACGCTGTTCCAATATCCCACCTGACGTGAACATCAGGTGACACTCACCCCATACCGCTCGCGGATCTTAGCCGCCAGTGCCAGCCGTGCATCGGCTTCGCCATGAATTAACCGTATGCGCTTAACCGGTTCTTCGGTGGCGTCAATAAAGTCCAGCAGTTCTTGCTGGTCGGCGTGGGCGGAGTAGCCGCCTAAGGTATAAATACCCGCTTTAATCCAGACCCGCTCGTGGTCAAGCTCAACATAACCGCCGTCCGGGCCATATTGCTGAATATCCCGACCAGGCGTACCCGCTGCCTGATACCCGACAAACAGCACATCGGTGCGAGGATCGGGCAATAAAGCTTTTAAGTAGTTAAGCATGCGTCCGCCGGTACACATACCGCTGGCAGCAATGACTATGCAAGGGTCACCGCTACTCTGCAAAAGGTTCACAATGCGCTCGTGTTCGCTGTGCTCATCTACCGTCAGCAAGCGGTCAAAATTAAGCGGATGGCGATCATCACTTAAACGCTTGCGAGCTTCTTCGTCCCATAAATTCTTCATTGTTCGGTATTGTTTTGTGAACTGCACAGCCAGCGGGGAATCCAGAATAACGGTCATTTTATGCCAAACTTTATTCACCTCACCGGTTTCAGCTTCCTGCTCACGCGCGGTGTGAATAATGTCTTCCAGTTCGTACAGCAGCTCCTGAGTGCGGCCAATACTAAAAGCCGGAATTAAAATAACGCCTTTGTTCTCCACACAACGCTCGACTACCGCCTTTAACCGCTGAGACCGGTCAATGCGGGACTCATGGTTTTTGTCGCCGTAGGTGCTTTCCAGCAACAGAAAGTCAGCACGCTCTAATGGCGTAGGGTCGGGCAATAGCGGAGTGTTTTTACAGCCCAGGTCACCAGAGAACACCACACGGTAGTGGGTACTCACATTCTCAATTTCAACATAGGCCGAACCCAGAATATGCCCGGCTTGACGAAAGCGCAGCTTAAAGCGCTCAGAGGCAAACTCAGTAGGCAGTTCAATCCATTTATCGTAAGCCGTAGGCCGCAGTTGGCGATGCAAACGCGCAATAACCGCATCAATAATCTGGGCGTTTCGGGTTAACCCAATTTTCAGGGCGTCTTCAATAACCAGCGGCAGCAACAGTGCGGTAGCTTTGGTGCAGTATATGGGACCGACAAAGCCCGCAATAAGCAACCAGGGCAAACGGCCTACGTGGTCAATGTGGCAGTGAGTCACTACCAGCGCCTGTACCTTGCTTATATCAAAGTCTATTTCCTGGGCGTTAGAATTCGCGCCGGAACCCGAGGTTTCCGCCCCCTGAAACAGCCCGCAGTCAATTAAAAGTGAGTGGTCACTGTCTAAAAATAGCTCGTGGCAAGAGCCCGTAACCCCTTCAAAAGCGCCGTGGTGTATTACGTCCATGTGTTGGTTCCCTGTGTGTCGCTTTGTAGCCTGACGTTTACGTCAGGAATGGTATCTCACCTGATATAAATATCAGGTTACAAAAACTAGCGGAAAAGCGCTACCGGAAAAATGGGTGATATTGGAGGCCTGCGCTCTCGATTAACGTTGCTGGACTATTTCAAATACTCAAGTGTTTTCAGTCGATAGTGCGCTAAAACCTATAAAGCGCTATACTCCTAAACCTATAAATGATAAAACATTAAAACCTAAGAAAGGTAACGCGTTAAACCCTAAGCTTCATAAAGATTTTGAGTCATTATTAGGAACTCACATGAACGATGTATCACAAAAACTGGCAAGCTCTCTTGAGCAGTTAAAGCAGCTTCAGGAGTCAGGCGTTGTTGCTATACAGTCAAAGCATCTTAGTCGAACACATCGTGAACGATTGTTAAAGCACGGGTTTATTAAGGAAGTTATGCGAGGCTGGTACATACCCTCTATGCCCGATGAAAAGCCTGGTGACAGTACCTCTTGGTATACATCGTTTTGGGATTTCTGTAGCGCCTATTTGTCAGAGCGGTTCGACAACGCTTGGTGCTTATCACCAGAGCAGTCAATTAACCTTCATATTGGTGATAAAACGGTACCTCAGCAGTTGCTCGTGCGCTCTCCCAAGGGAAATAACAAGCCAACCTCTTTCTTACATGACACGTCTATTTTTGATGTCAGACTGAATATGCCTAACGCTGAACAAATTGAGAGTTTGAACGGCTTAAATGTTTACAGTTTGCCTGCTGCATTAGTGAATTGTTCGGCTAATCAGTTTTTGAATGCACCCATTCAAATGCGAACTGCCTTATCAATGGTGACCGATGCCTCAGACGTGTTATCTGATTTGTTGGCCGGAAGTCATAGCGTGATTGGCGGCCGACTCGTCGGGGCTTTTAGAAATATTGGTCGGGATGTTATAGCCGATAATATTTTAAAAGGTATGCAAGCTGCAGACCTAAAAGTGCAGGAAGAAGACCCTTTTGAAGAAAAAGCTTTGGTCAATTTCGGTCGCCGTGACTTGTCACCTTACGCTAATAGATTAAGGCTTATGTGGGCACAAATGCGTGAAAGCGTAATAAAGCACTTTCCTGAACAACCAAAGCCCCCCCTCGATATTGACACCTATATGGCCGAGTTAGAGGAAAAATACGTGACTGACGCTTACCACTCGCTATCTATTGAGGGTTATCGGGTTACAAGGGAACTGATTGAGCTTGTCCGATTAGGAAACTGGCAAGCTGACGGTTCAGATGAAAGCAAAAAGCACTTGGATGCTATGGCTGCAAAAGGTTACTGGAACGCGTTTCAAGAAGTGAAAAAAGCCGTTAGGGAAGTATTAGAAGGCAAGAACCCGGGTGAGTTATTAGAACAAGTGCATAGCGATTGGTATTTGGCTTTATTTAGTTCGAGTGTGGCGGCGGGCATTATTAAACAGGCGGATCTGGCCGGCTACCGGACAGGCCCTGTCTATATTCGTCAGTCGAAGTACACACCACCAAGCCGCGAAGCTGTACGTGACATGATGCCAACGCTTTTTGATTTGCTAATAGAAGAAGACAACGCTGCCGTTCGGGCCGTTTTAGGTCACTTTATTTTTGTCTATATTCACCCTTATTTCGACGGTAACGGCAGAATGGGTCGCTTTATTATGAATTTAATGATGGCGTCAGGTGGCTACCCGTGGACGGTGGTTCCCGTAGAGAGGCGCAACGAATATATGCAGGCACTGGAAGCGGCCAGCGTTAAACAAGATATAAAGCCGTTTACCCAGTTTCTGGCGTCGCTCCTGACGTAAACGTCAGGCTACGCTCTCCCAACCAACGGAACCAACCGCTCAAAATATCGTCGAAAAGGGTGTGAAAAGCCTTTGTAGCGCAAGGGCTGCATGCGGTATCATACGCGCTTGATCTAAATTTAGTAACGCGCAAAATACAAAAAAATAACAGCACCATCGGTCTATGGGAGCCGCACCCTATGGGCGGTAGCGTGCCCAACCGTTGTAACCAGGGTTAAAACGAATGAAAATTGCAGTAGCAGGTACAGGATACGTAGGTTTATCAAATGCGGTTCTTTTTGCGCAACATAATCAGGTTACCGCAGTCGACATAGACCAAGAAAAAGTAGAAAAAATAAATAAAAAACAATCACCTATAGTCGATAAAGAAATTCAGCATTTTTTACAGGAAAAGCCCCTGAACCTCAGCGCCACCACCGACGCGCACGCCGCATACAAAAACGCCGACTTTGTGGTTATTGCCACCCCCACCGACTACGACCCGCAAACCAATTACTTCAACACCAAAACCGTTGAAAGCGTTATAAGCCAGGTAATAGAAGCCAACCCAAATGCCGTTATGGTTATTAAGTCGACCATACCGGTGGGGTATACGCAGTCGCTAAAAGAAAAGTTTGGCACCAATAACATCCTGTTTTCGCCAGAGTTCCTGCGCGAAGGTAAAGCCTTGTACGACAACCTGCATCCGTCGCGTATTATTGTCGGCGAACGTTCCGAGCGCGCTGAAACTTTTGCAAACCTGCTAAAGCAGGGCGCCGAAAAGCAAAACATAGACACGCTGTTTACCGACAGCACCGAAGCGGAAGCCATTAAGCTGTTTGCTAATACCTATTTAGCCATGCGTGTAGCCTACTTTAACGAGCTGGACACCTACGCAGAAGTGCATGGTTTAGACACCAAACAAATTATTGAAGGCGTGTGCTTAGACCCCCGCATAGGCTCACATTACAACAACCCCAGCTTTGGTTACGGCGGTTATTGCCTGCCAAAAGACACCAAGCAGCTTCTCGCCAACTACGACGACGTGCCACAAACCATGATCAAATCCATTGTGGACGCCAACCGTACCCGTAAAGACTTTATTGCCGACCAAATTATTGCAAAGCAACCCAAGGTAGTGGGCGTGTACCGGCTGGTTATGAAGTCGGGCTCAGACAACTTTAGGGCGTCGGCCATTCAGGGCATTATGAAGCGCATTAAAGCCAAAGGCATAGAAGTGGTAGTGTACGAACCAGAGCTAAAAGACGAGCGCTTCTATAACTCGCGGGTTATTAATAACCTGACAGAATTTAAAGCCGTGTCGGAAATTATACTCAGTAACCGGCTGGCCGATGACTTAAAAGACGTGCAAGCGAAGGTGTATACGCGCGACCTTTTTAATAACGATTAGCCATAACAACGACTAACTTTTAGTAAAGAACCCAATAAGACAAAGCCATGACACAAGAAAACCAGCAAAACCCAAATAACCAGCCGCCGGCGCCATACGGGCCCGGGCAATACCCGCCCAACTATTATAATGCTCCATACCCGCAAGACGATGAAATAGACCTGCGCGAGCTGTTTGGCATTATATGGGACGGCAAGTGGATTATTATTGCCATTACCTTTGTGTTTGCGGTGGCATCGGTTATTTACTCGTTAAGCTTGCCGGACATCTATAAGGCTCAGGCTACTTTAGCGCCGACTGAGGAATCTCAAGCTCAAGGCCTGGGTGGTGAGCTTGGAGGACTAGCTAACTTAGCCGGTATAAGCGTAGGCTCCGGAAAGGTTGATAAAGTAACTATGGCGATGGAAATACTGCAGTCTCGTCAGTTTATAAGTAACTTTGTTGAAAGACACAATATTTTGCCTGAAGTCATGGCGGTTAAAGAGTGGCACCAGCCCAGTGGGAAGTTAGTTTTTAATGAGGAAGTTTATAACCAGGAAACTAAAGAGTGGGCGAGAGAAGTGGAGCCACCTAAGCAACCAGAGCCTACTAGCTGGGAATATGTAAATGTTTTCAAAAGAGGCCTATTAGTAGAGAAGGACGAGGAAACTCCGGGCTTAGTCAATTTATCCGTTAGTCACTTATCACCCGTTATTGCTCACCGTTGGGCAGAATGGTTGATTGAAGATATTAATGACCATATGCGCCAGCGTGACATTAAAGAGGCGCAAAGCAGTATGGAATACCTGCAAAACGAGTTAGGCGAAACCAACTTAAGCAGCATGCAGCAGGTTTTCTATCAGCTTATTGAAAAGCAAATACAAACTATTATGTTGGCCAATGTGCGGCCAGAGTACGTATTTCAGGTATTAGATCCACCTGTAGTGCCGGAACAGAAAAGTGCGCCTTCGCGCGCCTTAATTTGCATTATTGCCACATTCCTTGGTGGTTTCTTATCGTTATTAGTTGTATTTATTCGTCATTTAATTCGCTCAAGCAAAAGTAAAGCTAATGCTTAACGTAGCCTGACGCTATTGCGTCAGGTGCTATCCTTGTATTTAAGAAGAAGCAGTTACCCATAACCATGTTCAAACGCCTAAAAACACTCTTTAAATTACTAACCTCTGAACAGCGAAAGCGCTTAATAAGGCTTCAGTTTCTGGTGGTGTTAATGGCCTTTGCTGAAGTTGCGGGTGTTGCAGCCATAGGTCCGTTTATGGCCCTGGTAGGCGACATAAGCTTGCTACAAGGTGATGGCATGCTTGCTCAAATATACACTATAAGTGGCTTTGAGAATCCGAGGGACTTTCTATTTTGGTTAGGTATTGCGGTACTTGCAGCATTAGCGGTTGCCGCTGCTATATCTATGTATACTACGTGGCTACTCTCCTTATATGCTTCGCAAGTAGGGGCCGAAATTTCAGCTAGATTGTATAGGTATTACATGAAGCAACCTTGGCTTTTCCATGCCAGTGGTAGTAGTAGTCAGTTGACGAACAGAATAGCTCAGGAGACTGGTCGCGTAACTAATTTAGTCATTCAGCCGTTAATGCAAATGAATGCTAAAGGTGTTCTAGCGCTAGTTATGGCGATGGCTATTTTCATCTTCAATCCTATAGTTGCTTTATCTGGACTTGTTATATTTTGTATGGCGTATCTCGTTTTATACAAAACTGTTCGAAAACAGTTGAGCAAAAATGGGTTAGATATATCAAAAGCAAATCAACAACGCTTTAAACTAATGAACGAAGGCTTCGGTGGTATTAAAGATACATTGCTATTGGGTCGGCAGGCAGAGTTTAACCAGCGTTTCGAAAAATTAAGCCACAAGTTAGGCCGTGCTCAAGGAATTACGCGAGGGCTTGCACAAGTACCGCGCTATGCAATGGAGCTCATTGCTTTTGGTGCCGTAATATTTTTAGTGCTGTATCTATTGTCAGCTTATGATGGAAATCTTGGTAATATTTTACCTGTTTTATCAGTATATGCGTTAGCAGGGTTTAAGTTACTCCCAGCTTTTCAGCAAATGTACACAAGCTTAGCGCAAGTTAAAGGCAATATAGCATCCTTCGACAGTATAGAGGAAGACTTAGCTGCAAGCCATGAAATAGAAGAAATAAGCTCGGCATCCACGGCAGGCAAGCTATCTCCTAAAGAGCATATAAAATTAGACAATATTAACTTTAGTTACCCAGGTAAAGAAGAAAAAGCCCTAAGCGAGTTAACGTTAGACATACCAGTAAACGAAGTTATCGGCTTGGTCGGTGCTTCGGGGTCAGGTAAGTCAACTGCTATAGATGTGCTTTTGGGCTTAATAGAGCCTCAAGGCGGCTCTTTAGTCGTGGATGGAGAGAAAATAGCAGGTCAGAGAAAAAGAGCGTGGCAAAATAATGTGGGCTTCGTTCCTCAAGCCATATTCTTAGCGGATTCTAGTATTAGAGAAAATATTGCTTTTGGAATCCCTCCGGAAGAGATAGACGAAAATCGAGTAACTAAAGCTGCTCAAATGGCTCACTTGGATGAATTACTTGAACGCTTACCCGAAGGTCTGGATACTAGTGTTGGTGAACGAGGTATTCAACTGTCTGGTGGTCAACGGCAAAGAATAGGTATCGCCCGTGCATTATATGATGATGCGGAGGTTTTAATACTAGATGAAGCAACAAGTGCGCTTGACGGCATAACAGAAAAGTTAGTAATGGATGCTATACATGACTTTTCTGGGAAAAAGACAATAATAATGATTGCTCATCGTCTATCAACGGTAAAAAAATGTAATTGTATATACATACTGGAAAAAGGCACGCTTGTTGATTCTGGTTCCTATAATGAGTTAATAAACAAAAATGAAATGTTTAAAAAACTAGCTAATCATTCATAAGAAAAATTTTAAGTATCAAATTGATACTTTTCATAAGTTATTGTTTCTTAGTTATATGCTAAAGATGTAAGGGAATATTGTAATGTCAAAAGATGTTTGGGTTGGAATTCATGATCATGCTAATTATGCAGCTAAATGGTTAGATGCCGCTAGCCCTTACAGTTGGTTGAGAGCTTTCGAAGCAAGTTCCGATATAGCTTTACCATATGCATTTTTAAAAGAAAAAAATATTTCATATGAAATGAATGAGAGTGTAAGAGGAGTTTCATATAAATTTTTTGAGTCAGAATTTTCGTCATGGGTTAGTGCAATTGAAGCGCTTAACCCTAGGATAGTCTTCTATAATTTATGTTACTACAAAAAAGCATTGGAAGGAGTTTCTAAGCTTACAGAAAAATTAAAAGGCTGTAAGCATATTATAAGAATTCATCATGATGTAAATTATTTAAAAGAGCAAGAAGGTTTTATCGACACCGTTTTGTGTTGCGATGTAGCAATTGTTCCAACGGATAAACAGAAAAAGTCATTAGAGACAATTGGGTTCGAAGGTAGTATACACGTACTTCCTTTTGGGATAGATTTTAATGAGTTTAGCTTTAGTGGTATAGATTTAGAAAACAAAAGTATAGATATTCTATCTGCTACAAATTCTCATCCAGCCAGAAATCAGGTTTTATTGAATAAAATTTTTAATTCACTGTTAGAAAAAGGTTTTAATGTAGAAAATATATACGATCGACCTCGAGATGAATTGAAAGAAAAGCTTTCAAATTCTAAGTTTTTCTTTTTAACGTCTTTGACTGAAGCTAGTGGTTCTAGAATTATACTTGAGGCTATAAAGTCTGGGTGTATTCCCATCGTGTTTGAAGAATGTGATACAGCAAGTGACTTGTTAAGAGAATTAAACTTAGGATTCCAAATAAAGTCTGATCTTGTTTTAAAAATGCCGGAAAAAAAAGTCAAAAAAAGCTTTTCGGCAAAAAAGAGAATTGAAAATCAGCTTATAAGCATAATGGAAACTAAAAGAGATATATCAAAAGAGCCGAAAGTTAATAGCCTTACTAATAAATTTGACTATAATTATGAAGTTAAAAAAATTAAAGAAATACTATCTCTATATTAAAAATGAAGTTATTTTAGCTTTATTTCTTAAAAATAGAATACTACTAAATATTAGCTATAAGTTTTTCAGAACTAAAGGTTTTTTTCATTCAATTAAAGATATACCTTTTGAAAAAAAGAAAATAATTAACTTTGATACTGATTCTGAACAGTATATATTTAATCCAACTTTTTTTAAGGTTAAAGATTCACGCGTTTTTTTAGCTAGGAAAGTCGACAAAACACTTAAACGTATGTTGGTCGGAGGCTTAGTTAATGAATGCTATAACCCTCTTTCTGATCTTTCAGTAGTTAAAGTATCTGAAGCAGATAAGTTTTCTATTTCATGGCCCGCTGATCCGAGATTATTTAGCTTTTCCAAAAGAATTTTGGGGGTTTTTAATACAGGTCATTCAGAACATCCAAATCGAAATTTTCTGTTTGAGTTGAATCAAACAGGTCGGGTAATTTCATCCTTGAAGGAAATAGTAAAATTAGATAGAAGAGCTATCGAAAAAAACTGGGGTTTCTTCGAGTATGAAAATGAGATGTACGCAGTTTATAGTATCTCTCCTTGGATAATAGTAAAACTAAAGCAAGATGAATATAATTCTAATATTGTTAATGCAAAAGAATTATATAGAAATGATTGGAAATCTTATTTTTTTGAAAAAAAATTTGGTGAGCTTAGAGGTGGTGCTTCTCCTTTTCTTTTTAAGAATAACTTCTACTATATAACGCAAAGTCATATAAAAACATTTCTCGGTAAGATATATTTCGGCTCGATGATAGAGTTTGAATCGGAACCTCCATTTAGGATTAAAAAAGTTTCATCAACACCAATTTTCAAACTTACTAAAGATGAATATTTAATGCAACCAGAAGGCAGGCTCAATAAGGCATTATGCGCGGCGCTTTATCCAAGTTCGGTTAATTTAGAGTGTTGTGATAGTCGAATTACTTTAGGATATGGAATTAACGATTATAGAATAGGAATTAGAACTTATAAACTTGATTTACTACTAAGAAAGCTCTCTAAAGTCGAACTCAAAAATTAAATGCTTAATAAAAGTTTAGTTAGCATATCAAGTAAAAAATATAATTATTAGATATTACATGGGTAGGGTTGTTTTTTTATGGTTAAAGTAATTAATTGGAACCCTAGGGAAAGGCTTTTTAAAAGCAGTAGAGTACTTAAAGTTAGAGGGTTGAAGCGTGTTAATAATTTCGGCGACCTAATTGGCCCTCTAATTGTTAATAAGATTTTGGAGCGCAAGGCCGTATTTAACAACAAGCGCCCGGTATTTTCTAAAAGATTATTAACTGTAGGTTCCATACTACACTTTGCTAAAAATGGAGATACAATTTGGGGTAGCGGAAGAAATGGGAAAATATCTTATGAATTACATAAATTCCGAGAATTAGATGTTAGGGCTGTAAGAGGGCCATTAACTCGGGAGTTTCTTCACCAAAAGGAAATCAATTGTCCTGAAGTGTATGGAGATCCCGCTCTATTGTTGCCGACTTTTTTTGAAGAGTTACACATCAAATCAAAAAATAAAAAGTATAATTTAACTATTATACCGAATTTGAATGATTTAGATCTTTTTGAAAAGTATACCCAAGATGTAATTAATCCGTGTGATAACTTATATTCTATTATTGAACGTATAGCGAAAAGTGAGTTTGTTGTTGGCTCCTCGTTGCATGCTATTGTTGTTGCCGAAAGCCTAGGAATTCCAGCTAGACTAATTCAAGGCCGTTCGGAGCCTTCGTTTAAGTACGAAGATTATTATCTCGGAACAGGAAGAACTGGTTATAAACCAGCTAGAAACTTAATGTCAGCTCTAGAAATGGGTGGAGAAGCGGAGATGAAATTTGATTCCGATAAATTGCTAGATACCTTTCCTATCGATATTTATTAATAATTTAATTTTCTATATTTCACTAGGAATCTATGAAAAATAAAATAGAAGTTATCTATAGTCCGGAAGATAACGCTGATAATAGCTATGTTGAAATTAATAAAAATATAATAAATAGCCTAGATAACTTTTTTATTAATGAGAATGTTAGGCTTCGTGATTTTCTTAACTTATCTTCACTTCTTAAGCGACGATTTAGAAAAACTATTGTTGTGGTAAATTGGTTGGAAAATTTATTGAGAACCCAAACTGGACGAGTGTCTTTGTATGGCCTCTTTAAATACTTTTCTTTGTTGCTTTTAATAAAAGTTCATGGGGCAAAACTAGTTTATGTTCGGCATAATTTCTATCCACATGGTCTGGTTAAGACTTCAACTAAGTTAGTTAAGAAAATAATTGATATCGGGCAGTTTTTTTCCGATAAAAAAGCTTCCTTATCTCCTCATTTGGTTTGCTCTGGTTATCGATATCTACCTCATCCCTTGTATAATACTAGGTTGCCAGAGCTTTGCATTTCGGATAATTCTAACTACTATGTTATTTTTGGTCGAATAGAGCGATATAAAAATATAGAAGGTATTATAAATGGATGGTCATCAAAAAGTAAGTTGATTATTGCAGGCTCATCAAATGATAATGAATATCTTTCTGAAATTAAGAATTTGTCTAAAAATAAGAATATTTGTATAGTTTGTAAAAAATTGTCTGATTTAGAAGCTGAAAAATTGATTAGAGGTGCGGCAGGTCTAATCATTTCTCATTCCAACCCTAATACTATAGTGAGTGGAAGTTTCTTTTTTGGTGCTAGCTGTGGGGCTCATATTTTGGCTCTTAAAACAGATTTTCTAGAGTTTATATATGAACAGAATCAGTATGATGGTTTAATCGTAGTGTCCTCAATAGAGGAGTTGAATTGCGAAATTAGCAAACTCAGTCAATCGGAAAATAGATCTAGTCCAGAGAAACTTTACGATCAAGCAACAGTAAATTTCGGTTTTTCTACAGTGGCGGATAGCTGGACGAAAGTGTTAACTTTTTAATTATATGCTTGTTCGAGGACTAAAAAGGTTTATTTCAATCTTATAGAGCTATCTGTATCATTCGTTCTAATTTTGTATATTTGCATTGAGAATATCAAAACGTATTGCAGTTTCTAAATATTGAGTATTAACGTATCGAGATTGAGTATTCTGAACGCTTATTTATTCTAGCAAGAGGGAAAAAATGATTTTACCAGTAATTATGGCTGGCGGTAGTGGCAGCCGTTTATGGCCTTTGTCTCGAGCGCTTTATCCGAAGCAATTTTTAAAGCTCAATGGTTCAGGCACTATGTTGCAAAATACAGTCAAACGTCTAGAAGGCCTTGATTATGTTGAACCTATGCTGATTTGCAATGAAGAGCATCGATTTATTGCGGCTGAGCAGTTACGCGAATTAGGTGAGCTTAATCATAATATTATTTTAGAACCAGTCGGTCGTAATACTGCCCCAGCAATAGCTTTAGCAGCATTTACTGCGGTTAGCCAGGGAGCTGATCCGGTAATGTTAGTCTTGGCCGCTGATCATATCATCCAAAATACAGAAGCTTTTCATGATTCAGTTAGCAAGGCATTACCGTTTGCCGAACAAGATAAACTAGTTACCTTCGGTATCGTTCCTACCGGCCTTGAAACTGGATATGGCTACATTGAACGCGGTGTTGAACAGGATAAACACGGCTTCGATGTCGCGCGCTTTGTAGAGAAGCCCGATGGAAATACTGCACAAGAATACGTAGATAGCGGAAAGTTTTACTGGAATAGCGGTATGTTTATGTTCAAAGCCAGCCGTTATTTAGAAGAGTTAAAAATTCATAGGCCCGATATTTATAAAGCTTGTGAACAAGCTATGAAAGACTTGAACAGCGATCTAGATTTTGTCCGAGTGAATAAAGAGGCCTTTTTAAACTGTCCGGATGAATCAATAGACTACGCGGTGATGGAAAAGACAAAAGACGCCGTCGTTGTACCTATGGATGCAGGGTGGAGTGACGTTGGTTCGTGGTCATCTCTGTGGGATGTCAGCGAAAAAGACAATAGCGGTAACGTGCATCATGGAGACGTAATGTCGCACAATTCCAACAATAATTATGTTTTTGCCGAAACAGGCATGGTTGCCACCGTTGGCATTGATGACGTAGTCGTAGTACAAACCAAAGATGCTGTATTGGTGGTCAAAAAAGACCAAGTCCAAGATGTGAAACGAGTTGTCGAGACACTTAAAAAAGACAAACGCAGTGAATTTCAATTACACCGTGAGGTTTATCGTCCTTGGGGCAAGTACGATTGTATCGACAATGGAGCTCGTTATCAGGTAAAACGCATTACAGTTAAGCCTGGTGAAAAGCTTTCAATTCAAATGCATCATCATCGAGCCGAGCACTGGGTTGTAGTGTCAGGCACCGCCAATGTCACTATTGACGATAAAACATCAATGATTACTGAGAATGAGTCGGTTTATATTCCTATAGGAAGTGTTCATAGTTTAGAAAACCCAGGTAAAATTCCGCTTGATCTAATTGAGGTACAAAGTGGTGCTTATCTAGGTGAAGATGACATCGTTCGATTTGAAGATTGGTACGGGCGAGCTTAGGTTAAATGAAAGTATAATGAGTGAATTAACTTGTTTTAAAGCCTACGATATTCGCGGGCAATTGGGTACAGAACTTAATGAGGATATCGCTTACCGAATTGGTCGTGCATATGGTGAGTTTTTAAAGCCGAAATCGGTTGTCGTGGGTGGTGACGTGCGTTTAACTTCGGAAAAGCTAAAAGTAGCACTATCTAATGGCCTGCGTGACACAGGTGTCGATGTGTTGGATATAGGCCTTTCTGGTACGGAAGAAATCTACTTTGCGACATCGCATTTAGGTGTTGATGGTGGCGTAGAGGTTACGGCAAGCCATAACCCTATGGACTATAACGGGATGAAGCTGGTGCGTGAAGGTTCACGACCCATTAGCGGTGATACAGGCTTAAAAGACATAAAAAGGTTGGCCGAAGAAAATGATTTTACGCCTGTTAACAATATGAGTAGGCGTGGCTCTTATGAGCAAGTAAATGTTATGCGTGCTTACATAGCGCATTTATTGACATATATTGACGTTAAAATGCTTAGGCCGCTTAAATTAGTGATTAACTCAGGTAATGGTGCTGCTGGCCATGTTATCGACGCACTAGAGACTGAATTTCAAAAGCTTTCAATCCCTGTTCAATTTTTTAAGATTCATAATGAGCCTAATGGAAATTTTCCAAACGGCATTCCTAATCCGCTATTGCCAGAGAATCGCCAAGATACTATTGATGCGGTTATAAAACATAATGCCGATATGGGTATTGCTTTTGACGGTGACTTCGACCGCTGTTTTTTGTTTGACCACGAAGGTGGTTTTATTGAAGGATATTATATAGTTGGCCTACTAGCGGAAGCTTTTCTAGAAAAAGAAACAGGTGCAAAAATCATTCATGATCCTAGGTTAACTTGGAATACTATAGATTTAGTAGAAAAGTCTGGTGGAAAGCCGATTATGTCTAAAACTGGCCACGCATTTATTAAAGAACGCATGCGGAAAGAAGATGCAGTGTACGGTGGAGAGATGAGTGCGCATCATTATTTCCGTGACTTTTCTTATTGTGATAGCGGCATGATCCCATGGTTACTTTTGATAGAACTTGTTTCTAAAAAAGGGGTGACACTTAAGCGACTTGTTGAAAAGCGCATGGCAGCTTACCCTTCTTCGGGTGAAATCAATATTAAACTTGCAGATGCAAAAGCTGCGATCCAGAGGGTGCGGCAGGCTTATGAGGCTGATTTCATAAATATTGACCTAACCGATGGGATAAGTATTGAGTTTGAGGACTGGCGTTTTAACTTGCGTAGCTCTAATACCGAACCCGTCGTACGTTTAAATGTTGAAAGTCGCTGTGATGATGCTTTAATGCGTTTGAAGACTAAGGAAGTTTTAGCTTTATTAAAAACTTCAAGGGAAGCTCATATATGATTAATATATTTATCTTTCCTAGTTTCGGTTCTCCCAGCTCTCAAGGGGCAACAGGTGGAATTATTTCAAATTATTACTTAGTTAAGGCTGCTAATAAATTTTCAAAAACCATTGTTATTGTACCTGATTCAGGTTGTTCTGAAGAATTTGAAGATGAATTGTTTATTGTTAAAAAAGTTAATATAGGTAGAACTACAGGTGTTATCGGGCGGCTCAATTTAATCTATAAAATGAAAAGGGTTCTAGTTCGATTGTTGCGAGAGAATCAAGGTTTGAAAATCAATGTTTTTTTTACAACAACTACTATCCCAGTGCTTCTAGATGTTGAAAAGTCAGAATTTATTAATAAAATTATTATATCTAGAGCTTATGAAGATTTTATTTATTCATTAAATAATAAGACAAAGAAAATTAACATTTCTGATGTAGTAAAAAAAATAATAAACTTAGGTAAAACAAAGAAAGCATATAGTTTGTCGGACTTAGTTATAACTAACAGTGATTATATGTGTTTAGAAATAAAACAAGCCTTTCCAGAAGTTAAAAAAATAATCCGCCTATACCCACCGATGGATTTCAATAATAAAAGTGAAAAGTCAATATCCTCGAAAAAACTTATAAAGTTGCCCGAAAATCGTGAAGTAACTTTTGGCTTCATTGGTCGTGGCGATGGAAAAGAAAAAGGTATAGAGTTAATCGTTAATTTATCAAAAAAGTTCCCGAAAAATGAATTTAAGCTATATGGGTTATCTAATCTTAATAAAGAAAAACAAAAAAACTTAAAAGACGAAGGTTGGAAACCTTTTAATGAGATAGTTAAAGAGATTGATGTTTTACTAATTCCGTCGCTATGGAAAGAACCTTTCGGAAGAGTAGCAGTTGAGGCGCAGTATTTTGATATTCCAGTTATAGTTTCAAAGTACGGCGGATTAGCAGAAACAGTGAGTGAGTTGAATTATTTCTGTGATCCGCAGTGTATCGATGAATGGATCGCCGCTATTGGAAATTTGAAATCAAATGGCTTTGAAATTGACTATGAATTCTTAGAAAAATTCAGTATTAAGCAGCATAACGCGGCTGTACGCGATGCGTTGAACTGATAGTGAGCAATGATGACTATTTTCAGTCCACTGATAGAGTCCAAAGATCTCAGGTTGAGTTAGAATTTTGAAAGTATTTCAAATAATAAATAGCCCTCAAGGCGGCGGTGCAGAAGCCTTAGTTAACAGTTTAAATAATAGTTTAAAAGCGAAAGATGTAGAAAGCTACTTAATTTATTTCTCAAAACTCCCACTATATAAAGTAGGGGCAAGTATTTCGTTAGAACAAGCTAGCTTTCTTAGTACCTCTCCTCGAAGCCCGATGGCTGTATTGAGGTTACGCAAACTAATGAGGTTGAACGAAAGGAAATTTGGTCACGTAATTTATCACGCTCACCTAACCTGGCCTCTATATTATGTGGCCCTAGCTTCTGTAGGGCTAAACTGTACATTAGTTTACACAGAGCATAGTACCGAAAACAAAAGACGGAAAATTCCATTATTAGCAACTCTTGAAAGGTTGATATATGGTCGTTACAAGAGAGTAATAGCCATAAGTAAAGGGGTAGAGAAATCTTTAGTCTCGTGGTTAGGTAAATCTTTTCAGCATAGAGTTGTTACCATTTATAATGGCGCAAAGATTTATGAACCAAAAGAATTAAAGTTTATTGAAAGCAAAGAGAGGATTGACTTTGTTTCTGTGGGTTCGCTTAATAAACATAAAGGGTTTGATGTATCAATAAGAGCTTTGAAAGCGCTGCCGAAAGCTCTCCCCTGGACATACACAATCGTCGGCGAGGGGCCTGAAAGAGAAGCTTTGCAGCGTCTTGTGAACAAAAATGAATTAGGAGACAAAGTTAATCTCGTCGGCTGGTCTGATAACGTAGAAGAGTATTTAAGGAATGCAGATATACAGCTAATTCCGTCTTCATGGGAAGGTTTTGGTTTAGTTGCGGTAGAAGGCATGTCAACCGGTCTGCCTGTTGTAGCAAGTAAAGTTGAAGGTTTGAATGAAGTTTTAGGTGAAGCAACAAAATCAGTGTTTTTAGTTTCTGAACACTCAAGTGTGAGTAGCTGGTCGTCGGCGATATTAGACTGTATTAATGAAGTGAAATATGACAGGTTAGGACTAGCTGAAGCATCGGTATCTAGGGCGTCTTTGTTTTCATTGGAAAAAATGGTTAACGGTTACATAGAGCTATATAAAAGGTTGGCTGATGAAGCTAAGGGATAACACTCGAAGAGCGAAGGGACTCTAAGTTGTTAATATATTACTTGACCTTTTTGGGGCTTTTTATTTTTGGCTTTTTTGTCGAACGGCTAAAACTTGATAAAGGAGCTTATTCTTTATCTTTGTTATTATTTTTAGTAACACTATTAGCTATATATGGCTTTCGTTTTGAAGTCGGGGTTGATTGGTTCAACTATATACGAGTTTACGAAAGAGACGTAGCAAATGCACTAACCTTCACAACTCCGGAGTTAGGCTATAAGTATCTAAACGTTCTTTCTGACGCTCTCGGCGCGGGCATCCATGGAGTGGTGTTTGTGGCGACTTTAATGCTTTTAGTTTTTTCTTTTTTAGCCCCGATACGACTCGGTATTAACCCCTTTTACTTTATGGCCTTAGTTGCTCCTTACCATTTAGTAGTCGCTGGTATGAACTTAACGAGTCAATCTATAGCCATCTCTATTTTTATTTATGCGGTTACTTTCCTAATGCAGAAAAGGAAGGTGACGTATGCCTTCCTTATTTTATTTGCTGCGCTGTTTCATTTTTCTGCCATCTTGTTGTTGTCATTTTTGTTTATCGACTTTAGGAAAAGGTATCTTATTCCGCCTTTACTCTTTATTTTCCTACCGGTAGTGGGCGCAGCTTTCTTCTTTTATGGACATTACTTTGAATCAGAGATGGATAATGCGGGGATAATTCTACGTGTTGGCTTTTTATTTCCTGTCGCTCTTCTTATTCTGGCCCATAAGAAGAAGTGGCTTAAACTCGATAAAATACGCTTTAGACTATGCTTAGTGACTGTTTTAATTGGTCCAATGTTACTGGCAGCGTCACTGCTTTCCTCTACACTGGCTGACAGATTCTCATACTATTTTATACCATTAGCTGCTTTGTTAGTCATGGAGCAAGTTATTCACTCTAAACGCAGACCTTCTGATTTGATGACCTATGCTTCACCAATAATGTTTTTAACGGCTATAACTGCTTTTGTAGCTTGGCATGTTGCGAGCTCTTACATTCCTAAGTACCAATTTCAGCACTTGTTTTTTGCGGCGGCTAGCTAATAATGAAGCGAAACCTAATTAAATTTGTAAATGACAAAGCAAAATATAATGATTTATACCGAAAGTCTTTGATGACTAACTTGAGTAACTCAGGAACGAAGGTCAGCTCTTTAGGGGTATTTGAGTCTGTAGGAAGTACGCTCTCGTTTTTGTGCCTTAACTTTAAGAATGAAAAAATAGTTTCTTCTAATTTAAAAACCAACCTATTTTCTTTACTGTTTTGCTTCAAGCCGCAGGTACTAATAATTAATGGTTTAGGTAGGTATAGAACGAGCCAAAGGTTTAGGCTTCTACTACGGGTGCTGTTGGATTATCGAAACTCCAGTGTCCAGGCTATATTCCAGAATTACGCGGATTACCGCTTTTATAGACGCTTCTGCAATCATGCTAAGGTCTACTGGGTTCCTGGTTCTGGCGGGGTGTCACGAAAAATCGGGGCGAGCGAAAACTCCTTTGTCGCGATTCAGCGCGACAGTAAGTTGTCGTTAGTTGCTAAGTCTATTCAAGAGTGTGCGAGTTTGATTCAAGAAGTTAAAGCGGGTGACTCGTTATCGTTCACTTTAGTTGGTTGCTCTATTAGAAATGAACTAGCAAAAGCTCAACTTCCGAACTTTGAAAATGTTGGCCGGTACGCTCAAGATGACATCTTTATCGATGGAAGAAGCTTTATACAGCCGGAAGGCTATGGTGAAGGTATCCCTCATACGCTGGTTGATGCAATGTGTAGTGGCATGAAAGTTTTTATAAAGAAACAATGTTTCCTAAGGTACGGGTTGCATAAGTTACATTGTAAGTTTTCTTGTATCGGTAATGGATGGGGTGAGTTAGGAGCGACTGCTAATGCTAGTAAGGAAGTCTCTCTGGAATCAGTAAACGAATCTTACATAAGTATAATATCTAGCATGAATAAGCTGAAAAAATGAAAGTATTATTAACTGGTAGTACAGGCTTTCTGGGGGCTCATTTAAATAAATACTTTCTTGGGAAAGGGTTGAGCACTGTTACACCAGTACGCAAGCCTGGAAATGGTAATGAGCAAACAACTCATATCCGTCTTTCGGCTTTAAGTGACTTAACGACTAAAATTTTAGTTTCAGAGAACGTGGGTATATTTGTTCACTGTGCGGGAGTTGCACATAAAAAAAATGTATCTGCAGATGATTTTTTTCGAGTAAATACCGAACTTACCTTGTTACTAGCACGGCGAGCTGCGATGGCTGGAGTAAAGCGGTTTATCTTTTTTAGTTCGATTGGAGTAAACGGCGCCTCAAGTGATTCTCCTTTCAACGCATGTGATAGTGGTGCTCCTTATGACGCGTACACAGAGTCAAAATATGATGCTGAGGAAGGTTTAAAAGCGGTATCGCAAGAAACAGGTCTGGAGGTGGTAATAATAAGGCCTCCTCTCATTTATGGCGTTAATGCCCCGGGAAACTTTGCGAAGTTCGTAAAATTAGCAAACATTCCAATTCCCAAGCCTCTGGGAAGCATAAAAAACAAAAGAAGCTTTGTTTCAGTCAATAATTTATGTGATTTCACATATCTATGTTTAACACATCCGGGCGCTGCAAATGAGACTTTTCTAGTAAGCGATGGCGAGGATCTGTCTACCTCGGAGTTTTTAAGGAAAATTTCAAAAGCCATGGATAAGCCCGCTATGCTTATACCGTTCCCTGTTAATGTGATGAGACGCTTGGCTAGCGTTGTTGGTAAGAAAGAACTGATCGATAAGCTGGTGGTAAACCTGCAAGTTAATATTGAAAAGAATAAAATCTTGTTAGGTTGGGAGCCAAAAGTTTCGGTTGATGAGGCTTTAAGAAATGCTCTCTCACAAGAGAAGGCATAGTTACTAAAGAGGCAATGACTGGATGTTATTAAGAGCGTTTGATTTAGCTTTTTCTTTTGTGGGCTTAGTTACCGGGCTGCCCATACTTATTTTGCTGACCTTAATAGGTTTATTCGATACCGGCTCGCCCATATTCCGGCAAGAGCGGGTAGGCAAAAACAAAAAGCCTTTTACGCTGGTTAAGTTCCGCACTATGAAAAAGGACACCGCCTCTGTAGCAAGCCATTTAGCCAGTAGTGCATCTATTACCAAATTCGGACATTTCTTGCGCCGCACTAAGCTGGATGAACTCCCTCAGCTTTGGAATGTTCTAAAGGGCGAAATGAGTTTGGTTGGCCCGCGTCCGGGGCTTTTTAATCAGGAAGAGCTAACCCAGGCGCGCGAAGCAAAAGGCGTGTTTAACGTTCGCCCTGGTATAACCGGGTTAGCGCAGGTAAACGAAATAGATATGTCCACACCGCAGTTACTGGCAGAAACCGACGCAAAAATGATTAGTACACTCAATATAAAAAACTACTTTCAGTATATTTTAATGACGGTTACCGGCAAAGGTTCTGGAGACAGGGTTAAATGAAGGTTTTAGTAACAGGCACGGCGGGCTTTATTGGTTTTTACACGGCCTTAAAGTTGCTTAAACAAGGCCATACCGTAGTCGGGCTAGACAGTATTAATGACTACTACGACGTAAACCTAAAGTATGGCCGTTTACAAGAAAGTGGCATAAAGCAAAGTAGTATCGAATACGGCTTAACGGTTCAGTCTGAGTTACATTCTGGTTACTCTTTTATACAGCTAAAACTTGAAGATAAGCCCGCATTAGACGACCTGTTTGAACGAGAGCAATTTGACGCAGTATGTAACCTGGCCGCCCAGGCCGGTGTGCGTTATTCACTGGAAAACCCTAGTGCTTATATCGACTCCAACATTGTCGGTTTTATGAATGTGCTGGAGGCTTGCCGCCATAACGGCGTTAACAACTTAAGTTATGCGTCCAGCTCGTCGGTGTATGGCTTAAATGAGGCTATGCCATTTTCAACCTCGCACAGTGTTAACCACCCGGTAAGTTTGTACGCGGCCACGAAAAAGTCTAACGAATTGATGGCGCATACTTACGCGCACTTGTATGGCATACGGTGCACCGGGCTGCGCTTTTTTACTGTTTACGGGCCCTGGGGAAGACCCGACATGGCACCTTTTATTTTTACCAAAGCCGCATTAAATGGTGACACCATTAAGGTGTTTAATAACGGTAAAATGAAGCGCGACTTCACTTATATAGATGACATTGTTGAAGGCGTGGTGCGGGTTATTGAGAACCCGTGCAAAGCCAACGGTGAGTGGAGCGGTAAACAACCGGATCCGTCCAGCTCCTCGGCACCTTATAAAATTTACAATATAGGCAATAGCCAACCCATTGAGCTTATGACTTTTATTGAAGCGGTTGAGAATGCCGCAGGCGTTGAAATACCAAAAGACTTTCAGCCCATTCAGCCGGGCGACGTTGTCGCCACTTATGCCGATGTGTCTGAGTTAGAAATCGATATGGGCTACAGGCCGTCTACGCCAGTAACTGAAGGCATGAAACGCACCGTTGACTGGTATCGCAGCTTTTACGGTATGGCTTAAGCTGTTACTTTTCTCTGTTAACAAATTGCTGTATCTTACTTGTCACTTTTACCTGTTGCTGCACTCACGTTGTAATACTGGGTTTTAATACAAAAAATAATTGAGGGTTATACCTTGCTGACTATGAATAAAAACGCATTAAACGCCAAGCAACTTTCTGTTTCTACGGTTCTTTTTGCTGCTGTTTTTGCTTTGGTAACAAGCTTGTTTTCAGTCAATGCGGCGGCGCAGGCTATGCCCAGCAAGGAGCAGTTAGAGCAACTGCAAAGTTTGCCGCGTGCACAGCAAGAGGCGCTGGCGCGTCAGTACGGTATTGACCCTTCAGCAATTGATGAATTTAACGCCGCCCAGCGCGACGGCGATGCCAGCGCAAAGCAGGAAGTAGATGTTGTTAGCGAACGTTCCGGTAACGGTGACCAGAGCGGGCAAACGGGCTCGTCCTTTATGTCGGAAGATTTACAAAAAGAGTTTAACCGTGGGCGTTCCGAGCTGGAGCCTTTTGGTTACGACATATTCTCGGGTGAACCCGACACTTTTGCCCCGGTAGCGCACGCGCCTATTCCGGCTAACTACTTAATTAGCGTGGGCGATGTTATTCACGTTGAAATGTTTGGCAAGCAGGACGAGAGCTTTAGGCTAACCGTAAACCGCGACGGCAGCATTGTGTTGCCTGACGTAGGCGAAATGAAAGTTGCGGGCATGACCTACTCCTTAATGCAGGAGATGATTCACCACGAAGTTCAGGAGCGCTTAATTGGTTATAAAGCGGCAGTCACTATGGGTGAGCTGCGCTCTATTCAGGTGTTTATTGTGGGCGAAGCATACAAGCCGGGCGCCTACACGGTAAGCTCTCTGGCGACTATAAGCCAGGCGTTGTATGTGGCGGGGGGCGTTTCGGATATTGCCTCGTTACGTTCGGTACGCTTAATGCGTGGCGGTAAAGTGGCCTCCGAGTTTGACTTATACGACTTGCTGCTAAAAGGCGATGCGTCTGCTGACAAAATTCTAAAAAGTGGCGATGTTATTTTTATTCCGGCACGCGGCGACATGGTGGCGGTAAAAGGTGAAGTAAAACGCCCGGCGCTATACGAATTAAAAGGCGATGAGACATTAGAAGATGCTCTGGAGTTTGCCGGTGGCGCTACTGATTCAGCCTATTTAAGCTCTGCCGAGCTGCGCAGAATTGTAAAAGGTAAACGCCTGGTTAGCACCGTAGACTTAACTACGGAGCAAGACTTAAACCGTGAGCTTAATGGCGGTGACGCTTTAACCATTCGTCAGGTGTCGCAGGAGCTGGACAATAGCTTAATGGTTGTTGGCGCGGTTACCCGGCCGGGGTATTACGAATGGCAAAATGGTATGCGCATTAACAATATATTGCGCGATGTTCGCCACGACCTGTTGGAGCAGGCGGACTTAGGCTACGGCCTGGTAGTGCGCGAGCAAGGCCCGCGTCGCGACGTAAAAATTCTGCAGTTTGATGTGGCCGACGCCATTAATGGTGTGGAAGATGAGAACCTGCGCTTAAATGAGCGTGATCAGCTTGTAGTTTTCAGCCGCTTTGAAACCAAAGCCGAAGAGCGTGACAACCTGACGCGTTATACGTTGTCGGAACAAGAACGCGAATATCAGCAGCGTCAACGTCAGTTAGATGCCTACCGCGACGCCTACTTAAATGACGTAGTTAATACAAAACTAGCCGGCTCCTCAGAAAGCCCGGACGCTGAGAACGAAGACAAAATTGTGCCTTTGCGCGAGTTGTTTACCGAAAAGCAGGAAGAAGAGCCTACGGTGAAGAAAGAGCTGGCTATGTATTCACGCCAGAATTTACTTGAGCCTATTATGCAACGCATACAGCGTCAGCGCACGGCAACCGGCACCGCGCCTTTTGTATCCGTTGCAGGCGAGGTTATGCACCCGGGTATTTACCCTTTAGTTGAAAATGCCACGGCGGAGAAATTGCTGGCCGCAGCCGGTGGCCTGAAAAATGGTGCTTACACGGAACAGGCAGAAATTACTCGTTGGGCCATTGGTAAAGACACCGCCAACACCGACTATTTAAAAGTAAACTTAGCCGAGGTTATTAACGGTGAAGTGAATGTACCTTTGCAGGGGCGTGACCGTTTAAACGTACTGAGTATTCCGGAATGGCAGAATACCTATGAAGTGACCCTGCGGGGCGAAGTTCGCTTTCCGGGTACCTACGCTATTAAACGCGGCGAAACGCTGACAGACGTTATTAAGCGCGCAGGCGGCTTTACCGACCATGCCTTTTTGGAAGGGGTGGTATTTACCCGCGAAGAGCTGCAGGAGCAGGAACAAAAGCGTAAAGAAATGCTGGCACAGGAGCTGCAGCGTGAAATTGCCAGTAATATGATTACCGGCACCGGCGACGCTAACCAGTCTTACGACCAAATGCGCACTTTGCTGGCCGACTTAATGTCGACACCGGCGGTTGGTCGTTTAATTATGGATTTACCCAAAGTGTTGTCAATGAACGGCAGCCGCGACGTACAGCTAAAAGACGGGGACACACTGCATGTGCCTTCGCGTAGCGACTCTATTAGCATTATGGGCGAAGTGCAAATGGCCACCTCTTACCGGTTTGATTCTGAGCTTACGGTTGATGACTACATTAGCCGTAGCGGCGGAACAAAAGAAAAGGCCGATACTGACCGTATATATATAGTAAAAGCCAACGGCGCAATAGAACCTTATAAAGGCGGTAGCAGCTGGTTTGGTTTTGGCGGCGGTACCGACTTAGGCCCGGGTGACGCTATTGTGGTACCGCTGGATACTACCTATACTGAGAGCTTAGAGTTGTGGTCAGAGATTACTAATATTATTTACAACTCGGCTGTAGCCGTAGCAGCTATCAGTAGTATTTAATACTAAGTTGTAAAGAAGTGTTAAAGGCTCAATTACTTGAAAAAAATAGAAAAATCTAGTTTGCAATTTGTTGCATAGCAACATACTATGGAAGTTGCTGTTAATTAAAATAGTTTTAGTAACAGCGATACATGTATCTATATCTCTGGAGTGAGGTTAACATTATGAAAACATTAGCATTATCAGTAGTTGCTGCGTTAGGCTTAGCTGCCGCGCCAGCAATGGCACAAGACGGCGCTGCAGGCGCAAACGCTTCTGAAAGCGGCTACGGCGGCTTATCAACTGAAGCTTGGGTATTTGCAGGTGTTGCAGCAGCAGCAACTGTAGCAGTTGTTTCTGACAGCTCTTCAAACTCAGCTATCGACCCAACTGACCCGACTGATCCGACAGACCCGGATCCAATCGTTACAGTTACTGGTACAGGCACTAACACCTATACCATCACTATGCCTGCTCAGTAAGCTTTACTGAAGTAAGAATACGTGACCAGTAAGCTGGGTTAAGTGTGAAGAAGCGCTTCTTTGCGTCTTGCTTAGGTTACTGTGATAAAATACCGCCGAAGGGCGGTATTTTTTTGTCCAGCTATTGAGGAAGACCATGTTTCGTTTGTTGCTGATACCCATTGTTTTATTGCTGTTAAGCGCTTGCACGGCGGTAACAGATGAAGTGCGTGCCACTATAGAATACGCTTTTGAAGGCGGCGAAGACGCCGAGCTTTCGCAGGAAAAAATAGACTCTTTTCCCTACACTTCGCTTTACGCGCAATGGTCCGGTAGCCCCCGAAGCTTAATAGTACTGGGGTACATAAACAAACCTGACGACTGGCATTTTATTACCGCTGAGAAAGAAACCCTGGTGCTGCGTAATGGCCGGGTTATACGAACCCAGGCCCTTAATAAGAACCTGCTGGCGGTATCTAATTTACAAGACGACCCGTTACGTTGCATAGTAACCCAGCCAGCAAACTGCCCAACCCACTGGCAGCGCCAGTACGACATTGAAATGGCTAATAAAGTGGTCAGCCGCGAAGCTTCCTCTGAGTTTTCTGTGCAGGACAAACAAGTATTAAACTTACCCATTGGCCCGGTTAATACCACCTACGTGGTTGAAAAAGGGGAGTTTACTCTTAGCGGTCAGGAGTTTGTGAATGAGTTTTGGCTGGAAGACGACGGGCACGTTGTAAAAAGTCGGCAGACGTTATTTCCGGGCGGCGATAAATTAACCCTGACTCAGGTTACCTGGATAGGCCGCGATTATTCTGCAAGCCGCAATGCGCGCGAAAAGCAACAAGAACAACAAGGGCAAGAAGCGCAATGAGAAAACCAATGAAACTGATGCTCCGGAACACGCTACTTATTAGTGCTTTGTTTTCACTGAACGCCGTTGCTCAACAAGCTAAGTATGAATTTGAAGGCCCGGTGCGGTTGCAGCAAGTACTGAATGACGCTGAAAGCGAAGGCTTGTTAGCCGACGCATACTGGCCTTTAGTGAGGCTGGTTAAAACCGACGATAAAGCCGAAATAGAACAACAACGTAACCAGATACTGGCGCAACTGACCGAGCTGGAACAGTATTGGCAGTCGCGCAGAGAAACCGAAAAAGCGCAAAGCGCCGCATTACTGAAAAGCCAGGTAAAAAGCTGGCAACTGGGTAAACAATTATGGGGGCAAATTAGCATTGAAAATGCCCGTACGGAATTAGCCAGCAACCCCTTACTGCCTGCGGGAGAATATAAGCTTTATGTACCTGAACGTCCGGACTCGGTGCACGTATATGGTGTTGTCAGTACCCCTGGTGATTACCGCTATGCCAGTGGTAAAACCGTAGCCGACTGGCTGAACAGTATAGATGACAGCGAAGGGCTGGGGGCGGCCTATAATAAAAGCCAGGCCGTGCGTATTAGGCAAAACCAGCAACAAACAGCGGACTGGGCTTATTATAAACAAAGTGACGCCGAGCTTCTGCCCGGCGACATTCTCTGGTTAGGCTTTGAACCTAACCAGTTGCCGCCTAAATTTGAAAGTTTAAATGCGGATATTCGTGACTTACTAATGCATTTTGTTGCTAATGAGTCTGAGCGTAATAGCTTAAACCTGCCAGTTCATGAAGTTGAAAATAACCATGCCACTTCCAGTTGGCATTGGTCACGCAGAGACTTGTCGCCCAGTTATGGTGACTATGGCTCTGTCGGCTTGCTGCAAACGCCTACCGCCCGTATGGCCGAAGAAGGGGCTTTGGCTATTACCTACAGCGACATGGAAGAATATCGCCGTTATACGGTAAACCTACAGTTGCTGCCCTGGTTGGAAACTACCGCCTTTTATACCGAGTTTCCTAACCGTAAGTACAGTAATGTCCCTGACTTCAGTGGTGACAACGTTTTTGCGGACAAAGGTTTTGATATAAAAGCCCGTTTATGGGAAGAGAGTTATTGGGTACCGGAAGTGAGTGTGGGCTTTCGTGACTTTGTTGGTACCGGGCTTTTTGATGCCGAGTATATTGTAGCCAATAAACGCTTTGGCCCTTTGGATGTGAGCTTAGGTGTAGGTTTTGGTCGCCTGGGTACACGTGATGATTTCACTAACCCCTTTTGCGAGCTGTCTGACGAGTACTGTGATCGTGAAACAGGTTATGGATCTGGCGGTGGTCAACTGGAGTATGACCGCTGGTTTACCGGTCCTGCTGCCTTATTTGGTGGGGTGGAGTACCATACGCCCTGGGAGCCGCTGAGTTTAAAAGTTGAGTACGAAGGCAATGACTATTCTGACGAGCGCGCCGGAGTGCCTATTAAAGTCGACAGTCGCTGGAACTTTGGTGCCAATTATCAGGTAACCGACTATTTTGACGTGCAACTGAGTTACGAGCGTGGCAACACCTTTATGTTTAACTTTAGCTTGCGCACTAACTTCGGCACGCTGAACCAAATAAAGGTAACGCCGGACAAAACCGTACCCACACCGGAAAAACGTAAAGAGTCGTTAGACGATGTGAACTGGTCGGCAATGAACCTGGCTATGCGTGAGCAGGGGGCTTTTAGTGCGGCGCGTTTTGCCGCAGAAGACGACGAAGTGACCCTATTTGCTTACCACTTGCGGTATCGCGACAGCAGCGAGGCTTATGACCGGGCTGCACGTATTATGGCGGCCGAGTTACCAGACAGTGTGAAAACCTATAACCTGGTGGATATGACGCTGTTTGATCCGAACGTGAATACCCGGGTGAATGCCGACAAATTTAAAGACCGCGTACTGAATAAAGACCCGGGTAAAGCAGTGGATGAAACCGGCGACTTATTTGAGCGCATGGATTCTCCTGACATGCCTGCGGAAGGCGATGACAGCTGGATGCTGAACCCGCGAAACCAGTTTAGCAACCGTTTTGGTCTGAAGCCGTTTCTTGACCAGAGTTTTGGTAACCCGGAAACCTTCTATACTTACCAATTGGGTGTTTATGCCTTTGGCCGCCGGTGGCTAACCGATAATGTAGAGTTATTTGGCGAACTGGGCTTTAACATTGCCACCAACTACGACGACTTCTTGTTCTTAGACGGTGGGGAAGACGCACTGCCTGATGTACGTACGAATATTCGCCGTTATGTGCAAAATGACATTTGGCTGGACTCTGCACAGGTGACTTACCACAAACGTTTAGGCCAGGACTGGTTTGCTATGGCCTATGCCGGTTATTTAGAGCGCATGTTTGGTGGTGTCGGTGCTGAAGTACTTTACCGACCGGTAGACAGCCGTTGGGCCTTTGGGCTTCGTGCTAACCGGGTAAGGCAGCGTGACTTTAACGGTGGGAGCGGCTTCTTAGACTATGAAGTGACCACCGGCTTTGCCAGTGTGTATTACCAAATGCCGTGGCTGTCTGATTCTTTATTGCAATTAGACTTTGGTCAGTTTCTGGCTGGCGACAAAGGTGTTAACGTAACCATGCAAAAACGATTCGATAGCGGCGTTATAGCAGGGGCTTATGCAGCCTTTACCGATGTTTCGTCAGAGGAATATGGCGAAGGAAGCTTTACCAAAGGCTTTTTCATTAGTATTCCGTTTGACTTAATGAGCATAAGACCGACACGGGAACGGGTTGGCTTTAGCTGGGTGCCGTTGTCTCGTAATGGTGGTCAGCAGTTACAACGCCGTACCCGTTTATACGACTATACTGATGACAGAGCGCCGTTTTACAGCCGTTAACTGAGTAAAAGGACACAAAGCTTTGAATCTTTTTAAGGTACTAATGCAGTTACCGCGCAACGTTAAGCGCGGTATTGGCCTGGGCGTCGATATTGTTTCGATAGCTATTGCCATGGTGTTTTCGTACTTATTAAGTTTTGAAGCGGTAATGCCGTTGCGGGTTTCTCAGTGGTTATTGCTGGGCGCCTTCGTGCTGTGTGTGACCCTGCTGGTGTTTATTCGCATGGGTTTGTACCGCGCAGTGGTGCGTTACGTTGGTTTTAAGGTACTGAGCTTGGTATTTTTTACCGTGTTATTAAGCGGTGCGTTACTGGTGCTGGGTGCTTTATGGATGGGTATTGCCCTGCCGGTAACCGCCGTTGTTAACTATGTGCTGGTGGCCTTCTTATTAACTGGCGGCAGCCGCTTAATTGTGCGCGAAGGCTACCAGCGCGCTATGAGTCGTCAGAAAGACCGGGTGATGATTTACGGTGCGGGCTCTGCTGGTCGGCAATTGGCGCAGGCACTGGCCAATGGTGACGAATTTCACCCGGTAATGTTTATTGACGATGACTCGGGTTTGCAGAATACCTCGGTGCTGGGGCTAAAAGTTACCGGCCCCGGGGGTATTGCTAATGCGGTACGGGAACTGGATGTTCAGCGCATTTTACTGGCCTTGCCCAGCACGCTGCGCTCGCGCCGCCGCCAAATTCTGGATAGCCTGGAACAGCTGCCGGTAAAGGTGCAAACCGTGCCGGGTATGTCGGACATGGTTAATGGCGATATGTCGATTGACCAGTTGCAGGATGTGCGCGTAGAAGACTTGCTGGGGCGCGATCCGGTGACCCCGGCACCGCAGTTAATGGAAAAGCACATTACCGGACAAACCGTACTGGTTACCGGGGCGGGTGGCTCAATTGGCTCTGAACTGTGCCGCCAAATACTGCAACAACGGCCTAAAGTACTGGTGCTGTATGAGTTGTCGGAGTTTGCTTTATACGCCATAGAGCGCGAGTTAACCCAAATTTGTCAGCACCAGGGCATTGGCGCAGAAATTATTCCGGTAATAGGCACGGTACAGCGGCGCAACCGCATTGAAACCGTGCTAAAGACCTTTGCGGTTGATACCGTATACCACGCAGCCGCCTATAAGCATGTGCCTTTAGTTGAATACAATATGGTTGAGGGCGTGCGCAACAATGTGTTTGGCACCTGGCATACAGCGGAAGCCGCTATTTCTGCCGGTGTTAAGCAGTTTGTGTTAATTTCAACTGACAAAGCCGTGCGGCCCACCAATGTTATGGGCACCACCAAGCGCTTGTCGGAGCTAGTGCTGCAGGGGCTGGCGCAACGCCAGCGCGGAACGCGTTTTTCAATGGTGCGTTTTGGCAATGTACTGGGGTCTTCCGGTTCAGTTGTGCCTTTGTTTAAGGAGCAGATTGAACACGGCGGGCCGGTAACCGTAACGCACCCCGATATTACCCGCTTTTTTATGACCATACCCGAGGCAGCGCAGTTAGTGATTCAGGCTGGCACCATGGGGCATTCCGGCTCGGTGTTTGTGCTGGATATGGGCGACTCGGTTAAAATTGTCGATTTAGCCCGCAAGATGATCCGCCTGTCGGGGCTTGAAGAAAAAACCGAGAAAAACCCGCACGGTGACATTGCTATAGAATTTAGTGGCTTGCGGCCAGGCGAGAAGTTATACGAAGAACTGTTAATTGGTGACAACGTAGAAGCCAGTGACCACCCACGTATACTGCGCGCTAATGAGCAGTCGCTAAGCTGGGATGAAATGGAGAAACTGCTGAGGCTGTTAGATGACGCCTGCCAGCGGTTTGCCATTGACGAGCTGCGCCAGTTATTGCTGGACGCTCCAACCGGCTACGCCCCGCTGGACGACCATATTTGTGATGTTATTTGGAATAAACACCGTACGTGTAGTGATGATGAAACCGACGTTGCCTGATGTATAAATGGACGAAACAATGATAAAAAACGGACCTTACCTAGCTTTAGACACCAGCTACCAGAAACTGTCAGTAGACGAACTACTCGACACTGCGGGCAAACGTTTACCCGAACACTTTGATGATTACCGTCAGCAATTGTGCCGCGGTGAGTACCGTAACCTAAGCGAAGACCGCCCGGTAACTCATGTGTTGAGCCGGTCCGTGCACGCGGTAGCAAAACAAAGCAACCGCAAAACCCGCTTTGTGGATACCGTACAAAAGCTGCGCTCCGGCCGTTGGTTGGGTAGTACCGGAAAACCCATTACCGACGTAGTGAACATTGGTGTGGGCGGTTCTGACCTGGGGCCGCAGATGGGCGCTTTTGCCCTGCGTGAATTTGCTAACGACGCCGCTTTACATAATTTGCAGGTACACTTTGTGTCTTCAATGGATGGTGGCCAGCTGTATGCCGTACTGCCTATTGTTGACCCCGAAACCACCTTATTTATTATTTCGTCTAAGTCATTCGGCACTGTAGATACCTTTGCCAATGTGGATACCGTACGCAAATGGATTGAGCCTGAGTTGACTCAGGAGCAGTGGCTGGAAAACCATGTGATAGGTGTGTCGGCTAACGCACAAGGTATGACAGATTACGGTATACCACCGGCGCAGCAGTTTACTTTTGGTGACGGCGTTGGCGGGCGTTTTTCTCTGTGGTCGGCGTTAGGTTTGAGCATAGCCTTAACCACCGGTATTCGACCTTTTGAGCGTATGCTGGAAGGTGCTAAAGCCATGGACGAGCACTTTTTAGACGCGCCTTTAGCCGACAACCTACCGGTTTTGTTGGCGCTTTATGGTGTGTATAACCGCGAGCATCTGGGCATTAATAACTTAGCTATTTTGCCGTACGACGGTCGCTTGCGTATGTTGCCGAACTACCTGCAGCAGCTGGATATGGAAAGTAACGGTAAGCAGTACACTGCCGAGAATGAGGCCATAGATTACCCCACGGGTCCTATTATTTGGGGTGGTTTTGGGCCTAACGGGCAACACGCGTTTTTCCAGCATTTGCACCAGGGTTATGATCAGTTTACCGCGGACTTTGTGACTGTGCTTAAACGTGAGGCTCCCGGCTTTTCTGACGCCACCCGCCGTGGTCTTGCAGAGCAGCAGCGTTTGGCTGTAGCCAATTGTCTGGCGCACCGCCGTCTAATGTGGGACGGTAGCGAAAATGCCGATTCACCCAGTGACCATTATCCGGGCGGGCACCCGTCCAACTTGTTGATAATGGACGAACTGACCCCCGAGAGCTTTGGCGCGCTAATAGCCGCCTACGAACACAAAGTATTTACCCAGGGCGTTATTTGGGGTTTGAACAGCTTTGACCAGCCCGGCGTAGAGAAGGGCAAGAAAATTGCCATGGACGTACTGCGCGTACTGGACGGCGAAAGCGACCAGTCCTTCGACGAGAGCACCGATGCTATAATTCAGCGTATGCGGTGATTGGGTTATGTAGCCTGACGTTTACATCAGGTTCTGCACCCCACCGGACATGAATGTCAGGCTACGTACATATTGTAACCGTATTCAGTTACAATTGATAATGTAACTATATTGAGTTACATTTGATAGTGTAACTCTACGGGAAAACAACATGAAAAACTCTATGATTGGTGTAATAACTGGCGATATCGTTAATTCGCGGCAAATTCCTGTTGAGGAATACGATAGTATGCTTTATCGGCTGCACCAGACGCTTGAGTCCTTTAGTGAGCGTTATCAGATGCATTTTGATGTATTTCGTGGCGACGAGTTTCAATTACTGTTAAAGCGGCCTGAAAAAGTCATCTATTTAGCGACAATTATCCGTTTATCGCTTAAATCGGGTTCCACGAACATTGATGTCCGACAGAGTCTATCTGTAGGTGACAGCAATGAACTGCGAGATGACGTGAAGAGTTCTACCGGAGAGGCTTTCGTTTTATCAGGGCAGAACTTAAATAAAATGAAATCTGAGTTATTAATCTTTGACTCTACAATCGAACTCCTCAAACATCACCTCGGGTCGACCATTGAATTACTGGATGCACACTTAAGTTCGCTGACAAAAACAGAAGCTTACGTATTGATGAGTTACCTGGGGGACCCCGAAGTTTCGCATGCTGAACTGGCGAAAGAGATAGGTAAAAGTAGACCTAATACGACAAAGATGCTGAATTCAGCTCATTACAATAGCGTTTTGAAGTACTTGTACTATGCCGAGAACCTGATAATAGAGGCTCGGGGATAAAATGAATGACTATTTAATTTTGATGCTGTTACTGCTGGCGCACATAGCCGGTGACTTTTATTTTCAGCCGGATTGTTTGGTTGGTAAAAAGTTATCATCAAGCTTCCGAAAGCGACTGTATGCTACTGCGATTCATGCTTTTATTCATGCTTGCTTGGTCGTGTTTCTGCTGCTGATGCTGAAAATGTCTTGGGATGATTTATTGGTAACGACAGCCGTTATAGGCGTGACTCATTTTATTATCGATTCACTTAAGTCAGTAGCTGTTATCAAATGGGTTGATACTTGGGAAGAAAACGAACAGCCGGAGGAGGGTAGTAAACCAAGGAAAAGGAACCGTGCTTTTTATTGGTTCGTATTAGATCAACTGGCTCATTTGAGCGTTATAATTCTAATTTGGCTTGGGTTATTCCAACCTTTTTCCTCTATTGTCGAATATTTGTCAGTTGAATACCTTGTTGTTGTCATTTCTTATCTTCTTGTTTTGAAGCCGACCTCTGTATTAGTCAGTCTTATTTTAAAATTGTGCGAGACGCGAGAGAAAAAAGATAGAACTCTGGATGAGGCTGGTGCGGTCATTGGCTATATAGAACGTTTGGTTATCCTTACTCTGATATTAGTCGGGCAATATACCGCAATTGGTTTTGTGATAGCTGCTAAGTCGGTATTGCGCTTCGGCGAGAATAAAGGGAAGGACACGAAGCTAAATGAATATGTGCTTCTGGGAACCTTGGCAAGTTTTGCTATAGTTCTATTTGTCGGCATTGCCACCATTGAAGTATTAGAAATACTTAAATGTAACTAAATATGGTTACGTTACCACTTGTAACCGAATACAGTTACTTTGGAACCAAGCGCTTGGTTATGTAGCCTGACGTTTACGTCAGGTTCGATATCCCACCTGACATAAATGTCAGGCTACGCAAGCCTTGTAACTGAATAGAACAACGGAATGACTCATGCTTAAAGAAGTAAAGGATATAGCCCGCGACGCTGGCGCTGCCATTATGGACATTTACCGCAGCAACGACTTTGATGTGCAGAAAAAGGCCGATGACAGTCCGCTGACCAAAGCAGATTTAGCGGCGCATAACATCATTTGTGAGGGTTTGCGTGCGCTGGACATTCAGTACCCGGTTATTTCGGAAGAGTCGTCAGACATTAGTTGGGCGCAGCGCAAGCACTGGTGCCGCTATTGGCTGGTTGACCCGTTGGACGGCACCAAGGAATTTATTAAGCGAAATGACGAATTCACCGTGAACATTGCCCTGATAGAAAAGGGCGTGCCCATTTTAGGTGTGGTGTATGCTCCGGCGTTAGACGCCATGTATACCGGCGAGCGTGACCGCGGTGCGTTTTTAAACGACAAAGCGATTTCGGTTGCCACGCAGGAACCTGAAGCTTTGCGCGTTGTAGGCTCGCGCTCACACCCCTCACAGGAAACGACCGACTGGTTAGATGCTCAGGGCAAATCCTACGAGATGCTGGCGGTAGGCAGTTCACTGAAGTTTTGCCTGGTAGCCGAAGGTAAAGCCGACATTTATCCCCGCTTAAGCCCCACCAGCGAGTGGGACACCGCCGCAGCCCATGCGGTATTAAGTGCAGCAGGTGGGGACGTACTGACCCTTAACGGGGAACCGCTGCTGTACAACCAAAAAGCAGACTACCTCAACCCGCACTTTATTGCCCGGTGATTGGTGTTGTAGCCTGACGTTTACGTCAGGAGCGATGCCCCACCTGACATGAATGTCAGGCTACGTGCAGTTAAATGTGAGTAAATGTCGATTTTTCCAAATGGATGCTAGACTCTTTAGGTAAGAAAGCAGGCCACATAGGTGAAACACATGAAACTACTTTTAGCTTTTGCAACGACGGCGCTATTGGCTGGTTGCAGCACAGCCCAGTCGGCAACAGACACTCCGGTCACTATGGCCGATATTAACGAACTGATTGGTAAGCCAGAGGCGCAAAGTATAGATAGCTGTAAGGTACTGCCTGTGGGCAAAAGAGCTTGCGGTGGCCCAGCGGGTTATGTGGTTTACAGTAGTGAGACCATCACTGATGAGAGTAAATTGCTTAACGCTGTGCATCGCTACAATGAGAAGGCCGAAAAAGATGCTCAAACAGGCTATTCTACCTGCCAGTTTATTCCCGAGCCCGAACCTCAGTTAAAAGCTGGCGTGTGCTGGATACCCTAGTGGACAAATACTAATCACTTAATTAGACTAACTAGTATCAATATTTAAAAGTAAGCGGAGGCTTGATGGACAAGATTGATCGTGCTTATTATCCAGAGCTCGACAAGCTTCTGTGGGATACCAATACGAAATACTTAACGCCTAAAGAAGCATTGGATATATATGAAACTCGCTGGCGTTTTGTCGAAGAAAGGCAATTGCTTAAGCGCGAGCGTCAGCTAATTGATAAATTGGCAAAAGATGCAGGCGGTTTTCTCCCAAGTGCAGCGTAAAAATTGATGAGCACTTACCAGCGTAAACACCACCAGTTAATTCAGCGTTGCCTGGATAATTTTAATAGCCACTACTTAACGGAACACGCAATTCTTTTTGGTGGCGGCACTCGGATAGCTCTGGAGCTTAGCGAGTATCGTGAATCAGTTGACATTGATTTTCTTTGTAGAGATAAAAAATCATTTCGAGCGGTAAGAGAACAGGTAACGAATAGAACGCTAGGTGAGCTGGTAAAAGAGGATTTTATTTATTCTCGCGATATTTCGTTTGATAGATATGGTGTGCGCACTTTTCTGGATGTTGATGGTGTGAGAATTAAGCTTGAGTTTGTAGCTTTTGACAACTACGCGTTAGAGCAAGGAGATGACGCAGATTTATTTAATGTGCCTTTTATTGACCGTACTTCATGTTTTATCACCAAGCTTCTGGCAAATGCTGATAGGTGGATGCAGAAACCTTATAAAGACATATTTGATTTGATTGTTATGTTTGAAAACTGGGGGGAGATACCACCCGAGGCGTACGCGGAAGCTCACACCCATTACGGTGTTCAAGTTGTAAATAATGGCTTAAAACGGGCACTCCAAAGCCTCCGGAATAATCACACTGCTTACAGAGAAGAAGCCGAAGGTATGGGAATACAAAGAGAATATTTTGATAATGTTGTGTTCCCAGGCTCTGAGCGATTATTGTCTAAGCTTCTAAATTAATTTTCCTTGCGCTCGTTAGTAAAAACGGGTAAAATCCACCCGCAACATGAATCCAGTCACGGAGTGTTGCACATGCTGCGAATTGCCCAAGAAGCCTTGACCTTTGACGACGTTTTGCTCGTTCCCGGTCATTCCGAAGTTCTCCCCCATACCGCTGATTTACGCACGCAATTAACGCGTGGAATTTCTTTAAATATTCCTTTGGTTTCAGCTGCGATGGATACCGTTACTGAATCGGCACTGGCAATTGCGCTGGCGCAGGAAGGCGGGCTCGGATTTATCCACAAAAATATGACCGCAGAGCAACAAGCCGCGCACGTTCGTAAAGTTAAAAAATACGAAAGTGGCATGGTCTCTGACCCGGTTACCGTAAGACCTACTACCACCATTGGTGAAATTAAAAAGCTGACTGCCGAGCATGGCTTTCAGGGTTTTCCTGTGGTTGAAGGTAATGGCGACTTGGTTGGTATTGTTACCGGTCGCGATACACGTTTTGAAGATGACGACAGCAAAGAGATTCGCCACGTAATGACCGGCAATGACCGCCTGGTAACTGTGCACGAAACGGCAGAAAGCGAAGAAATTCTTCAGCTTATGCACAAACACCGCATTGAAAAGATTCTGGTTGTGGATGATGCGCACAAGTTGAAGGGTATGATCACTCTGAAAGACTTTGAAAAAGCGGAAAACAAACCGAACGCTTGTAAAGATGAACTAGGCTCATTGCGTGTTGGTGCTGCTGTCGGTGTCGGCGCGGGCACAGAAGAACGTATTCAATTACTGGTTGAGGCGGGCGTTGATGTATTGCTTATTGATACTTCACACGGGCACTCTCAAGGCGTTTTAGACCGCGTTAAGCAAACTCGTAAAGACTACCCGGAATTACAAATTATTGCTGGTAACGTAGCAACGGCCGCTGGCGCTAAGGCGCTGGTTGAAGCGGGCGTTGATGCGGTTAAAGTTGGTATTGGTCCGGGCTCAATTTGTACTACGCGTATTGTTACGGGTTGTGGTGTGCCGCAAATTAGCGCCATTAGCGATGCCGTAGATGCCATTAAAGGCTCGGGTGTTCCGATTATTGCTGACGGCGGTATTCGCTTCTCAGGCGATATTGCTAAAGCTCTGGCTGCCGGCGCGCATTGTGTGATGGTGGGCAGCATGCTGGCCGGTACGGAAGAGTCGCCGGGTGAAGTTGAGCTTTACCAGGGACGTTATTACAAATCGTATCGCGGTATGGGCAGCCTGGGTGCAATGAACCAGCGTAATGGTTCGTCTGACCGTTACTTCCAGAAGAGCGATGAGGCCGACAAGTTGGTACCTGAGGGTATTGAAGGGCGTATAGCGTACAAAGGACCCATTTCTGCGATTATTCATCAGCAAATGGGCGGCCTGCGTTCAGCTATGGGCTTAACCGGTTGTCCGACAATTGATGACATGCGCACCAAGCCGCAGTTTGTAAAAGTAACGGCCGCCGGTATGGGCGAATCACATGTACACGATCTGCACATTACCAAAGAAGCACCGAATTACCGCAGTTCATAACAGGATGACTAATGACTAGAGATATCCACGACCACCGAATATTGATTCTGGATTTCGGCTCTCAGTACACTCAGCTGATTGCCCGCCGTATTCGCGAAATTGGCGTTTATTGTGAGCTTTGGGCCTGGGATGTTGATGAAGCCGACATCCGCGAGTTTGCGCCTAAAGGCATTATTTTATCTGGTGGCCCGGAAAGCGTGGCTGAAGAGGGTTCGCCGCGTGCGCCTGAATATGTCTTTAACGCAGGCGTACCAGTATTTGGTATTTGCTACGGCATGCAGACCATGGCACATCAGCTGGGTGGTTCGGTGCAATGCTCGCTGGAGCGCGAATTCGGTTACGCGCAAATTGAGTTAGTAGAGCAAAGCCCGCTGTTTAAAGCCATTGAAGACGCTGTGTCTGAGTCTGGCGCTCCGTTACTGGATGTGTGGATGAGCCACGGTGACAAAGTGGAAATGATTCCGGAGGGCTTTCACACCGTAGCGAAAACCTCTTATTGCCCGTATGCCGCAATGGCTGACGAAGAACGCCATTTTTATGGTGTGCAGTTTCACCCGGAAGTGACTCATACGCGTCAGGGCATGCGTATGCTGGAGCATTTTGTCAGCGATATCTGCGGCTGTGAGAAGCAGTGGACGCCAGCGAAAATCATCGATGACGCTATTGAACGCATCCGTGAACAAGTGGGCAGCGACAAGGTTATTCTTGGCTTGTCTGGCGGTGTTGATTCGTCGGTAACGGCTATGCTGCTGCACCGCGCTATTGGCGAGCAGCTGACCTGCGTATTTGTCGACAACGGTTTGCTGCGCTTGAACGAAGCGGAGCAGGTGATGGAAATGTTCGGTGACCACTATGGTCTGAACATTTTGCCAATACGTGCAGAAGACCGCTTCTTAGATGCGTTGGCGGGTGAGAATGACCCGGAGAAAAAGCGTAAAATTATTGGTAATACCTTCATTGAAATTTTTGATGAAGAAGCCGGTAAGCTGACCGAGGTTGACTGGCTGGCGCAGGGCACTATTTACCCTGACGTAATTGAGTCTGCTGGTTCTAAGACCGGTAAAGCGCACGTGATTAAATCGCACCACAACGTGGGCGGTTTGCCGGAAGACATGAAGTTAGGTTTGGTTGAGCCACTGCGTGAATTGTTTAAAGACGAAGTGCGTAAAATTGGGCTTGAGTTAGGCCTGCCTTACAACATGCTTTACCGTCATCCGTTCCCGGGACCTGGTTTGGGTGTTCGTGTGCTGGGTGAAATTAAGAAAGAATACTGCGACTTATTGCGCCGTGCCGATGCGATTTTCATTGAAGAGCTGCACAACGCGGACTGGTACAACAAAGTCAGCCAGGCCTTTGCGGTATTCCTGCCGGTACGTTCGGTGGGTGTTATGGGTGATCAGCGTAAATACGACTGGGTTATTGCCATACGCGCCGTAGAGACTATCGACTTTATGACCGCGCGCTGGGCTCATTTGCCGTATGAGTTGCTAGAGAAGGTATCAAACCGGATTATCAACGAAGTTAACGGAATTTCCCGCGTAACCTACGATATTTCAGGTAAACCACCTGCCACCATCGAGTGGGAATAAGCAGGTAAACATTGGCTGGCCGTTGCAGGTAATCTTCCGAAAGACGCCAGCAAGTACATCCCTGTAAGGCTTGTGCAGCGCCGTCCATGGCGCTGCACACTTTCTCCAGATTTTCCTGCAACGACGTAACGCCAATGTTGACTTGTTATTTACTTAATCCACTTAGAAGTGGTAAGTCACGCCTAAATGTACTTCATTGTCGATGCTGTTGAAGTTTCCACGGAAACCAGCGTCAGCAGAGAATTGCTCAGTGAAAGCGTAACGTAAGCGCGCACCAACTGATGCAAAGCCGTCTAAGCCCCAGTCATAACCGGCGTCTACAATAGCAGTGGTTTGCTGGCTTAACTTAGTCATAGTACCGATACCGGCATAAGCGCTGGTGTCGTCGTAGTTGCCAAAGTCATAGTGGCTAACACCGGCTTTCAGGAATGTATTGAACTGCTTACCTGCGCCCATGTCTATGAAATATTTAGCGCCAGCACGAAGTGAGTAGTCACCCATATCTTGCAGTTGTATTTCACCAACCCAGTTTGGGGCGATAGTTTTGGATCCTTCTACGTAGAAATCGGAATCGTAGAAATCGGAGAAACCGCCGCTAACATAGTTTAAATCATCAGCTTTGCTGGCTGCTGAAAACATAAGCGAGCCGCTTGCGAGTAGAGCTGTTGTTAGTATAAGTTTTTTCATAGTTTGCCTCCTTGGATATGACATTTGTATTATGGCATCTAAGAGGCGAAATAGCAGCCCTTCAACTGTAAAGGTTCAGTAAAATAAAGGGCTGCAGAGGTTTTTAGGTTACTTCACGATATCCAGCCAGACCATGCGATGGTCGGAAGAGGCGCTGCGCTTTTGCATTAGCCTGCTGCCGGCTTCATCACCGACAGGCCAGAACACGCCGGCGTCTTTTACGACTAAGTCGTTAGACGGCAACACGTAGTCTACGCGCTTGCGCCAGGCCGCGGTATGATATTGCGAGCCTCGTTTGTCAGGAGAATGCTGTTCACCGCCACGGCTTTGGGGTTTCACGTCATTTACCCGCGGGTGTTGCAGTAATTGTTCTATAGCGCCATCAACACCACCAGAGCCAGCTTCCGCGTTCATATCGCCCAGAACGATAAAGCTGTTGTCGTCGCTTAGCCCGCCACGTGCGCCTTCATCGTCATAGATGTAATTGTCTTTACCTGGCGTTAAATAGTCAGCTAATAAGCGAATTTCATCGTAGTTACGCATGCCGTTGCTGTTTTCCGGACCGTCGAACGCTGGTGGTACTGGGTGCGCAGCCAATAAATGGATAACTTTGTCGTCCACTTGCACCGGAATGTCCCAATGCGACTTTGAGCTTAAGGGATACTGCGCCATAACTTCCTCGGGGTACCATTGCTCGTCAGTTGTCTGTCCTTGCTCGTTCATCACGTAAGGAATATGGCGGCCGGGCATGTCTTTCCACAAAAAGTGCTGAAAGGTTCGTGCTTTATCCGTTAGTAACGGATATTTCGATAAGATGACCATACCGTACTGACCCGGATACCAGCCAAAACCCCAGGCGTCGATGCCGGTGCCTTGTGCCTTGCCGTCGCGGTTTAAATCAAAAGGCGAGGGCACCCCTGTATTTACCGGAGCAATATAAGAATAGGGGTATTCAATTGCCTTTTGTCCGTTCTGGGAAATCGACAAGTACTTTTCCTGAAAGACATTTACGCCAATTTCTTTATCAACGTAGTCAAACTCGTTCAGCA
>Ga0114932_10000552_pt1 | contig 44318 bp, 36 predicted proteins | sample 2SBtaG_2_FD_87286 | JGI IMG/M metagenome (GOLD analysis project Ga0114932, IMG submission 87286) | Deep subsurface microbial communities from Kolumbo volcano to uncover new lineages of life (NeLLi) - 2SBTROV12_ACTIVE470 metaG | ecosystem: Environmental > Aquatic > Marine > Volcanic ...
CGCGGCCACCCTCGCCCACCTGCCGGTCCTCAGCCCCACCACCAGCGCCACCCGCGCCTGGGCCAACCGACCTCCCCGCCCGCCCAGGCCGCTGCGGGCGTCGATCTGGACGGCGCGGGACGCCCCCCCGATGCTCTGGCGCACGTCCGCCGAGCACCCTTGGGAGCCCCTGCTGCCCCTGGCCCCCTGCTGGGTCCCCACCGCGCCCACTGTCGAGCCTGCGGCCCGGCTCGGTGGCCGTGGTCTGGCGGTGGCGCGCCTCTACCCGGATCTCCAGGGGAGCTGGCACGCCTCCGGAGCCATCGGCCTGCCCGAAGGCTTGCCCGTGGCGCGCCTCCGCAAGCGCCTGGAGGCCGAGCTCTGGCGGCAACGGCGTGGGCAGCGCCTGATCACCTGGGAGGGCTCCCTCCGAGCCCGTCCCGAGGTGCTATACCGCAGCTGCGCCACCTGGAGCTGGTGGCGCTGCGAGGAGCCGTGATGTGGTGGGCCTTCGTCGTGGGCTGCACGGCCCCCGGCGCACTCGAGATCGACCCGATCAACATCGACTTCGGCACGGTCGACTTCCAAAGCGACAGCTGCCAGGACTGCGCCTGCGACGACCACTGCGCGGGCACCGACGTCACGCTCACCAACAAGGGCGACGGCGACCTGAACGTGTCCCTGCCCACCGGCTACGACGGCGAGCACCTCTGCCTGATCGGCTTCGAAGATCCCGAAGCCGAGCTCGTCTTTCCACCGCTCAAGCCCGGCTCCAGCTACCAGCTGACCTTCTCGGTCTGCGGCTATGTGGTGGGCGCTGGTCGCAGCGAGCTCACCACCTTGGTGGAGGGTGAGACCTTGTTCCACAGCGACGGCGAGCAGGCCACCAGCTCGCTGACCTGGAGCTTCACGCCCGTGCGTGACCTGGGTTTCGACGACACCGGCGACACCGGTTCCTGAGGAGGAGTGATGAAGACCTTCTGGATGTTCATGGCCCTGGGCACCGCCCTCGCCGGCGACCTGCGCAGCGAGGTGCTCGACCAGCTCGGTTCCTACGAGGGCAGCGCCTCGGCGGAGCAGCTCGGAGCGCTCGGCGACGTGGGCCCGGTGCTGCTCGACATCGCCCAGGACGAGGCGGTCGCGTCGAGCCGACGAGGCCGGGCGATCACCGCGCTCGCGGACTTCCCGTCCGACGAGGCGCGCACCTGGCTGGGCAGCACCCTCGGTGACGCGACCGGAGCCAGCTACCTCCGGCGGAAGGCGGCCTACGCGCTCGCCGGCGGCTGGGGTCCGCAAGCGGTCGACCAGCTCGCACCGGCCCTCGCCGACGCCGATACCCAGCTCCGCATCGCCACCGCAGAAGCGCTCGGCGGCATCGGTGGAGAGGCGGCAGCGGCCGCCCTCGACGCGCGCGTCGCCACCGAGGACAACGACGCCGTGCAACAGGAGCTGCAGAAGGCGCTGGAGGCCGCGCGATGATCCTCACCCTCTGGCTCGCCTGCGACGGCGACAAGGTGCTGGACGACACAGGGGCCGTGTCCTCCGACGACCTGCAGGTCGAAGCGCTCGGGAGCTTCTCCACCGGCGACACCGGCGGCTACCTGGGCGACGTCAGCTACACCGTGCCCGACGGCGCCGCCGGCGCGATGCTCTACTGCGGCACCTTCGGCGACAGCACCCTGGGCTCCCTGTGGTACCTGACCGAGCCCGACGGCACGCTCATCTACGACGGCGATGCGAGCGGCAACACCTTCCGGGCCAGCTTCCTGGACGACGCGGTGCCGGTGCTCTCGCCGATCACCCCGGAGCTGCCCCTCCAGAGCGGCACCTACGCCGCCAACATCTGGCTCGGCGGTGGTCAACCCAAGAGCGTCAACTGCGAGGCGGTCTACAAGGTCGCGAGCGTGGGCAACTCCGCGAGTGTGCAGCTCGAGCTGGTGTTCGTCGGCGTTCCGGACCTCGACGCCACCAGCGCCAAGGACGACCCGAGCTTCCAGGCCGCCATCGCCCAGCTGGAGACCGAGTGGGCCACGGCAGGGGTCACGGTCAGCACGATCTACAGCGACTTCAGCGGCAGCGCGGACACCTACGCGGTCGTGAACGTCAGCGGCGACGACTACTCCGAGTTCAACGACCTCTTGCGCACCTCGAACCCCGTCAGCGACAAGGCGGTCACCGTCTTCCTGGTCGAGGAGCTCACCATCGACGGCACCACGGTGCTCGGCCTGGCGGCGGGACCTCCAGGAGCGAGCACCCTGCACGGCACCTCGAAGTCCGGCGCGATCATCACCACCATCGATCTGGCCAGCGCGCCGGAGGACGTGGGCAAGATCATCGCCCACGAGGTGGGCCACTTCATGGGGCTCTACCACACCTCCGAGAAGACCGGGCAGACCCACGATCCGCTCGCCGACACGCCGGAGTGCCCCGCCTCCGCGGACACCGACGGCAACGGCACCGTGAACACCTCGGAGTGCAGCGGGCAGGGCGCGGAGAACGTCATGTGGTGGACGCTGACCGACGGCGACGCCGAGCTGTCGGGGGACCAGGAGTGGGTGCTCCACCGGAACCCCGTCGCCGCCAACTGATCCAGGAAGGGCACCGTGCTCGCGTTGTGGTTGTGGCTCTGCGTGGCGCTCGGCGCCGAGGCCGAGACCGTGGAAGACCCCCGGCAGCTGGAGGCGGCCGCGGAGCTGGCGCTCGCCGGTGGCGACGCCGCCAGCGCCGAGACGCTCTTCGGCCAGATGCTCGAGGCGCAGGAGCTCCGGCGCTACCTCAAGTACCGGGACCCGCTGAAGCAGGCGCTGGTGCTCGAGCGGCTCGGCCGCACGGACGAGGCCGCCGCCGCCTACCGCGAGCACTTCGACGACGACGTGCTCTTTGCGCTGCTCGTGCTTCGAATCCTGAGCGTGCACCCCGATCGCGACGCCCTCGTCGAGGAAGGCATCGCGCACGTGCGCGACGTGGTGGAGCGCGCCCAGGCCGGCGAGCAGGCTCGGATCTACCGCACGTCCAAGGGCGCCGATCGCTACCTGCGGCCGATCACGCAGGCCGATCTCGCCGCCACGCCGACCCAGCGCTACTGCTACCTGGACGTGCTGGACGTGCGGGCGTGGCAGGGCCCGCTCCCCGAGCTGGAGCTGTCCCGCTGCGTGATCGGGCGCATCGAAGCGGGGGGCGTCGAGATCCCGAAGTTCGTGCTCAAGGGCATCGTGCTCGGCGACGTGAACTTCGGACGGAGCTGGGAGGAGGGCAAGAAGAACGTCGGGCGCAGCCTGCCGCCGTCGACCGTGGGCACCGTGCAGTTCCGGGAGACCGTGATCCTCGGGCGCACCAACTTCGCCGGGGTCGAGATCCGCGACAAGGCGCTGTTTCCGATGGCCGTGTTCGGGGAAGCGGCGGACTTCAAGGGCGCCGAGGTCCTCGGGCCCACGGACTTCCGCTTCGCGTCGTTCGGCGAGGGCGCGGACTTCAAGGACGCGCGCCTGCACGACGCGGTGTACTTCGGCGGCAGCCGCTTCCGGGCCGACACCACCTTCACCGAGCTCTACAGCGCGCGGGATGTGCTCTTCAACAGCGCGGTGTTCGAGGGGTCGGTGGACTTCGCCGCGAACGAGTGGGAGCGCGGCGCCACCTTCGAGGACGCCCGCTTCCTCGGCGAGGCGCACTTCACCGAGACCCGCGTGGCCGAGCGGATGAACCTGAGCCGAGCCGTCTTCTCGGACCGCCTCTCGTTCGAGGAAACGCGCGTCGGCGCCCTGGACGCGTTCGGCGCCCACTTCCAGGCCGAGGCGCTCTTCCAGGACGCGACCATCGAGGGACGCACCCGCTTCTCACTGGATCGGGTGACGCGCGACCGCGGCGAGCGTGACCTCGACGCGCTGCTCCACCTCTACCGGGACTACCAGGGCGACGAAGACGCCGACGAGCCCCTCACGACGAGCGCCAGCTACGGTGTGACCGACGTGGAAGATCTCACCGCGCGGATCGACGGCGACATCAGCTTCGCGAACACGGTCTTCGGTGGCATCGCGATGTTCGAGGGGGTGACCTTCGGGCAGGAGGCACAGCCCGGCAAGGCGAGCTTCTACAACGCCCAGTTCCTCGGCGAGACCCACTTCGAGCACACCACGTGGCACGGCACCGCGGACTTCACCACCTTCTACGGGGTCGAGGTCGCGTTCAACGGAGCCAGGTTCCAGCGTTCGCTGGTGCTCGACGACGCCAACCTCAACGGTCGCCTGACGCTCACGGACGCGAGCTTTGCGCCGGGCTCGGACTGGTCCTGGTACGCAGCCGAGGTCCGGTCCAGCGAGATCCACCAGAGCCACGTGACCGACGACGAAGGCGAGCACCGCCTGTTCTACGAGCGCTGTGCGCTCGGCGACGTCGACCGCAGCGACGAGCGCATCGTGCGCATCGAACGCCGTGGGGCGCAGTCAGACGAGGAGATCCGGGAGATCTGCTACGGCTACGTGATCGACGAGCTGGTGGCGCTCAAGGAGTCCTTCGGCGACCGAGCGATGATCGAGGACGAGGACGACGCCTGGTGGTGGATCCGGCACCACGAGACCATGTCGTCGTTGCGGCTCGGCTCGTTCGGAGAGCGTGTCTGGGCCGCCGGGAAGCTCTTCCTCTTCGAGCTCTGCTTCGGCTGGGGGGTGAAGCTCCAGAACCTCGGCTACTGCTCGATCGGAGTGACCTTCCTCTTCGCTTGGATCTACCGCCGCTTCTGCCCCGACACGGTGCTGGCGTTCGACGGCGAGGACATCAAGGTCCGGGACGTGAGCTTCGGCGCCCTGGTGTTCGTGTCGGCGCAGTCGATGCTGGCCATCAACACCGGCTGGGACTTTGGCGACGACGACCACCGCTTCCGGGTGCTGAACACGGTCGAGACGCTCATCGGCGTGATCATCCTGACCTTCTTCGTCGGCGCCTACACCCGCCAGATCCTCGCCTAGCGAGGCGCCGGGCCGACCGCTGCCGAGAGGTCTTGACGGTCGCGCCGCGGATCTCGGTCGCTGTGGGTTCGGCGTCCGAGGGAACGTGCTCCTGCACGTAACCGAGGCGCCGGGCCGACAGCGGCCGAGAGACGCAAGCGAACGCGACTCACTCGTCGGTGGCGGCCTCGTTCTCCATGCGGTTGTCGTCGGAGCGCTGGGCCTTGCCGCCCTTGGCGGCTTCTGCGGCGTCCTCCGCGGCCTCCGCGGCGTCACCAGCGGCTTCCGCGGCGCCCTCGGCGGCTTCCGTGGCCGCCTCGACGGCGCCGGCAACATCGCCCGCGGCGGCGGCTTCGGCGGCAGCGGCAGCGGCTTCGCCCGCGGCCTCCGCAGCGTCGCCAGCAGCTTCTGCAGCGTCACCGGCAGCCTCCGCGGCGTCACCGGCGGCTTCCGCCGCTTCCGCAGCCTCCGCAGCGGCGTCGGCCACCTTCTTCTTGCCAGCGATGGCGTTGGCAGACAACAGCAGCGCCGTGCTCAGACCGAGCGCGAGGGTCAGCTTCTTCATCTCTTCCTCCTGGTGGGGACCAAGGCGACGGGAGTGTGCCCGACGCGCAGGGACGGCGTCAACGCCCGCGATCTTCGATTGTTCCGGCGTCAAGGGCGTTTCCCTTGGACGGAAGGGCGAGCGCCCCCCCAGGGTTCGACGCGCTGGACCCTCCTGGACGCGCTCGACGTGAGCATGCGCAAGGGCTAAAGGGCCGACCGCTCGACGTCTGTGCACGAGGACCTACGATGCTCATCTCCCTCGCTCTGGCCCCCTCTGTTCTGGCCGGCAACTGCGACGCGATCGTCGCGCGCGCCGACAAGCAGGAGGGCGACAAGCTCATCGCGAGCTACCAGGATCTCATCGCGTGCGGCGCTGCGGAGGCCGAAGGCGCCTTTGGGGCCTTCATGACGCACTCCGGCGACGCCGAGACCCTCGCGGCCCTGTCCCTCGCCGCGATCGACGCCAAGCTCTGGAAGCCGGTGTGGGAGATGATCGGAAAGATCCCGGACTACGACGCACGGGATGTCGTCGCGGAGGGCGTTGGGGCGGCCTGCACAGACCACGATCAGGTCGTGCCGTTCCTCCAAGGCGCCTACTACGGTCTCCGCGACATCGACTTCGCGCAGTGGGACGACGCCTTCGTGTCCTGCTCCGCCGAGACCCTGGGCGAGTGGATGGTCTCGGTCGTGTCCGCGCCGCCCGCCAGCCTCTTCGACGAGAAGTGGAACGGGCTGGTGTCGAGCTACGTGAACAAGAACAAGGCCGACGCGCTCCCGGTGCTCGGCGCCGCTGGTGTCACCGCAGCCCAGAACGGCGGCCCCTTCGAGGCGATCCTCGCGTCGATGGAAGAGAGCGTGCAAGGCGACTTCGGCGCGGCGGCGTCCGACGAAGACCAGGGAAGACTCGAGGAGGCGTTGCTCGAGATGGCGCACAACCTGCCCCCGGACCAGGCACGCTCCGTGGCGGACCGTCTGGCCAACAGTGGGAGCGACGACAAGGCCGCCGAGCTGCTGCCCGCGATCTACCCCGACCGGGTTCGTGACGGCGGCGGCTTCTACTACGGCGCGGCCTCCGTGGAGGCGTGCACGGACGGGACGGAGGCCTACCTCCACACGGCGCTCGTGACCGAGGACGGCAGCCGCTACTTCGTGCAGCCGGACGTCGAAGATCCGATGCGCGCGGCCAAGGCGAAGGCCAAGTGCGACGTGGACAGCCCCTGGGCCGTGATCGTGACCCCGGAGCCCCTCGGCAGCGACAAGGAGCTCGGCGCCTGGATCGACGAGCTGGTCGCGCAGTACGAGGGCAAGGGCTTCACGGTGAAGACCAAGTCCGAGAAGGACCTGGCGCTGTAGCTGCAGAGCCCCTTCCAACAGAGCCGGTCAGCCGTCAGGCGTCCGGGACCTCACGGCGGATGATCTTGCGGACCATGCCGCGCAGCGCGAAGCGACGGCTCCCTTGCTTGGGCAGCTCGTCGAGCACCAGCGTGCTGAGCTCGCCGAGGCGGCGAAGCGACGAGCGCGCCTCATCGAGTGCCGCATCGAGCATCAGGGCCTCACGGAAGTGACGCACGGCGACCTCGTGGTCGCCCTCCTGGAGAGCGAGCTGGCCGAGGCGCAGGTGGGCGCGCGCCCGCTTCAGCGGGTCGCGCGTGTCGAGCAAGATGCGCTGGAGATCGTTGCGAGGCATCGCCGTCCTGGCCTCCTCATCGGAACGAGAGCATAGGCCCTGAGGGTCCTATCGCCAAGGCCCCTCCACACCAGCCAGCCGAGGACGCCCTGCTACGGCTCGCCCAGGCGCGCCGTGATCTGACCGAGCAACCCTTCGCAGGCGCGGTCGATGAGGTCGTACATCTCTTCGAAGGCAGCGGGGCCTCTCGCCCACGGGTCGGGCACCTCCTGCCGACGCGCGGCGGGATCGAAGTCGAGCAGCAGGTGCAGGTCACGCCCCGGCGCGATCCGGCCCATGTCGCGCCGGTTCTGGCGGTCCATGCACACCAGGAAGTCGAACTCGGCCAGCCGATCGACCGGCACGCCGCTGGCGCGATGCGCCCCGAGGTCGACGCCGCGCTGCATCGCCACCGCCACGCTGCCCGGATCCGCCCCCTCCCCCGCGTGCCACCCGCTGGTGCCGCAGCTCTCGATGTGGACCCGGTCGGTGAGCCCACGAGCCGCGGCCATCGCGCGCAGCACCCCCTCGGCCGCCGGCGAGCGGCAGATGTTCCCGAGGCAGACGAACAGCACCCCCACGCGTTCCATGCGCACCTCCAAGCGTCGAGGCTACCGCCCGGCCGACCTCCAGCTCCTGGCACGCATCCTGCAGTGACCCGGTACAGGGCGCAGGCCCTTCCAGCAGCCTCCAGCAGTTCCGGAGTCCCCGATGGCGCGTTCCCTGACCGTGAAGCACGACGAGTTGCCCCAGACGAGCAGCTTGCTCAACGCGTTCCTCGCACTCGCGGTGGGTTGGCTGTTCCTCGGCATGCTGTTCGCCGGCATGAACGCCGAGGCCGACACCCCGGTCGGCGATCTTCAGATTCTCGACCTGAAGTAGAGCCCGAGCTACTTCTCGTAGATTCGGTAGATCGCCACCTCGCCCACGACCTCGGGACGGCCGAGGACCTGGGCGAGCAAGCGCTCGGCGCGCTCCGGCGTCCTGGCCCGATTCCGGTGCACCAGCACGTGCTCGAGGCCCAGGTCGCGCAGCTGCTGGCGTGCCGCCACGAGCTGCTCGGGCGTGTCGAGATCCGGCACCTCACCCTGCACGCGCCACCGCCGGGGAATGGTCGGCTTCACCCCACAGAGCCGGTCGAGGGCCGCCAGGAAGGGGCTGGCTTGCAGGGCCGCGTCGCGACCCTCGTAGTTCTCGGTGACCGCCCGTCGGAGCACCGGCTGCCACCGGTTGTAGATCCGCGGCACGTCGTCGGTGAACTCTCGCCGACCGTTGTCGAAGGGCAGCAGCGCCACGCCGCCCTCCCCGTCGAGCACCGAGTAGGCCTCCGGGGCATCCAAGCCGTGCATGGGACGCGGCCACGGCGTCTGGCTCCACGCCAGGCTGTCGGCCACGACGAGCAGCGGCGCCACCCACGCCAGCCAGCGCCATCGCAGCCGTTCCACACCCAGCGCGGCGCCCGCGGCGAGGAACACCACGGTGGGCCCGACGGCACGGTGCCAGTGCGACAGCCCCTCCAAGGGGGGAAAGCCGTGCGTGATCCACCACGCGGGCCCCCGGCCCAGCACCACCCCACCGACGCTGACCCAGTGCCCCAGAGCCAGCGCCCACAGCGGCGCGCACAGCGCCCAGCACAGCGCCGCGCGACGCCCAGCCAGCCCGGCCAGCCCCAGGAGGACGAGGCCCAGGTACACCGACTTCGAGATGGTCACGGCCTCCCAAGCGGGCAGCACGAGGTTGAGCAGGTCGGTGCCCGCGATGGGCAGCTCCCGCCAGAGCTGCTTGAGCACCGGCGGGTCGCCGCCCGGCGCTCGCCACCGCGGTGCCCAGAAGTCACGAACCTCGAGGAAGGACACCAGCCGCGGCAACACCACCAGCCCGGCCGCTGCGCCCTGGGCCAGCACCCCCAGCGGACGACCGTGGCGCCAGAGCACCCACGGCACGAGGACGGCTTCGACCACCAGCCCGAAGACGGCGTGGTACCACCCGGCCAGAGCGAAGGCCGCGAGCGCCCCGCCGGCGCCCACCGCGTACCCCCAGCGACCGGTGCGCCCCCACGCCAGCAGCCACGCCACGTGCAGGCCGATCCAGCCCACCGGGAGCGACTCGGTGATGCCGAAGTCCGTGACACCGCCCAGGAAGGGCGCTGTGCAACAGCCCACACCCGCCGTGAGCGAGGCGGCCCGCCCGGCGCCGAGCTCACGCGCCAGCGTCCAGGCACCGAAGAACGCGAGCGCCAGGTTCGCGACCACGATCTGGTTGTAGCCCCACACGGGGTCGAGCCACGCCGTGGGCAACGCCAACGGGAGGTTGACCACGTCCATGTAGGGCAGCGGCAGGCCCTCGGGCAGGTTGGCCACCGGCCCCCGACCCGCCCAGAGCTCCAGCTGCCGCCACAACATCCAGAGGTGGTTGTCGGCCTCGGAGAGGGCGTGGCCGATCAGGTCACCCGGACGGCGCGCCAGGGGCCACGTCGCGGCCGCGATCGCGAGGAGGCCCACCAGGACGATCGTGGACCCCGCGGGCTGGCGCTCGGGCATGGGGCCACGGTATCAAGCGTCCGTGCAGGACGAGCCCCGAGGCGAGCGAATCCTCCTGCTGGACGATGCCGACCTGGCCGCCCAGCGGGTCCGACGGCTGTTGGTGCGGCTGGGCTTCCAGGTGCAGGTCACGGCCACCGTGCGCGAGGCGCTCGCCCTCATCGACGAGGTGGGCACCGACGCCATCGTCGCGAGCTTGGAGCTTCGAAGCGATCCGGGGGTCTCCGCACTCGACCGCCTCAGGGCCCACGGCTCCGGCCTGCCGGTGATCGCGCTCACCGAGGGACCCAGCGTTCACGGTGCCGTGGAGGCCCTGCACCACGACGCCGCCGACTACCTCGAGAAGCCCGTGCAGCCCGATCGCCTCGAGCGCGCCCTGGACGCGGCGTTGGCGCGCGCGCGGACCGAGCGCGACCTCGAGGCGGCGCGACGCCAGGTCGCCGACCGCTACGGCTTCTCGCACATGCTGACCCGAAGCCCGCGCATGTTGGCGGTCTTCGACCAGGTGCGCGCGGTCGCGCCCACCGGCGCCTCGGTGCTGATCCGGGGGGAGACGGGCACCGGCAAGGAGCTGATCAGCCAGGCGATCCACTCGCGCAGCCAGCGCAAGGAGCGTGCCTTCGTCTCCATCAACTGCGGAGCATTCACCGAGACCCTCCTCGAGAGTGAGCTCTTCGGCCACGAGCGCGGCTCCTTCACCGGCGCCGTCGGACGTCGCCAGGGCGTGTTCGAGATGGCGGACGGCGGCACGCTGTTCCTGGACGAGCTGGGCGAGACCAGCCTGAACGTGCAGGTGAACCTCTTGCGGGTGCTCGAGGAGATGAGCTTCCGGCGGGTGGGGGGCACCGACTCGGTCCACGTGGACGTGCGGATCGTCGCGGCCACCAACGTGGCGCTGGAGCGGGCCGTGTCCGACGGCGCGTTCCGGCAGGACCTCTACTACCGCCTGGACGTGTTCCCCATCCTGCTGCCGCCGCTCCGGGAGCGCCCCGAGGACATCCCGCTCTTGATGAGGCACTTCCTCGACGACGCCGGGCGCGAGTACGACAAGGACCCACCCATCGTCACCCAGGACGCCATGGCCTGCATCCTGGCGCACCGTTGGCCGGGCAACGTGCGGCAACTGCGGGCGCTCTGCGAGCGCTGGGTCATCACCCACGCCGGGCGACGCCTGGAGCAGGACCACCTCCCCCCGCACATGACCGGGGCGAGCACCGTGGGCGGCCATGGGGCGCTCAGCATCGACGAGCGCCTCACCATGGGGGAGAACACCAGCCGGGCCACGCGGGAGATCGAGCGGGCGTACCTGCACCGGCTGCTCGGGCGCCACCGCGGTCACATGGAGAACACGGCCGGAGCCGCCGGCATCACACGCCGCACGCTCTACACGAAGATGAAGCAGTACGCGCTTCGCGCCGAGGACTACCGATCCTGACTCACGCGCGGATCTCGAAGGTGTTCCGGATCCTGGTGGCCCCCGACGCCTGACCGACGCCGTGCAGGAGCGGGGCATCGACCACCGCTCCGTCCAGCACGAGCGGTCCCGTGGTGAGGGACCAGCGCAAGGAGCTGTCGAGCTTCACTGCGAGCTTCCGGCCGGACGGATGCTCTGCCGACCAGCCCTTCTCGCCCTCTTCGAGGGCCCAGCCCGGGCCGAGGGTGAACCGCAGCTCGACCGAGCCGCGCGCCTTGTCGCCGAGCTTGTCGACGATGGCGATGCGGGTGCCCTCGAAGAGGACCTCTCGCTCGAGGCTGACGCCCGCGAAGGCGTCGTGCTCGACGGCGACCGCGGCAGCGCGACCGTCGGCGCGGGCCTTGCGCACCCGAGCGCCGCTGGGCCGGCCGTCGCCGGCGCCGACGCCGTTGTAGACCAGCCCGTTGTGCACGTGAGCGCGGGACAGCTCCGCGTGTCCCGGCGCATCGCCCGGATCGGCCAGGACCGGGAGGTCGCCCAGGTGCCAGACGACCTGGGCCACGTCGGCGTGGGCGCCGAGGCCGTGGGCCTGCACACCGGTGACCACGGCCCGGCTGCAGGCACCGCGTGCCGAGCTGTGGAGCACGATCCAACCACCCTCTCGAAACGCGGTCATCGCCCACTCCGTGGACGCAGCCAGCGCCTCGCCCGCGGGATCGGCACCGCGATCTGGCGCCACCTCGTCCCACGCCCGGAAGGCGGGCACGTCGCCCCAGGCGGGCGTGAAGGCCGGCGACCCGGCGCCGAGCAAGGGCAGCTCACCCGTGTCGGCCGCGAGCACACGGAGGACCCAGGCGCCCTGTCCGAGCGCGTGCTCGGCGTCTGCGGGGAACGCCACGCCGTTGGCGCGTGCCAGCTGGCGCGTCACCAGCACCATCTCCAGCACGCGCTGCAGGCGCGCAGGCGAACCATCGCGGGGCACGCCGTCGCCGTGCAGCGACGCGGGCAGGTGGCGGGAGAGGAGCACGAGGCCCTCGCTCCACCACGCGCGCGAGCCCCCGAGCCCTGGCCACGCCAGCCCGGCGACCACCAGACCGCACGCGCTGCCGAGCAGCCGGAAGTCGCTCTCTCCCGGATCCGCGCCGCGAAGGAACGCGCCATGAGCAGCCGCCGAGCCCGCCATGCGACGCCACAGGTCGGCGTCGAGCTCTTCGTCGAGCCACGCCGCGCCCAGCACCCAGTGGACCAGCCGCTCCCCCGCATCGCTGGCGTGGATCCAGCCGACGCCCACCTGAGGTCGATCGGTGGCCAGCCACGAGGCCAGCGCTTTCGTGGCAGCGCGCGCGAAGCTCGCGTCACCCGTGTCGGCATAGGCCCGAGCCAGGGTCGAGAACCAGCTGTGGCGGTGCAGCAGGCGGGCCTCGTGCCAGGCACCCGGATCGAGGTCGAGCGCAGCACGATGCTGCTGCGGCAAGCGTGCGCCGGTGTCGGGGCACACAGCCCAGTCGACGCCTTCGAGCATCGCCGCGGTGGCGGCGCCCAGGCGGCTGGCGCCGTCGAAGGATCCCGCGTCGAGACGAGGCAAGGCGCCGCGACCTCCGTCGACCGGGGTGGTGGGCTCGGGCAAGGGGCCGCGGGCTGCGGCACGGTCCTTCAGCTTCCTCGGCAGGCCGATGGCCAGCTTCTCCAGCACTCGCACGGGCTTCAACCCTCCTCGGGGACCTGGAACTCGAAGGCGATCTCGTCGCCCAGCTCGGCCTCCAGGAAGGCCTTGAGCCGCTTCCGGAGACGCGCCTCCAGCTGTCGGATCCGCTCCTTGGACACGCCGAAGCGTTCGCCGAGGTGCGACAAGGGGACCGGATCCACCGAGGTCAGGCGCTCGGCCCAGATGGCCTGCTCACGGACCTCGGTCAGGGTGTCGCCGAAGGTGGTCAGGGCGTGCTTGACCCGCTCGCCGATCTCGAGGTCGGCGACCTGCTCGTCCACCGGTTGCGCGTGCTTGTCGGGGATCACGTCCTGCAGGGCGCGGCCGTCCTTGTCGGCGCCAGCGGGCGCCTGGAAGGACAACGCGGGAGCTCGGAGGTGCGAATCCACCGCAGCGACCTCGTGCTCCGGGATCTCCATGCGCTCCGCGATCTCCGCGATCGTGCCGTCGAAGCCCTCCGAGATGAGGCGATCGCGCTCCTTCTTCAGCTGGAAGAAGAGCTTCCGACCATGCCGCGTGGACCCGAGCCGGACGAGCCGGAAGTTGTCCATGATGAAGCGCAGGATCATCGCCCGGATCCAGTACTGGGCGTAGCTGGAGAAGCGGATGCCACGGTACGGGTCGTACTTGTTCAAGGCCTCCATCAGGCCGACGTTGCCTTCCTGGATCAGGTCGAGCACGTTCGCCCACGCCCGGTGGTACTGGAAGGCGAGCTTGACCACCAGCCGCAGGTTCGCGGTGACCAGGGCGCGCCCGGCGTTCTCGTCGCCTTCCTCGACGTAGCGCACTGCGAGGGCGGTCTCCTCTTCCTGCGAGAGGAGCGGGTAGGTGCGCACCTCCGCGAGGTAGGCTTGGAGAAGGTCTTCCGCGGCGCGGCCGGTGGTGACCATGCCGGTGCTGGGGCGGGGTGCCGGCAGCGTGGTGCTGTCGTCCTCTTCGGTCGGGTCGATGACGGTCAGGCCGTCCTGCTCGAGGACCTCGGCCTCGGTGCGCTCTTCTGCCATCTCACGCTCGCTTTGGACGATGGGGCCGGAGGGTGGAGAGGAGGTCGCTGCAGGCGCTCGGACTGCCGGCCACGAAGGGCAGGGACGGATCCTGGAGGGGGTCGAGCGGAGTCCCGTCGAGCGACAGGGCCACGCCGTCCACCTCCTCTAACAGCACCAGGCCAGCAACGACGTCCCAGGGACGCCAGCCGGGGCCGACCAAGGTAGCCACCGCCCCTCCAGAGGCAACCTGGCAGAGATGGGCGGCGATGCTGCCCAGGTTGCGAAGCCTGCAGGGCACGCTCAGCCGCGCCACGGTGTGGAAGCGGCTGGGAACCAGCACCACATCGTCCGGTCCGAGCCCCACATCGTGCAGACCGGGAAGCCGCCGCCCACCACGCCACGCACCGAGACCGCGCTGAGCGAACCAGAGCTCCTCGAGCCGAGGGAACAGCACGCCGCCCACGTCGGGCACACCGCCCGCCATGCGCCCGAGCACCGGACCCCAGTAGGCCAGGCCTTCCAGGTAGCTGGCCGTGCCGTCGATCGGGTCGACGTACCAGGTTCGATCTCCCTCGAGCATGCGCGTGCCTTCCTCGCCGACCACCGCATCGTCGGGAAACCGACGGGCGAGTCCAGCCACCAGCACGGCCTCGGCCAGACGGTCGGCTTCGGTCACCTCGGTGTGGTCGCGCTTCCGCTCGGCCTCCACCTGCAGGAAGCGGTCGAGGGCCACGGCCCCGGCCTCTTGGAGCAAGGCGCCGAGGGTGTCGTGGAGGGGGGGCGGGAGCACGCGGTCTCCTAACGTCAGCGCGTGGTAGAACCTCCGCGAACCCCTTGGGGACCGGATGACATGACGAGCGTCCTGATCGCCTCCTTGCTCCTGGCCACGGGTTGTGGAGAGGAAGCGCCTCCGCCGCCCACCCCCGAAGAGCTCGCCGCGCAGGCCGCGGCCCAGGCTCAGGCCAAGGCCAAGGCCAAGGCCAACGCCAAGGCCAAGGCCGAGGCCGAGGCCGAAGCCGCGAAGCCCCCCGACACCGGCCTCGAAGGCGCGCGGGTTCAGGCCCAGTCCGGCGACTACGCCAAGGCCCTCGCCACCATGCAAGCCGCCCTCGCCGACGCCGCCGACAACCCGGAGGCGTGGCGCCTCCTGGTGCTCTCGGCGATCGCCTCCGACAGCGCGCCCGCCGCCTTGGACGCGCTGGATGCCGCCACGCCGGTGGGCGGCCACGGCCTGGAGCACTTCCGAGCGCGTGCGGAGCTGGCCATCGCTGCGGAGCGCCCCACCGATGCCTGGGCGGCCGCGGAAGCCGTGGCCGAGATCGACGAGGTGGAGGGTGCGGCCTGGAAGATCCAGGCGCTGGCCGCGGGCGCCGAAGCACCCGACATGAAGGCCCTCGACAAGGAAGCGCCACACGACGCGTTGCTCCTCGCCTACCTGATGGGCAAGCGTGGCAGGTCCCAGCTCGCCAAGGCCACCTTCGACGGACCGTGGCGCGCCCTGGCGCTCCGAGCGGAGCTCCACGCGTCGGTCGGCGACGACGAGGCGGCCGCCGCCGACCGGGCCGCCGTGCTCGGCGCTGGTGATCCTCTGGGGGTGCGCGCCGTCGCGCAGGCCGTCGCCGATGCCGGCGAGACCTCCACGGACAAGGCGGAGGCGTTGACGCTCCTCGCGCGTGCCTGCCACGAGCTGGGCCTCGGTGCGGAGGCCGCGGCTGCGGCGACGGAGGCGGTCGCGCTGTACATCGATGCACAGCGCTACGACGACGCGCTCGCCCTGGCGCAGGAGATCCACACGGGTAGGACCGAAGCGCACGACAAGCTGGGCAGCGCGGCCAGTGGCCTCGCGCTCGCCCACATCGCGCTCCTCAGGGGAGGCCTGCAGACCGCGCTGTCGGAGGCGCGCAGCTCGGTGCTCGCGTTCCAGGAGGCGGGCGATGCCGACAACGCGGCTCGAGGCGCCTGGCTCCAGGCCCTCGCCGCGTACGGTCTCGGGCTGGACGACGAGCTCGAGGCAGCCAAAGAACACGCCGGGGACCGGGCCGTCCTGGTGAGCGGACTGCGCGCCCTGGTCGTTGGCAACGCGCTCGAGGCGATGAACACCCTGCGGGCCCACGGTCTCGACGGTCACGACGGCGTGCTGCTCGATCTGGCCGCTGCCTCGGCCTCCCGTGCCGCCGACGAGCCCGCCCTGCCCGCCGCCAAGGCCGCCGTGAAGCATGCCGACGCCGCTGGCTGGCTCCCCGACCGCGTGGGGACGCGCCTCGCCGCCGAAGCCATCGCCGACCGAGAAGGCGACGCCACCACATCCCGCGTCCTGCGCGCCGAGCTCGCGAAGCTGGTCGAAGACCTGGGCGAGAACGGCGCTGCGCTGCAGGCCGAGGTCGCAGCGCGTTCCATCCGCGCCGGCGCCGAGACCGAGTTCCCAGACGGGTGGACCGGGGAAGCCGCCGATGGCTGGCGCTCGCTCTCCGAGGGGGGCGCCGCTCAGGGCGAGCACCCGATCGCGCTGTGGGCCCAGGCTCGCCACGTCGCCGGTCAGGGTGACTGGGCGGCCGCCCACGACGCCTACGCCGCCGCAGTGCGCGCCACGCCCGTGCACCTCGCGGGACCGTGGGACTCGGTGCTCGTGCAGGACGGCAGCGACGGGCCGGGGCTGGAGCGCGACGCCGACATCCTCCGCAGCGCCAACGCCTCCGAGGCCACCCTCGCTCTGCTCGAGGTGCACGAGTGGTGGCACGCCTCGCGCCAGACCGAGCTGGCCTTCGAGGTGGGTGACGACCCCTCGCTGGGCCTGGAGCTCGACCAGCGCATGGCGCTCAACGAAGCGCACGCGGCGCTTCGGGCCGAGCAGCTCGCCTGGCTGATGGGCACCCGTGACAGCTTCGACGAAGCTTCCGAGCGCGTCGAGGCCCTCCACCTCAAGGCGCTCGAGGTGGACGCCTACCGCCGCGCGCTGCCCGTGGTGGACTTCGACATCGATGCCATCCGGCCCGGCATGAAGGGTCAGGCCATCCTGTCCTACCGATTGGGTCCGGACACGGGCGACATCGTCCTGGTCACCGCCGGCTCCGCGAACGCCTTCACCCTGTCCGATGCGCCAGGCGTGGTGCGAAACGCGCGTGCCGTGCGCGCCGCGCTCCTGCTCGGCGAGGCGCAGGGCGCTGGCCAGGTGAATCCCCTGCCCGGCAACGCCATCCGCGCATCGCTCGTGGACCCCACCCTGGAACACCTCCAAGGGATCGGGCGCTACCTGATCGTGCCCGACGGTCCGCTCTGGGGCTTCAACTTCGGCGCTCTGCCCGAACAGAAGCAAGGGCGGCGCTTCCTCGCCGACATCCGCTCCATCGGCAGCCTGTCCACCGTCAGCGAAGCCTTCACCCCAGATGGCGAACCGCCGAGCAGCTTCAACCCGGACTTCCTCGGCATCACGCCCACGGGCGACACCGTGGGCGACGAGGGCCTCACGCGCCCGAGCGAGGTGCAGTTCGCCTCCCGCCACTTCGGCTCGGACTTCCGCAAGCTCTTCGTCGAGGAAGAAGCCACCGCCGAGAACCTGGTGAAGTGGGTTCCCAACGCCCGCTACATCCACCTGGCCGACGTCCCCACCGGGGACCGTGGCTCGCTGTTGTTCAACGACGGCGAGGTCGGGCTGCACACCCTGCGGGGCCTGAACCTCCAGGGCCAGGTCGCCATCCTCAGCGTGGACATGAGCCCAAAGGTCGCGGCCCGCCGCAGCCAGGCGCTGCGTTCCGCGGGCATGGACAACGTGATCTACACCACCTGGCTCGTGGACCAGACCGTTCGCAGCAAGGTGCTCTACAGCTTCTACGACGCTCGCAACCGGGATCGCACACCGGCTCGCTCGATCGCCGAAGCGCGCCAGATCCTCCTCGACGACGGCCTGCGAAGCTACTTCGACCCGTCCTGGTGGGGCAGCTACACCCTGGCCGGCCTGCCCTGACGGCCTCCGGCACCTGGTGGCTGCTGCTCGCCGCGGCGACCGCAGCCCCCGCGCCTCTTCCCGGACCCGACGGTCCCCTGTGGCTCGGCCCCCTTCCGCCGTCAGCCGCAGCGGTCCTGCGGGCCGGGCGCGGCACCGTCACGGTCGATCCCGAGACCGGCGCCCTCGTGCTGGAGCACACGGACCTCGCCGTGCCCGGCGTCGGGCCCTCGCTGGACGTCCACCGCACGTGGGACGGCGAGCGCTGGTGGTGGCCGTGGGAGGCGACCCTCGAGGTCGACGAGCAGGGCGTGCACCTGCACCTGCCGGCCGGCGTGCTGAGCGCCGTGACCGACGCCGAGCAGGTCGCCGGGGCCTGGCCCGACGACACGGTCTTCACGGGCCGAGCCCTGGAGGTCACCGCCCACCCCGACGGGTGGGAGGTCGTCCGTCGTGCGTTGCCAGCGCACGGCACCGTGCCCACCCCGGGCGCCGACCGGCTCATCGAGTCCTACGACGAGCAGGGGCGTCTTGCCGAGCGCGTGGACGCGTACGGGCAGGGATGGCGCGTGGACCGGGACCAGGACCGCGCGACCGCCATCACCAGCCACGATGGCCGCAGCGCGCAGCTCCACCAGGACGACGAGGGGGCCCTCAGCCTCGTGCAGGTCGCCGGAGCAGAGCTCTACTACGACCACCAGCAGGACCAGCTCACCGCCAGCTCGTCCACCACACGTCCACGCACCCGCTACACCTACGACGACCGAGGGGCCCTCCGTGGTGTGATCTGGCCCGACGGTGCCGTGCTGCGCGCCAGCTACGACGAGGCCGGGCGCGTCGCCGAGCTGATCGGGCCCGGACCACGACGCTCCAGCTACACCTGGGAGGATCGGCAGGTGTCGGTCCGCGACGAGGTGGGCCGACTGCTGCGCATCGAGCGCAGCGCCGTGGGCGATCTGGACCGGGTGAGCGTGAGCGCGCCCGGCGGACGGGTGGTTCGGAGCGACTGGCGCGACGGACTGCTCGTGCAGGTGGAGGATCCCATGGGCCGCGCCTGGCGCGTGGGCCGCGACCTCGCCGGGCGGCCCACCACCCTCGAGGGCGCCGGCATCACCTGGCGGTTCGGATGGGCGGAGACCGGGCTCGCGTCCGTCACCGATCCCGCGGGCGGCACCTGGGGATGGAGCCGCGACAGCCGGGGGCGCGCCACGGGCTGGACCGACCCCGAGGGACGGCGGACCGCCCTGGAGCGGAGTCCGGCGGGGGAGGTGATCGGCGTCGAGCGCGGCGGCTACGCCACCCGCGTGCTGCGGGACGGGAGCGGCCGCGTGGTGCTCATCGAGGGCGCGACGGGCGCCCGCACCAACGTCCGGCGCGACGGACTCGGCCGGGTGCTGGGGGTGTCCGACCCGGCTGGGAACGAGCTGGTCCTGAGCGGCCACCGGGATCTTCGGCCACGCACGCTCATCACCCGCCTCGGCGCGCGCTGGAGGCTCTCGCTGGACCTGATGGGGCGCATCGGGCGCCTGACCGGCCCGAGGGGTGGCGTGCTCGCCCTGGAGCGGAACGGGCTCGGCCGCATGGCGCGGATCGGCGATCCTCATGGCGCGGGGACCACCTACGACTGGCGCGACGACCGCCGGCCCACGCGCATCGTCGACGCGCGTGGCGGCGAGACCGGCTTTCGCTACGACGGGAGCGGCCGGCTCACGGCCATCGGGCGCGCCGACCAGACGGTCCTGAAGCTCGAGCGGAACGCGATCGGCGAGCTGACCAGCGTGACCTACGGGGACCGGCTGGTCGCGATCGTGCGCGACGTGCTGGGTCGGCCGCTCGAGGTCGGCCCCCTGCGGTACGCGTGGGATGCGCTCGGCGGGCTGATCGAAGCCGCGGCGCCGGGCCTGGACGTGGCGCTGAGCAGGGCCGGGTCGGGCCGGGTGCGCAGCGTGCGCGTCGGTCAGGAGAGCTGGCGCCTGGAACGGGATGCCTCGGGCCGCGTGGTCGCAGTCGACGGTCGTGAGCGCGTCGAGCTGCGGCGCAACCCAGCCGGTCAGATCGTGCGGGTGGAGAGCGAGCGCTCGACGCTTCGGGTCGAGCGCGACGAGCGCGGCCTGGCCACACGCCAGCTCATCGGCGACGCCACCTGGGCCACCTTGCGGGACGCGTCGGGCGCGGTGCTCCGCTGGAGCGGTCCAGACGGCACCTTCCTGTCGACCGACCGGGACACCCTCGGAGAGCCCACGCTGGTGCACTACCCCGAGGGCAGCAGCCGGCGGGACACGCGGGAGACGGGCCGGCGCCTGAGCGTGTTGTTCGACCCGAGCGGGCAGACCCTGCTGGAACACGAGACCCTGATCGACATCCTGGGCGAACCGGCACGCTACAGCGACGCGGTGAGCCAGCGGGTGCGCAGGGGTCCGCTCGGCGACGTGGTCGCGCTCGAGCGACCCGACGGCACGGGGTGGTCCTGGACACCCGGGCAGCTGGAGTCGACGAGCGACGGCGCACTGGTGGCCTACGACGGCGAGCACCGCCCCTTCGAGGCGCTCCCTCCGGTCGGGCCGGCGGCCTGGGGCATCGCGGTGGACAGCCTGAGCTGGCTTCGGGACGAGGACGGGGCCGTGGCCACCCTGCTGGGCGATGCCGCCGCCCTGACCCTGGAGCACGACGCCCTCGGACGCCTGGTCACACTGACCGGCGAGACCGGTGAGGCGATGGCCTTGCAGTGGGACGCCTTCGGGCGGCTGGCGGGTGTCGAGGACGCGCGGGGCTCTGTGAACCTGACCCATGGACTCGACAGGGTGCTCGGCCAGAGCACCGAGGACCAACAGGCCTGGTTCGTGTCCGAGCAGGGCCTGGGCTGGGCGTCCACCGACCCCGGCCGGTTCTCGATCGCGGCCGACGGCCAGGGACACCCCCGCGTGGTCCTCGACGCCCGCAGCCTCGGCGCCGAGCGCGTCCAGTGGACCCCGGTGGGCCTGCCCGACCAGCGCTGGACCTTCCCCTTCGGCTTCGGGGGCGCATGGAGCCTATACTCGGCGGGCCCGCTGCTCGATCGGTATGGGGCGTGGGACCCCGTGAGCGGTACCCGCACCGGCGCGACGTGGCGACCGCCTTGGGCACCACGGGAGGAAGCACCCGGGAGCTTCCCAGCCCTGGACGGCGCCTCGGACCCCTGGTGGAGTCCGGACGTCTGGGCCGCCGACACGGTGTGGGGCGATCCCCTCGCCCTGATGGTGGCTCTGCAGATCCTGGAGCCAGCCGTCGAGGGCGACTGGGTGACGCTGCAGGAAGCCGCCCCCGCCTTGCCCTGGCTGCCGGGCAGCAGTGCCGGAGGGGCCGCACCGCTGGGCGTCGCCGAGGGGTCCATCCCCTTCGATCACGCCCCGGACCCCCTGGTTGTGGCCGCCCTGGTCGCCGCCAGCCACCCCGTGCAGAGCGTAGACAGCGCCACGCTGATCCGGTCCGTGTTGGCCGAAGAGCTGGCGGGCACGCCGCCGCTGGACGTGCTCTTGGACGAGGAGCCCTGGCGGCGTCCGCTCGCGCTGCTTCCCTGAGCTGCAGACCCGGACGTCGGGCCACCTTGCGTGCGAAATGGCTTCCGATTAGAAGCCAGACCTCCACGGTGAGTGTAGCTCAGTTGGTTAGAGCGCCAGGTTGTGGTCCTGGAGGTCGGGGGTTCGAGACCCCTCTCTCACCCCCCTTGACAGCGCGGGCGTATAGCTCAATTGGCAGAGCAGCGGACTCTTAATCCGGAGGTTGTGGGTTCGATTCCCTCTACGCCTACCTCTTGAAGGCCCCGTGGGTGACCACGGGGCCTTCTCCGCTCTGGACAAGCCAGGTTGGAGTCCCTGGGCGAGCTGACCGGGCACGCCCATCGCGGTCGGGACCCCGACCCGCCCGGTTAGCCTGCCGCCATGATCTGGCTCCTCGCCTGCGCTCCCACGGCCGTCGACACCACGCGCTGCACCTGCGCCGACACCGCCGACCACGTGCACGAGGTCGCTCCCGACTCGGCGCTGGACAGCGACCCGCCCGCGGGCGACGACACCGCCAGCGGCGTGCCCACGGCAGCCCTCGCAGCCGACGCCACGGAAGGCACCCTGCCGCTCACGGTGCACTTCGACCCGGTGGGCTCCGCGGCACCGGCCGGCCTCGACAGCGTGCAGTTCGACTACGGCGACGGACACACGGGCACCGACACCGAGCACACCTACTGGTCCTCCGGGACCTTCACGGCCCGCATCGTCGTGGCCGACGTGACCGGCTGCAGGCGACCGCGGAGGTCGGCATCGAGGTCGCCGCCCTGCCCTGCCCGACCGCCGGAAAGACCGAGATCCAGGGCACGGTCGCCGACGAGGACGTGACCGAGGCGTCGGGCGTGGTCGAGAGCCGCCAGCACGAGGGCGTGCTCTGGACCCACAACGATGCTGGCCATGGCCCGGTGCTCTACGCGCTCGCCGCCGACGGCACCGCGCTCGGACGGTACACGGTGAAGGGCGCTCCAGACGGCGACTGGGAGGACCTCGCCATCGGCGAGGACCCCACCACGGGCCTGCCCGTGCTCTACGTCGGGGACATCGGCGACAACAGCAGCGCCCGCGACGAGATCCGGGTGTGGGTGGTGCCCGAGCCCGAAGTCGACCCGCTCCAGACCTTCGAGGAGGCCACCGTCGAGGCGGAAGAGGTCGTGCTGCACTACCCGGCCGGCGGGGCCCTCAACGCGGAGACCCTGCTGGTCGATCCGCTCACCCAGGACCTCTACGTGGTCACCAAGGACTACGCCGGACCGACGGGGGTGTTCCGCAAGGCTGCGCCGCACACCGGCGGCGAGGTCGCCACCCTCGAGCAGGTGGCGGAGCTGGACTTCTCGGTGGAGCCGCTCACCGGAGGCGCCACCACCGGCGGCGGCGTCCGGGACGACGGCCTGTACGCCATCGTGCGCACGTACGGCGTGGAGGCCTACGTCTTCCGCCGTGACGGCGACACCTTCGGAGACGCCTTCGCGAACGAGCCGTGCACCGTGGAGCTCCCGGCCGAGCGACAAGGCGAAGCCATCGACTTCGGTGCCGACGGGGGCTCCCTGGTGGCGATCAGCGAAGGCGAGAAGCAGCCCATCCACCGCCTCCCGCTGAGCTTCTGACGTGAAGCCCACGCCGATCGGGGTATAAGGCGCGCGAGCGGCGCCATCCGGCAGCCGCGCGGTCCGCCCAGACACGGTGACGCGACCGCCGTCCTGAACACGGACCCCACGTGATGACCTTCGACGCGCTCGGACTCTCCGAGCCCTTGCTGCAGGCCTTGCGCGCCTGCGATTACCAAACGCCCACCCCCGTGCAGGCGCAGGCCATCCCGCCGCTCCTCGACGGGCGCGACCTGCTCGGCTGCGCACAGACCGGCACGGGCAAGACCGCTGCCTTTGCCCTGCCCGTGCTCCAACACCTGGCCACCGACGCGCCGCGCAAGCGCCCCATCCGCTCCCTGGTGCTCACCCCCACCCGCGAGCTCGCCGCGCAGATCGGCGACAGCTTCGAACGCTACGGCGCCGAGCTGCGGCTGAAGCACCTCGTGGTCTTCGGCGGCGTGGGCCAGGCCCCCCAGGTTCGCGCCCTCCGCCGAGGCATCGACATCCTGGTGGCCTGCCCCGGGCGCCTGCTGGACCTGCACGGCCAGGGCCACATCGACCTCTCCCAGGTCGAGATCTTCGTGCTCGACGAAGCGGACCGCATGCTCGACATGGGCTTCATCCACGACGTGCGCCGGGTGCTCAAGGTGCTTCCGCGTCGGCGCCAGAACCTGCTGTTCTCGGCCACCATGCCCAAGAGCATCGTGCAGCTCGCTGCAGGCTTCCTGCGCGAACCTGTCCACGTGGAGGTCACGCCCACGGCCACCACGGTGGAGCGCATCGACCAGAGCGTGATGTTCGTCGACCGCCCGAACAAGCGCCGGCTGCTCGCGTCCATCCTCCGCGAGGGCGAGGTCGAGCAGGCCATCGTCTTCACGCGGACGAAGCACGGCGCGAACCGGCTCGTGAAGCAGCTCGACCAGGCGGGGCTCGAGGCCAAGGCGATCCACGGCAACAAGTCGCAGGGTGCGCGTACCCGAGCCCTCGATGCCTTCCGCTCCGGCGAGCTCACGGTCCTGGTCGCCACCGACGTGGCCAGCCGCGGCATCGACATCGACGGCGTGTCCCACGTCTTCAACTTCGACCTGCCCAACGAGCCCGACAGCTACGTGCACCGCATCGGCCGCACCGGCCGGGCGGGCCGCGCGGGCAAGGCCATCGCCTTCTGCGACACCGAGGAGCGGAAGTTGCTGCGCGCCATCGAGCTGCACATCGGCGAGCGCATCGAGGTCGTGGGGGGTCACGACTGGATCCCGAGCGACGCGCCCGGCAACGACCGCGGAGGGCCGCGTTCCAGCAAGCCACGCGCCACGCCGAACAACGAGCGGCGCGGACCGCCCCGACGCAGGCGCCGCACCCGGCGGTAGTCAGCGACCCGATCGACCGTCCAGCTCCCTCAGCTTCTCGAGCAGCAGCAGCGTGGCGTCCCGCCGCGCGGCCTCGGCGTGCGGGAAGGTGGCGACGACCGGTAGGCCATCCAAGGCCGCCAGGGCAGCGCGGTAGTGCTCTGCCGCAAAGGCGAGGTCGTCGGCGTCGAGCCAGGCGTCGCCCACCGCCGCGTGCAGGGCGGCGCTCTTCTGCGCGTCGCCTGCCGCCTCGTAGGCATCGAGCGCGTCGAGCGCGTCCTCCAGGGCCGCCCGGTGCTCACCTCGCAGCGAATCGATGCGCGCGCGCTCGCTGAGCACGTCGCCGACCGCCTGCTCCATGCGCACGAGGTCCAGCGCCACGTCCAGGCTCTGCGAGGCACGCTCCAGCTCGTCGAGGTCGATGAGCGTGGCGCCCGCTACCGTGTGCGCCGTGGCCTCTCCCTCCGCGGTCATGTCCTCGTAGAGCCGCAGGGCCTCCGACGCGTGCAGCCAGGCCCGCTCCGGGTCGGACTCCGCGCGCGCCAGCCCGACCTGTCCGGCCGCCTCACAGCGCGGCAGGGTGTGAGCACGCGCCAGATCCACGGCGTTCTCGAACGAACGTATCGCCGCCGCGCGCTCGCCGCCCCGCCAATACACGCGCCCGAGCACCTCCTGGGCGACGCATTGGGCCTGCGCGTAGCCCATGCTGCCGGCCACCGAATCGGCCTCCAGCAGGAGCGCCTCCGCTCCGTCGAGGTCACCGCGCGACAACGCGAGCTCCGCCAGGATGGCGTTGCCTTCCGTGATGCCGGCCCCGATGCCCAGGTCGCGTGCGACCCCGACGCTGGTCTGGACCGCCGCCTCGGCTTCGTCGAGCCGTCCGAGCCGGCGGAGGTTGTTGCCGATCTCCTGGGTCGCGAGTCCGAGCGCCGCCGGATGCGACAGGTCCCGTGCCACCTGCTCGGCCTGACGGAGCAGCACGAGCGCCAGGTCCGGCCGCCCGAGATCGCCGCAGATCCACCCCGCCCAGTTCAACGCGTGCGCGAGCGTGGCAGGGTCTGCGCTGCGCGCCATGTCCACCGCGGCGAGCGCCAGCTCGAGCGCTTCGGCCGGATCCCCGTGCACGTGGGTGCGGTGCGCTCGGCTCACCAGGTCCCGGGCCGCATCGCCCGACGTCTCTGCAGCGGGGGCCACGGTGAGCAACAAGGACGCGAGCAGGATCACCCGAGAACGGTACCGTGGAAGGCATGGTGTCGCTCTGCTGGATCGCCTGCCTCTCCACCGTCGCCGTGAGCGTGGACGAGCCCCCGGCCTCGGGCACGGCGGGGTGGCCCGCCGAGGTGGGCGCGGCGTTTCCCGACCTGCCCGTCGTCGCGCTCGACGGCACCCAGATCAGCCTCGCCACGCACCGGGGCCGCGTCCTGCTGGTCGAGCCCATCGGCACGAGCTGCAAGGCCTGCCAGGCGTTCTCGGGCGGCAACGAGAAGGGTGGGATCGACGGGGTCGCGCCCCAGGCCGACCTGACGTCCATCGACGGGCTGCTCGACCGCTACGCCGAGGTCGCCTTGACCGACGACCGCCTGGAGCTGGTGCAGGTGCTGCTCTACGGAGCCGACGGCCGCTCGGTGCCCACGGCCGACGAACACGCCGCCTGGGTGGACCACTTCGGGGTGACCGGCACCGTCTACCGAGCGGACCCGGCCACCTGGGGCGAGGGCGTCCGGCAGCGCATCCCGGGCTTCTGGCTCGTGGACCACGAGGGGGTCTTGCGCTTCGACGCCGCGGGCAACCGCGCGCCGAACCAGCTCTACCGCGAGCTGCTGCCCGCGGTCGACAGGCTCGTGGCCGCCGTTCCGGAGGTGTCCCGGTAGCCTGCCCATCCTCACGTCTCCGGCTCACCCGACCTCCCCGAACAGGCGACCCCCGACACCACGACGCGCCTCCAGGCCGGGCTACCCTGGGTGGCGTGATCCTCCTCGCCCTCGCCTGCACGCCACCGCCCATGGTCGACAGCGGTGCCGCAGGCACGCCGACCGACACGGCGTCGCGGGACAGCGCCGACACGGGCGACGCCCCGCTCCGTCCCGATGCGCCCGTCACCCTCTACGCCGTGCGCCATGCCGAGAAGGGCACGGGCAGCGACCCCGACCTCACCAAGGAAGGCCACGCCCGCGCCGCGGCGCTCGCCACGCTCCTCCACGAGGTCGAGCTGCATGCCGCCTACGCCACCTCGTACCTGCGCACGCAACAGACGGTGCAGCCCACGGCCGACGACCACGGGCTCGCCGTGAACATCGACTTCGACGGAGAAGAAGACCTCGCCCAGCAGCTCGCGCTGGAGCATGGGGGCGACACGGTGGTGCACGCGGGCCACACGAACACGCTGCCCGACCTGTTCCGGGCCCTCGGCGCCGAGACGTGGGACGGCGTGGACGGCTACGGACAGGTCTGGATCCTGGTGCTCGACGAGGCTGGGCACGTGGACATCGAGATGTCCAGCTATGGGGAGTGATACAGCGCCGCCGTGCTCACCTTGACCGACCTCGGCATGGCCTACGGCGACCAAGTCCTCTTCGCCGGGGTGGACCTGCAGCTCCAGAAGGGCTGCTGCTACGGCATCGTGGGGGCCAACGGGAGCGGCAAGTCGACCTTGCTCCGGGTGATGTCCGGCGAGGAGTCGGCCACGGCGGGCGAGGTGACCACACCGCGAGCCGCCCGGGTGGGCGTGCTCGGCCAGGACCACTTCCAGTACGACGACGTGCGCATCCTGGATGTGGTGATGATGGGCCACGCCGAGCTCTGGGCCGCCATGCAGGAGAAGGAGACCGTGCTCGCGGCGCCCGAGTTCGACGACGACCGCTACGTCGAGCTCGAGGACATCGTGCTGCAGCACGACGGCTACTCCCTGGAGAGCCGGGCCGGCGAGATCCTGGAGGGTCTCGGCATCCCGGTGGAGCGCCACGAGGAGCCGCTCCGCGTGCTGTCGGGTGGCTACAAGCTCCGGGCGCTCCTGGCCCAGACGCTGGCCGCCGACCCGGACGTGCTGCTGCTCGACGAGCCGACCAACCACCTCGACATCCTGGCCCTCCACTGGCTCGACGGCTTCCTGTCGCGCTTCAAGGGCTGCTCGGTGGTGGTGAGCCACGACCTGGCCTTCCTCGACTCGGTCTGCACCCACGTGCTGGACGTCGACTACGAGACGGTCAGCCTCTACAAGGGCAACCACAAGCAGTTCCTGCGGCAGAAGACCGAGGCGCGCACCCGCCTGGAACAGGAGGCCGACAAGCGCGACGCCGAGATCGCCAAGCAGAAGGCCTTCATCCGTCGCTTCAAGGCGAAGGCCACCAAGGCGCGCCAGGCCAACAGCCGCCAGAAGCGCATCGAGAAGATGGTGATCGAGGAGCTGCCACGCACCTCGCGCCGAGCGCCAGCGTTCCGCTTCGAGGGCGCGAGGAAGAGCTCCCGCGAGGTGCTCAGCGTGAAGGGGATCGGCAAGAGCTACGGCGACAACCGGGTGCTGGACGACGTGCACTTCGAGGTGAAGCGCGGTGACCGCGTGGCCATCATCGGTCCCAACGGCATCGGCAAGTCCACCCTGCTCAAGATCCTGATGGACGAGCTGCCGGCGGACAGCGGCAGCTTCCGGTGGGGCGCCCACTGCCACGTGGGCTACTTCCCGCAGGATCATGCCGACGTGCTGGGCCGCCCTCAGGACAGCGTGAAGACCGCGCTGTGGGAGGCCGTGCCCACCGAGGCGCTGGCGAACGTGATGGGTCGGCTGGCGGCGGTGCTGTTCTCGCGCGACGACACCGACAAGCCGATCGGGCACCTGAGCGGTGGCGAAGCCGCGCGCCTGCTGTTCGCGCGGATCGCGGCCACCCACCCCACCGTGATGGTGCTCGACGAGCCCACCAACCACCTCGACGTGGAGAGCATCCGGTCGCTGTCCACCGCGCTGCGAAAGTACGACGGCACCCTGATCTTCGTCTCCCACGACCGCTGGTTCGTGCAGAAGGTGGCCACCCGGGTGCTGGAGATCACGCCCGACGGCCTCAACGACTTCCGCGGCAACTACCGGCAGTACCGTGGGCAGGACCACCTCGACGCCGAGCAAGTGGTGGCGAAGGCCAAGCAGGCGAAGCGGGACGCAAGGAACCAGCGGAAGCGGCGTGGCTAGCCTCCGGCGGAAGCTGGCGTTCACGGCCGCGCTGACCGCGGGTGCCCTGGCCCTCGCAGAGGGGGTGGCGAGGCTCGTGCCGGTCCCCACCGACGACGAGCACTTCCAGCCCGGCGACCTGCTCTGTGAGGGCGACGCATGCATGGAGGGGGCCGCAGCGCTTCCGCAGCTTCCGAACGGCTTCCGGATGGCGCCCTCGGAGCGCTACGGGTGGGGCTTCGTGCCCGGAAGCGAGGAACTCCAGGGCAACGTGGTCGTGCACATCAACAGCCTGGGCCTGCGTGGTGACGAGCCACGCATCCCCAAGCCCGAGGGCCGGCTCCGGCTGATGACGCTCGGGGACAGCTCGATCTTCGGCTACGGCGTGGAGGACGACGCGGTCTTCTCCGCCGTGGCGCTCCGCGGGCTGGACGACGCCGACCTGGTGCACGGGGCCATCCCAGGGCACGACACCCACCAGTCCGTCGAGGTGCTCGCAGCGGTCGGTCCGAAGGTGGAGCCCGACGTGGTGGCGATCGGCAACCTGTGGAGCGACCTCTACCAGCGCCCGGCGACCGACGGCCCGCGCTTCGACTTCGCGCTGTACCGTCATGCGCTCCACGGGCTCACCCCGTGGCTCGGCCCCCGGACCATCGGCTGGGTGGACAGCACGACGGGCGCGGGCGTGCCGGGGCCGCGGAAGCTGCCGCGCACCGGCCTGGGCGTGTACCAGGTGAACCTGGCCTACCTGGCCGCGGAGGCACGCCGCCTGGGCGCGGAGCCGGTGTTCGTGTTGCTCCCGTCGCCGTGGGACGTGCGGGGTGAGCGCACCCCGGACTGGGTGGGCGCCTACCGCGAGAGCATGCGGGTGGTGGCGGACGAGCAGGGGGCCGCGCTGGTGGACGGTCCCGCGCTGTTCGCGGACCATCCGTCGGGGCTGGATCTGTTCTACGACCAGGTGCACCCCTCGGTGGCCGGGCACCGGATCCTCGGGGAGGCGTTGGGCGAGGTCCTGGAGGCGCTGTAGGCGCTGCCTAGGGCTCAGTGGGCCGCTGGTGCGAGCCGTCGCACCGCGGCATGCGCTGGCTTCGGCCGCAGACGCAGTCGTTGAGCCCCTTGCCCATCAGGATGCGCTCGGCGCAACGGGTGATGCGCGCGTGGCGGGTGCTGGCGTTCTTGGGCCGCGAGAAGTGCATGTTGTAGGAGCGCCGACGTCCGGGCGTCAGGGCCTCGAAGGCACGCGCGAAGGCGGGATCGTCAGCGAGTCTCCGCTGAAGTTCCTCCACGTAGTCGATGCCTTCGCGGAGGGGCTCGACCTTGAGTCCCGCTCGCGCCACGTGCACGGCGCTGGCCACGAGCGCCTCGAGGTAGGCCCGGTCCCGGTGCACCTGGTCGACGCTGGTGAAGCGCATGTACTTCGCCGAGCGTGAGTCCTGGCCGGGCTGCACCAGGCGAGCGTCCGGGTCCGGGAGGAGCGCACCCTCGAGGAAGGCCACGACGGCCGCGTCCTTCCTGCTGCTGACGAGGAAGATGTTGCGTCCCTGGTCGGTGTAGCAGGGCTGCTTCCACTTCAAGGTCTCGTGGAGCTCGGCGCTCAGGGCGATGGCGCGCAGCGCGGCGAGCTCGTGGTGCCAGGCGCTCTGTTCGGCGTACCAGGCGTCAGGCGTTGATGGCGTTGGCATGGAGTGGCTTATCGGGCCCGCGGTGAACGAGCGCCCCCGCCAGGGATCGAACCTGGGACCCTCGGCTTAGTTAGAAGTTCGCCAGGTATTTCATCGGCTTGTGCCGATGGGCTTGTGGGGGCTTGTTCTCGAGCTTGGGGGGCTTGGTGAGCTTCGTGGAGTTGCGCGGCCTACGTGGCACGAAAGTGGCACGCCTTGGGGCAGGGGAGTCCACGGTCTGTCAGTCGCCCGCTACGAACAGCTCTTGGACCACCTCCTGCATCGAGTCCAGTTCCTCGTCGGTGAGCATGTCGAAGTGGCTCTTCTGCTTGCGGATCGAGAGGCGGCCCCCGTTGGCTCCGCACAGCTTGATGAAGAGGACGATGAGCCGGTCCGGCATGTCTACGATCTCCTGGATTCGGACCTTCGCCAGATCCAGGCGGACGAGGAAGCGCAGTTCGTCAGGGAGCTCCCTGTCCACGGCCAGGTTCAACCAACGCCAGAGGCCCGTCGCCATGTCGGTGATGTCCGGGTGTCGATACCAGTCGGCGGTGTCGGCCTCCACCGTCATCCTGCCATCGGCGTCCAGGTCGTAGGGCACGCGCTCCACGAGCGGCACGGAGAAGGACTCGAGGGCCTCGTCGTACTCCCGCCGATGCGAGAGCATCACCGCAGAGACGGGAACGATCAGGCCTTCGGGGGTCACTCCGCCCCTGCACAGGCCCCAGTGGATCAGCCAGCGGTGCAGGCGGCCGTTGCCATCCGTGAAGGGGTGCAGGAGCACGAAGGCGAAGCTGATGGCCGCGGTGCTCAGGACGGGGTCCGGTGCTCCTCTCAGGACTCCCGCCATGTCGAGGAACCCAGCCATCAACTCGTGGAGGTCTTCGGGCTTTGGGCAGACGTAGTGAACACGCTGCCTGACCAGGTCGAGGGACTCGCCGACGTAGTTCTGCTCGGTTCGCCAACCGGCGTCGGAGAAGCGAGGATCCACGACGGCGTTTTGGAGTCGGACCAACTCGCTGAGGTCCATCTCTTGGAGTCGGGGTGCCTCGCGTAGGAGGGCCACAAAGCGCTCCGCTCGGGTTCGCGGAGGCCGCTCGCGCTCGATCTCGAAGCTCGCCATCGTCTCCCGGGTGTAGAGGAAGGAGATGGCCCTCCGCACGGTGTGGTCGTCGTAGCCCGAGACAAGCGCGTCGATGCGACGTCGAAGGGCCTCTCCCGAGGTGCTCCGTAGTGCCTCGGTCCATCGAAGGATGGGCGCGAACTCGACGGTTCCCAGCAGGTTGACGTCGATCCGCTGGCGGCGGTGCTTTCGCACAGGCCCCGTGACGTGAATGCTGGGGTCGAGCAGAGGGACGTAGTTTCCCTGCCGGATGTCATCGAGGTCGAGTCTCTTCCCGGTGAGGGCCTCGAAGAGGAACCATGCTCTTCGCGCGTAGGCTCCGGTTGGGGTCCTACGCACCTCTTGGGCGATGGCATGGCCGAGCGCTTTGGCCTCAGCCACTTGGAACAGGGCGCGGCAGATGGGTAGGCTCACTCCGTCGTAGCGGAGCGCGAAGAGCAGGTGATCGAGCTCGGAGTCGCCTGGGTACCGTGGCGAGGGGAGGAGGTAGATATGCTGGCCGTGCCGGTCCAGTTCCTTGTGCACGTGCCTGTTGGCGACGAAGGTCCACCTCCAGTGGGGGAGCACGTTGAGCTCGTGCTGTTGGACCAGCCAGGCGTAGCCTGCCGGCCTGGCTTCCTTCTCCGGCTTCTGGAACGGGGCCCTCCACGGGACTTCAGCTGGCATGTGGGGAGCTCCGAGAAGTTAGACCTGGTTCAGAGTTATTAGATAGCATGCTGTGGCTCACAGTATTATTATCATGACTGGTGGACCGATAGCACCTAGCTCTGCTCCGAATTTCTTAGAACTCGGGTGAGTGGCTTCATCAGGGTTAGAGCGGATCTAAGTGGCACGAAAGTGGCACGGCTCGGTGGCCGGTCTTTATTTACGTGTGGCGTTTAGTAAACGCATTTGATAAATAGGAGCCGTGAGCATCCCCGCCTCTATCCTCGCGCGCCTGAAGGCTCTCCCGTTCGTGACGGCGATCACCGTGGACCAGTCTGCCCAAGTTGCCGTGGTTTGGACTCCGGCGGGCTCCTTCGAGCTGGACGTCAGGATCGAGAGGTCGTTCTTGTCGAGCCGAAGGGTGGACGAACTCGTCGCGGCACCTGGCGAGAGGCCGCTCCTACTTCTGGCCCCGCTGGTAGCCGGCGGTAGCGCAGCACGCCTCGAGAGTGCGGGCATCAACTTTCTGGACGACGCTGGGAACCTGCACCTACGCCTCGGCGGCCACTACATGGCGCAGGTCGAAGGAAAGACGCTTCCTTCCCCGCCCCGGCCCTCGGGGATCCGCTCCGCTGGCTACCGGGTGCTGTTCGCGCTCATGGTCCGGCCGACTGGTCTCCCTCGGCAGTCCCAAACCGCAATCGCCAGGCAGGCCGGGACCAGTCGGACAGCCGTCTCCTCCCTCCTGGCCCGCCTTGCCGACGAGGGTCACCTCATCGGCAAAGGCAAGACGCGGAAGCTCGTCCTCAGCGACACGCTTCTCCAGCGGTGGACTGTCGGCTACTCCGACATCTTGCGGCCGGCGCTCTTCGTGCAGCGATACCGCATGCCCACAGGTGGGCTCGAGGTGCTCGAGCGCATGGTCGACGCGCTTGGAGCGGACCGATTCGCCTGGGGGGGCGGTGTGGCGGCTCGTCGGCTCGGTGGCACCTTCGCCGGAGAGCGAGTGACGCTGCACGTCAGGGACGACGGGGTCGAGCTGCCATTGGCGTCGGCAGCCGATGGAGAGGTCCACCTGCTTGGCATCCCCGGCCCCCTCGCCTGGTACGCCGACAACGGGGTCTGGAACGGCAAGGGGGTGCGAGCTACTCATCCTCTGCTCGCCTACGCCGAGCTGGTCGACCAGCGCAGTGATCGGGCGCTCGAGGCCGCGGCCGAGCTGCGCGACGAGTGGTTGGACCTCTCGTGAGGCCGGATCAAGAACATGCCCTGCTGGCGCTGTCGCAGCTCTGGCCAGGCAAGCGGCTGTATCTGGTGGGTGCCACCTCGCTGGTCGTTCTCGGCAAGCTCTCACCGGACAGGGTCACACTGGATCTCGACCTGGCTGTCGACGTTGTGCTTGATGAGCTCCGCCAGACGTTGGCGGCGGCCGAGGACTGGAAGTCGGACCCGCGCCACGAGCAGCGCTGGCTCCACCGCGGCAGCGCCCCCGTGGATCTGTTGGCCATCGGTGGCGTGCACCTCGAGGCAGGTGTGCTGGTCTGGCCCGACACTGGGGCTCGGATGAACCTCGCTGGGTTCGAGCTCCTGGCCGAGAACAGCGTTGCCCTGGGTGATCGTGGTCTCACCAACGTCTTCGTGCCTGCTCCCGCCGTGGTGGCCGTCTTGAAGATGGCGGCCTGGCTCGATCGCCCAGAGGCCCGCAGACGGGACCTGGTGGACCTCGCCCACCTCTTCGACCAGTACATCGATCCGCTCGACGAGAGGATGTTTGTCGGGGAGGCGGCCGAGCGAGGCCTCTTCGGCGAGGACGCGAGCATCTTCCTCCTGGGTCTCGACATCGGCAGGCTCGACACGCCGGCAACGGGACCCCTCGTCCATCGCTTCCTCACTCGACTCCGGACTCACGCACCATCCCTTGTCGCCATCGTCCAGCGGTGGCCGATGGTGGACGACGAAGAAGACGTGCTGCGTCGGTTGGCGCACCTGGAGCGCGGGCTTGCGACCGGCGGCGTGGCCTGAATGTGGCATCGACCCGTTCGGGGCGCCGAAGAGTCGCCGAACGCCAAGGTAGAAAGGCACCCCCGCCAGGACTCGAACCTGGGACCGTCGGCTTAGAAGTTCGACCGGATGGGCTTGGGGGGCTTGCTGGGGCTGTGATTTCAGCGGGTTGGGCTTGTGGGGCTTGCTGGGCTTGCGGGGTGGGATCGGGTGAGGGTGCCAGGATGGTGCCAGCGGGGCGGGCGGGGCGTCAGAGTCGTGTATCGGGGTACCCGCCCCCGTATCACAGTACTCGAACCTACTGATTTTACGGAGTTTTTCTTCTTGCGGTGCCGCTCGTGGCGCCGTAGGCTGCTTTCACCGACCTGAACCTCGTCTCCAGGAGCCAGCCGGGAAGAGCCCCAAGCAAAGGTAGTGGAATTGGACACCTCACTTCAGGTCGGTGAGCGCAGGTATGTCGGGTACTCCGAGCTCTCGGAGGTGCTCGGGGTTCCGCGCGGAACCCTGTACAGCATGGTCGCTCGCGGGCAGATCCCGCACTTCCGCATCGGGCCGCGCCTGGTGCGCTTCGACCTCGTGGAGATCACTGGGTGGCTTCAAGGCCGGTACGTGCCCGTGAGCTCGGGGGACGAGCAGTGAGGTGCGCCAGTTGTGGCTGGCCCGCGCCGACCGGGCGCCGCTGCCTTCGGTGCGGAGCGCCGCTCTGGGGTGGGCGCAGGTCGCCCGAGCGTGCGGTGGCCCGTCGGCAGCGCGACGGGGTCGTCGACCTCGCACAAGCCTGCGCGTCCGCCGAGGCCATCGCCCTGGTGGACCTTGGCTGGCCCGAGCTCCGGATCTCGCTGACTGCCAAGCTCTCGTTGCTGGGCGTGCCCGGGTGCGGGAAGTCCACGGGCGCGTCCGGCATGGTCACAGTGGCCGCTGAGGTCTACGGCGTGATGCCGCTGTACCTGAGCGTGGAGGAAGGGACTGGCCAGACCGCTCTGGCTCGATTCGAGCGCATCGCTCGACAGCTCGGGATCCCGGTTCCTGGCGGCATCCTGATCTCCGACCCCCGGGATGTCGCCGAGGCCGACGCGGACCTTGCGGCGTACGAGAGGCGGCTCGGCGACAGGCGTGGCTTCGTCGTCGTGGACTCCGTCAGCGACCTGCGCGCTCCAGAGGGGTGGTGGAGGTCTCTCCTGGCGTCCCGCCACGGCGTGGTGTTCGTCGAGCACGTGGTCACGAGCGGAGCAGCCAAGGGTGGGCTGGAGACGCTCTTCGCCGTCGACACTGTGATCGTGGTGGAGCAGGGCGGCCTGGCCACGCCGGTCAAGTCCAGGTGGGGGAAGACCGGGCCAGATCACACCTTCGATGTCCATCATCCGCGGCTTCCTCGGCAGGTGCTCGGATGACCCCGAGGCTGGACGACATCGGCGTCGAGCACATCGGCGAGGCTGCTTACCACGAGCTCCAACGCTCCCGCGAGGGCATGCCCTTCGCCACCAGCTGCTGGGGCTGTCTGGCGCCGACTGCGCTGCTCTTCCCGGCGAAGAAGGACCGGCCCCGGGTGGAGTGCTCCTTCTGTCCCCTCAACGGCTTCATCGGGTCGCCCGACCGGACCTGGGCGGTCATCGGCCTCGGACAGGAGATCGCTGCCTGGGACTACGCCATCGTCGCAGCGATGAGCCAGCGTCTGGCCGAAGTGGGAGCGCGGGTCACGGGGACCGACGCATGGACGGTCGGGCGCTATGGGCGGGACCAGCAGGAACGCGAGGTGCTCGCCACGGCGCTGCCTTGTCTCGCGTGCGGGCTACCGAGCGCACCGGTTCGTCGGACCGTGAGCGGGGAGCCCTACCTGACCCATCCGCTGGGGTGCCGGACCCGCCTGTTCCTGCGGACCGACACCGTGCTCGCCCGCTATGCAGGTTGGGCGATGTTCCGCCAGCTGGCCGAGCAGGACCCCTGGCCGCGGTGGGTCAACGCCGGCAGGCAAGTGTGGGCCTCCTGGCTGGACCCGACGCCTCCGATGCCGATTACGCCGCCACTGCTCGCGGCCCCAGCGCCCGGTCCGGAGCCCTTCGACACCCCACTCGACGCGCTCGTCGTCGAGACCACAAGCGAGGACACACCATGACCAAGAAGCCGCCAGCCCTGCCGACGCAGTTCCTCGATGCCACCAAGCACCTGGCCGGGGAATCCAACCCAGCTCCCGGCCTGCTGTCGTGGGTCGTGGCCCCCGATCTCCCCGAGCGTCAGCGCCACGCCGACCACCGAGCGGAGCAGGAGCGCCAGGCGAAGGCCCAGGCGTGGTGGGAGTCGGAGCAGGCCCGCTGCGTCGAGCAGCGCGAGCGACCACGCCAGCATCGCCTCCGGGAGGAGCGCGTCGCCCTGGAGCAGCGCAGCAAGCTTTCCATCCTCGGCGAGGGTCTCAAGGCCGGCAGCGGCGCCGTGGCCCTGGCCACCGGCCTGGCTTCGCTCGTGGACTGGAAGGCGCTCCCGCCTCGGAGCCGGGCTGCGTACGGCATCGCCGCGTTCACCGCCGTCCTGGGGTGTGCCTGGGCGCAGGGCGAGCAGGCCACCCGCAAGGACCTGGCTCGGGTCGACAAGGAGCTGGCCGACTCCCTCTTCCAGGTGTCGCTGGCGCGCGCAGAGGCGGGGAGGGCTTCGATGGGAGCGGGGGGTCTCTGGCCGCGTCCTTGAGTTGGCTCGTTGCTCAGGCCAGGTTGTCCGGCGAGAAGATCTGGTCGGTGGAGGGCCGGGAGCCTGCTCGATCCCAGGCGTCTCGGATCGCCGAGTGCAGGTAGACGAGCTGATCGAAGACCCAGACGTCCAGGAACGTCCAGCTGTGCCGCTCGGTCGCGTGAGGACGACGCTCTTCGGCGTAGTGCTCGTACCTCAGGACCGAGACTGCGTCCGCCTCCTCCCGCAGGTCGACCAGGGCGAGCTCGGCGGCAGCGTTGCGCCGCTCCCCTTCCGCCGCGAAGGGCATCAGCGGGATCCCGATCACCAGGGCCCCGGCCGTCCGTGCTGCGCTGGCGACCACCGGGCCTGCTCCGCCTCCGGTGCCGCCTCCCATGCCCGCAACCAGCACCACGACGCCGACTCCCCGGAAGCGCTCGACCAGCTCGTCTCGGGCCCGGAGCGCGGCGTCACGAGCGAGCCCGCCATTGCCACACATGCCGAAGGGAAGTCCGCCAGCCAGGTGCACGTGGCCGGGAATGGGGGAGCGATCCAGGTCGATGGCGCTGGTGTCGATGGCCAGGGCTGCGGGCACAGGGACCAGCCCCTCGGGGTTCCAGCCGACCGCCTTGATCGCAGCGCTGCCCACGCCGACCAACATGACCGGCGTGGTCCAGCGACTCGTGCCAGGCATCAGCGGGAGTCCGGCGGCTGAGGCGGCACCGAGCTGGAGGAATCGACGGCGCGAGGGCATGGCAGGTCCCGGGCGTGGGCGGTCCTCGGCCAGCGTACCGACTGCGAGCCGCCGGCCCTACTCCCCTTCCAGGAGCCCTCGCAGGAGCGACCGCAGTCGGTCCTGGAGCGCGGTCGGGTCGGTGGGCAGCCGGGCGATCATCGCCTCGACGTGATCGCCCACCTCGGCGCGTTGGCCGTCGAAGTCCAGGAGGGTGGCGGGCTGCACGTTGAGCGCGGTGGCCAGCTTGGCGAAGGTGTCCCAGGAGGGGCCCTTCCGCCCGTGCTCGATGCCGCTGAGGGTGCCCTGGGTGATGCCGACCGCGCTGGCCAGCTCGACCTGGGTCATGCGGCGCGCCAGCCGCAGCTCCTTGATGCGGGTGCCCAGCTTCGGGATCAGGTCCGACAACAGCTCCTCCGGGTCCTTTCTATCCGGGGCTCGTCGAGTGGGCGCTCTTCGCTGTATCGTCAATATAAATTTGACAGAAGCCATGTTCGGGATAGGAGGCCTGAGCCACAACCACACGGAGGCCCTCATGATCCCGGTCGACATCAACCGCCCGCTGCACGCCAACGCGCCCGACTCGTGGGTCCTGTGCCCGGAGACCCGGACGGCCTTCCGACGAGCGCTCGCCTACGAGCGGGAGAAGCTCGGGACCGCGCGGTGCGGCCGGATCGTCCGCGCCTACCTGGCCGGGTCCACCGTTCGGGACGTCGCCGAGCAGGAGGGAGCCAGTGCGGCGGCCTGTGGGCGTTTGCTCCGGCGTAGGGGCATCGAGATCCGTCGCAGCGCCCACTACGTGCGGGTGCACGACGCTCGCACCGACTTCTTCGACGACATCGACGGCGAGGCCAAGGCGTACATCCTGGGCTTCGTCTCCGCGGACGGCTGGATCCAGACTCGGCCGCGCGGGGTGGGCGTGGAGCTCAAGGCCGAGGACCTGCCCTTGCTGGAGCGGATCCGCGACGAGCTGTCGCCGGGGCAGCCGGTCGTGGAGCACCCGGTGACGACAAAGGCAGGGCGGAGGATCCAGTTCCGGCTCCAGGTCAACTCGGTGGAGCTCGCCGATGCGCTCGAGCGGCACGGCGTCGGGCCGCGGAAGTCGCACACGCTGCGGCCGTCGGCCCTGGTGCCGGCGGAGCTGCTGCGGCACTACTGGCGCGGGGTCGTGGATGGCGACGGGTCGATCTACTCGTCGAAGGGGAGGACGCCCCGCTCCAAGCCCTCCTGGCACTTCGACCTGACCGGATCAGCGTGGATGTGCGAGGGGTTCCGGGCGTTCCTGGTGGAGCACGGTGTAGGGATCCGGGCTCAGGTCCAGCCCAGCCGGACGGTCTTCCGGCTGCAGTTCGGGGGGAACGGCGTGGCGCGGTCGGCGGCGCGGTTGCTCTACGGCGGGAGCACCATCCACTTGGACCGGAAGGAGGCGCGGGCGGAGGAGGTGATGGCACTGGTTGGGCGGTTCGATGCGCGTCGGCGGATCACGTGGCCGTTGGTGATGTCGCGGACGATGTTGGGGCACACTCAGCGGCGGATGGCGCGGGACTTCGGCGTGGCGGAGTCGACGATGTCAAAGGTGCGGAGGGAGCTTGGGATTGCCCTCCCGAGCTAGGTCAGCCGGGAGCGCTCCGCCCTCGCACTTCGGGCGACGATCTATTCTCAGCGCTCTTGGGCGCGACGTGCGGCACGACTCTGACTTCGTTGATGGGCGATGGCTCCCCCCGTGGGACCGGGGGGCAAGCCACAACTTCGCCTTCGTGACCGATGAGCGCATGGCACGCGTTGCGCGTGTCGCCGAGGCCAACCTCCACATCGATCCCAACACCACGCTCATGAAGCTGCGCCAGTTCGGCGAGCTTCTTGCCCGTGACGCTGCGCCGACATGCGGAACCCACCCCTGGCCAGGCGAGAGCCAGGTCGATCTGCTCGCTCGTCTGCGAGGTCCACGTGGGCTCGACCGAGAGATTCTCGATGCCCTCCACGAGCTGAGGACTCGCGGCAACGAGGCTGTGCACAGCCACGCCGGGGACAAGCGTGATGCTGTGCGGGCCCTCAAGACGGCCCAGAGGCTCGCCTGGTGGTTCGAGGTGCACGTCCAGGGCCGGCAAGTCGCTCGGCCCAAGTTCGCCGTGCCCGACGACCCCAGGGAGGCCTTTGCTGCGGCCGGAAAGACGTACCAGGAGGCCCAGAAACGCGCTTCGCGGCTTGCAGAAGAGGCGGAGGCCAAGGAGGCGGAAGCTCGCGATGCGATCGAAGCGGCGCGAGTGACGGAGGTGGCGCTGGAGGCAGTGCGCCGCGAGCGTGCCCGGCTGGAAGAAGAGGCAGCTACCTGGCGGGAGCTGGCCGAGGAAGCCGCAAGCGACCCAGCAAGCCTCGCCCATCGCCTGGAGGCCTTGAAGCGCGACCTCGCCCTCATCCAGGGCACGGCCTCGGACGGACCTGGGCTCCCCGACTGGGTGGCGGCCGTCATCGCAGGCGACGACCCGCCGGTCGAGCTTCCTGAGGAGCTCATCCAGGACCTCCGCGCGCTGGCAGGAATACTGCCAGTGCCGCCGATGCGAACACCCGATGTCATCGTCGAGTCGACCGGGAATCTCGCCTCGAAAGCACGGGTACCGCTGCAGATCCAGCCCGCAATCAGGCATCCGGAGACCCTCGAGGGCGCGGCACGGAGCGGTGCGGTCTGGGTCGACGACGCTGGCAACGAATTCCTGGTTCCTCAAGGCCTGAGAATCGCCCTCGACGCTCTCGCTCAGGGACCACCGACAGCGGAGCCCGGCGAGAAGCCCGCGGACACCACCAAGCGACGTCGTCTGTGGTGGGGGCGCCTGCGCCGTGACCTGGAGGCCTTCGGCGTCGACCTGCGCGGCTATCTGGGCGCAACGGACGCCGTGGTTGTCGACAGACTCCGCCCGCGCCTCGTGATCCGGGACGACGGGCAGTTCGAGGTCCGCTTCGCGTGCGATCAGTTGACCGAGGACGACACAACGCGACTGATCGACGACGCCGACCTCCGCGGTGAGCGCAACCCCACGGTCCGTCACCGGGACGACGATGGAGTCCGGCATCGCCGGACCGTGATTCTGAGCGAGACAGGCCGCCGCGCCATGCGGAGAGCACGCCAGGTTCGGCAGCGGGGCCAGGACGCTGCACCATTCCTGCGGGATGCTCTCGAGTCGGTGTTCGACCCGGAGCTGTTCGACTTGTCGGAGTACAGCGACAGGGTCGTTGGCATCGGTCGCCCCGTCTACCGCGTGTCGCCCTCGATGATCGATGGTGACCAGGAGCACCGCTTCAGGCTTACCCCATCAGCAGACTCGGACGACGAACCCCCGCTTGTCCTCGATCCTGCCGAGCAGGCCGAACTGGCAGCGCTCCTCAAGGGCGCCGCCGAGCGCGGGCTCGCATACGTGCCCTTTCGAGGTGCGTGGGTCCGCGTGCCAACCCGAGAGCGTGCCGCCGAGCTGGTGGAAGCAACCGGTCCAGTGCGCAGCGGCGGTGTGCTCATCATCGACGAGAACATCGAAGGCATCGGGTTCGCCCCAGCGGATCAGGGTGGTGGCGGCCGGGCCAGTGTGCCGCGGCGACCCCCTGGACTTGCCGACGACGTGAACCTGATGCCCCACCAGCTCGACGGGGTCTCCTGGCTGGCGGGACACGCAGCGCTCGTGCCGGGTGCGAGCGACCACGGCCTGCTTGCGGATGACATGGGGCTCGGCAAGACCCTTCAAGTCCTTGCCCTGATGAGCCTCCTGGAAGACAAGGGCCAGCTCCGCCCCGCCCTGGTCGTCGCCCCACTCAGCCTCCTCGACAACTGGGAGCGCGAGGCCCAGCGATTCTTCCCGGGACGGTTTCCTCGGCGGGTGCGGCTCGGCAGAGGCGTCAAGTACAACGCCGAGGTCCTTCGCCAGTATGACGTGGTCTTCGCGTCCTACGAGACCGTGCGAAGCCAGCAATTGGAGCTGGGCCGGGTGAGGTGGGCCCTGATGGTCTGCGACGAGTGCCACCGCATCCGGAATCCCACGGCGCTGACCTCTCGCGCCGTGCTCGCCATGGACGCAGAGCGACGCATCGGTCTCACGGGTACGCCCGTTCAGAACTCGCTCATCGACCTGTGGAGTCAGTTCGATTGGCTGGCCCCAGGAGTGCTCGGTGATCTGGCGGGATTCAAGCGGAAGTTTGCCCGCGTGGACGACGAACAGGCGCCCTCCGTCGCCAGCCTGCGCAGGACTGTCTCCGAGAGAGTCCTTCGCCGCTTGAAGCGGGTTGTCGTGGCGGATCTGTTGCCTACGAAGACAACTCATCGACCGCCACTACCGATGGACGAAGCACAGTCAGACCTCTACCAGCAACTCCTCAAGGAGTTCCGTGGGCAGCGAGGTCGTGCATTCAAGATCCTGCCGCGGCTGCTCCAGGTGGTCGCGGAACCTTCCCTGGTCGCAGCCATGAGTCCTCCTTCCCCGGGTCCCAAGCTGCGTTGGCTCCTGGAGAAGCTGGAAGAGATCAAGCGTCGCGGCGAGAAGGCGGTCGTCTTCGCCGAGTGGTATGCCCTGCAGGAGCAAGTTGCTGCAGCAATCGAAGGTCGCTTCCAGATCCCGGTCGATCGCATCAACGGCAAGGTCCAGGCGGGCTTGCGGCTGGCGAAGCTCGACGCATTCCAGCGGGCCCCGGGATTCGGTGTGCTCGTGCTCGGGCCCAAGGCCACCGGTGTGGGGCTCAACATCACCGCTGCGAATCACGTGGTACACCTGACGCGGCACTGGAACCCAGCCCTGGAGGCTCAGGCCACTGACCGTGTCTATCGAATCGGCCAGGACCGGCCGGTCCATGTGTACCTGCCGTTGGTCGTCCACCCGGACTTCCAGACCATCGATGAGCATCTGGATGCCCTGCTGGGGGCCAAGGAAGAGCTGGCCCAGGACTTCCTGACCGGGTTGAATGACTTGTCGGTCTCACGTGAGCTTGAGGCAGTGATGATGGGGGGTGGAGCTTGAGTCCGACCGCAATCCTGTACGCGATTGAGCCGACCGGCTTCGCGAAGAGCGGCGAGTTTGCACCCCTCGTTGTCCTGGCTCTCATCTTCTTCCTCGGGCTTCTTCTCCTGTTCGGGTTCGCTGTGGGATGGCGCGTCCTTCCCCTCTGGCGTCGAGCTCGTGGGCTCGAGAAGCTCACGGCGAAGCTGCGACGCCAGCACCACGGCATGATCCGGAGCGCGGAGGTCTGGGACAACCAGGTGGCTCCTGAGCTCGCCGCGATTCCCTACTTGTCCGAGGCGGCCCAGGAGTTTCGCGAGCAGTGCTGGCACCTGGACGGCGAGCTCTTCAACGCGAATCAGGCGTCGGAGAGCTTCCACGATGACGTTGTGGACCCGGGACACAGTGGCTTCGGAGGTGCTGTTCCGGGCCTCCTGACGGCCATCGGCATCCTGGGGACGTTCGTCGGAATCACCATCGGGCTGAACGAAGTGGCCACGGCATTTGCCGAGGGCAGTGGAACGGCTGCGGAGCAAGCTGCCTTGCTCTCCGAGGCGATCAGCGGTCTGGTTGCCGCTCTCGGAGTGTCCTTCCGGACGAGCATCTGGGGGCTGGTCTTCTCGATGCTGGCCACGGCGTCCATGACCCGGATGGAGGGCCGGCTCCGCGGGGCCCTTGGCGACCTGGTGCGTTGGATTGATGGTGCAATTGGCCGGGGCACGGAGCACACGCTCCTGCTCAAGCTCGTAGACCTCCAGAACAAGCAGCTCACCGAGCTCCAGGGCCTGGCCGAAGACATCACGACCGGCTTCGAGAGCGCCATCAACGGGAGCGATGGACAGGGCGGTCTCGCAGGGATCCTCCGTGACGTCTCGAACAAGGTCGCCAAGAGCCAGTCCGAGGGTGTCGAGGGCCTGGTCAATCACTTCATCGACGAGATGAACGACAAGCTGGGCCAGCGCTTCGACGGACTGGGGGGCTCCATCGATCAGATGGTGGCTGCGAACAGCAGCTACCAGGCATCCATGGGGGGCCTGGTGACCAAGCTGGATGCTTCGACCGAGGCCCAGGAGAGGGTGGCGCAGACCGTGGCGGAGTCCGTCCGTCAGTCCAATGAGGCAGTCGAGAAAGTCGGCGCGACGGTGGAGGCCCTGTCCGCCTCGGCCGACTCGGTCCGCTCGGCGTCAGAGGGCATCGGGTCCGTACTACAGCAGCAGTCGGCGGTCATCGACCGCCAGGAAGCGGTCTCCTCGACGCTCGTCGAGGCGCTGCAGGCCCAGGAGCAGGGTTGGCGTACCCATCAGCAGGCGATCGCAGAGACGTATGAGGGCATGCAGGCACGCTTCGATGCGCTGGCGGCCTCTGTCACTGCGCTCGTCGAGTGGCATGACCGCGTCAAGTCGGAGCTCAAGGACCAGGTCGAGACCTGGTCGTCGGCGGTGGCGACCCAGAAGGAGCTGACGGCTCAGTTCGCCCGGGAGCGCCAGAAGACCAGCGAGCTGCTGGAGGGGCTCGGCGGAGCCACAGCAGCATTCAGGGACCTGGGCGCGGGCCTGCAGGACCTCGCGGAGCAGCTCCGAAGCCAGGTGGACGATGCCAAGGTCGCCCAGAACCCCGGCGCCGAGAAGGTCGAGGCCGCGGCCGGTCACCTCGATGCCGTGGGCAAGACCCTCGGAGAGACCTGGGAGCGGTACCGGGGATTCGCAGCGGAGCTCAACGCGGGTCTACCGGCCGTGACCAGTCTCCTCGAGGAGATCGTCGCGTCCGTCGAGGTCCAGCGTGGGGTGGTCCAGCAGGGCAGAGCGGTAGCCGACGAGATGAAGCAGACCGCCGCGGCGCAGAAAGAGCTGAAGGCCGGGCTCGAAGCCATCGCCCGAGCCGGCGATGCGACCCGCCAGGCACTCCAGCCTGTTGCTGAGGCGATCAGCAAGGGGGCGAGCGTGCTCAACGAGGCGGCCGAGGGGCTGGCCAGCTCCAGCCAGGGAGCCCGAGAGCTCAGCGCCGGGCTGCGCGAGTCCGTTCAGACCCTCTCCAGGCAGCAGACCGAGGCCAGCGCCACCTGGCAGAAGGTCTCAACGGCTCTGCAGCAGACGTCGACCCAGCTCGACCGCGGGATGACCGAGTACAGCCAGAAGGTGAACGCCAACCTGCAATCGGCACTCGGTCAGTTCGACAAGGAGC
>Ga0114932_10000554_pt1 | contig 44206 bp, 36 predicted proteins | sample 2SBtaG_2_FD_87286 | JGI IMG/M metagenome (GOLD analysis project Ga0114932, IMG submission 87286) | Deep subsurface microbial communities from Kolumbo volcano to uncover new lineages of life (NeLLi) - 2SBTROV12_ACTIVE470 metaG | ecosystem: Environmental > Aquatic > Marine > Volcanic ...
AGATCAGTCTGTCTACCTGGCCGTCATCGGCGACGACCTGGGCAAGCCTGCGCTTCTCGCCGGTCCCACGGGTTGGCTCGGGCCCGAGGGGATGTGGACGAAGCGGGACACGCCCGTCGGGCCGGTTGAGACGAACTTCGGTGACTTGGACGTGCGTCAGCCCTGGGACGTGTCCTTGGCTGATCTTGCCGAACCGGTCGTGGCCACACACGGGCAGACGACCGGGTCTGGTGATCAGCCGAGTGTCCGGGTGCATGCTCTGGTGCCGACGGGGAGGTGGGTAGAGACGCAGGAGTTCTCTCGTGGGCAAACCAGCGTGTACGGGCGATCACAGGCCATCATATCTCCGCAACATCCGGGATGGAGCCCAGACGGCGACTTGATTCTCACTCATGTCCACGAACCGACCGAGAGCAAGCGTGACGACCCGTATGTTCTACGCAACCTGTACGTCTATGGGGACGATGGCGGCTGGGGGGCAGGAACGGGGGCCGCCACCCCGGCGTTCGATCACCATGGCCCCACCTGGTTCGAGGGCACGGGTCTATTCGACGCGGCGTGTGTGCAGTATTCGCACAAACAACAACAGTTTTGTGGCACCAGTGGCTGGACAGTGACATCCGTCTTCTGCAAGGGCGAAGGAGAAGGCGCGGGCGAGGGCATCCTGACGAGCAGGACCTACCTGGTGAATCGGGCGACCGCCGCCTACTGGGACCTCACCTCCACAATCCAGACAGCGCTCGGAACGAGCGAGCGAAGTAGCTACACGTCCACGTGCTGGATGGATCGGACGTGACGGCATTCGTCATCGGCTTGCTGTCGATACCGGGCGGATGCAACGGGAAGAGCGAGGCCGGTATCGTCGCCGACTCTGGCCTGGAGCCAACTCGCCCACTTAGCAAGTGTCCGGACTCGCCGTGGGTCTATGTAGAGACAGGCACCAAGCTCGCCTGCGGTATTCACGCCGACGGCTGCAGCGAGTGCTGGGGAAAGACTGGGGACGCACCCATCTACTCTGACGATCGTCCGGACTCCGCCTCCGTGACGTACGAGTACGCTGGAGAAGGCGATCCCCCGCAAGACGTCGGACTGAACACCATCTTTCTGCCGCATTTCGGCAGTGAAGACACATCTTCCCTGTGGGCATGCGGGATCGGCGACGGCGGCATCGGTCACTGCTGGGGCCTGGACTCGCGGGGATGGACGGATGTGCCGTCAGAACTGCGCTACGCGTCGATGGGCCTCAGCGTGAACCGCACCATCGCAGTGACCGAAACAGGCGGACTGGCCTGCTGGCCCGACAGTTCCTGCGACGGGGAATCAGGGCTGGTCGAGAGGACCGATGTAGCTGAATTGAGCTACGCCTCGAAAGTGTTCGTCCGGATGATCGATGGCAGCTTCAATGACGTCATGGTGACCTGCAGGCCATGCCGGAGGCTGCCACGGACTTCGTGCACTGGGATGGGGAGCACGCACAACTGTACGGCGTGGCGGCAGGCGGGCTGGTTCAGGTGTGCGAACGGTCCGGTTGTGAGACTGTCGACTCCACCGACGGCCTCAGCGACTTCTGTGTGACCGAAGACTGGTGGTGCGGCATCGAATCCGACGACGGCGCCATCCGCTGCGAACGGCTGTCCACCACACCGAACTGGCCCGAGCCGCCGGAGGGCAGCTACGAGCAGATCGCCTGCGCCTACCGCTACGCGTGCGCCATCGAGACCGGCGGCAACGACATCGCCTGCTGGGGTGAGGACTACGACGAGATGTGGGGCTCGGTCCTGGCCGTCCCCGAGTAGTCGCGACATTGGCCGCACCCGGGGGCGTGGACCCCGACGTGGTGGTCGGTGGCCGCTACCGCAGCTCCTCGATCAAGGAGCGCACCTGCTCTTCGAAAGCCGCCTCGCGCCCTTCGTCGTAGCCCACCGTCTTCAAGCGGATGACGCCATCGGCGCCGATCCAGTAGGTGGCGGGCACCGAGTCTTCGTCGAAGCGGTCCACCAGCGCACTGTCGCTGTCCAGCGCCACTGGAAACGGCACCGGCGTCCCTTCCAGGAAGGCGCGCGCCTTGGTCACGTCGCGGTCGACGTTGACGGCCACCACCTGCAGCCCCTGGTCCCGGTAGCGCTCCCAGAGCGCCTCGAGCGCTGGGAGTTCCTTTCGACACGGAGCGCACCAGCTCGCCCAGAAGGTCAAGATCAGCGGACGGCCGGCGAAGTCCGCGCTGGCCAGCTCACCGCCGTCGAGCCCGGGCAGCCGCCAGTCGAGCACCTTGTCGCCCACCCTGCCGCCCGGGAAGGTCTCCGCCGCCTCGGGCAGCGGGCCGGAGCAACAGCGGAAGCCGGTCGACGCGTCGGCCTCGTAGGGCGACACCTGGTCCTTGTAGTAGCCGCAGCGCGCCGAGGTGCCCGAGTAGTAGCTCCCGCCCTTCACGCCTGCGGTGTCGGGCGTGACCCCGACCCACTCCTTCATCAGGCCCTCGAGATCGTAGGCGCCAGCCTCCGAAACGCAACGGGGATGGGTGCCGGTGACCAGGTCGCCCGGGGCTTCCGGGTCGCGCTTCGTCACGCACCAGCCCTCCTGCCGCCAGGTGCCGTAGGGGTAGCGGTTGCCCGTGACCTCGTCGCTGTAGGCGCCGTCGCCGTTGGCATCGGCCGCCACCGTGCCCGTGCAGGCGCTCAGCCACTCGCCCTCCGTGCACAGCCGCTTGCCAGCCGCCTCGCAGGCCGCGGAGGCCTCGAACCAGGTCACGCCGGACGCGGGCACCGCACCGGCAGCGGACACGGCCACGTCGCCCTGGAGGGACGCCTCGAAGGCATCGATGGTGAAGGCGCCGAAGGGGCCCTCCGCGCTCACGGTCGCCGGGCCCTGGACCACGCCCGTCACCTCGCCCCGCAGCTCCACGTCGAGCAGGATGCGCTCGGTTCTGGCCTCGGCCTTCAGCGCGTCCACGACCGCCACGAGGGCCTCGACGGGCTGGGCCCCGGACAGGCGCCGGCCGTTCACGAAGAAGGTGGGCGTGCCCTTCACGCCCCAGCCGGCCGCCGCCAGCGCGTCCTGTTCCACCTTCGTCTGGGTGGCCGGGTCGGCCATGCAGGCCTCGAAGGCGCCCACGTCGAGGCCCACGTCGGCGGCGTAGCCCGCGATCTCGGTGTCGGAGAGCTTGGCCGAGTTCAGGAAGAGGGTGTCGTGCATCGGCCAGAAGCGGCCCTGCGCGTGGGCGCACACCCCCGCCTTGGCGGCGGCACAAGCGCGCGGATGCATGTCCTTCTTCAGACCGCTCGGGTTGCACGCCGTGTGCATCGGGAAGTGGTACCAGGCCACCCGGACCTCGTCGCCGCGCTCCTCCAGGAGCCCCTGCACGTTGCCGGCGAGCTGGCGGCAGTACGGGCACTGGAAGTCCTCGAACAGCACCACCGTGACGGGCGCGTCCGCGGGCCCCTTGGTCGGGACGTCGGCTCCGATCGGGATGTCGATCCCCGCGTCGTTGAGCACCACGCGCTTGGTCTCCCCGGTGGTCGCGGCCTCGCCGGCGGTCAGGTCCCGAGCGGGCGCGGCCGCCTCCACCGCTTCGAGCGCCTCGGCGACCGCGACGGCGTGGTCCACCACCGGCTCGGGCCAGGCCACGTGCAGGGCGAAGGTGCCCACCAGCACCGACCCGGCCAGGCCGCCCACGAGGTCGAGGCCCGGCCAGCGCGGCGACCGCGCCAGCGCCAGCACGAGCACCAGGAGGTTGAGCCCGTCCATCACCAGGCAGTAGCGGCACACCGCACCCACGCTCGAGAGCATGTGGACGAGCAGCCAGCCCCCGAAGCCCAGCCCCGCGAGCCCGGCGACCACGCCCAGCCCCGCCACCTTCCGGGGGTCGAGCCCAAAGCGGGAGACGCACGCCAGGGTGAGGTAGAGCGGCACCGCCGGAGCGCTCACCGCCACGCCGAAGATCGTGGACCACTCCGACGCGAGCACGGCCCCGCACCCTCCCTCGGGTCCGCACAGCGCGCCGGGTTGCAGGGTCTCGAGCACGGCGTCGTGGTGCACGCCGATCAGGAAGAGGGCCCAGCCTGCCGCGAGCACGCAGGCGACCTCGAAGGCAAGTCGCGTCATGGTCCGACGCTAACCGCCCACCGCGGGCCGAACCGCTGCCCCGAGCCCCTACGCCGCTGGAGCGGTCTTGCGCGCGAAGTAGGCCAGGCTCACCACGAAGGCCACCGAGCACACCCCGAAGGTGGCGTACGAGAAGCCCACGAAGAAGTCCAGCCAGCTCAAGGTGGCCTGGCCGAAGTTCTTGTAGAGCACCAGGGCCACGCTGCCCGCGTAGCCGAAGGCATCGGTGACGTAGATCAGGAAGCCCGCGGTGCCGACGAAGCCGGTGGCCGCGATCAGCCGGTCGAAGAGCACGCAGCCGTAGGGCACGTAGCCCACGTACAGGCCGAGCCCGACCAGGATCATCCAGGCGGCCGGCCCGATGATGCCGGCCTGCCAGGCCATGGTGCTCGCCCCGATCAACACCGTGCCGGCGAGCATGATGGCGTGCACCACCAACAGGGCCTTGCGGTTGTCCTTGATGGCCATCAGGCCCGCGAGGGTGCCGAGCACGATCACGGTGATCGGCACCTCGGAGAAGGCCAGGATCTCCGGGGACTCGCCGTAGCCCAAGGCCTCCCAGATCTCGACCGCGAAGGTGTCCCGGAAGTCCCGGTAGGCCGTGAGCAGCACGTAGAGCGCCGTGAGCGCCACGATGCCCGGCGCGAAGGTCTTCAGGAAGCGCAGGCGCGCCTCCCGGTCCATCGGCTCACGCTTGGTGCGCGCGGCCTCGTCCTCCGCGGTGGGCGGCGGCAGGCGCGAGAGCATCCACACCACGATGCAGAACGGCACGAAGAAGATGGCGCCCGTGACGAAGGGCATCCAGGGCTCCGGCACGCCCCACTCCATCGTGTAGCGACCCACGCTCTTCACCACCCCGCTCGCCAGGATGTAGCTGGCCGACAGCCCGGCCCCGAGCGCTTCCGACACCCGACGTCCTTCGAGGAAGCCGAAGACCAGCCCCCAGACCATGCCGAGCGGGAGGCCGTTCAGGAAGAGCGCCACGGCACCCCACGGACGCGGCAGGAAGGGGAAGAGCAACAGCGCCGCCCAGGCCGCTCCGATCACCGAGAGGATGGCGAGGGAGCGCTTGGATCCGTCCATCTCCGAGATGACCTTGATGCCGATGAACTTCGACAGGCAGTACCCGATGACCTGCGCGATCACGAGCAGGATCTTGTAGTCCATCGCGAGGCCGAACACGTCGACCTGCCCGTCGAAGGTGGCGGCCGCGAAGGGCTTCCGGAAGGCGTACATGCAGAAGTACGTGGAGAACGCCGCGAAGATGGCGTAGGCCGAGAAGGCCACCGGGTTCGCGCGGGCCAGCCAGGCGGTGATCTTGGTGCCGAGCATGGGCGCCTCCAGCCGGCACGAGGTCCGGCGCCGCCATCCTGCCAGACGGCGACTTGACGACAAAGGGCTTGGCACGCCGGCAAGGCCCGTGTACATCGGGCCCGGAGGTCGAATGCTCCTTTCGCTCACCCTTCTCGCCTGCGGGCAGGATCCGGACCCCAGCGCCTGGACCTTCCCCACCGACCTCGCGGTCGTGGCCAACCTCGACGACGACGACGGCGACGGGCAGGAGGACTGGTACCAGGGCGGCAACGCCGACGAGAACGACTGGGCCCTGCTCACCATCACCGCCGACCAGCTCGCCGGGGTCGAGGCGCTGCGCATCGCGCTGCCCGACAGCGAGGTCGAGGCGCGCGTGTGGTCGGGCGCAAAGCTGCTGGCCGGCTACCAGTCGCGCAGCACCCTGGAGCTCTACGGGCCCTTCGACCGCGACCTCGCCCTCCAGATCGAGTTCGGCTCCTGGCCGACCACCACCACCCTGACCCTGGCGCGGTTGGACAAGCACCTGGCGGTCACCGACACCGCCGACATCACGCTCCGGTCCAGCCCCCTGCTGCTCAGCCACCACCTCCAGACCGTGGAGGAGGTGTTCGTGATGGAGTTCAGCGGCTGGATGGACAACCAGTCCATGGTCGACGACCTCGTCGACGTGCTCGGCGACCTGGTGACCGTGGGCAACGGCAACCAGTACAGCGACCAATGGATCCAGGACGAGCTGGAGTTCGGCAACCTCTACGCCGAGAACGAGCGGCTCTCGGTGCTCGTGAACTCCATCCGTTCCAAGAACAACCAGCCCCTCGAGAAGTACATCGAGAACCACCTGCAGGCCGACGAGCGCATCGTGCAGACCTGGGGCGACGGCGGGCCCTCGAGCCAGGACAGCTTCGGCAACCTCGAGGTCAGCCCGCCGGTCACGGTCGACGGCGTGAGCTACCCCTTCGGCAGGATCTACTACGGCGAGTGGTTCGACTACGGTCCCGTCGAGGATCTCACGAACATGCTCGAGGCGCAGGGCCTCCAGGACCCCTTCGTGCTCGACGTGAGCTGGCTCTGCGTGGGCCACGTCGACGAGTTCACCAGCTTCCTCCCGGACCCGAGCGCCGAGAAGGGCTTCAAGCTGCTCGTGAGCGACACCGACGCCGGCTACGCGTTCCTCGAGGGGCTCGACCCCGACTACGCGCTGCCGAAGTTCGAGGCCGACCACCACTACGACAGCGTGGGCGCCATCCTCGACGACGAGGCGCTGCGGGCCCTGAACGAGGACCTGCAGAAGGACTACATCGAGCCGAGCATCGAGCTGATGAAGGCCGAGCTGGGGCTCGACGACAGCGACATCGTGCGCGTGCCCGGCGTCTTCGAGGAGTTCCAGGGCTGCTGGGGCGCCACCCTGGCGCTCATCCCGGGCACGATCAACATGCTGGTCACCCCGCTCGACAACGGCGAGACCCACCTCTTCCTGCCCGATCCCTTCTTCCGCCAGGACGAAGGCGACCAGGACAGCGATCCCTTCATCGCCGCGATCGAAGAGCTGCTCCCCGGCAACAGCACCACGCACTGGGTGGATGACTGGGACACCTACCACCTGTTGATGGGAGAGGTGCACTGCGGCACCAACACCCGCCGGGCGCCCTCGGACGACTGGTGGACGAGCGGGATGCACCTGCTGGAGGACGAGGGATGATCACGCTCTTGCTCACGACCGCGCTGGCGGCCGACGCCTGGGACCTCGAGCCCCACACCACGCGCGCCGGAACGCTCCGCTTCCTGCTTCCCGAAGACCGCGACCAGGCCCTCACGGACAGCCTGATGGAGCGGCTCGCCACCGGCGGCGAGGACACCGCGGTCCGCGTGGCCCTGGTGGAGGCCCTGCCGCGGAGCGGCGGGGACTGGTCCTCCGCGCTCGCGCTGTGGCCGAGCGAGAACGGCGACGTGCGCCAGACCCTGGTCGACGGCGCCCGCCACGCCGACCAGGCGCTGGCCGTGCAGCTCATCGAGCTCGCGCTCGACGACGGGGACTGGGAGGTTCGGGCCGCGGGTGCCCGGGCCGCGGGCTGGCAGACCGAGCTGGGCGATGAGCTGGGCCCCGAGGTGCTCGACGCGCTCGCCGATGCCCACCCCGAGGTGCGCGCCTTCGCGGCCCGCAGCGCCGGCTGGCTCCACCTCGACGCGTTCGGCGCGTTGCTGCCCCTGCTGGCCGACGTCGACCCCACGGTGCGGCTGAACACGCTCCGCGCCCTGGAGCGCATCGACGCCACCGCGCTCCAGGCACGTCCCGAGCTCGCCACGCTCAGCGCCGATGCCGACGCGCGGGTCAGCCGGGCCGCGTCGGGGTTGCAGTAGAGCGCCGGAAGCCTGCCAGGGTCAGTGCCCAGAGCACCATGGCGCCGGGCGCAGCGCCGCCGACCGGAGCCGCGCAGCCGCAGCGACGCGAGGGGTCCTCGGGCCCATCGCGCGCGGTGTCGTGCCCAGCGTGGGTGTCCCCCGTGTCGGGCCTCCCCGAGGTGTCTTCGGTGTCGGGGCGACCCGTGTCGCTGTCGGCGGGTTCGTACACCCCGAGGGTCAAGGCCTCCGTCTTCCCCTCGACCGCGTCGAGGTAGGCCCCGTCGCCCGAGCGGGTGACGAGCTCCAGCCAGTGCCAGGTGTCCTCCAGGCCCGAGATCTCGAACAGCTCGTCGTAGCTCACCTCCGCGGCGCCGAACGAGGTGATCGGCAGCCCATCGACCAGCACGTCGACCGCCTCCGCACCCGTGGCGATCCCCCAGGCGCGCAGGGTGTGGCCGCGGACCCACACGCCCACCCCGCAGCCCTCGGGCAGGCCCAACAAGGTCTGGAGCGAGGCGCTCTCGTCGTGGACCTCGCGCTCGCACCCCTGCTCCAGGAAGTAGCCCAGGAGGTTGGTGTCGATCCGCATCAGGCCACCCCAGAGGCCCGACACCGGCTCGTCGCCGTCCGCGTGCTGGATCACGTAGTGGCCCGCCGGCGTGGACGCGATCAGGTCCGGTCCGTGCTCGAAGCCGGGCCGCGCCTTCAGCTCGCGAACCGTTCCCGGGAGCTGCACCCCCAGCGACGTCCAGGTCTCCCCGCCGTCGTCGCTCCGGTAGATGCGCGCGGTGGTGGTGCTCACGAACAGCGTGCCGTCGTCCGCCCCGGCGATCTGGCGCGGTGGGTCCGCGGGCTCCGGCCAGACGTCGGCCCAGGTCTCACCGCGGTCCGACGAGCTCCACAGCCCGTCGTCGGCGGTGAAGAACAGGCGCTCGGCGCCCGACGGCGGCCACCAGCCGATCTCGTACTCGGACGGTCGGCCCCCGGTCACCTCGTGCAACGCCGCCCAGCTGGCCCCGCCGTCGTCCGAGCCGTACAGAGCGGAGGGGTTGCTGTAGAGCAGGTAGAGCATGTCGGTGCCGTCCGCGAGCGTGACGCCGGCCAGGGTCTGCGTCGGCGCGTCGAGCGGCAGATCCACCACCTGCCAGCTCTCCGCGCGGTCGTCGCTCCGCTCCACGCCCACGTCAGCGCTGAACACCCACACCGCCTCGGGAGAGCTCGTGAGGGCGATCTCGAAGACCGGATCCGCCGTCTCCATCGGCACCCACGACAGGCCGCCATCGTGGGACTTCATGGGGCTGTGCTCCACCACCGCGAAGACGTCCTGGAGCGTGTCGTCCCAACCCGCAGCGCGCACGATCATCACCGTGCCGTCGGAGAGTCCCAGCCCGGGCGCCACGAAGCTCTCGCCGCCATCGTCGGTGATGAGCAGCCCCCCGGTGTAGGAGCCCGCCAGCACGGTGTGGTCGTCGGCGAAGTGCGGCGAGAACTGCACCGTCTCGGCGTAGTCCGGCGGCAGGAGCGGAACCTCGGTCCAGCTCAGCCCCGCGTCGCGGGTCCGGGCCAGACCCGCCCAGCCGCCCACCCACCACTGACCGTCGGCGGCCGCCAGGCTGGTGAAGGACTCCGCGCTCGAGGTCGCCGCGCCGTTGCCGGTGTAGGTGGTGATCAGGGGGCTCAGCCGGGACTCGTCCCAGGACTGGCAGCCGTCGTCGCTCACGTAGGGCGCCCGCCAGGCGTCGACCACCAACAGCCGGTCGCCGTCGAGCGCCATCTGCCACACCTCGGCGGGCGCCTGCGACTCGGGCGGAGGGTCCACGAGCTCGGCGCAGGGGGTCCAGCTGGACTTCGACAGGGCCCACACCTCCCCGCTGCCGTCGGCTCCGTAGGCCACGCCCTCCCCCGCCACCCCCGCGATCAGCGGGACGCCCGGCGAGCCGAGCTGGGACCAGACGCCCTGACGGCGCGACCAGAGGTTGCCCGCGCCATCGACCACCGAGAGCTGATCGCCGCTGAGGCGCACGAACTGCACGCCCTGGAGCGGCGTGAAGCGCTCGAGCTCCTCACCGGGGCGCCCGACCCAGGTCTCGGTGCCGGTGGACACGAAGATCTCGTCGCCTCCCGAGCCGAGGACGTCGATGCCTTCGAAGTCCGCGAAGTCCCACGTCTCGCCGCCGTCGTCGCTCCACCAGTACCCCTCGTCGGAGTAGAGCACCGGCGTGCCGTCCTCGAGCATCGCGCCACCGACCAGGAAGTCGCGGGTGGGGGACCCCCCGAACATCTCCCAGGTCTCGCCGCCGTCGTCGCTGCGCATGAGCGTGGGCTGCTCCGGATCGAAGAGCAGGAACCACGGCACCGAGGCGTCGAGGTTGGCCGGGGCGAGCAGGGCGTCGACCCGGTCGTGGGGCAGGTGGGCCCAGGCCGGCACGCCGGCCGCAAGGAGCGCGAAGACGACAGGCAAGGGTGGGGCTCCGGTTCGAGTGGCGGGACAGTCTACGCCCTTGCCAGGGCCTCCGCGGGTGTGCAGGGTGGGCCGCATGGCCATTCGCACCGACTACATCCTCCGCCTCATCGAGCAGTGCATCGACTTCGTGTTGATGGCGGCCGGGCTCGAGCGCGCCGAGGAGGTCGAAGAGGAGCTCGCGCGGGCGGTGAGCGGCTGGACCGGGCTCGACCTGGAGCTGGCGATGAAGCTGCCCACACCGTCGCTCGTCGCGCTGTTGTCGGCGGGCGAGGTGGGCGCCGCCGAGCGCTTGCTGATCGTGGGCCAGGCGGTGGCCGTGCGCTGCATCATCGTGCGCAAGCACGGTCACGCGCAGGAAGCGGTGAAGCTCCAGGAGAAGGCCGCCGCGCTCATCGGGCGCGCGATCGAGCTCCGGCCGGACTACGACAACGAGAAGGTCCAGGAGGTGCTGTCGGTGCTGTACGCCACGGAGGCGCAGCCGGCGCTCCAGAGCGTGTAGGCCTACTCGTCGAGCGGTTGCCGGCGACCGGCCTTCCTCTCCGACCGTTGCTTCTTCTTCCGTAGCCGCTTCTCCTTGGCCCCACGAGGCACCCGGGTCGCCCGGCGCTTGCGCGGCACGTGGTTCAGCGCTTCGAGCTTCTCCACCAGCCGCTCGAACGCGAGCTCACGGTTCTGGTGCTGCGAGCGCTGCTCGTTCACCACGATGACCAGGCCGCTCGGGGGGTGGTGCAGCCGCACGGCCGTCTCGCGGCGGTTCTGGTGCTGGCCGCCGGGACCGCCCCGCCGGAGCGCAGAGACCTCGCACACGCGCTCCAGCTCGTCGCGGTCGGTCGGGTAGGGCGGTGGGTCCGGCATGAGCGCACCCTACCCGGCGTCGGTGACGTCCACCACGTCCGCGGCGGCCGCACCGGGATAGAGCTCCCCCATGCCGACTGCCGAACAGATCTTCGACGTGTGGGCCCAGAACGGCAAGGCCGAGGGCATGGAACGCGGCCACTACCCCCGCGCCATCCAGGCCCTCGAGCGCATCCCCCTGGTCGCGGGCGAACACGCGCTCGACCTCGGCTGCGGCAACGGCTGGGCCACGCGCTGGCTGCACAGCCGCACGGGCCGCGCCACGGGCATCGACGTCGCCGTGAACATGGTCGAGCGGGCCCAGGCCGAAGCCCGCCCCGAGGGCCTGACCTTCCAGCGCGCCGCCTTCACCGCGCTCCCCTTCCCGCCGGGCAGCATCGACCACGCCTGGTCGATGGAGTCGCTGTACTACGCCGACGACCTTCCCGCGGCCCTCCGCAACGTGCTCGCAGCCCTCCGACCGGACGGCACGCTGACCGTGTGCACCGACTTCTACCTGGAGAACCCGGACTCTCACTCCTGGCCCACCGACCTCGACGTGCACATGGTGCTGCTCGGTCGTGAAGGCTGGGTCGAGGTGCTCACCGAAGCGGGCTTCGAGGTCGAAGAGAGCTTCTTCTGTCCCGATCCCGACGACCCGAGCTCCGCGCCGTCGCTGGCCGTGCGCGCGCGGAGGCCGGCAGAGCGGTAGTCTCGGGCATGCTCAGCCTGCTCCTCGCCTGCGTCCCCGAACCCGCCGCTCCCGAGCTCGACACCGCCGCCACCGCTGCCGCTCCGGCACGGGACACGGCGTCGGCCGGCTTCTCGGTGAGCGGCCTGGCCTACGACCCCTTCAGCACCACCGAGCACGGCACGCAGGGCCTGCCCGCCGCCGAGGGGCTCTGCGTGTACCTGGCCGATCCCACGCCGGCCCTCGCCACGGGCAGCGCCGCAGATCTCGACCTGCTCGCCGGCACCGCCACCGGCACGTCCGGCACCTTCGCCCTCGAAGGCGTGCACACAACCAGCCTCGTCGGGCTGTTCCTGGTGGTGGACGACTGCGATCCGGAGACCGACACGGTGTCCACGAGCATCACCGGCGTGACCCTCGGCGACTACCTCGACCTCTCCGACGGCGACCTGCTGGGCGACCAGATCGCCCTGGTGCTCGACGCCACGATCCTGGCGGCCATCGAAGCCAGCCTCCCCTACGCTGGCTTCGCCGGCAGCTACCTCGAGGGCGGCGCGATGATCGGCTTCGCCCTCGACGCCGAGGGCGTGCCCGCACACGGCGCCACGGTCGTGCGCGCCGACGGCGAGCCCGCCGACGTCTACTACGCCGACGCCAACCCCCTCGACGGCTTGTTCAGCGCCGGCGCGGCAGCCAACACCGCGACCGACGCGTACGCGAGCGCGATGTTCCTCATCCCGGGCGCGCCCCTCACCGAGTGGACGGTGGCCCACGGTGAGGCGAGCTTCGAGACCGTGTTCTTCGGCACGGTGCCGGGCGTCACCACCTTCTTCGCGATCAACGGGCAGCCAGGCGAGTAGCGGCCTGCGCAGGTGCGAAGGATCGATCGCACCCCCGACGCGCCCGGTCGAGCCGGCGATCGCACGACGGGCCCGCCTCGGAGGCCGCTCGCGATCCTGGCGCGCAGCTTGCAACCCAGGACTGCAGGAGGCTCGATGCTGCTCGTCACCCTCGGCTGCGGACCCATCGTCGACATCCACTACGGTGGTGGCGAGCTCGTGATCTGGCCGCGCGGGACCTGGGGCAGCGGGGAGGTGGTCGTGCCCGGCCTGACGCAGGCGCAGCTCGAGAACGACGAGGAGCCTCCCGAGAGCTACGCGTGGGTGGGCGGGATGCCGGACACGGGCTGGACGGTGCACGCCGTGCTGGAGCGCGACGAGCTCCAGCCGTGGCTCGACTGCTCCGATCGCGCGGAGCTCGAGCTGCGGGTCAACGACACCACCATGGTGCTCGACGGAGACCTCTGGTACGAGGGCGACATCGGCAGCGTTCGCGGTTGGAACGGTGACCCGGACATCGACGGCGACGCGACCATGCTGGACGGCACGAGCAAGGCCACCCTGCCCATGGACATCGACTTCCTGGACACCTGCCCCGACGCGCTCCAGGAGAGCGAGCTCCAGCTCACCCTCGCCTGGGCCTTCGACGAGGACGTGATGCTCCAGCGCCGCGACACGCCGGCCTGGGCGCCCGAGGTGGGCATCGAGGGCCTCGCGTTCTCCTGGCAGTAGCCCCGCGAGCTACTCGCAGTCGCAGGTCCAGCGGTCCAGGTAGAACGAGCCCGTGGCCCCACCCTCCGGCACGCGGAACAGCCAGGCGGGCGCACTCCCCTCGAGCTGCGTGGGGCAGCCATCGCCACCGGTGTGCACGATGCCGTAGGTGTTCACGGTCTGGGCGTACACCGACACACCGGTCAGCTCGAAGGTCTGCACGGTGTTGAGCTGTCCCGGCGCCGCGAGCACCACGCTCACGTCGTCCCACTGCTGGGTGGGGGCCTCGCCGGCGGTGTCGTCGCCCTCGAAGAGCCTGGCCCAGCCGGCGGCGAAGGTGTCCTGGTCGGTGTACACCTCGTAGCGACCGTTGGCGTAGGGGCTGTCTTCCCGCTCTCCGAGCAGGACCAGGTCCGCCTCGGGAAACAGGGGATCGATGGTGCGGCACTCGCCCTGGGCAACGACCTCCCCCTCGGCACACGTGGGCGGACAGCCGGCGTCGTCCGGCGGACTCGTGTCCACCGCGACCCCGCTGTCGGAACAGGCCAAGAGCATCCAGAGCATGAGCGCGCCTCGCGTCAGGCGCAGATGCTACCAGCCCGAGGGCAGCTTCTCGCCGGCGGCCCGGTAGGCACCGGCGAAGTAGAGCAGCGGCTCGAGCGCATCCTTGTCGCCTTCGACGCGCGTGCCCTCCACCTGCCCGATGAAGATGCTGTGATCCCCGCCGTCGAGCACCTGGTGCAGGGAGCAGTCCAGGCAGGCCATGGCGCCGTCGAGCAGGGCGGCGCCGCTGGCTTCGCCGCGCACGAAGCCGAGGTCCGCGAACTTGTCGGCATCCTTGGGGAAGAAGCCGGCGAAGCGGTTGGACCGCTCCACCTGGTCCTGGGACAGGAAGCTGACGCCGAAGCTGCCCGCGGCCTCGAGCAGGCCGTGGGTGGCGTTGCCCTTCTTCACGCAGACCAGCACCAGCGGGGGGTCCAACGACAGCGACGAGAAGGCGCTGGCGGTCATGCCGTGATCCTGGCCCTGGTGGTTCAGCGTGACGACCGTCACGCCCGAGGGAAAGCGGCCGAGAGCGGCCTTGAACTCTTGAGCTTCGACGGGCATTTCGGCCTCCTTAGGCGAGCAGACCGACCACGAGGACCACCAACGCGCCGAGGGGCACCACGAGGCATCCCACCCGGCGCTGTCGGTTCTTGATGTCCTTCCGGAGCCAGTCCCAGTCGTTCACCTGGACCTCCTAACGCTCTCGGCGTCGCACCACGCCGCCGCGAGGTGTACGCTGTGAGCGGGAACACCGCATGTCCGACATCGTGGCCGAGCGCTGGATCGTGGCACCAGGCCCTGGCCAGGTCGTTCGCGGTGTCACCTGCGTCGGCGCCCGCGACGACGACCGACGCGCCCACGTGCTCCGTCCGGCGGCGCCCCTCGGCCGCTCGGGACTCGGCGACTTCCTCGCGGGGCACCGCGCCCTGCGCGACAAGCCCGCCGCCCTTCCGATCCTGCACATCCGGGACGACGGCGTCATCGTGCGCGCGGTGCCCGCCGGCACGCTGGCGGACCTCGGGCGCCCCCTCCGCGGGCACGAGGCGCTGGCCCTCGCCGGCTGGCTCGGCCCCGTGGTCATGCTGGCAGCACCCCTGCTCGGGGGACAGCTCCACGCCGACGACGTCGCGCTCGACGCCGAGAACATCCCGCGCCTCGCGCCTCGTGGAGCCCCCGGGTTGGAGGCAGCATCCGGCGCGTCGGTGGCGCCCGAGATCCGCGGAGGCCGCGCGCCCGACACCCGCACGGCGCTCTACGGGCTTGGGGCCCTGCTCTACGAGCTGCTCGTCGGAGAGTCCCCGGGGCGCAACCCCACGCCGCCGTCCAAGAAGGCCCGCAACCTCAGCCCCGAGGTCGACCGGGTGGTGCTCGGGCTGCTCTCGTCGGAAGGCCCCAAGCGCCAGTACAGCCTGCCACCGCAGCCGAAGCGCCCGCCGGTGCTTCGCGCCGAGACCAGCGCAACCGGCGAGGCCTCTGGCGTCGCCGAGCGCGCTTCGAGCCGTGGCGCACGAGGCACCCGTGCCAGCCCCTACACCCCGCGAACCGCCGGCGTGAACCTCGACGAGCCCAAGTACGCGGTGCTGGTGGACCCACGGAGCCTGTCGACGAAGGCGGCGCAGAAGCTCACCGGGTGGCTGCACCTCCCCGAAGGCACCGTGGCCGAGTTCGCGCGCGTGGGCATGCCGCTGCCCGTGGCGTGCGTGGAGGATCCGGCCGAGGCCGAGGCCTGCAGGAGCTTCCTCGATGATCTGCGTGTCGAGGGCCAGACCGTGAAGCGGGGGTCGTCCGGCGCGCAGTGGCAGGTGGCGATCTGGCTCTCCCTGCTCGGCGCCACCGCGGCCCTGGCCTGGCTGGTGGCCCCGCGCGTGGTCGGCGTCCCAGCCGTCGTGGTGGCGGCGCTGGCGCTCCCCGCCGCCGTCTGGTGGACCGCCCAGCAGGCGCGCCAGGTCGATCAGTCCCTCGAGCTGCTGCGCTCCTTCCTCGACCGCACCGGCGGCGCGGGCCGCACCTGGTCCGTGCAGGAATCGGCGCACTCCCGATCGGCGCCGGCCGACCAACGCTCTTCGCGGGGACGCGCCAAGCTCCGTGGCGCCATGCGTGACGCGCTCAGGGAGCGTCCTGCGGAGTCGGAGTCGGACTAGGACGAGCCCCCTCGCGCCCCTCGTCGGCCGCGCGGGCGTCGTCGTCGTCGGCGTCGTCGGCTTCCATGGCCAGCTCGCGCAGGGCGGCTCGGAGCTCGGCGAGGTGCTCGCCGTAGGCTGCCCAATCGCCGGCTCGCTGAGAGGCTTCCGCGGCGTCGAAGACCTCCGAAGCCGTCCGCACCGCCATGCGCCAGGTCTCCGGGAGCCAGTCCGCCGGCGGCTCGCCGTCGAGGTCGACGTCGACGCCCGAGGGGTCCACACCCTGGTAGGCACCGCGGAACACCGCGGAGATCGCCTCGTCGAGGGTCTTCTCCATGGCGATGCGGTTCTCGTAGGCCACGATGACCCGCTTGAGCTCGGGGAGCTGGCTCGACTCGGCCTGCAGGTAGAGCGGCTCGACGTACATCAGCGAGTCTTCGACCGGGATGACCAGCAGGTTGCCACGGGCGACGGTGCTGCCGGCCTGGCTCCAGAGCGTGAGCTGCTCCGAGATGGTCGGCTCCTGGTCGATCCGGGCCTCGATCTGCCGTGGGCCGTAGATCAGCTTCTGCTTGGGGAACTGGTAGAGCACCAGCTTGCCGTAGTGCTCCTCGTCGCAGCGGGCGGCCAGCCAGCTGATCATGTTGTCCTTACGGGCGGGCACGAAGGGCACCAGCAGGATGAACTCCTCGGTCTCCTCGCCGGGCAGCTTCATGATCAGGTAGTAGCTCGACATCTCCTGTTCCTGGCCGTCGTACTGCTCCCGGGGCAGCTGCCAGAGGTCCTCCTGGTTGTAGAAGACCGTGGGATCCGTCATGTGGTACAGGCGGTACATGTGCGCCTGCCAGTCGAAGAAGTCGACCGGGTAGCGCAGGTGGGCGCGCAGGTCCTCGGGCATCGCCGCCAGCGGCTCGAAGCTGTTCGGGAAGATGCCCTGGTAGGCCTGGACGATGGGATCCTCGCCGTCGGCCACATAGAACGTGACGTCGCCGTTGTAGGCGTCGACCACGACCTTCACGGAGTTGCGCACGTAGTTCATGCGCGCGCTGGCCGCGAGGCGCTCGGAGTAGGGGTAGCGGTCGGTGTAGGTGTAGGCGTCGAGCAGCCACTGGAGCGAGCCGTCGTCGGCGATGACCATGTAGGGATCGCTGTCGAAGAGCAGGAAGGGCGCCAGCTCCCGCACCCGCTGCTCCACCGAGCGGCGGAAGAGGATGCGGCTCTCGGGCTGGATGTAGTCCGACAGGTAGATGTCGAGGGTGCCGTAGTAGATCGAGAAGAGCACCTTGCGGAAGAAGGAGCCGATCTCCACGCCACCCTCGCCGGCGTAGGTCGTGTACTTGTTCTTGTCGCCGAGGGGGTAGTCGAACTCCTCGAGGCCGGTGCGCGCGAGCACCCACCGGTCGGTGAGCTCGCCGTAGTAGATCTCGGGCCGGGTGACCTCGAGCTCGACCTCGCTGACGGGCGGGAGGTCCTGGATCCAGAGCTTGGGCAGGCCTTCTTCGGTGACCACGTTCACCGGCGACAGGGTGAGCCCGTAGCCGTGGGTGTACTGGAAGTGCTCGTTGATGAACGAGCGCGCCTGCGATGGCACCGCGGAGTAGTTCAGCTCGCGCGGTGAGAGCATGGTCTGCCTAGGCTTGCCGTCGATCTCGTAGCGGTCGACGTCGAGGCCCACGAACTCGTAGTAGGTGCGGATCTCCTGGAGCTGGCTGTAGGTCTCGCGCAGCGGCCGACCGTCCCAGAGCCGAACGTTCTGGATGGTGAGCGGGTTCTGCTCGATGTCGGAGAGGGTGAGCTCGGTGGAGACCTCGAAGGGCTTGACCTCGATCCGGTCCAGCCCCCACGCCTGGCGTGTGGCCTCGATGTTGTGCTCCAGGAAGGGCTGCTCGGCGGCCAGCTCGTTGGGCGTGACGTAGAACTTCTGCACCAGGCCGGGCCACACCCCCAGCAACACCACGGCGGCCACGGCGTAGCCACCGGCGGTCTGCAGCGGCGTGCGCCACCCCTCCCGGAAGGCGAAGACGGCCGACAGCACAGCCATGCCGCCCGAGAGCACCGCCATCACGGCCAGCGCGGGCAGGCGCGCGTCGATGTCGGCGTAGCCGGGCCCGAACACCACGCCGATGTCGCTGTAGAGCAGGTCGTAGCGACCGAGCCAGTAGCCCACCCCCTTCAGAGCGAAGAAGGCGGACGCGAGGAGCAGCACCTGGCGGCGGCCCTTCCGGGTCACCGAGGGGTCGCGGGTCTCGATCGCCTGCCGGACCTGGCGCTCCGGATCGAAGATCAGCACGTCGGCCGCGGAGGGCGCCGGAGCGGGCAGATCCCGGGCGGTCTCCCTCAAGAGGTGGAGCAGGCCAACGCCGATGAGGGCGAACAGCACGATCCGCGCCAGGAGAGCCTGGGCGAGCTCGGCCACCGGCAGCGTGAAGACGTAGAAGCCCACGTCGTTGCCGAAGATCGGATCGGTGGTGCCGAAGGGCTGGCGCTCGAAGAACGCGAGCACGTCGAGCCACTGCGCCGACAGGCCAGCGCCGAAGGCCAGCGCGAGCAGGGCCGCGATGCCGAAGAGCGACAGCCGCATCAGCGCGTGGAGCTGGCCGGGCTCGAGCTGCACGTCCGAGTTGCGTGCAGCGAGCTGCACCACCTCGCGACCGGCGGAACGCGCGGCCCGGTCCCAGATCACCGCGAGGCAGAGCAGCGAGGTGAGGAAGCCGAACACGCCGAGCCCCACCTGCGCGAACAACCGGGTGGTGAACAGCTCGCGGTGGTCGAGCGCGTCGAACCAGGCGAGATCCACCAGCAGCTCGACCAGGGGGTTGAGCCCGAACCAGAGGAGCAGGAAGAAAGCCACCAGCAGGCGGGTGGGGTTGAGCCGCTTCATGAGCGACCCGATATCGTGCGGAGACCAGGAGCGAGCCTTGCCGGAGCTGCATTCCCTCACCGCGACGGTGCAAGCGCCTCTGAGGTTGCTCGCCGTCCTGCTCGCGCAGGCTCTCCGGGCCTACGGCGACGACGTGACCGTGGTGCACCTCGGAGCGTCCGGAAAGCGGTGGCCGACCCGCGCCAAGAAGCCCACCGACGGCGTCGTGGAGCTCCCCACGCTCGATCGCCCGGACCGCGCGGAGCAGCTCCTGCGCTGGTACCCGGGCGGCGTGCTCGCCGTGGGCGCCGCGATCGGAGAGGTCCACCGCTTCCTCGGCGACGAGACGACCGGAGCAGGTCCGACCGACGCCGTGCTGCTCCGACGCTCGCGCTGGGCGCACGCGGCCGCGCCCGCCTGCCGCCTGAAGATCGACCTGCGCCTGCTGGAGCAGCGGGCACGCACGGGCGAGTCGGGTCTGCACGACCTGCCCGAGCAGCAGCTCTGGAGCCTGGAACGCTGGGCGCGGGCCCTGAGCCGTCGCCGGGTGGCCGCGCGCCTGGCCGCGTCCGACGCGCAAGGGGTGCTGAACCTCACGGCGTGGATGTTGGCGCTGCACGATGCCGGCGTGCCCGTGGACCTCACGGCGGGCGGCGGGCTCGGAGGTCTGGTCGGCGCGTTCTGGGGGGTGGACCGGGACGAAGGCCTGATGCGGCTCGCCGACCTGGGCCGGCCGCTGCGCCGGGTGGAACGCCTCGTGGGCTTCACCCGTGCTCCCGTCCAGTGGTTCGCGCGCCAGCACATCGGCTACATCGTGCTGCCCGAGGTCTTGCGGCCCGTGTACGTGCAGGCCTCGGGTCAGGTGATCGAGACCGGCGGACTGGCCCGAGCCCTCCGCGAGGCCGACCGCGAACCGCCCAGCGTGGACCAGCTCCGTGCCCGAGGCGCCGACCTGGTGCTCGAGGGCGACCCCTCGGCGGCACCCGGAACCGCCGCCTTCGACGAGAAGGTGAGGCGCGACGCGCTGATGTGGGAGGGCCTGGCGCGGGGCTGACCGCGACCCGGATCAGAGCTCCTCGACTTCCCGGACGACCAGCACGACCTGGCCCTGCTTCACCTCTTCGCCGTCGGCGACGAGGATCTGCTCGACCACGCTCGGGTGCTTGGCGCCGAGCTGCTCGAGCTCGCAGTCGCCCTCGACCACGGCCATGAGCACGCGTCGGCCCACGCGGTCGCCCACGCGGACCCGCAGCTCCACCTCGCCGTCGAGGCCAGCGCGCACCTTCAGTCGTCCGTCGGCGTCCGCGATCACAGGGCCTCCTCGGCCAACCATAGCGCGAGGGCGCGGTTGCCCGCGGCCGAGGGGTGGCGATCCTCCCCGTAGGCCCCGGGGAAGCCGAGCACGGGGCGGGCGTCGAGGACCTCGAAGCCGCTTGCGGCGATCGACTCCGTTCGCCAACCGTCCGCCTCCCCCTCGCTGGCGAAGAGCACCACCCGGCAGCGCAGGTCGTGGGCCTCACACACCCTGGCCGCCTCCTCGAAGAGCTCCGCTGCAAGGCGTTCCTTCTCCTCGACCTGGCAGTCGACCGGCCGCCATGGGCCATGCATGCTCAGCCAACCCCACCACAAGCTGCGCGTGGGCCGTGCCGGCAACAGCTCGAAGCCGTCGCCCGTCCAGACCGGCTTCGGTCCCGAGCGCTGGCGCAGCACGGTGCGGTCGAGGTCGCTGGTGAGCACCCCGATCCACACCTCGGCCCCAGCGAGGGCCGCAGCCCGGTCGCCGAGCCGGGCGACCACCTGGTCCAGGCCGTACCCCGCCACGCCGAAGTTCATCACCCGCCGCTCGGGCAGCAGCGGCTGGAGCGCGTCGGCCAGGCGCGGCTCCACGGTGCCGAACACGAAGGAGTCCCCGAAGAGCGCGAGCACCGGGCGCTCGTCCCCCACCGCATGGCGCGGGGTCTCCCAGGCCCCGATGGGGCTCAGGTTGCGCCGGTCCGGCAGCCAGCCGAAGCGCTCGTCGTGCTCGTGCTCGGTGTGGGCCCGCAGCCGGCCGGAGCGCTGCATCCACAGCCAGTAGCCGTCGTGGCACAGCGGATCGGCGTAGGCCCCCGGGTCGGCGAGCCGGGCGGGCACGCCGAGAGCCACGCTCAGGCGCAGGCCGAGCTCGAGCAGCAGGGCGGCGAGCACCATGCCGCCCACGAGCAGGCCTCCTCGCGCGAGCGGACGTCGTGCCACGCCCGCTCAGTCGAGCGAACAGCGCGACGGGTCGATCTCCAGCCCGGTCGCATCGTCCAGGATGCGCCCCTCCTTGTCCGACAGGGCCACCGCGTTCCAGCCCACGTTGTAGCCGTAGGCGGAGAAGAGGTAGCCGGACTCCGCATCCGTGGCCGGCGCGATCCAGTACAGCACCACCGACTCGTCGTCGTCGGTGCACGGGATGCCGATGCCGGCATCTCCGCTGGTGACCCCTCCGCTGCCGTCCATGTCGGAGTAGCTGAGCACCACCTCCAGCGCGTAGGTCGTGGTGCCACCGAAGTCGTTGGGCTCGCTGATGAGGTGGTCGCCTCCGGGCTGCTCCAGGTCGAAGGACCAGGCCTCGGGCTCCTCGCCGTCCGCGAGCGGGGGCACGTCCCCGCCCTCGAGCGTCAACATGCTCAACACCGCCACGAGGTCGGGGTCGAACTGGGTGTCGGCGTGGCCTCCCGCCACGGTCAGGGGCGACGCCGGATCGCCGACCGCCAGATCCAGGCCCTGCTCCCACTCGGTGACGTCGGGCACGTCGGACTCGCCGATCACCCACATCTGCCAGCCGTCCACGATGCCGACCCCGGCGTACTCCGCCGGCGTGCCCTGCAGGTAGACCACCAGCTTGCCGCCCGCGCCGTAGATGCCGTCGGTGCCCTCGTCGAAGGTCGCGTCGCCGGCCTCGTCCTGGTAGGCCGCCACCACCGCGAGCCACGCCTTGAAGTCGGGCACGCCCGCATCGAGGTTCAACATGTCGGCGTCGTCGGGCACCACGAAGCCGAGCTGGCTGTCGGCACCCGTGGCCTCGGTCGCGCTGGCCTGGTCGCCGAGCGTGAAGTCCTCGAAGCCGAGCACGGGGAACGACACCAGCGTCAGCGAGCTCGGGTCGTCCACGCCGTCCAGCCGCACGTCCAGCCAGACGTCGTAGGTGACGTCGGTGTCCGTGTCCGTGTCCGTGTCCGTGTCCGTGTCCGTGTCCGTGTCCGTGTCCGTGTCGGTGTCGGTGTCCGTGTCCGTGTCGGCCTCCGTGGCCGTGTCGAGGTCGACGGCGCCGCCACCGGGCAGGCAAGCGAGCAGGGCGATCAGGGTCATGGCTCCTCCAGGAGTTCAGAGAGTAGCCCTTGGACCCCCGGGGTCACCGGACGTGAAAGGCCCTCAGCCACGCCGCCGCCGAACGAGGCCGAGCGCCAGCAGCGCCAGCCCCCAGGCGCCGGTGCTCCCGGCCGGCTGGGCCGCGCACCCACACCCGGAGCCGCCCTTGAACGACGACTCGCCGGACAGCCCCGTGTCGTCGCCGACCAGCCCGGTGTCGGCGTTGCCGCCGTCGCCGCCGTCGCCACCGTCGCCACCGTCGCCGCCGTCGCCGCCGTCGCCGCCGTCACCGCCGTCGCCCGACCCCGTGCCGGTGTCGCCACCGCCGTCGCCACCGTCACCGCCGTTCCCGGTGTCGACCGCCTCGCAGTCCTTCGTCCAGCCGTCCGCGCCCGGGTAGGCGCTCGCATCCTCGTCGTCGCAGTCGTCGTCCAGCGCGTAGCCGTCGCCGTCCTGGTCCGCGTCGTTGCCGTCGCAGTCCTGGTCCACGCCGTCGTACCAGACCTCGGTGGCCGACGGGTTCACGCCGCTGTTCGCGTCGTCGCAGTCGTCGCCGCCGTGGTCCGAGGACTGGTGGCCGTCGCCGTCCGCGTCGTACTCCGACGCCGAGTCGCAGTCGGTCACGCGGCCGTCGTAGGGGTCGTCCTTCGCCCCCGGGTAGGTGTCGGCCGCCGCGTCGTCGCAGTCGTCGCCGCCGTAGCTGGCGCTGTCGTAGCCGTCGCCGTCCGCGTCGTAGTCGCTGCCGCCGAGGCAGTCCTGGTCCACGCCGTCGTACCAGCTCTCGGCCGCTCCGGTGTAGACGTCGGCCGCCGCGTCGTCGCAGTCGTCGCCGCCGTGGGCGCTGCTGTCGTGCCCGTCGGCGTCGGCGTCGTAGTCGCTGCCGCCGTCGCAGTCGGTGTCCACGCCGTCGTACCAGGTCTCGGTCGCCAGGCTCGACACCGCGGCGTCGGCGTCGTCGCAATCGCCGCCGCCATGGGCCGACGAGGCATCGCCGTCGCCGTCCGCGTCGTAGTCGTCCGCGCCGTCGCAGTCGCTGTCCACGCCGTCGTACCAGGTCTCGGTGACGGTGCCCGCCACGCTGGCGTCGCTGTCGTCGCAGTCCGTGCCGCCGTAGGCGTCGGAGGGGTCGCCGTCGCCGTCGGCGTCGTAGTCGTCGGCGCCGTCGCAGTCGCCGTCCACGCCGTCGTACCAGACCTCGCTGGCGTCCGGACCCACGCTCGCGTCGGTGTCGTCGCAGTCGGTGCCCCAGTCCTCCGCGTCGTAGCCGTCGCCGTCCGCGTCGTAGTCGCTGGCACCGTCGCAGTCCGAGTCGACGCCGTCGTACCAGGTCTCGCTGGCGGTGCTCGCCACGGTGGCGTCGCTGTCGTCGCAGTCTCCGCCGCCGTGGTCCTCGTGGGCGTCGCCGTCGCCGTCGGCGTCGTCGTCGTCCGCGCCGTCGCAGTCGCTGTCCACGCCGTCGTACCAGGTCTCGCTGGCGTCCGGGTTCACCGCGCTGTCGTCGTCGTCGCAGTCGGAGCCACCGACCGTGTCGGCGTCGAAGCCGTCGCCGTCGACGTCGGTCAGGTCCGCGTCGTCGCAGTCCTGGTCGAGCCCGTCGTAGGCGATCTCGGTCGCCCCCGGGTTCACGCTGCTGTCGCTGTCGTCGCAGTCGTGGTTGTCGTAGTACCCGTCCCCGTCCGCGTCGACGATGCTCGAGCCCTCGCCACCGAAGGCGCCGATGTCGCTCGTGCTGCCGTCGGCGTCGCTCAAGGTGGGGTCGCCCGCGTCGATGAGCGGGCTGGTGGACTGCGGCGTGAAGTCGTCGTTGTCGCAGTCGCCGTCGTCGGTGTAGTCCCAGAAGAGCGGGTCGCTGTCCACCACGTGGTCCGAGCCCAGGTCCTTGATGTCCCAGTACCCACCCACGTGGTCGTCGGTGTTGTCGTACCAGGCCGAGTACTCGAGCGCGCCGTAGTAGTCGGAGTAGTAGTCGGCGGACCACAGCCCGGAGCCCGTCGCCGACTCCGAGACGGCGTTGTTCCGGAAGTCCACGTAGCTGTAGTAGAAGTAGCCAGCGCCGCCCTCGGAGCCGGCCGAGCCGCCCACCAGCGTGTTGTTGATCAGCTCCAGGTAGTAGTCGTAGAGCGAGTAGAGGTGCCCACCGTCGGTGCCGGCGGCGTTGTCCTGGAACACGTTGTTGCTCCACACGTCGTCGGAGCTGGTGGTGTAGTAGCTGTACACGCCGCCGCCGGCGGAGGCCGCGTCGTTGCCGCAGAGGTGGTTGCCCGAGGCCTCCATCGAGCTGGTGTAGTAGGTGTACACCCCCCCACCGTTCTGGCCGGCCTCGTTGTCCCAGACCGTGGTGTCGGTCAGCTCGATGTCGCCCACGTAGTAGAGGTAGAGCCCCCCGCCGTTGTCGTCGGCCACGTTGCCTTCGAGGTGGGTGTTGGTCACCGTGACGTCGGCGTAGCCGCTGTAGTACCCGTAGTCGTAGACACCGCCACCGTGGCCCGTCTCGGCCTCGTTGTCGGTGAAGCTCGAGTCGTCGATGTCCAGGCTCGACGAGATGTAGAGGTACACGCCTCCGCCGTTGTAGTAGGCGCTGTTGTCCGACAGGCTCACGCCCTCGAGCACCAGGTCGCTGTAGTAGTACGCGTAGATCCCACCCCCGTGGTAGCCGGCCTCGTTCCGTGCGAAGTCGCAGTCGGAGAAGATGGTGCCGCCGTAGGCCTGGTAGAGCGACACCGCACCGCCGCTCTGGCTGGCGGCGTTGTCGGTGAAGCTGCAGTCCGAGAGCTCGACCGAGGTGCTGGTGTAGGCGAAGACCGCGCCGCCCGAGTAGTAGTTGGCCTCGTTGCGGTCGAAGCTGGCTTCGGTCCCCGAGAGCGTGGACGCACCGGTCAGGTAGACCGCGCCGCCCGTGTAGTAGGCCAGGTTGTCGCTGAAGTCGACGCCATCCACCTCGAGATCGACGTTGCTCGCGAGGTACACCGCGCCGCCGTAGTAGGCGGTGTTGTCCTCGAAGTCGACGTTGGTGAGCTCCACGTCGTTGTAGGAGGCCGCATACAGCGCGCCCCCGTAGTAGCCGGAGTTGTCGTCGAAGGTGGTGTCGCTGACCACCAGGGTGGCGTAGGTGCCCAGGTAGATCGAGCCCGCGTAGTAGGTGCCCGACGCGTTGTTCTCGAAGAGCGAGTCGGCGATCGTGACCACCGCGTTCTCGCCGGCGTAGATCGCCGCCCCGGCCACGTACCCGCCGCTGTTGTCGTCGAAGGTGGTCTCGCTGATGTCCAGCGACGAGGAGTCACCGCCGTAGAGCGCCCCGTAGTAGTAGTAGCCGTAGTTGTCCTGGAAGGTGCTGGCCGTGATGGTGGCCGAGCCTTCGGCCACGTACACGCCGCTGCCGTAGTAGGCCCAGCCGCCCTCGAAGGTGGTGTCGTCGAAGGTCACGCTCGAGGCGCCGTCGACGTACACGTGGGCGCCGGTGTAGGCGGTGTTGGAGTCGAAGTCGGCGCCGCTCACCGTGGGGGCCGCGCCGCCGGTGACCCGCATCGCGCCGCCGTTGTACGAGGTGGTGCCCAGGTCCTCGAACACCAGGTCCTGGAGCGTGGGCGACGCGCCGTCGATGTACACGCCCTGGTAGCCGTTCTCCACGGTGAAGCCGCTCAAGATCGCCGACGCGGTCTCGCCGTTCTGGAAGCTGACCGCGTACTGCGAGGCGCTGGCCGCGTCGATCACGGTGTCGTCCGCACCATCCTCCGAGACCACGGTCAGGTCCTTGCCGCCGAAGTCGATCGACTCGTAGTAGGTGGCCGGCGCCACGGTGATGGTGTCGCCCGCCGTGGCCGCGTCGATCGCATCCTGGATGGTGGTGTAGTCCCCAGACCCGTAGCGATCGACCGTGATCTCTGCTGCGAACGCGGGCAGGGAGACCAGGCTGGGAGCGACGAGAGCGAGGTAGCGGGCGCGCATGGGGCCTCCGTTCCGACGACACACCCTACCGCGGTCTCCGGGCCCCTCGTTGTGCCTCCACCACCGTCCGTGGGACGATGCGGGGCCATGTGGCTCCTCCCACCAGCGCTCGCCGCGGACGTGCCCTCGGTCGACGAGCCGATCGCCACCGGGCTGCGAGCCTCGCGCGACGCTGCGCTGATCTGGTCCGTCGAAGACTACGAAGCCCTGCCCGGCGCGGCCTATGCCCACGCCGACGCGGCCCTCTTCCGCGCGCTTCTGGCGGACTCGGTGGGGCTCAAGAGCTACCGCCTGCGGGGCGAAGAGCAGATGGACGAGGTCGCCCTGGAGCGCGAGCTGAAGCGCGCCGCCTCGCGCGTGCGCCGCGGCGGCACCCTCTGGATCTACGTGGCGGCGCACGGGGCCACGGTGGACGGCGAGCACTGGCTCCTGGCCCCGGACGCCACGATCGACGACCCGACCGGCATCAAGCTCCGCGACCTGGTCGACCGGGCAGCGGCCACGCGTGCGGGCCGGGTGATGATCGTGGTCGACGCCAGCTTCGGGCTGGTCGGACGGTCCGGCTACCTGGTCGGCCACGAGCAGCCCGGAGCGCTCCCCGAGCTCGGCGAGCACGTGGTGCTCTGGCTCGCCTCGACGAGCGAAGAGCCCCTGGTGTTCCACGGCGCGGGCCACGGCATCTTCACCTGGACCCTGGCGGGCGCCCTGCGGGGCTGGGCCGACGGCCTCGAGGGCGGAGGACGCGATGGCGAGGTCACCCTCGGCGAGGCGCAGGCCTGGCAGAAGGAGACCCTCCGCGCGCTCGGCATGGTGCAGACCCCTACGGTCGAAGACCGGGAGGTGCGCGACCAGGTGCTCGTCGGCAACGTCGACGAGGCGGGGCCCGACGCCCTCACCCTCTCCGCCCTGGCCCTCGGCGCGCGGGACATGCGCATGCTCCAGGTCCAGGACCGGCTGCGCGAGCGCGCTGCGGCCGAGTGGCGCGCCATCGAGCAGGCCAGGGAAGCCGGCGACGCCGACGCGCGGGCCCGGGCCGAAGCCTTCGTCGCAGCGTACGAGCGCCCGGTGCTGAGCGTGCAGTGGACCACCTACCTGCCCCAGGTCTCGCTGGCGGAAGGCGCCCTGGACACCTGGGAGACGCCTGCGCCGCAGCCCGAGCCGGAGCCGCCCATCCCCGATCCGGTGGACAGCGCCGAGCCCGAGCCCGTCGTTGCCGAGCTCGCCGCACCGGAGGCCGAACCCGAGCCCGTCTACGACGACTCCTGCGACAACCTCTCCGAGCTCGAGATGCCGGCGATGATGGGCCGCCTCCGCGACGGGCAGATCGCCTGCCTCGAGGAACGCATCGGCAAGACCGAGGCCCAGACCGAGCAGGACAAGCTCTCACGGGTGCTGCTCGCCAACGCCGAGGTGTCGGGCGACGACGAAGCGCTCGGCCGCTTGCTCGAGCGGCACCTCGACGACATCACCCGGAGCGACCCCGAGCTCTGCATGCTCTACGCCATGCACCTGTCCAAGCAGGGCGTGGCCCAGAGCGACGAGGTGATGCGCTGGATCGACGTCGCGCTCGAGAACAAGCTGGTCTGGTCCGGCCAGCAGTACACCTCGCGGGTGAACGCGCTCTTGGCCTTGAAGGCGCGCTCCGCCGCGGAGGTGTGGCGCGTGGCGAACCAGGACTTCATGGCCGAGCGCAACGAGGACAACAACGCCATCGCGGAGGCCGCACGGAACGACGCCAAGCAGTTCGCCCGCGAGTGGCTGGACTTCGTGAGGTCCGCCGAGCTCGACGAGAAGGCCGCCTTCGGCTTGTGCGCGGAGACCGCCGGCAGCCGGAAGTACTGCGACGACGACTGATCGGAGCGGGCGTCAGAGCTCGCCGAGCACCCAGTCCGCGACCGCCCGGGCATGGAGCGCGTAGCCCTCGGCGTTCGGGTGCAGGTCGAGCACCGCGTCGTCGACCAGCTCGTCGCCGTGCAGGACCACCTCGAAGCCCGCACCCAGAGCGGCGTAGCGGGCGCGCAGGTCGAGCACCGGGTGCCCGCGGGCCTCGGCCCAGCGCAAGGTCTGCTCGTGGAGCGCGTGCAGGCGCGCCCAGAGCGGCCCCTCGGCCTGTTGCAGGGAGGCGGGAATGCCGTAGGTGAGCACCAGGAGGTCGGCCTCGTACGCCAGCGCGACCCGCTCGATGCGCTCCAGCCCGCTGAGCTCTCCCAGGATCTCCCGCTTCCGGTCCGGGTGCGCCTTCAGCTCACGGCGCAGGTCGTCGGTGCGGCGCTCCAGCACCTCGTCGGCCTGGACCTGGCCTCGTGCCACGAGCTGGACGACGAGCCGGTAGCTGGCGAGCTTCCTGAGCCACTTGCGGGCCCACGAAACCTCGCCGCCATCGAGCGCGGCTCCGCGCTGCGCGTTCCGCCCCGTGAGCACCACCACGAGATCGGCCGGGTGCTGATCGAGCCACACCCGCAAGAGCTGCGCCGACCGCAAGGGCGTGGCGCCAGGCTCGCCGAGGTTGGACACCTGCACGTCGCGCCCGGCTTCCCGGAGCATCCGCTCCAGCTGGGCGGGGTAGGCGTCTTCCGGTGGCACGGCGTGGCCCCAGGTCCACGAGTCACCGACCGCGACGATCTGGAGCGCGTCGGTGTCGCCCGGGTCGCCCGCCCGCGGGTACCGGTAGGTGGGCAGGTCGCGGCTCGCGACCGGTCGGCGAGCCTCACGGGTCCAGGCGCCCACCACGAGCGCGGAGAGCTCCACGCCGGCCAACAACAGCACGGCGGGCAGCAGCACGAACAGGATGCGGCGCAGCACGAACGGCTTCGGGGCGGCTGTGGGCACAACGAAGGCTACCGCGCGCCGCTACAGCTGGTTCCACGCCTCCAGCGCGGCCGCCACGTCGTCGGGCTCGTTGTAGTGGTGCACCGAGAACCGGATGGCGTCGCCCCGCAGGCTCTGCACCAGGCCCGCGCCGAGGGCGGCCTCGTGCCACCGCGGAGCGTCCGACCGCCGCACCGACACGATGCCCGCATGGTGAGCCGGTGTGACCACGTCGGCACCGAGGGCGAGGAGCTCGGAGCGCAGGTGGGCGGCGAGTCCGACGGCACGGGCGGCGATGGCGTCGATCCCGAGCTCCTCCACGAGCGCCAGGCAGCGCTCCAGGACCGCGTGCCGGACCAGGCTCACCCCGCCGAGCTCCCAGGCGCTGCCCTCGGGCCGGGGCACGTGGCGGCCGTTCTCCATCGCCATGAAGTCGGGCACACCCGTCCAGCCGAGGAGGGGAGGGCCCGACGCCACCAGCTCGTCGCCGAGCGCGAGCAGGCCGTTGCCGAGCCCGGCGCCGAGCCACTTCAGGCCGGTCACGGTCACCGCTGTGGCGTCGCCCAGGGCGACCGGCACCACCCCGCACGCCTGGGTGGCGTTCACGATGTGCCAACACCGACCACGCAGCGCGGCCGAGAGCTCGGCCACGTCGGTCACGGCACCGGTGCGGTACTGGACCTGGCTCGTGACCACCGCGCGGGTCCGTGGCCCGACCGCCGCGAGCACGTGGTCCACGGGGTAGAGCCCGTCGACCGGTTCGACCCACACCGGGCGGAAGCCGTGATGCAGCCAGGGCACGGTGGAGCTGGGAAACTCGTCGCGCAGGAGCACGACCTCGTTCCGGTCGCCAGCGTCCTTGTTGGCCGCGAGGGCGAGCAGGTTCATCGACGCGCTGGTGCTCTCGGTGAAGGCGACCTGCCGAAGGCCCACCGACAGCACGCGAGCCGCCCGCTCCCGCGCCACGGCCTGGAGCGCGAAGCCATCGAGGATGGCCGCCACGCCGCGCTCGGCCAGATCCTGGAGGAGCGCCACGCCTGCGGCGGTCGCCTCGCGGGGCTGGGCGCCGGCGGCGGCGGCGTCGAGGTACACGCGGTCGGTGCAGGCGGGGAATCGTGCTCGCATGGCACCGTCTATTCGCTCGAGGCTCCAGACCGCACGAAGGTCACCCGCTCGTCAGTCCACGTACCCCAACCCCCGCACCGCCTCGACCTCGACCCTCCCCGTCGCCTCCTGCACCGCCCGCTCGGGCAGCCAGACCGCCAGCTCCGGGTCGCCCATGCCTGCGGTCCCGGGCCGCTCGAGCCAGCGCGTGGACGGGCCGTAGACCACACGGTCCTTGCCCAGCACGCCCGCGGGGGCACACCCGTCGCTGCACCCCGGGTCGCAGACCCCCGACTCGCCGACCCAGACCGGGCGCGCCGCCTCGAGACCCGGCCCCCCGGGAGGCAGGCCGGCCCAGCCCCGCACCGTCGCCGCGACGTCGGTCAGGCCGACCCGGTCGCGGTCGACGCCGCGCTCCACGCCGGGGCCGGCGACCACGAGGGGCACCCGCAACACCTGCTCCGACGCGCTGCGCTCGTGCTGCCAGCCGCAGCGCTCCTCATCGTGCACCTCGCCATGGTCCGACGTGAGCACGATGTGGCTCCCGTCGGCGGCCTCGAGCAAGGGACCGAGCACCCGGTCTGCAAGCCAGACCTCGCCGTCGTAGCCCGCAGGGTCCCCGCTCCCACCCACCGCAGCGAGCGCTTCGGCACCGGGTGCGTACGGACCGTGCGGCTCGTAGACGTGCACCCAGGCGAACCAGGGCCCCTTCCGCGCCCGCATCCAGGCGAGCGCCTCGTCGACCGCCACCGCGCCTGCCCGCTCGCCGGCCGGCGGCCCAGAGAAGCTCTGGAAGCCCTGGTCCATGCCGCCCGCCGGACCCGCAGGCCAGGCGGACACGAAGGCCGCCGTCTCGTACCCCGCGCCGCCCAAGGCCTCGGCCAGCGTGGTGAAGCGCGCGTCGAGGCTGTAGCCGTGGTGGTTGTTGGCGCGCAGGCCGTGCTCCGCCGGGGTCAGGCCCGTCATCAACGACGCATGCGCCGGCGTGGTGAGGCCGATGGGGGTCCAGGCGTCGGTGTAGACGCGACCTCGCTCGCCCAGGCGCCAGGCGTTCGGGGTGAGCTTCGCGTCGAAGTGATCGGCGCGCCATGTGTCCACGGTGACCAGCAGGATGCCGGGCTCCACCGACGTGACACAGCCGATCAGGGCAGCGAGGACCACGTCACCTCATGGCCCTCTCCCACGTCGCGCGCGAAGCTGACGAAGGTGGGCCGCATCTGGCTCAGCGCGTCGGGGTCGGAAGGAGCGGCCTCCGCCACCAGCTCCCAGTGCACGAAGTCCGAGGTGTCGAGCACGTGCATCGAGCGCGCGGCGCCGTGGTTCACGGTGACCCGCCAGCCGTCGTCCCAGCGCTCGGCGAGCACGTTGCCGTGGGACTCCGAGGTCACGCAGGCGGCGGTGTCGTCGGCCGAGGGCCAGCCGCCCAGCCGCTCGATGGTGCCCGCCGTCCGGTCGATCCGGTACGCGCTCATCGTGGCGCACTCCTCGAGGACGTACTCGTTGCGGTTGTAGACCCCGAGGATCAGCTCGTCGCTGTCGTCGCTCCAGATGCCCATGCTGTGCGGGTACTCGAACACGTCCGCCTCCCCCGACACCGCGACGTCGCTCCAGGATGCATCGGACACGTGCACGCTGTCGGTCACCTGGTCGCCCTCCAGCTTCAGGCACACACCGCCCTGCCACTCCGTGTACGCGGACGCCATGGTGAGGCAGCCCCAGCCGTTCGCCCCCGGACCCTCCCAGGAGTTGGCGTAGTGCATGTAGAGGGCCTCGTCCCCCTGGAGCGCATGGAGGGACTCGAGGAAGCCACAGTCGCCCGCCTCCCCCGTGGGCACCCGATCGGTCGAGCGCCAGACCACGGTGCCCTCCTCGCCTGGCCGGGTGTGCACCAGCGTGCTGCCGAAGAGCTCGGTTCCGCACGCCTCGGACAGCTCGGGCAACACCTCGAAGCCGAGCGAGTAGATGTCCTCGACCGCCCCATCGGAACCCAGGGGTTCGAAGCGATGGTGCCCGGGAGCGAGCTCCACCGAGGCGGTCTCGGTGCCAGCCAGGTCGACGAACACCGCCGCGCTCCCCGTCACGGTCTCTCCGATCTGCAGGGCCTCGGGCAGGGCCCCCGTGAAGCCCACGATGCGGTCCCCCAGCACGCGCGCGTCCATGCCACCCACGATCTCGGCCTCGGCGACCTGCTGCCCGAAGGGATCGAACAGGGCGACGCGGCTGATCGGATCGGGGGTCTCGCTCACGTCCACGAAGGGCAGCGCGAGGTAGGGCGGGTCGTCGAGCCAGCCGTCCTGGTGCCGGTCGAGCCGAAGCGCTGGCACCCCCCCACTGCCGGAGCGGGTGGCGACGGAGTGTGTGGCCGTGCACAGCTCGGCGCCCGCGGCGTCGAGCCAGTGCAACGCCACCTCCAGCGTGGTGTCGGCCGGCAGCAAGGTCAGGCGCAGGCTCCCCTCCTCGGCCCCCGAGGTCCAGGTGTGACAGCCCTGCGCGTCGCCGGCCGCGCTGGTGTAGCAGGCGCCCGCGCGAACCGAAGCAGCCGATGACGGCGGGTCCAACAGCAGATCGACCGTGTGCGCCGTGGCTTCGAGGCCGAGCACGAGGCGCTCGCACCCGACCGCACCCGAGGAGTCGACGGGGTCGGAGCAGGCGAGGACGAGGAGAAGCACGGCCCCACTATGGCCCGCGCGCCCGGACCCGACCAGCCGCAAGCCCCCGACATCCGATAGGCCGTCGGGTGCCCACGCCCCTCGACGCCGTGACCCTCGACGCTGCGGGCACCCTGCTCCAGCTCGCGGAGCCGGTCGGCACCACCTACACCCGGTTCGCACAGGACCACGGGCTCGTCGTGGTCCCGGGGGTCGAGCAGCGCTTCCGCCAGGCCTTCGCCGAGCCCGTCGTCGGGCTTCGCTACGCGGGCGACGGGCGGCCGTTCTGGCGCCGGGTGGTGGCCGCGGCCACCGGACACGAGCACGCCGAGCTCTTCGAGGACCTCTACAGGCACTACGGCCGGCCCGGGGCCTGGCGCATCGCCACCGACGCGCCCGATCGCGTCGCTGACCTCCGAGCAGCCGGCGTGCGGGTCGGCGTGCTCTCCAACTGGGACCTCCGCCTCCGTCCCCTGCTCGACCAGCTCGGCGTGCTGCACTGGGTCGACGACGCGATCGTCTCGGCGGAGGTCGGCCTCGAGAAGCCCGACCCGGCGATCTTCCACCTGGCCTGCGCCCACCTCGGGGCGCGACCGTCCCACACCGTGCACCTGGGCGACTCCCGGCGAGACGATCTGGAGGGAGCGCTCGGCGCCGGGCTTCACGCTCATCGATGGGCCGATCTGGCCTCGGCGCTGGACGGCCTCCTGGCGATCGCCGGGCGATGAGCCTCAAGGATCCGCCCGAGGTGGACGATCCCCGAAGAGCGTGACCAGCCGAAACATCCTCCAGGCCCGCCTGCTGACCGACCTCGAGTCGTTCGGCACCGCTCTGCTCGTCGCCGCCATCCCCCTCGCCAGCCTGCTCGTGCTCGGCGGCGTCGACCTGGCCACGCCGCGGGGTCGCCAGGCCTTCGTCGCGGCTGCGCTCACCGCCGCTGCCGTGGCCATCACCGTGCCCATCCTGCGGCGGGAGCGGGCCGAGTCCGACGACGGCCGGATCGCCGGGGCGATGGTGCGCCGTGAGCTCGATCGCGCCCTGGCCTACGAGGGCCCCCGGTCCCTCCGCCAACGCCTCCCCGTGAGCCTGCTCACCCTCGACCTGGGCACCCTGCCGAGCGGGCGTCCGGTCGACCGTCACCTCCTCGTCCGCGTGTCGAGCGTGCTCCGCGAAGCCACTCGGGAAGACATGGACCGCGTGTTCCCGTGCGGCCCGCGCGAGCTCTACATCCTGTTGCCGGGCACCGACACGGCCGGGGCGGCGATCGTGGCCGACCGGATCATCGAGCGGCTGCACACCGGCAGCCTCGAGCTGGTGGGCGAGCGGCTGCTCTGCTCCATCGGGGTCGCCGGCTTCGACCGGGAGCGCCCCGAGCGCTGGCTGCAGCGCAGCATCGCGGCCACCGAGACCGCCGCCCGACGCGGTGGCGGCATGGAGATCGCCAGCCTCGAGGGCTGAGGGGCTTCGACAGGGGCCCCAGAGCGTGCGATGACAGGGCGTGCTTCCGCTCTTCGTACCGATCGCCGCCGCCCAACCCGCCGTCGAGGCCCAGACCACCGACCAGCCGATCGTCATCGACGGCGTGCTGGACGAGGCCGCCTGGGCCACCGCCACGCCGATCACCGGTCTGCTGCGCTACCGGCCCACGCAGGGAGGTCCGCCGCCCGGGAAGACCGAGGTCCGGGTGCTCCAGGACGGCACCTACCTCTACGTGGCCGCACGCATCTCGGAGCTGCCCTACACCCCCTCGGCCCGCATCTCGCGGCGCGAGGACATCAACGACGACGACCAGATCGGGGTCTACCTCGATCCCTTCTTCGCGAAGGGCTCCAGCGGGTACATGTTCTACGTCAACCCGCGCGGCATCCAGCAGGACGTGTGGCTGTCGGCTTCCTGGGACTTCAACTTCTCGTGGAACACGGTCTGGCTGGCCGAAGGCACGCTCACCGACGACGGCTACGTGATCGAGATCGCCTACCCCTGGCGCTCGCTCCGCTACCCGCGGAGCGCCGGCGAGCAGACCTGGGGCCTGATGCTCACCCAGAAGGTGCCCCACGACGGCACCAAGTACGGCTGGCCCCAGCTCACCAACCACCAACCGCGCTGGTTCTCCCAGGCGGGAGCGCTCACCGTGGACCCCGCACCCGCGGGGGCCGGCATCGAGCTGATGCCCGTGCTCGCGGTGGGGCAGACCCGGACCGACGAGGGCTGGTCGGGGCTGGACCCCTGGTCCGAAGCCCTCAAGCCCGGACTCGAAGCCCGCGTGGGCATCACGCCGGACACCGGCCTCGCGCTCACCGTGAACCCGGACTTCAGCCAGGTCGAGGGCGACGTGGCCCAGCTGGCGCTGAACACCCGGTACGCGCTGTACTACCGGGAGCAGCGCCCCTTCTTCCTCGACGGGGTCGACGCCTTCCAGGACCGCCAGGACACCCTCTACACGCGCTCGCTGGTCGAACCCCTCTACGGCGTGAAGGGCAGCGGTCGCGTGGGCGGCACCAGCGTGGGCGTGCTCCACGGGCTGGACATGAGCCCGGCGGGCAGCGTGAACGTCGACGGCAGCCTGGGCTTCGACGACCCGGAGGACCGCTGGGCCGCGAACAGCTTCGTGCGCGTTCGCCAGGACGCGTTCGGCGGGGGCTACGTCGGCGTGTCCACCGCCGACAAGCGGCTGAGCGACGGGGGCGCCATCAACGACGTGGTGGGCGCCGACATGGTCGTGCCGCTCGCGGAGCGCTGGACCTCGAGCGCGCAGGTCGCGGGCAGCTGGACCCGCGACGGCGACGACTGGTTCTCGGGCCACCGCGCCGGCGCGAGCATCGACCGCGCCGAAGGGCAGGGCCTGGCCGCCCATGCGGGCGTGCTCGACGTCGGCCCGGGCTACCGCCAGGAGATGGGCTTCCTGACCGACAGCGGGCTCACCGCCTACGAGGGCTTCGTGGGCCACACCTTCGAGAACGACGGGGTGTTCGACACGCTCACGCCCGGCGTGTTCGCCGGCGTGGCCGACGAGCGCGAAGGCAACTGGCGCACCACCCTGGGCGCCTACCACGAGGCGCAGGCGGGCCCCCACTGGTTCAACGCGTTCGGCAAGTACGTGGACGAGTCCTACGACGGGGTGCAGTTCTCGGGGCACGAGGCCGGCGTCGAGCAGTCGGGCAGCTGGACCCGCTGGCTGAGCACGGAGATGGAGATCGAGTACGCCCGCGAGCTCGACTACGACACGCTCGCGCCGGGCACCGGCGTGGAGACCGAGCTCTGGACCACCTGGCGACCCTGGGTGCCCACCCGCATCGACCTCGCCTACAGCCACCACGTCTTCACCCCGGACGAGCAACCCACCCAGACCGCGCAGTCGATCTACGCCAAGCTCAACCACCAGCTCAGCCGGAGCCTGGGCGTGCGGCTCACCGCCCAGCGCACCTGGGGAGACGGCATCGACGCGCCGGCCTGGCAGACCAGCCAGCTGATCACGTGGCTGCAGAGCCCCGGCACCGAGGCCTACCTCGGCGCCGCCCAGACCCTGGACGGTGGGGTGAGCGAGCTCACCCTGTTCCTGAAGGCGAGCAAGCTGTTCCGGCTGTGAGCCGCCCGGTGGAGCCTGGTCGTGGCGGCTCCTACAGGCCGGTGCAGTCGGCCGATTCGCAGCTGAAGGTGCCCGCGACCCCGGAGTAGGCGACCCCGCCTTCCTTGCTGTAGTCCGCGATGTACACGTCGTCGGGGTCGTTGCCCGAGAAGGTGCAGCTCGCGGCGGTGATGTCGGAGTCGACCTCGACGAACACGCCGCCACCCACCGGGCCGGTGTTGTCGGTGAAGGTGACGTTGGACAGGGTGGCGTCGCCGTACACGATCAACCCGCCGCCCGAGAGCCCCGAGGGGTTCGAGCTGTCGGAGATGATGCTGTCGGACATCGTGAGCGACGACTGGTAGACCCAGATCCCGCCGGCGAAGTTGGTGGACGTGTTGTCGTCGAACAGCGCGTCGGTGATGGTCACCGTGCTCGAGAACATGGCCATCGCGCCCCCGTCCAGCGCCAGGTTGTCGCGGAAGGTGACGTCGCGAAAGCTGGAGTTGCTGAGCCACAAGGAGACTGCGCCGCCGTCGTCCTCGACCACGTTGCCGTAGAACTCGGCGTCCACCACCTCCACGTCGCACTCGTAGGCGTAGAGGCCGCCCGCGTCGTTCCCGGCCCCGTTGGAGAAGGTCACGTTCTCCACGTACACCTCCGAGAAGTTCTCGCAGTACAGCCCGCCTCCTCCGGAGTTGTGCTTGATGTCGGTGGCCAGGCCGCGGTCCAGGGTCAGGTTCTCGACCGACACGACCGAGCCGTCGGTGACGTCGAGCACGGTGCCCTGCTCGCCGCCGGAGAGCACGGTGTCGGCGCGCGTGTCGCCCAGGCCGACCACCCGCACGTCGTCCTCGATCACGACCCGCGCAAACCAGGTGGCGGGGCAGATCTGCAGCTCACCGGGGAACTTCAGGGTGATGTAGGTGCCGTCGGTCAGCTCGGTCGTGTAGTCCTCGATCACCCCGTCGTCCCGAACGAAGGTCACGGTGGGATCCGCGCACGGCCCGGTGGCTTCGCCGGTGTCGTCCGTGGGCTCGTCGGTGTCGTCCGGGGCTGCGCTGTCGCAGTCCTCGGTGCAGCTGGCGGTGTCGGCGGTGTCGCCGTTGCAGGCCAGGCCGATCAGCATCAAGAGCGTCAACAGGGACTCCTCGGGTCACGAAGAAGGCGGCAGTGTAGCGTGCCGTGGAGTAAGCTCTTGTCCGACCAGGGTTTCGAGGCAATTTCATGCTGTGGATAGCGTTGGCAGCGTGCAACAACAGTGAGAACGAGCTCCAGGACACCGCCGAACCAGAGACCGCCGAAGAGGTGCTGGTCAGCTGGGAGCTCGAGCCCGAGTCGATCGACATGGGCGATGGGGCGCTCGGAGGCCAGTCCTTCGAGTACCTCACCCTGACCAACACCGGAAACGTCAACCTGCTGATCGCCGATGTGTGGTTGGAGAACGAGGAGGCGGAGGTCGAGGTCGACGTGCTGGGCAGCCTGGTCATGAGCCCAGGCATGGGTCAGAACCTGCTCGTCACCTGGACTCCCACCACCCCCGGCGCGCTCGACGAAGAGCTCTCCCTGAAGCTCGGCGAGAGCCTGGCCTACGTCGAGCGCGTGGAGGTGCCGATCACCGGGGCCACCACGGGTCCCCAGATCGAGATCGACGTGGTCGAGCACGACCTGGGCACGGTGAACGTGGGCTGCACGAAGTCGAGCCAGTTCGAGATCGGCAACCGCGGCAACGAAGACCTCGTCATCGAGAGCATCACGCTCAGCGACATCGACAGCTACGACCTGGAGAACGACAACGGCCTGCTCTCGGAGCTGCCCATCACGCTCGAGCCGGGCGACGACGAGTACTTCACCTTCGAGTTCTCTCCGCTGTCCGAGGGCTCCCACCCCACCTCGGTGGAGGTCGTGTCCAACGACCCGGTCAACCCGGAGCTCACGGTCTCGGCCAGCGGCAGCGGCAACATCGTCGCGGACTTCACCGACACCTTCAACGTCACCGGTCAGCAGAACGTGATCGTGATGTGGGTCGTGAACTCCGAAGGCTTCGTGTACGGCAGCTACACCACGGTCATGTGGAACTCGATGGAGATCTTCTTCGACCAGCTGCTCGACGCCGGCCCGAAGTTCCGGGTGGTGGCGGTCTCCGAGAACGACGGCTCGGTGCTCGGCTCGATCGACTACGTCGACGACAGCATGAGCGCGGCCGAGTGCGCCGACGGTCTCTGGAGCCAGGTCGAGACCGCCTCGCGCATCGACAACGACTCCCAGCTCTCGAGCGGCTACCTGGCGCTCAACACCACCGAGTCCTGGATGACCGAGGACCAGGACTGGCAGGACTCGAAGTTCACGCTGATCGGCGTGAACGACGACGCCGACCAGTCCGGCGGCTCGGCCAAGTCCTGGGTCACCAAGTACCGGGACTGGAAGGGCGACAGCGACGACGTGGTCATCTCGGGCATCCAAGGCGATGTGCCCAGCGGTTGCGGCGGCGCGGTGGCCGGCACCACCTGGAGCGAAGCCGCCAACTACACCGGCGGCGTGTTCTTGAGCGTGTGCAGCGAGAACTGGGACAAGCACATGGAGACCCTGGGAGCCTCCGCGATCGGCGAGAACGTCACGAGCTTCTACCTGAGCAACGACGCGGCCGACATCGGCATGAGCGTGTCGGTCGACGGCATCGAGACCTCCCAGGGCTGGAGCTACAACGCCGACCTGAACGCCATCGTGTTCGACACCGACTCGATGCCGGACCCGGGCTCGGTGGTCGAGGTCTACTACATCCAGACCGGTGAGTGTGGGTAGCCGTGGCAGGCTGCTGAGCCCGCCCACGGAACCGTGAGCCCATGTCCTCCATCGACGTCAGCATCGAAGGCACCGGACCGGGGGCATGGGCGCTCGCGGGCCGCCTGGCCAGGGCGGGCGTGCGCGTGGGCGTGGCCAGCCGCGGCGGTCACGGCGCCAACGCCCGGGTCATGGCGGGCTACGCGGACGGTCCGCACCGGCTGATCGCCGGGCTCGGCGAAGCGGTCACCAAGGAGTTGATGGCCTTCTCGCTGCGCGGACGCGAGCTGCTCTGGGCGATCGGTGAAGGCCGGCAGGCGGGCGGCCTGCACGCCACGATGGGCGAGCGGGAGTCGGCGGAGGCGGAGCAAGCCGTGCAAGCCCACCAGCTCTGCGGGGACCCGGCCGAGCTCCGGCCCGGGAACGTGCCCTTCGGGCCGGGCGCCTTCGTGCTCGGCGACGGGGTGGTGGAGGTGGCGCGGCTGCTCGCGACCCTGCGCACCCGAGCGCTCGAGGCTGGTGCGGCCGAGACCGAGGAGACCGGTGAGGTCCGGGTCCTCGCGGGCGACTGGTCGCACCGGCAGCACGAGGGCGTCCTCGAAGGAGCGCTCTTCCCCGTGCGGGAGCTGTCGCTGGGGATGGCCGGTGGCGAGCCCTTCCAGCACGCGCTGCGCGCCCAGTGGGGCTACTTGGCGGCCCACTGGCACGAGCACCTGGTGGTGACCGGCGCGCGCTGGGCCACCCCTCACCTCGAGGTCGGCGAGTCGACGCTCGAGGTCGAGCCACGGGTGCGCGCCAAGCTGCTGGGCTGGGCCCGGCAGGCGTTCGGGGTGGACGAGGTGCTCGAGGAGCGCGTGTCGATCGAGACCCACACCTGCGATGGGCTGCCGCTGGTCGGTCCGATGCCGGGCGATCCCACCACCCTCGTCTGCACGGGCTTCGGCCGCGACGAGGTGCCCCTCGCCCTCGCGTCCGCGGAGGCCCTGGCGAACGGGCTGCTCGGCGAAGAGGTCGTGCTCCCGAGCCTGCTCCGGCCGCACCGGCTGGTGTGAGCCGAGCGCTACCGCTCAGCGCTCCAACGAGAAGAGCTGCACGTTCACGACAGCCACCACCTCCGCCGGCTCCGACTCCGCCACGAGCGCCCGCATGGCGCGGAAGTAGTCCAGGTGCATCTGGCGCACGCGCTCGAAGTCGTCCCTCCGGATGCCGAACACGTTGTAGCTGAACTGGCCGGGCGCGCCGGCCGCCACGCGGTCCGCGCCGACCTGCGCCCAGTGCGCCTTCAGCATCTGCCCGACCTGGGGTTGTGCAGCGGTGTCCACCGCGACGGTGGCCGGCTCGAAGTGCGTGCCGGTCCAGGCCGCCTGGCGGGTGGCGCGCAGGAAGGCGAGGCAGCGGGCCTCCTCCTCCTCCGAGATGCCCAGACGTGCCGCCATCCACCCCGGCTCGTGCGCGGGCAAGGCCCGGTAGCTCGCCAGCTCCATGGCGCGCAGCACCGCCTGGGTCCACGGCATGCGTCCAGCGCCCTCCCGCCGCCGCTCGAGCGCCTCCCAGAGCGGCGCGACCGTGGGCATCGCCATCGGATCGACCAGGGCCGCCAACAGGTCGAGGAGCCGCTGGCTCGCCGCCTCCACGATCCGCAGGAAGTCCGGTAGCCGTGGCTGCGTGTGCCCCGACAGCCAACGGCTGACGCTGTAGCGGGAGATCCCGGCGGTCTCCGCCAGCTCCGTGATCGACGTGCGGCCCCGGAGGTCCTCGAGCAGGCACGCCACACCTTCGGGCGTCCAGGGCTCGTGACGGTCCAGCCAACCCGGTCGATGGCCGTAGAAGCGCACGAGGGCGGCGGACACGTCCACCCGCGCCTTGTGGCACGCGCGGAGGGTCTCCGCGCCCGTCGGCCAGCGACGACCGGCCTCCCAGGTGTACACCACGTTCGAGCGGTAGCCGAGCCAACGGGAGAACGCGGTCTGCGACCGGTGAGCGCGGAGCGCGACGAGGAACTCGCGGGCCACCTTCTCGTGCTGCATGTCTGTCAGTATTGCACGCGCTTGCGGCAACTCGCGGGATGGTTTGTGCAGTTCTGAGCTTGACCCGCGGGGAGCGTGTGGCACTGTGTGGGAGCAGGGATGAGGAGAACGTCGTGCACAAGCAGCTCTGGACGCTGATGCTCGCCGCGCTGGTGAGCCTTCCGCTCGGCTGCATGTCGGCGCCCGACGATCTGGCCGGGCAGGAAGGCCAGGAGATCGACGCGGGAGCCGAGGACGGCGCCACCAGCGACACCGGCGCCGGAGGCGGCGACACCGGCGACCGTGGCGGCGGCGGTGACGGCGGTAGCGGCGGTGACGGCGGAGGCGGCGACGACAGCGGCGACACCGGTGGGCAGGACACCGGCGACACGGGCGACACGGGCGACACCGGAAGCGCCGACACCGGGGAGAGCGACGGCACGTCCGACGACGGCGATGGCGACGACGACGACGAAGGCGCCCACGACACCGGCGGCACCGACGACGGCACCTCTTCCGGAGGCGGAACGCCCGGCTGAGGCGCCGCGTGCACAGACCTCACGCTTTCCGAGGATCGGGGCGGGCCCTTTCAACTGCCCGACCGTTCTCTCTCCGGGCTCGTCCCGGTCCTCGGACGCTACTGGTAGAGCGGCACGGCCGTGCCGTTCGGGCGCTCGATCAGCGTGTGGCCGGCCACGTAGTGGGTGGGCAAGGAGTCGGCGCGTTCGTCGATGCCGGCCATCATCTCGTCCATCTTGGCCACGGTGCCACGGACCACGAGCTCGTCGGGGATGTAGCCACCCGCGTCGAAGCGCACCTGGTAGACCATCAAGGTGCCGCCCGACACGGGCAGGAGCCAGTACCCACCCTCGTTGTACGGCGTCCAGATGGCGCTGGCGTTGAGGCACATCCCGTCCGGCACGTCTGCGAGCGCGGCGGTGCCGCGCGGGTCCAGCACCCAGGTGCGCTCCCAGGCGCGTCCACCGGTGGCCTCGAAGAGCGCGGGGTTGTTCTCGATGTTCAGCACCCAGTGCCGATCGCTCAGCGGCATCGGCAGGTTCGCGTGCTGGTAGAGCACCTTGTGCTGCGGGGTGGTCCCCGCGAGCTGCTCCTCCACCAGGTCCGACACCGAGCTCATGTGCGCGTCGTCGTGGAACGCCAACCACGCTTCGTCCTGGCTGTGGTCCATCCACGCGACACCGATCACACGGTCGATGCCGTTGTCCTCGTGCACCCTCTGGGCCACCACCTCACCCGCTGCGATCCGTTCGAAGTCGGCGTCGTCGAGCACCGGCACGGGCAACCGTGCCTCGGCCAGGCCGGCGGTCACCGACTGCCATGCCGCTGTCAAATCCTGTCCACTTGCGGCGGCCAGGGCGACCGAGAGTCCGATCAGACCTTGCACGCGCGCTCCGCGTCGGGCATGACAATCCTCCGGATCCCTACATACAGGAGGATTCCATGACTCGCTTCCTCGTCCTCGCAGGACTCTTCGTCTCCGCGCCCGTCTGGGCCTGCCCCGGCAACCCCGACTGCACCAGCAGCCACTGCAAGATGAAGTCCGCCGACGAGACCACCGCCGCCACCGATGCGGTGGAAGCCGCTGACGGCACCGCCGTCACCATGACCGTCGCGGGCATGAAGTGTGGCGCGTGTTCCGACAAGATCACCGCGGCGCTGAAGGCGCTCGACGGCGTGAACGAGGCGGCCGTCGACCACGTGGCCGGCACCGCCACCGTGAAGGTCGACAGCGAGAAGGTCACGAACGACGCCCTGCTCGCCGCCGTCACCGCGCTCGGCTTCGAGGCCCACCTCTCCGAGAGCTGAGCCCTGACGTCACTGTGCGCCCGCCAGGGCGCGCAGTGAGCTCCGCGCCAACCGGTACAGCTCGAAGCGCGACTCCCGTCCGCGCCATGTGCCAACCTCCGGAAAGCGAGCCGCCACGAGGGCGTCGAGCGCAGCGTTCGGCTGATCGCCGTAGCCGCGCTGATCGCGCACCTCGATCACGTACGGGATGTCGCCGCTGCGCCCGCACTGCTGGTCGAGCGTGAGCAGGCAAGCGCCCAGGTCGCTGTTGCCAGCACACGGGTTGGCCGGGCAGCGCGATCGCCCCGCGTAGAAGGCCACCTCGGCGTTCTGGGTGGCCACCGCGTCGCCCGATCCGAAGGCCTCGGCCACGGTCTCTCCCACCGCGCGCACGTGCAGGCCCTTCTCCACGGGAGGGCTCAAGTCCCACTCCGCCATGAGCGGCTGGTGCATGTAGGCGCCCACGGCGAGCGCCGCTGCACAGGCGAGCCCGCCACGTGCAGGCAGCTTGACGAGCTGTTCCAGCCCGGCCGCCAACGAGGCGACGCCGCGCGCCACACACAGGAACAGGAACGGGCGAGCATACAGCGCGTAGCGATCCGGGGCGCGAGCCGCCTCGAGGGCGACCAGCGGCACGAGGAAGAACAGCAGGGTGAGCGTGGCCCGCGGGTCGATTCCGTAGCGCCACCCGCGTCCCTCACGGGCGAGGCCCGGACCCGCCACACCGAGCCAGAAGAGACCGACGACGGGAATCCACGGCACGCCGTCGACGGCGAGCCCTCGCAGGCCGCGCTGGACCGCCAGCTCGGGTGCGTTGTGGAGCCGGGACGTGACCACCTCCACCGCGAGCGACGTCTCCATGCCCGTGCCCTGGCTGCGACCTCCACTCCCGGCCACACCTTCCACGTAGATGTTCACGAGCTCCGACAAGCTGAGCTCCGGGTACGGCTGCAGCAGGAGCCACCAGACCGTGCCCGCGACCACCACGTAGACGAAGGGACCGATCCAGCGCTCCCGACGAGGCCCGAGCAAGGGAAGCACCACGGCGGGCACCACGAACACTGCCGCGAGGTAGTGCGTGCCCGCGGCGAGCCCCCCCGCGATCCCCAGCAGCACCGCCCCCGGCGCCCCCGCGGTCACCACCGCCCAGGCACCGAGTCCGAGCCCGAGGAGCGCGAGCTGCAACACCGGATCGACCCCATAGTCCAGCTTCGACGCCACCAGCTCCGGACTCAGGGCCACCAGCAGGGCCGCGAGCGTGGCGGCACCGCGGCCCGACGTTCCCCGACCCAACACGTACACCCCGAGCACCACCAGCAGGCTGGCCGCGTGGTTCACCAGGTGGCCGGCGAAGACCACGTCGTCGTAGACGCGGGTCATGGCGGCG
>Ga0114932_10000555_pt1 | contig 44189 bp, 38 predicted proteins | sample 2SBtaG_2_FD_87286 | JGI IMG/M metagenome (GOLD analysis project Ga0114932, IMG submission 87286) | Deep subsurface microbial communities from Kolumbo volcano to uncover new lineages of life (NeLLi) - 2SBTROV12_ACTIVE470 metaG | ecosystem: Environmental > Aquatic > Marine > Volcanic ...
AAATCTCGATCAGAAAATCCGCCATGCCGGTCGGCGTCTGCCGCGCAGGATTCGCAGGCAGGCCGCTTATCTTGTCGAGGTCGAGCAGCGGACGAAAAACCCCAAACTCGCCCATCAATACGATCCCGAACGCGTATTGCAGGCCCGCGATGTCTGCGTGAAACATCTGGAAAAGATCGACCGGAAACAGCATCGCGGCCATCGGCGGCTGGCGTGGTTCACCGGGCTGGTCGTCAACCTGTTCCTGCTGGCGGTCCTGTTTGCCGTGGCGGTCTATCTGGTCGGCTGAATGAAGGTGCCGCCGCGCAGATCCGAAAATGCCTGCATCAGTTCGGCACGGGTGTTCATGACGATGGGTCCGTGCCACGCGACCGGCTCTTTGATCGGTGCCCCGGAGATCAGCAGGAAACGGATGCCCTCCGGCCCGGCGCGGACGCGAATCGAATCGCCGGTGTCGAACTGAACCAGCGTCCGGTTGCCTGACAGGTCGCGCAGCGTCAATTCCTGCCCGGCCAGCTCTTTTTCCAGCAGAACGCCCCGGGGTTCGGACGCATCGGAAAACGACCCGGCACCGTCAAAGACGTAGGCGAAGGTATTGCGGTAGGTGTCCATCGGAATGGTTTTGGTGATCCCGGCGGGCACCGTGACATCAAGGTATTGAGGTTGGGCCGCGATGCCGTCGACCGGGCCGGGGCGACCGGCAAATGAGCCGGTGATCACCCGGATCGCGGTGCCGTCGTCTTCGATGATCCGGGGAATTTCGGTGCCCGGCACATCCTGATAACGCGGTGTCGTCATTTTCAGCGACGCGGGCAGATTGGCCCAAAGCTGAAAACCGTGCATCTGCCCGTGCTCATTCGCCGTCGGCATTTCCTGGTGCATGATCCCGGAACCGGCGGTCATCCATTGCACGTCGCCCGCGCCAAGCCGCCCGGTATTGCCAAGGGAATCGCCGTGCTCGACATTTCCGGCCAGCACGTAGGTTATCGTCTCGATGCCGCGATGCGGGTGCCAGGGGAACCCCGGCGCGAAATCGCGCGGGTCATCGTTGCGGAAATCATCCAGCAACAGAAACGGGTCCAGCATGTCGGGGTCATGAAACCCGAACGCGCGGTGCAGGTGAACGCCGGCGCCTTCTATGGTGGGTTGCGCCTGGCTGACGGATTTGACGGGTCGGATCGACATGGCGGGCTCCTGGGTGAACTCCCAATCTGGGGACGAGCGATTGAATAAACAGTAGCTGTATTTGAAATAGATTGTCGCGATTTTGGAAACAATATTGTGCGCGTCACGGTCAGAACGCGAAACGAACACGTCGCATCCGAACTTGCGGGCCTGCGGGAATTCCCGTCAAATCAGTCGCAAACCGGGGTGCGAACAAGGGAATTCGGGATGAAAACAGGGTTTGTGGGGCTGGGAAATGTCGGTGCGAAACTGGCAGGAAGTCTGCTGAGAAACGGGGTCGATCTGACGGTCCTGGATTTGGAACCGGCGCTGGTTCAGGCCATGGTGGACCAAGGCGCGAAAGCCGGCGAAAGCCCCGCGGCCATGATGCGCGATTGCGACGCCGTGATCACGTGTTTGCCGTCCCCCGCCGCGTCGGCGGACGTGATGGAGGGCGAAAACGGACTGCTGAGCGCCATCGGTGCCGGCAAGATCTGGATGGAGATGTCGACCACCGACGAAGCCGAGGCAAAGCGGCTGGGCGCGCTGGTGATCGCCAAGGGCGGCGCGGCGGTGGATTGCCCGGTATCGGGCGGATGTCATCGCGCGGCGACGGGAAACATCGCGATCTTCGCGGGCTGCGACCGTGACACGTTCGACCGCATCCTGCCGTTGTTGACGAAGATGGGTCGGCGCGTTCTGCATACCGGCGAGCTGGGTTCCGCCAGTGTATTGAAAGTGCTGACAAATTATCTGGCCACCGCCAATCTGGTCACCTGTTCCGAGGCGCTGGTCACCGCCAGGGCCGCCGGCATGGACCTGAATACCACGTTCGAGGCCATCCGGATTTCGTCGGGCAATTCGTTCGTGCACGAAACCGAAAGTCAGGTGATCCTGAACGGCAGCCGCGACATTTCGTTCACGATGGATCTGGTGAAAAAGGACATCGGCCTGTTTCAGGAGATCGCGGAACGCGCCGGGGTGGCGCTGGAAATAAGTCCGGTACTGATCGACATTTTCGATGACGGCATCCGCCGGTTCGGCCCGCGCGAATTGTCGCCCAACATCATCCGGCGGCTGGAAGAGGCCACCGGGCTCGACATCCGCGCGCCGGGATTTCCGGCGGAAATGGCCGACGACGAACCCGAAGCTCCGGGGTACGAGGTGCTGCCAAATCAGCACCCGGCGCCCACTTCCGAATAGCGGGCGTTCGGCATGTCCCATATCGATCTGGCGCGGTACCCGATCCATGCGCCCGCAAGCGCGGACTACGAAGCTGCGGTTTCCCATGCGCGCGCGCAGCTTGTCGCGGACGGTTGCGCGGTACTGCACGGGTTTTTGACCGCACCGGGGATCGCAGCGATCACCGCCGAGGCAGAGGCCGCCGCGCCCTTTGCCCACAATTCGTTCAGCCGCACCAATCCATATTTCACCGAGGACGATGCGACCTTGCCTGAAAGCCACCCGAAAAGGCGGTTTTTCGAGCGGTCCAACGCGTTCATACCGGCCGACAATTTTGCCGCTTCCGGCCCGTTGCGCGGCATTTACGATTTTCCGGGTTTCGACCGCTTTATCCGCGAATGCCTGGAAGAAAGGAATTTCCACCGCTACGCTGATCCGCTGGCGGATGTGATCGTGAACATGGCGCAGGCGGGCAACGGCTTTCCGTGGCATTTCGATACCAACAATTTCACGGTGACGCTGGCCATTCAGAATGCGCAAAGCGGCGGGGAATTCCAATATGCCCCCGGCATTCGCGAAAACGGCGAGAATTTCACCGAAGTCGGCCGGGTGCTGGACGGCAATTCCGGCAGGGTGACCACGCTGAACCTGCAACCGGGCGATCTGCAATTGTTCCGGGGGCGAAACTCGTTGCACCGGGTGGCGCCGTTAGCCGGACCGACGCCGCGATATGTCGCGATATTCTCGTATGTCGAGGAACCGGGCATGGTGGCCTCCCCCGAGCGCTGCCAACAGCTTTATGGCCGCGTGTTGCCGATTCATTATCAACGCGCGGGGTTGCGGGCGGATCGGTTGACCGACTGACGGATCATTTGGCGTGCGCGACCAAAGTCACTGCCAAAAGGGCTCGTTGGATTTTTGAACATTTGATAAAATTTGCTTGCAATCCAGAGATGTATATGAAACAATTTTCAAAAAGCAGGATAACCTGCGGATCGAGCAGTACTTTTTCCGAGTGTGATTGATTGCGCCAAACTGGCAAGCAGTTGGTATGATTGGCATTTTTGTTGTTGTTGTTGGTTCTGCGCGCCGCGGAAACGGGGCAGAGATGACGGGCAAGACCGAAATAATTCACGAGAATTCGGCGGGCTGGGCCGCGCTCGTGCGAAAACATGTGCTTACCGGAATGGTTGCCGTTGGCATCTGCGTGGCGTCCCCGGCGGCGGCTACGCAAACCGCCCGCGAATTCCCGGTCTTGACGACGACGCAGGTCGCGGACGCGGCCTCGGGCGAAAAATTCGTCGCGCGACAATTCCACCTGATTCATCAGGCGTTCGGGCAGGCAATGCGCGACAAATCATTCGCCAGCGCCCTGCATATCAGCCGACAGATGCAACAGGTGCTGCGGGATCACTACGGGGACGAGCGCGATTTGAGCACCGCGGAATTTGACGCGGTTTTTACCATCACGTCCGGCACCGGTTTCCGGTTCATTCAGCAAATGCATATCGCCATCAATTCCGAGGTTTCGGCGTTGCTGGAACTCAGGGATTATTCCACCGCGATCCGAATGCTGGAAGAGGACATGCATCTCGACAGAAAGCTGTTCGGTCAGGCGTCGCCCTATTATCTGGCAGAGCTGGAAGAACATGCGCTGATCGCAAAGGCGGGTGGCGATTTCGCGATGGCGCAGCGCTGGCTTGCCGAAGCCGTGCGCGTCACCGAAATCATGTTTGGCCGGCAAAGTCGGCAACGTGCCGATGCGTTGCTGGCACTGGGGCTGCTTCAATCCGATCTCGGGCGAAACGAAACCGCAAAACTCCACGCGGACGACGCGATTGCGATGTTCCGGGAACTGGGCATCGCGTCGGGGTATGAATTTCGCCTTGCGCTGGCCGATTCCGCGCTGATCTACACCCGCAGCGGCGACTTTCCGGCTGCCGAAGCGGCAATTTCACGGGTGATCGGCCTGTTGGAGCGGGCAAATCTGACCGATAGTCTGGAATATGGCGGGCATCTGGGCCAGCTCGCCAATTTGCTGGCGCGCAAGGGCGACATTGCGAAAGCCGAGCGCCTGCAATTGGCAGCGATTGAGAACGCCCGCACAGCAACGTCAGAGAATTCCGCCATCTATGCGCTCAGGGTCGTGGCGCTGGCGGATTTGTACCGCGACGATCGCCGGGATCATCTGGCGGCGGCGCTGTACGAACGGGCGGGTCCGGTGTTGCAGGCGTCCGGCCAAGGGGCGTTTTTGCGCCCGCGCGCCGATCCCGCCACGCTGGCAAAACTCGGCCCGGAAATGGTGCTGCCAGGTCAGATCGACAGTTCGACCATCGTCGACGTCATCAAGCTGGCGCCGCGATCAGGCCCGCCGGTTCCGTGAACCGGTGGATCCGCGCAATCGCCCACGCGCCGTTTCGGTGAGAATCACAACCCCTTGGCGCGATAGCTGTCCGCGACGCGCCCGATCGACACCAGATAGGCGGCGACCCGCAGGTCGTTGACATCCTTGCGTCCGTGCCAGACCTCGCGCATGGCCTGATAGGCGGCGCGCATCGTGTCGTCCAACCCGGATCGCACCAGTTCCAGTTCGCCGGCACCATGCAGGTACTTGTCGATGAATGCATCGGACATTTTGGATTTTAGCCCGCTTTCCGCCGACATGCGTTGCAATTCCTCGACCAGAAGCTGGTGCCGCGCTTCTTCTTGTCTGCGTTGCATCCGGCCAAAACGGATATGGCTCAGGTTCTTGACCCACTCGAAATAGGAAACCGTCACGCCGCCCGCGTTGGCGAACATGTCAGGAATGATCACGCAACCCTTCTTGCGCAGGATTTCGTCGGCGCCGGCGGTGACCGGGCCGTTCGCCGCTTCGACGATCAGCGGCGCCTTGATCCTGGCGGCGTTGTGCATGTTGATCACGGCTTCAAGCGCCGCCGGGATCAGGATGTCACACTCGTTTTCCAGCACGGATTCACCGTTGGCGACATACGTGCCCTCGCTGCAGCCCTTCACGCCGCCGTTTTCGGCAATGTGCGCCCGGACGGCATCGATGTTCATGCCCTTGTCGTTCACCAGCGCGCCGTCGCGTTCGATGATGCCGGTGATCAGGCAACCATCCTCGGTCGAAAGGAATTGAGCGGCGTGATAGCCCACATTTCCGAGGCCCTGAACGATGACGCGCTTGCCGTCCAGCGTACCGGACAGGTTGGCGGCGGCGATATCTTCGGGATAGCGGAAGAATTCGCGCATGGCGTATTGCACACCGCGCCCCGTCGCCTCGACCCGGCCATGAATGCCGCCCGCGTTCAGCGGCTTGCCGGTCACACAGGCGCGCGAGTTTATGTCGGTCGTGTTCATGCGGTTATACTGATCCGAGATCCACGCCATTTCCCGTTCACCGGTGCCCATATCGGGCGCGGGCACGTTCTGGCTGGGATGGATCAGGTCGCGCTTGGCCAGTTCATAGGCAAAGCGCCGCGTGATGCTTTCAAGTTCGTATTCATCATATTCGCGCGGATCGATCCTGAGACCGCCCTTGGAGCCGCCAAATGGCGTTTCCACCAATGCGCATTTATAGGTCATCAGGGCCGCCAGCGCCTCGACCTCGTCCTGATTGACGCCCATCGCGAACCGGATGCCGCCCTTGACCGGCTCCATATGTTCGGAATGCACCGACCGGTAGCCCGTGAAGGTCTGGATCTGCCCCCGCAGGCGTACGCCGAAACGAACGGTATAGGTGGCATTGCAAACGCGGATCTTTTCTTCGAGCCCGGGCGGAAGGTCCATCAACGCAACCGCGCGAGTGAACATAAGATCGACGGATTGGCGGAAACTTGGTTCGGTTTGTGCGTTCATGGTATTTTTCCCCGGTGTGTTTGTCGAAATAGACATCAAGTGACGATAATGAACAGAGGTTTCTTATCGGTTTCACGCGTCCGGCACCATTGTTGAAATCGGAGGCCCGGAAAAAGATCGGCCGGAATCGAACACAATCGTTCGGCTGGGGCGATATTGTTGGAACAGAATGTGGCGGCAAGAACAGCAAACGCGACGATCCGTTTTCGATACATTCATGGCCAAGATGTTGTAATAAATACGGTTTGTCGATCGCGCCATCGCAAGACCTGACCATTCCAATTCAAAACGAATGTCCCATTGTCATCAAAATTCCGGCGCTTTTGCCGCGTAGAAACAGGTTCGAGGCAACCGATCGCCTCTTTGGGGCGCCGGACGGGACGTGCAACGATGAAATTGCTCCTGCGCAGATTTTTGAAGGCCGACGAGGGCAATGCCACCGTCGAATTCGTGTTGTGGCTGCCGCTGATCGTGGGAATCGTGGTCGGTGCGTTTGATCTGAACATCGTTCTGATGGCGCAAAGCAACATGTACAGCATCGCGCGGGACACGGCCCGGCGGGTCTCGACCGGCGAGCTTGATGCCAGCACCGGGCAGGCATACGCGTTGGATAAACTGACCTACATGAATTTTGAATACGGGGTCGATGTCGATGTCGGCGACGACGTTGTGGTCGAGGTCGAGACGTTTCTGAGTAACGTTGCGGTGCTGGGTTCGATGGGCAATCTGGGATCCTACGCGATCAACGCAACCGTGACGATGCGCAATGAGCAGGACTGACCCCACCCCCGGCAAAAAGCGGCATGCAATGACTTACCTGCCCGACTTTGGATATCAACGGTTTTGGCGCGATGAACGCGGCACGATCACGCATTTTGCCCTGACCGTCATGCTTTTGGTGGCGCTGTTTTCCGGCATGTCGCTGGATTCAACCAATGCCTGGCGCGTCCGGTACATGCTGCAATCCGCGGCCGACGCCGCCGCCCATGCCGCCGCGATGGAATTGCCGGATACCGGCGACGCGCTTGAGGCAGCGCTGGAACTTGCGACCGACAATCTGGGAACCGGCGTCAATAGCGCGGCGATCACGTCCGACAGCGTGGAATTCGGCAGTTGGGACAATGACACGCGCACGTTCTCGACCTCGGCAACGATCGCCGACGCGGTGCGCGTGACCGCGACCCGATCAAGCGAGAATGCCAACCCGGTCCCGACATTCCTGTTGCGCCTTGCCGGATTTCAAAGCTGGAACATTCAGGTCGACAGCGTCGCCTGGCGCTCGGCAGGGGATTGTTCGAATGCGGATATCTCCACCAACGGCGTGTTCGAACTTGACGCGGACAGCGACTTTTTCAACGGTTTCTGCGTCGAGGCGCTGGCAGGGATGGACCTTGGCGGCGACAATCTTTTTGACGACGACAACCGCCTTTCGGTCGCGGATTTCAACGACGTCACCTTTCCGGGATCGGTTGGCATGGCCTCGAATGTCGGGCGCGGCAGCGGCAACAGCAGCGCCGGGCTGACCTATTCCGACATATTCAATGAAAACGCCGATATCAGCGCACCGTATACCGCGGATGTCGATACGCTGGGCGATCTTTACCTGAACCCGCTTTACGAGGGTCAACCCGCTTATATCAACGTCAGTTCCACAACGATCACGATCGACGCGGACGATGTGAAATACACCAGCTTCATCCCGGGGCGGATCTACGAAGTCGTCTGTGGCGACTCTGCCGGAGACACGGCGCAATTTTTCAGCGAGGCATTCGTGACCGGGGTCGTGATCGTTTCGGAATGCCGCCTTCAACTGGGGCAGGACGCGGTGTTTCAGGATGTGGTGCTGGTGTCACGCGAAGCCGGCAGCAATTCGGTGTACGCCGCCAGCGGTGTGCAGTTGGGTGAAGATGACGAATGCGCCGACGGTGGCGGGGTCAGCATTTTTGCGGCGGGTGATTTTCTGGCCGATTCCGATCTGGAAGCCTATGGCACCTACGTCTCCGCGGTGGGTGAAGTGCAGATCGCCGCAGCCGAAGGCGGGATCGAAGGGATCGCCATTGACGCGAACGGCGATGTCACCTTCACCGAAGAGGGCGACTTTGGTGCCTGCAACAACTCGACCTCGAACGCAACCGAGGTTTCCTATCTGTTGGTGAAATAGACCCGCCGCCCCGTCGCCCAGACGTAGGGCGCGAACATTCGGTCTTGCAACCCCTGGCCCGGTGAATTTCAATATCGCCGACAACCGGGGGAAAGATGCGCTATTCGGGATTTCAGATATTTCGGCAGGGCCTGAGTGGCAACAAGGGCTGGAAACCGGTCTGGCGCAATCCTGATCCGAAACCCGCATATGACATCGTGATCATCGGCGGTGGCGGGCATGGCCTGTCGACGGCCTATTATCTGGCGGCGAAACACGGCATTGCCAATGTCGCGGTGCTGGAGCGCGGCTATCTTGGCGGCGGAAATGTCGGGCGCAACACCACCATCGTACGCGCCAATTACATGATCGAGGGCAATACCCAGTTCTATTCCCATTCGCTGAAATTGTGGGAGGGGCTGGAGGCCGAGCTGAACTACAACATCATGCTTTCCCAGCGCGGACAGATCCTGCTGGCGCATTCCGATGGGCAGATGGACGGGTTCGCGCGACTGGGAAACCGGATGCGGATGCAGGGCGATGACGCCGAATTGTGGGGGCGGGCCGAGGTGCAAAGGCAGTTGCCCTATCTCAACTATGAAACCCCGCGATTTCCGATCTATGGCGGGTTGATGCACTGGCGCGGGGGCACGGCGCGCCATGATGCAGTGGCATGGGGCTATGCACGCGCGGCCGACATGCGCGGGGTCGACCTGATCCAGAATTGCGCGGTCACCGGTTTTCGCATCGAGAACGGCAAGGTGCTGGGGGTCGAAACGTCGCGCGGCTATATCGGGGCCGGCAAGGTGGGCGTGACGGTCGCCGGACGGTCCAGCCAGGTTGCGGAAATGGCCGGTCTGCGCCTGCCGATCGAAAGCCACGTGTTGCAGGCCTTTGTCACCGAGGGGCTGAAACCGATCCTGCCGCATGTCGTCAGTTTCGGCATGGGGCATTTCTATATCAGCCAGTCCGACAAGGGTGGGCTGGTGTTTGGCGGTGATCTGGACGGATACAATTCCTATGCCCAGCGCGGCAACCTGCCGATGGCCGAACATGTGGCCGAGGCGGGCATGACCCTGATGCCGATGATCGGCAAGGCGCGGGTTCTGCGCTCCTGGGGCGGGATCATGGACATGTCGATGGACGGCGCGCCGATCATCGACAAGACCGAGATCGGCGGGCTCTTCATAAATTGCGGCTGGTGTTACGGCGGGTTCAAGGCAGTTCCCGCCTCGGGGGACGCGTTCGCGCACCTGCTGGCAACCGGCAACCATCACGCTGCGGCGGACCGGCTGGTGATGCGGCGGTTTGAACGTGGCGAAACGATCGACGAAACCGGCAATGGTGCGACGCCGAATTTGCATTAGGGGGACCGATGCGCATTGACTGCCCGCTTTGCGGCGAACGCGACAGCCGCGAATTCCACTATCGCGGCTCGGCAAAGCTGTTGGACCGGCCCGCCGCGGATGCGCCCGAATCGGCGTTCTTTGACTATGTCTACCTGCGCGGGAACCCAACCGGCAGGAACAGGGAATTGTGGCATCACGAACTGGGCTGCCGCGCCTGGCTGGTGGTGGAACGCGACGCGACGAGCCATGAATTCCATTCGGTCGCGCTGGCTGAAACCGCGAAAAGGCACCGGGAATGAGCCGCCTGCCAACCGGAGGGCTGGTCGACCGCAGCCAGCATATCCCGTTCCGTTTCGACGGCAGGACCTGTCTGGGGTTCAGGGGCGACACGCTGGCCTCGGCCCTGATTGCGAACGATGTGCGTCTGGTCGGGCGCAGTTTCAAATACCACCGGCCACGCGGCATTCTGACCGCCGGCTCCGAAGAACCGAACGCGCTGGTGACGCTTGGCACTGGCGATCAGGCCAATCCCAACGTGCGGGCAACCACGCAAGAGATTTATCGCGGGTTGAACGCAAGCTCGCAGAACCGGTTTCCCGCGCTCGGTTTTGACCTGATGGCAGCCAGTGATTTTCTGCACCCGTTTCTGGGTGCGGGATTCTATTACAAGACGTTCATGTGGCCACGGGCCTTCTGGGAAAAACTCTATGAGCCGCTGATCAGACGCGCGGCCGGTCTTGGTGCGCTGAGCGGGGCGGCGGATGCGGCGCGCTACGACAAGGCCTTCGCGCATTGCGACCTGCTGGTGATCGGCGGTGGCCCGGCGGGCCTGATGGCGGCGCTGGTCGCGGGCAGGGCAGGGGCCGACGTCATTCTGGCGGACGAGGATTTCCGCCTTGGCGGGCGGCTTTGCAGCGAAACCACCGAGGTCGGTGGCCAACCGGGTTGTGATTGGGCCTTGGGGGTTGAAGCCGAACTGGCCGACATGCCCAACGTGCGGCTGATGCGCCGCACCACGATTACCGGGGTTTATGACGGCGCGACCTATGGCGCGCTCGAGCGGGTGTCGCACCATCGCGCCGATGCCGGCGACGCCCCGCTGGAGACCTTTTGGCGCATCGTCGCGCCCCGCGCCATTCTGGCCGCAGGGGCCATCGAGCGCCCGATCGCGTTCCCCGGCAATGACCGGCCAGGCATCATGATGGGCGCGGCGGTTCGCAGTTATATCAACCGGTTCGCGGTGTCGCCGGGTCGCGCTGTGAGTATTTTCACGAACAATGATGCGGGACACCAAAGCGCGCTTGATCTGAAACGCGCCGGCGTCAGGGTCGTGGCCGTGATCGACCCGCGCCCGCATGCCACCGCGAAGGGCGATTATCCGTTGATGGCCGGGGCCAGCGTTGTCGCAACCCGTGGCCGGCTGGGATTGCGGTCCGTCACCGTTCGGGGTGCCGGCGGGTTGCGAAGGATCGAAACCGATTGTCTGGCGGTGTCCGGTGGTTGGAACCCGACCCTGCATCTGACGTCGCATCTGGGCGCGCGACCCCACTGGCGGGCGGATGTCGCGGCTTTCGTGCCCGTCGCAGGCGCAGTGCCCGGGCTGTCGGCGGTCGGTGGGGCGGCGGGCGATTTTTCCACCCATGCGGCGATCAGGGGCGGGGCGAGCGCGGCGAAGGCGGTGGCAAAAGACCTCGGCCGGAATCCGGGCGGCACCCGTTTGCCGCAGGCCGAAGACGCACCGGTCGAAATCGCGCCATTCTGGCGGGTGGGTGCCCGCGGGCGCGCGTGGGTCGATTTCCAGAACGATGTGACCACCAAGGACATCGAACTGGCGCACCGCGAGAATTTCGCGAATGTCGAGCATATGAAGCGCTACACCACGCTGGGTATGGCGACCGATCAGGGCAAGACCGCCAATGTCGGCGCGCTGGCGATTCTGGCCGAACTTGGCGGGCGTTCGATCCCACAGACCGGCACCACGACCTTTCGCCCGCCCTTTGTGCCCGTCGCATTGGGGGCGCTGGGGGCGCATGGCAAAGACCAGGGGTTCGCGCCCGAGCGGTTCATCCCGTCGGATGCGCTGGCCCGCGAACAGGGCGCGCCGATGATCGAGGCGGGGCTGTGGTATCGCCCCGGTTGGTTTGCGCAAGAGGGCGAAACCCACTGGCGGCAATCCTGTGACCGCGAGGTACAGATGGTGCGCAAAACCGTTGGCGTGACCGATGTGACCTCGCTGGGCAAGATCGACGTACAGGGGCCGGATGCGGGCGCATTTCTGGACCGGGTCTACACCAACACGATGTCCACGCTGAAAATCGGCAGGGTCCGCTACGGGCTGATGCTGCGCGAGGACGCCATGGTGATGGACGACGGCACCGCCGCGCGTCTGGGGCCGGACCATTTCCTGATCACCACCACGACCGCGGGCGCCGGGCAGGTCATGGCGCATCTTGAATTCTGTCAGCAGGTGTTGTGGCCCGATCTCGATGTCGCGTTCATTTCGGTCACCGAACATTGGGCGCAGTTCGCGGTGGCGGGCCCCAGATCACTGGATCTGCTGAACGATCTGTGTGCCGGGACGATCCGCGACGTGGATTTTCCGTTCATGAGCTGCAGCAATGTCAGGATGGCTAACGTGGAGGGGCGGTTGTTCCGCATCTCGTTTTCCGGGGCGCGTGGCTATGAACTTGCCGTGCCGGCATCGTTTGGCGATGCGCTGGCCCGCGAGCTTGGCCAGCGTGCGGCGGTGCTTGGCGGTGGCTGGTACGGGATGGAGGCGCTGAATGTGCTGCGACTGGAAAAGGGGTTCATCACCCATGCCGAAATTCACGGCCGCGTGACGGCGGACGATCTCGGGATGGGGCGGATGGTGGCGAACAAGGATTGCGTCGGCAAGGCCATGTCCGCGCGTTCGGGCCTGACCGGTTCCGGGCGCGCGCAACTGGTCGGGCTGCGGCCGGTCGGGGCGGTCCGGCAATTGTTGGGCGGGGCGCATTTGTTCAACATCGGCGATGAAACCGTGCGTAAAAACGATCAGGGTTACATCACCAGTTTCTGTTTCTCCCCGCATCTTGGTCACCCGATCGCTCAGGGATTTCTGAAAAACGGGCGCGCCCGCATCGGCGAACATGTGCGAATGGTGGATCACCTGCGCGATGTCGAGACCCTGTGCGAAGTATGCCGGCCTGATTTCCTGGCGGACCGGGCAGGGGGCGCAAGTGTCTGACATGGTTCGAAAATCACCACTGGTTGGTTTGCTGCCGATGACGACCAACGGGTGCCGTCTGACCCCGGCACAGCCCGGATTCATCACCTCGATCCAACCATTTCGCGGCACGGGCAAGGCATGTAACGAGGCGCTGAAAGCCGCAGGGGCCCCGCCGTTGCCCGCCAACGGGCGTGTGCGCGGCAAGGCAGAATTGCGCCTGATCTGGACCGGGCGCGGTCAGTTCTTTCTGGCGGGCGACCGGGCCGCACCGGACACGCTCGCAGCCCTCGCGGCCCTGAGCGATCAGACCGACGGCTGGGCGGTCATGCGCCTGCAGGGGCCGGACGCGGCGGCAGTCATGGCGCGGGTATGCCCGCTGGATCTGCGGCGCGAAACCTTCCGGCGCGCAGACGCCGCGCGAACCGAACTGGCGCACATGATGGCTGTCGTCATTGGGCTGCCGAAAGGATTTGAGATCATGGTGATGCGCAGTTTTGCCCGCACGGCGGTGGAACGGTTGCACGACGCAATGACAAGCGTGGCAGCACAGCAATCGCCCTCATAACCGGGCGCGCATGGCAATTCGCAGGGCAGAGTTCCGGGGGAAATGGTACCGACGCCCCGGCTCGAACGGGGGACCTCTTGATCCACAATCAAGCGCTCTAACCTACTGAGCTACGTCGGCACGCCGCCACGTCGCGGGCCAAGTCGCAGTAAATCACCGCCAACATTGCGTCAATATGGAAATGCGGTCACGAGCGGCTGCGCAGCAGGCCGACGATGGCCAGTGCCAGCGCGACGCCGATGATGGCCTGTGCGCCGATGGCATCGACCAGCAGGCTGGCATTCGTGACGACCGACAATACGAAATCGCCGGAATCCCCCCCCAGCAAGAGATAGATGACAAAGACGAAAGCCACCAGCGCAAGCCCGGTTTCAGCAACCGACAGAAACAGTCTTTGCAACTGTTTCAATAGTCCGATGGCCTTGTCCATGGATCGATCCTCGGATGGGAGGGGAATGGATCAGTATGCTATTTCTGGAACAGCCACAGCACGACGCCCAGCGCAATCAGACCGGCCAGCCCGGAGCTGCCAAGTTGACTGATCAGATCGGTGATGTTTCCGACGACGTCGCCGAGAAACGCCATGTTTGCCGGCCCCACCAACAGCGACGCAACGATCGCAAGCGCAAGTAGCGCGACGCCCAGTTCGGTGATTGTCTGAATTGATTTCTTTGCTTGGTCCAACATGATACTGCTTCCTCTTTTGCTCCTGCCCTTTTGATGGGCAGTGTGATCAAATGACATAGGCAAAAATCCGCTTAGTCAACGAAATGTTGTCTTGACAATGCATATATAGGGACAAAAGAACGGAAATTGCCGGATTGTGGGCCAAATTGAAACAATATTTACACGAGAATCCCGACGCACCGGACAAAAGCACGCGAAAAGCCATTTGGCAAAACCCGTTTAACGTATTGCGCAGGACCGAAACCGCAGGTGGCACTTGTCAGTGCGAACCGAAACCATTAGCCGGTTCCGGGCGATATGGAGGGTCTGATGAGCATTAACAAACCCAGCGACACTGCCGCCAATCTGCAAATCGGCCCGACCACGCTGGGCATGGTGCGCATCTTCGTGGAGACCGCCGATCAGGGTCTGCCGCTTGATTTCGAACCCGACGAGGCCGACGAGATCGCCGAGGAATTGCGCGCCGCCGCCGCGCAGGCGCGGGCGGCCAGATAGGCGTTACCCCCGGGCCTGTCCCTGACCCAGATTGTCAAATCCAGCCACCCCCGGATCGCGAAAGCCCTGCAACCGGTCGGCCGCGTTGCGGGCGAATTTGAGGGTCAGTTTGCGGCGGCGCGGCGCGGAAAGTCTGGTTTCGGGGCCCATGCGCTGAATTTCAGCGTCATAACCGTCGGCCAGCAATAGCCCGGTGCCGCCCGGCAGCAATTCCTCGGGAAATTCCGCGTCCACCGCCCAGAAATACCGGTCGCACCATTCAAGATAACCATGCCACTTGCTGTCGGCCTGAAAATCCGCGCGTGACGATTTGCACTCGATCACCCAGATTTCCCCCTTCGGTCCCAGCGCCATCACATCGACACGCAATCCGGGCGACGGCACGAATTCCTCGAGCGTCGAAAATCCATGCTGGCGCAGGTGGCGGCACACGCCCCTTGCCAGCCATTGCCCGGGCTTCAGGTTGCTGATCATGGGTTATATGAACAATACGTGAACATCAGGTCAACCCCCGGACGGTTCTTGCGGTGGGCGCGTCGGCGTCCTATCTTTGGCGCAGGCGGGTTCTGCCCTTTTCGTGCAAGGTCCCATTCCAGTGGCCTTACATTTTCGTAAGGGAGCTGGCTCTGCGACTGGCCCTGGCCTATCGCATCTGGCGCCCACCTGGTTGAACCAGGCTCTCGGGAATGCAACCCCTTCACGTCTGCGTTTGCGGGCCCGCCGCTTCATCTGCTTCTTTGTGGTTCAAATATCCGCGCCGCAGGCTAAAAGTTCCGGGCGCAACAGATTCGATATACCGGAGGGGCCATTGGAAATCGGCGAACAAAAATCGGCGGCACGCAAGGCGGCCTTCGTGACACGAAGACTGGCGCACGCGCAGGGTCTGGGACAGCGTGCCTGCGACCATCTGATGGCGCATCTGTCCACATTGCCCGGAGTCGCCTGCATCGCCGCCTATATGCCGATCCGAACCGAGGTCGACCCACTGCCGGTCATGCATGATCTGCACAAGCGCGGCATCGTCGTCTCTGTGCCGGTCATTCAGGGCGCGTGCCGACCGCTGCTGTTCAGCCGCTGGTGCCCCGGAGCACCGATGGCCGCCGGGCCCTTTGGGGCGCTGGTGCCGGAAACGGCGGATTATGTGCGGCCGGACATCCTGATCACGCCGCTGGTGGCGTTTGACGCGCGGGGATATCGTCTGGGCTATGGTGGCGGGTTTTACGACCGGACATTTGCCGAACTGCGTCACGAAAAACCCGCGCAGGCCATCGGTTTTGCCTATGGCGCACAGGAAATCCCGGTCGTTCCGGTCGAGCCGACCGACATTCGGCTGGACGCCATCGTCACCGAACGAGGTATTCTGACCTTTTGAACCACCCTTGCCCTTGACCAGGTCGCTGGGTAAGCGTGGCGCATGAGACTTCTGTTCCTTGGCGATGTGATGGGGCGCAGCGGACGGGCCGCGATCAGCGACCGCCTGCCCGGGCTGCGCCGTGACTGGGCGCTGGATTTCGTCTGCGTGAACGCCGAAAACGCGACCTCGGGGGTTGGCGTCAGCGGCGCGCATGCGCGAACGCTGCTTGATGCGGGTGCCGATTGCCTGACGCTGGGCGATCACGCGTTCGACCAAAAGGACATGCTAAAGTCGATCGGGGCCGAGCCGCGCATCCTGCGGCCGCTGAATTTTGCAAAATCCGCACCCGGCAAGGGTTTCCGGCTGTTTGATGCGGGCAACGGCAAAAAGGTGCTGGTGCTGCAGGCGCTGGGGCAGGTCTTCATGAAAAAGCCGTTCGCCGATCCGTGGGCGGCGGTGGATCAGGTGTTGAAGGCGCATCCCTGCGGCAAGTTGGCAAACGCCATCATCGTCGATTTCCACGCCGAGGCCACGTCGGAAAAAATGGCGATGGGCCATTGGTGCGACGGGCGGGCCTCGTTGGTGGTGGGAACCCATACCCATGTGCCGACCGCGGATACGATGATCCTGCAAGGTGGCACCGCGTATCAGACCGATGCCGGCATGTGCGGCGACTACAACAGCGTCATCGGGATGGAAAAGGCCGAGCCGATGCGCCGGTTCGTGACCGGCATGGTGAAGGACCGCTTTGCGCCCGCCAGAGCCGAGGCGACCCTCTGCGGCACCTTCGTTGAAACCGACGACAGGACCGGGCTGGCGACCCGGGTCATGCCGGTTCGAATCGGCGGAAGTCTGGCCGAGAGCGGGGCCGCTTGAACCGCCGCGGAGCCTATGTCGCCATCCTGTTCGCGCTGGGTGCGGCCTGGGGTTTCACCATGCCGATTGCAAAAATCGCGGTCAGCACCGGGCACGCGGCACTTGGTCTGGTGGTGTGGGAACTGACCTTTGCGATTCTGTTGCTTTTTGCGATTTCGGCCCTTCGCCGCCGTCGCCTGAGGTTTCAACGCGGCCATCTGCGGCTATATCTGCTGATCGCGACTCTGGGCAATCTGATCCCGACCACGATGTGGTTCTTCAATGCCCGCCACCTGCCCGCCGGCATCCTGTCCATCGTCATTTCGATGGTGCCGATGTTCGCCCTGCCGATTGCGCTGATGATGGGCTTGGAGAAATTTCGCCTGACGCGGATGGTCGGCATCCTGTTGGGTGCGATGTCGATCGGGTTGCTGATCGGGCCGGAGACCTCGTTGCCGAACCCCGGCAAGGTGCCGTTCGTGCTGCTGGCCCTGATCGGGCCGATCTGCTATGCGCTGGAGGGCAATTTCGTTGCAAAACTGGGGCTTGGCGATCAGGATTCCATTCAGGTTCTGCTGGGCGCGTCGCTGGTCGCGTTGGCCGTTGCCGCGCCGATCACGCTTGCGACCGGCAGTTGGGTCGATCTTTTCCGCCCCTGGGGCCGCGCGGAATACGCACTGCTGCTGTCGTCGGTGCTGACCACACTGGCCTATGCCGGATATATCTGGCTGGTGACCAGGGCGGGATCGGTGTTTTCGGCGCAGGTCAGCTATCTTGTCACCGGGTTCGGGGTGTTCTGGTCGATCATCCTGCTGTCGGAATCCTATTCCGGGTGGGTGTGGCTGTCGCTCGGATTTATGCTGGCGGGGCTGTTTCTGGTGCGGCCGCTGCAAAGCGAAAGCCTTGAACCGAAGGCTCAGGCAGGCAACAATGCCGCCGATAGCTGAAATGGGACATGGATGTTCGACCTGCTGAACGACCCCGGTTTCCGGGCCATTGCCACCCTTGTCGTTGTCGGACTGATGTTTGTTCTGTTCGTCCGCGAGCAGTACCCGGCCGAGGTCGTGGCCATCGCCGGCGCGGCCCTGATGATGATCCTGGGCCTGTTGCCCTACGAGGATGCGCTGGACGTCCTGTCGAACCCCGCACCCTGGACCATTGCCGCGATGTTCATCGTGATGGGTGCGTTGGTGAGGACCGGAGCGCTGGAATGGTTCACCGGGCTGGCCGAGGCACAGGCCGATGCCCGTCCCGCGCTGGCCATCGGGGCCATGATGGCGTTTGTGGTGGTGGCCTCGGCCTTTGTGAACAACACGCCGGTCGTGGTGGTGATGATCCCGGTTTTCGTGCAGCTTTCGCGCAAACTGGGAATGTCGGCCAGCAAGCTGCTGATCCCGTTATCCTATGCCGCGATACTGGGCGGCACGCTGACGCTGATCGGCACCTCGACCAATCTGCTGGTCGATGGGGTGGCGCGCGCGCGCGGACTGGAACCGTTCACGATTTTCGAGATCACGCCGCTGGCGATCTTTCTGGTGATCTGGGGTGCGCTGTATCTGCGTTTCATCGCGCCGCGCCTGTTGCCGGACCGTGACAGCATGGCAACGCTGTTGTCGGACAGACGCACGATGAAGTTCTTTACCGAGATGGCCGTGCCCGAAGGCAGCGACATGATCGGTCAGAACGCAACCGAGATCGACCTGTTCCGTCGCGGCGGTGTCCGCCTGATCGACGTGTTGCGCGGCGATGCCTCGCTCAGGCGTGACCTGAAATCGGTGGTGATCGCGGCGGGCGACCGGGTGGTGCTGCGATCGGCCATGACCGAGATTCTGGGCCTTCAGCAAAACCCGCAACTGCGCAGCGTCGAAAAGCTGGGTTCCGTGGAAACGACCACGGTAGAGGTGCTGATCTCGCCGGGTTGCCGCATGGTGGGCCGGTCGCTGGGCAATCTGCGGCTACGGCGGCGCTATGGCGTCTATCCGCTGGCGGCGCATCGTCGGAACCAGAATATCGGCCATCAGATCGATGATCTGGTGGTGCGCGTCGGCGATACGCTGCTGCTGGAAGGCACCCCGGGCGACATTCAGCGGCTTGCCGCCGACATGGACATGGTCGACATCACCAAACCGTCGGCGCGCGCCTATCGCCGCAGCCACGCGCCGGTCGCCATTGCGACGCTTGCCGGAATCGTGGTGCTGGCGGCGATGGGGGTTGCGCCGATCCTGTTGCTGGCGGTACTGGCGATGGCCACGGTTTTCATCACCCGCTGCATCGATTCAGACGAGGCGTTCTCGTTCATCGACGGGCGGTTGCTGGCGTTGATCTTCGCCATGCTGGCGGTGGCGACCGCGCTGGAAACGTCGGGCGCGATTGATCTGATCGTCGGTTTTTTTGCGCCCCTGATCGGGGATCTGCCGCCGTTTTTCATTGTTTGGGCGGTGTATCTGCTGACCTCGGTTCTGTCCGAGATGATCAATCACGCGGTTGCCGTCGTGTTGACCCCGGTCGCCATCGGGCTTGCGCTGACGCTGGGCATTGATCCGCGCCCGCTGGTGGTGGCGGTGATGGTCGCGGCCAGCGCCACCTTTGCGACCCCGATCAGCTATCAGACCAACATGATGGTCTATGGTCCCGGGGGGTATCGGTTCACGGATTTCCTGCGGGTGGGGATACCGCTCAACCTGTCGGTGGGGTTGATTGCCTCGGCGCTGATTCCGATTTTCTGGCCCTTGTGATGTCGGTTTGGTTCGACCATTCGCCCGGAACTAGGCCAAAGGTCGCCGGGCGAGCGCCTGCCCGTCCCGGCGGGCCGGCGCTTTGCAGCGAAGCGCCTCGCATGAGGTTTTTTCGAGGAGCGCGCGATAAAGTGGCTCTCACCAAAGTAGCGGCGCCACCCCACGGGCGGGCGCTCGCCCGGATCACAGTGGCCAGAACACCAATATCGCCGGAATGCTGACCGCCACGATCAGCACCTCCAGTGGCAGGCCGGTGCGCCAGTAATCCCCGAACCGATAACCACCGGGGCCAAGGATCAGGGTGTTGTTCTTGTGCCCGATCGGGGTCAGGAACGCGCAACTTGCCGCCACCGCCACCGCCATCAGGAACGGGTCGGCGCTGACGCCCAGCCCCTGGGCCATGGCGATGCCGACCGGGGCGGCGACGATCGTGGTGGCGGTGTTGTTCAGAACATCGCTCAGCGTCATCGTCACCACCATCAGCACCGTCAGGATTGCCCAGGCGGGCAGGCCCGCCGTCAAACTTATCAACGAGCCGGCAATCAGTTCGGTACCGCCAGAGCTGTCCAGCGCCTGTCCCAGCGGGATCATCGACCCCAACAGAACCACGACCGGCCATTCGACGTGGCCATAGACTTCGGACAGGGGCACGATCCGGGTCAGCGCGAACAGACCAACGACGACGCCCAGCGCCACGGGCAGATAGATCAGCCCGAAACTCGCCGCCGCGACCGCGCTTGCGAACAGACCGATGGCCAGCCAGGTCTTTTCGTTCTGGGTCACGTTGAGGCCGCGTTCGGCCAGCGGCAGACAGCCCAGCCAGTCGGTCACCTCGGATTGGGTGTCGCTTGGGGTCAGCAACAGCAGAATATCGCCCGCGCGGATTTTGGTCCGGCGCACCTGCTTGGTGATCCGGCGACCCTCGCGGGAAATCCCCATCAGGATCGTGTCCTTGCGCCAGTTCAACCCAATTGCCAGGGCCGTCTTGCCGCGAATGCGCGCGGTCTCGGTGACCACGATTTCCGTCAGGCTCAACCCCGCGCCGACCGCTTCGATGCGTTTCTGCCGGTCCGGACCGGCGAAATCGAGCTTCAGCGCCGCGCGGAATTCATCGAGCGCCTCGGGCGTTGCCTCGAGCACCAGAATGTCGTCGGCCCGCAGCGTCCGGCCGGCCGAGGTTCCGTACAGCCGCTTGCCCCGCCGGATCAGCCCCAGAATGGCCACGTCGGCCTTGTCGGCTTCGCCCGTCAGCTCCTGTACCCGCCGCCCGATATGCCGGCTGTCATCCGGCACCGTCAGTTCGGCCACATAGGCCGCCATGTCCAGCAGCGATTCCGCGGCACCTTCCTTGCCGGATTGGCGCGGGATAAGACGCCAGCCGATGGTGGCGACGAACAACAACCCGGCAGACGCCGCAACCAGACCGACCGGCGCGAAATCGAACATCCGGAACGGCGCGCCAAAGGCGTCCTGGCGAATCGACGCGATGATGATGTTGGGCGGCGTCCCGATCATCGTGACCATGCCGCCCAGAATGGTGGCGAACGAAAGCGGCATCAGGCTGAGACCGGGATCGCGTTTGGCCTTTTTCGCGGTCTGCATGTCGACCGGCATCAGCAGCGCCAGCGCCGCCACGTTGTTCATGAATGCCGACAGCACCGCGCCGACACCCCCCATGATCACGATATGACCGCCCAGCGACCGGGTGGAACTGACCAGCGCGCGGGTGATCAGATGCACCGCTCCGGAATTCACCAACCCCGCCGATATGATCAGCACCAGCGCCACCACCAGCGTCGCCGGGTGGCCAAATCCGGAAAACGCCTGTTCCGACGGAACCACCCCGGACAAAACGCCGGTCAGCAGCGCGGCAAACGCCACGAGGTCGTAGCGCCAGCGCCCCCACAACAGCAACGCGAACACACCGCCGAATATTGCAAACAACGTGATCTGGTCGATGGTCAAATGCGGTCTCCTGTCTCGGGGCAAAGCCAATCCGATTTGCAGCGTGTTTGCAACCGGCCAGCGGTCTTGAACCTGCCGCGCTACCTGCCCTATAGAAGCGGCGGAAAGCGTTACCGGCTCGGAGACAAAAATGGCAGGCCATTCAAAATGGGCGAATATCCAGCACCGCAAGGGCCGTCAGGATGCCGTGCGCTCGAAACTGTTTTCGAAACTGGCCAAGGAGATCACGGTCGCCGCCAAGATGGGTGATCCCGATCCCGAAAAGAACCCCCGCCTGCGCCTGGCCGTGAAAGAGGCGAAATCCCAGTCGGTGCCCAAGGACGTCATAGACCGGGCGATCACCAAGGCCATCGGGGGCGACGCCGAAAACTATGACGAGATCCGCTACGAGGGGTACGGGCCCGAAGGCGTGGCGGTGATCGTCGAGGCCATGACGGACAACCGGAACCGCACGGCGTCGTCGGTACGCTCGATCTTTACGAAATCTGGTGGCAATCTGGCGGAGACCGGCGCGGTGTCGTTCATGTTCGAACGCAAGGGGCTGGTCAGCTATCCGGTGTCGGCAGGCGATGCGGATACGGTTTTTGAGGCCGCGATCGAAGCTGGCGCCGAGGACGTGGAAAGCTCTGAGGACGGCCACGACATCTACTGCGCCGACAGCGACCTGCACGAGGTGTCGGGCACGCTGGAAACCGCGCTTGGGGAAAGCGAGACCTCAAAGTTGATCTGGAAACCCACGACGACGGCGCCGCTGGACCTTGATGGCGCGCAAAAACTGATGAAGCTCATCAACGCGCTGGAGGATGACGACGACGTCCAGTCGGTCACTGCGAATTTTGACATTTCCGACGACGTGATGGCGCAGCTTTAGGCTCTGCTTTCAATGGAATGCCGCGTATGCCGGCCCATGCCGCCGGCCCGAATAACCGCACCACATCACGTGGCGGGTATCGGCCCGAATTCCGATGTTCCAGACGGGCCGCCCCCGGTACGGCGACAGGCCAACGATGGCGCAACCAATTTGGGTCGTACAGGTTTTGCCGGGATAAAGTGCCCGTAACTTGCAGCGGTTCACCGCACCACGGCCCGTGATTGCGCGGCTCTGCGTTTGTCAGGGGTGAGGTCCGCCAAGAAGCCTGTTCGGTTCAACGGAGCATGAGCGGTCTTTGGGTCCGTTGGCATGATATCCCGAAATCGCAAAAGGTCGCGCAAAGTTTCACGCGCCTTGCCGCAATCGATGTCCCAACAGGTTGGCGGGTCATGTCCGCCGAACCGGAACAAGGCTTGGCCAACGGAATGCTCGCGCCGTTGACCGAATTTGGCGCCAATCGGCATCGCGCGCGCGCATCGAGGTCGCGAAAGCGACCGTCGCACCGTTTGGCGCGCAAAGCACCAATTTCCGGCAAATCGCGGTTCGGCGACGGTGACGGAAGATATGCCACGTCCCCTCGGCGCTTGCCCGCTTGCCAATCGCCCAAATTCCGTGTTGGCTGCGCCGGGTCAGGAGGGGATCATGGGCAAACTCACCACGCATGTTCTGGATACCGCAACGGGCCAGCCTGCAAGCGGGCTGGCGATCGAGCTTTTCCATGTCGGCACCACGGCGCGGCGGAAACTCGGAGATTTCGTGACCAACAGCGATGGCCGGGTCGACGGGGCCCTGCTGGAGGGTGCCGCGTTCGAATCCGGGGTTTACGAACTGGTTTTCCACGCCGGTGATTACCTTGCGCAAAGCGGCGCGAAACTGACCGAGCCAAGGTTTCTGGACCGGATTCCCCTGCGTTTCGGCATATCGGACGATCGTCATTACCACGTGCCGCTGCTGCTAAGCCCTTATGGTTATTCGACATATCGCGGAAGCTGACCCGCTGTGACAAAATCCTTGTCACGTCGGAAAATGTCTGCTTTGCTGAAGGTTCAAGGAATAGGGGTCGCGCCTTCGCTTTACGTCGCATCGGGCGAACGCGCATTTGACCTGACGCAGAGAACGCGGCGGAATTCGCCAGTATGGAAATCGAGTTTCTTCTGAACGGAGAGACGATGCGGGCGACAGGCGCGCCGGCCACCCTTACCCTGTTGGACTGGCTGCGCGATGCCCGCGGCCTCAAGGGCACCAAGGAAGGCTGCAACGAAGGCGATTGCGGTGCCTGTACGGTGATGGTTTCGTCGGCCACGCCCGACGGTATCCGGCACCAGGCGTTGAATGCCTGCATCCTGTTTCTGCCCCAGCTCAACGGCAAATCCGTCACCACCGTCGAAGGCGTTGCGGCACCCGACGGCACCCTGCACCCGGTGCAGAGCGCGATGATCGAACATCATGGCAGCCAGTGCGGGTTCTGCACGCCGGGCTTTATCATGTCGATGGTCACGGCTCATCAGAACGGCGCGCGGGATCACGACGATATACTGGCGGGCAATCTGTGCCGCTGCACGGGCTACGCGCCGATCATACGCGCGGCCCGGTCGGCGGCAGAAAAAGATCGCGCCGCCTGGCTGCATGCGCCGGGCAAGGCCCCGGCATTCGCGGCGGGATCGCATAACGGTGCGTTCACCCCGGCATCCGCCGACGATCTGGCGGCCTGGTATGTCGAAAACCCCGACGCGACCCTTATCGCCGGGGCGACCGATATCGGCCTGTGGGTAACCAAGAACCTTGCCGAAATCGAAAAACCCGCCTTTATCGCGCAGGTCCCCGAATTGCACGATATCGCGATTTCTGATCGGGAAATTCGGGTTGGGGCGGCGGTTTCGATGTCGTCGTTTCAAAAACTCATCGCAATTTATCATCCAGATTTCGCCGAGATGGTGCGGCGGTTCGGTTCCGTTCAGGTTCGCAATGCGGCGACCGTCGGCGGCAATATCGCCAACGGCTCGCCCATCGGCGACGCGCCACCGGCCCTGATCGCGCTGGGGGCCAGCCTGCATTTACGTCGGGGGGACATGCGGCGCATGATCGCGCTCGAGGATTTCTTTATCGCCTATGGCCGCCAAGACATCGCGCCGGGCGAGTTTGTCGAGGCCGTGTCGATCCCCCGCCAGAACGACCGGCTGAAATGCTACAAGATATCCAAACGGTTCGATCAGGACATTTCGGCTTTGTGCGGGTGCTTCAACATCACGGTCCGCGACGGCCGCGTGGTCGGCGCGCGCATCGCTTTCGGCGGGATGGCGGCCACACCGAAACGGGCAAGCCACACCGAAACCGCGCTGATCGGTCAGACGTGGGCACCCGGCACGATCCGCGCCGCGCGGGATGCGCTGGCGCTGGATTTCGCGCCCATTGGCGACATGCGCGCGTCGGCTGAATATCGCATGAAAAGCGCGCAGAACCTGATGGACCGCTATTTCGCCGAGGACCACGCGGGCGCCAGCCTGCGCGTGGCGGGGGCAGACGGATGAGCGTCGCGAGTCCCGTGCCCCACGACGCCGCCCGCCTGCATGTGACAGGTGCCGCGCGATATATCGATGACATGCCGGTCCCGGCGGACACCTTGTTTCTGGCGTTCGGCCTGTCGGAAATCGCCTGTGGGTCCGTCGCCGCGATGGATCTTGAACCGGTGCGCCGCGCCGACGGGGTGGTCGCGGTTCTGACGGAGGCGGATTTGCCGGGCGCGAATGACGTGTCGCCCTCGGTCCACGACGAACCGCTGCTGAGCACCGACCGCGTTCACTATCTGGGTCAGCCGGTGTTTCTGGTGGTGGCGACCAGCCATCTGGCGGCCCGCAAGGCTGCGAGAATGGCGCGGATCGACTGGCGCGAAGAACCGGCGTTACTGAACATTGCCGACGCTTTGGCCGCGGATTCCCGGCTGGAACCGCCCGTGGAGTACGTAAAGGGCGATCCCGAGACCGCCATCAGCGCGGCGCCGGGGCAGGTCGCGGGCATCATCGACATTGGCGGACAAGAGCATTTCTACCTCGAGGGACAGGCCGCACTGGCGCTGCCGCAAGAGGACGGCGACATGTTGGTCCATTCCTCGTCCCAGCACCCGACCGAGATCCAGCACAAGGTCGCCGAGGCCTTGAACGTGCCGCAAAATGCGGTGCGGGTCGAAGTGCGGCGCATGGGCGGTGGTTTCGGCGGCAAAGAAAGCCAGGGCAACGCGCTGGCGGTGGCCTGTGCGGTGGCTGCAAAGGCGACGGGCAGACCGTGCAAGATGCGTTACGACCGGGATGACGACATGATCATCACCGGCAAGCGACACGAATTCCGCATCGATTATCGCGCCGGGTACAATGCGGACGGACGCATCGCGGGCGTGGTCTTCACGCAATATGCCCGCTGCGGCTGGGCGCAGGACCTGTCGCTGCCGGTGGCCGACCGGGCCATGCTGCACGCCGACAACGCCTATCATCTGCCGCATGCGCGGATCACGTCGCATCGCCTGAAGACCAACACCCAGTCCAACACCGCGTTTCGCGGGTTTGGCGGTCCGCAGGGCATGGTCGGTATCGAGCGGGTGATGGATCACATCGCCCACCAGCTTGGGCGCGACCCGCTGGAAGTCCGGCGGGCCAACTATTACCGGTCATTCCGGGAAAAAGCCGGCGAAACCACCCCGTATCACATGGAAGTCGTGGACGCGGTGATCGGCGAAATCACCAATGATCTGGCGAAATCGTCCGAATACGCGAAACGCAGGGCGAAGGTGGCGGCGTGGAATGCCGGGAACCCGGTCCTGAAAAAGGGCATCAGCCTGACACCGGTCAAATTCGGGATTTCGTTCACGCTGACCTTCCTCAATCAGGCGGGCGCGTTGGTGCATATCTACACCGACGGCTCGGTCCACCTGAACCACGGCGGCACCGAAATGGGGCAGGGTCTGTTCACCAAGGTCGCACAGGTCGCGGCCACCACCTTTGGCCTGCCGCTATCGGCAATCAAGATCACGGCAACGGATACGGCGAAAGTGCCGAACACCTCGGCGACGGCAGCCTCGTCGGGGTCGGATCTCAACGGGATGGCCGTTCGGGCGGCGTGCGACCAATTGCGCAAACGCCTGGTGGATTTCCTGAAAACGGCGCACGGGGTGCCTGCCCGCGAAATCCAATTCAGGGACGGCGAGGTTCGGGTCGGCGATGAGACGCTGACCTTTGCCCAGGTCGCCTCCGCCGCCCATCAGAACCGCATTTCGCTTTCCTCTACCGGCTATTACGCGACACCCGGCATCGAGTGGGACCGGATCAAGGGGCGCGGCAAGCCGTTCTTCTATTTCGCATATGGCGCGGCGGTGACCGAGGTTTTGCTGGACACGCTGACCGGCGAAAACCGGATATTGCGCTGCGATATCCTGCACGATGTCGGCAAATCGCTGAACCCCGCGATTGATATCGGCCAGATCGAGGGCGGGTTTGTTCAGGGCGCGGGCTGGCTGACGACCGAGGAACTGGTCTGGAACGACAAGGGCCGCCTGACGACCCACGCGCCGTCAACCTATAAGATCCCGGCCTGCTCGGACCGTCCACAGGTCTTCAACGTGAATTTGTGGAAACGCGGCATCAATCAGGCCAAGACGATACACCGCTCCAAGGCCGTTGGCGAACCACCACTGATGCTGGGGATCGCCGCTTTGATGGCGCTGTCGGACGCGGTGGCGGCCTGCGGGGATGGTTCGGTCTATCCGGCGCTCGACGCGCCCGCAACGCCGGAGCGATTGCTGTTGGCGGTCGACCAGCAAAAGGCGGGGGCACGCGATGCGGTTTGATCTCGCGGAACTGGCGCCGCTGGTCCAGAGACACGGATCGGTGGCGCGGATCGTTGTCACGGATACAAAGGGTTCGACGCCTCGGGAAACCGGCGCCTGCATGTGGATCTGGGCGGATGGGCAAACCGGCACGATCGGCGGCGGAACCCTGGAACATCAAGCGGTTGCGCACGCGCGCGCGATCCTTGGCGAACCGGTGGTCCGCTGGCGGCGCGAAGCGACCAATCTGCCGCTTGGCCCCAGGCTGGGTCAGTGTTGCGGTGGCGCGGTGACTTTGCTGACCGAGGTTTTTCGCGACTCCGAAGTTGCAACCCTGAGCGGGATCGCCCTGCGGTTTCCGGCTTTCAAGCGGCCCTGCGCAAATGGCATCGCCCCGCCTGAATTTCCGGTCCATTCCACCCGCGGCTGGTTCAGCGAACCTTTCGCGCCCCAAGGCCAGCCGCTTTGGATCTATGGTGCCGGACATGTTGGCCGGGCACTGGTGGCGCTGTTGCCGGGGCTTGGTTTTGACATAACATGGGTGGATACCGCCGCGAGCCGCTTTCCCGAGCCCTGCCCGCACGGCGTCTGCCCGCTGATCGCCGCGAACCCCGCCGACGCCGTGCGCCATGCGCCCGACGCGGCGCGGCATCTGGTGCTGACCTATTCGCACGCCCTCGATCTTGAGATTTGCCACCAGATCCTGACACGGCCGTTTGAGGGTGCCGGTCTGATCGGGTCGGCCACCAAATGGGCGCGTTTTCGCAAACGGTTGCTGGCACTTGGCCACGGACCGGCACGGGTCGACCTTATCGCCTGCCCGATCGGTTTGCCGGAACTGGGCAAAGTGCCCGAAGCCATTGCCGTCGGCGTGGCGACTGAGCTACTAAGGTCGGGCGCGGGTCATCTTGCTCCCGCGCAGCTATCAGAGGAACGCGCATCGTGACCGAGCTTTTGTCGATCCAGGGCCTGACCAAGGCCTATCCAGGCGTGATTGCGAATGACGACGTGCATTTCAGCATCGGCAAGGGCGAAGTCCACGCGCTGCTTGGGGAAAACGGCGCCGGGAAATCGACGCTGGTCAAGATGATCTATGGCCTCGTGCGCCCGGACAGCGGCGGGATGACATTGAACGGCGAACCCTACCATCCCGCGGAACCCCGCGCGGCCCGCACGTCGGGGGTGGCGATGGTGTTCCAGCATTTCTCGTTGTTCGACGCGCTTTCGGTGGCCGAAAACATCGCGCTGGGCATGGAGAACGCGCCGCCAAGGCGCGAGTTGGCGCAGCGGATCCGCGATGTTTCCAGCGCGTATAAGTTACCGCTCGATCCGCACCGGATCATCGGCGATCTGTCGGTCGGAGAACGCCAGCGGGTCGAGATTATCCGGTGTCTGCTACAGGAACCCAAGCTGTTGATCATGGACGAGCCGACCTCGGTTCTGACACCGCAAGAGGTTGAAATCCTGTTTGAAACGCTGAACACCCTGTCCCGGGAAGGTACGGCGATCCTGTATATCTCGCACAAGCTCGAGGAAATCCGAACGCTTTGCCACCATGCCACGATCCTGCGCGGCGGCAAGGTGGTCGGCGACTGCGACCCGACAAAGCAAACTGCGCGAAAACTGGCCGAGATGATGGTTGGCGAGGCGTTCCACAATCCGACGCGCAAGAATCTGCATCCCGGCGACGTGGTGCTGGAACTGGACGATCTGAACCTCGTTTCCAGGAACCCGTTTGGAACGACGCTGAAAAACATCAACCTCACGGTTCGGTCAGGCGAGGTCATGGGCATCGCCGGGGTCGCGGGAAACGGGCAGGACGAATTCCTGCTGGCACTGGGCGGCGAAACGCTGGTGAAACAGGGGATGATCCGCATCAATGGCGTCGAGATCGGCGACATGAACCCGAACGAGCGGCGGCAACTGGGGCTGCAAACCGCCCCCGAAGAGCGGCTGGGACACGCCGCCGCACCCGACATGAGCCTGACGGAAAATGCGCTCCTGACCGGAAATGTTCGCCAGAAACTGTCCAACAGCGGATTTTTGCGATGGGGGGCGGCACGTGGCTTCGCCCGCGCCATCGTCGAGGAATTCGACGTGCGCACGCCCGGCATCGGCAACTCTGCCAAATCGCTGTCCGGCGGCAATCTGCAAAAATTCGTCATCGGGCGGGAAATCCTGCAAAACCCGCTGGTTCTGGTGGTGAACCAGCCGACCTGGGGTGTCGATGCCGCCGCCGCCGCGTCCATCCGGCAGGCCTTGATGAACCTGGCCGAGGCCGGAACGGCCGTGGTGGTGATCAGCCAGGATCTGGACGAATTGCTGGAAGTGTCGGACCGGCTGGCGGTTCTCAATGTTGGCGCCATGACCAAGCCTGCGGAAACATCCGAGTTGAGCATGGATGACATCGGCCTGATGATGGGCGGCATGGGAGCAGATCATGTGGCAGCTTGAACCCCGACCGAATACCTCGGTTTTCTGGACGGCGATCACGCCGGTACTGGCGGTGCTGGCGACCATGGTTGCCGGCGGATTGTTGTTTGCGTTTCTCGGCGACGGTCCCTTCGCACTTGAAAAAGGCATCAAGGCGATCCGGGTTATTTTCTATGATCCGCTGACCCAGCCCTATACGCGCTCGCAGCTTTTCGTGAAGGGCGCGCCGCTGATCCTGATTGCCATCGGGCTTTCGCTGGGATTTCGCGCGGGCATCTGGAACATCGGGGCCGAGGGCCAGTTCATCATGGGCGCGGTTGCGGGCGGCGCGGCCGGACTGGCGGTCTATCCGGTCGAGGCTTTCTGGGTTCTGCCGCTGATGGCGATTTGCGGGGCCCTGGGCGGCTTTTTGTGGGCGATGATCCCCGCGTTACTGAAGATACGGTTCGGGGCGAACGAGATTCTGGTCTCGTTGATGCTGGTCTATGTTGCGACCAACTTTCTGGGCGGCATGGTGATCGGCCCCATGCAGAACCCCGAGGGACTGGGCTTTCCGGAATCGCGTTCCTTTCAACAATATCCCAGCGCCAGCAACCCCGAGATCATCGCCGGGACCGGTATTCACTATGGGGTCCTGCTGATGTTTGCGACCGTGATCGTGGCCTATATCCTGCTGAACCGGCACATCCTAGGATTTCAGATCCGCCTGACCGGGCAATCGCCCCGCGCCGCGCGGTTCGCGGGCGTGAATCCCAACGTGCTGATTGCCGTCGTTCTGGGCATATCGGGCGCATTGGCCGGCTTGGCCGGACTGTTCGAGGTCACGGGGCCAGCGGGCAAGCTGACCACAAACTTTCCGGTCGGCTATGGTTTCACCGCGATCATCGTGGCGTTTCTGGGGCGGCTCAATCCGATCGGCATATTCCTGGCGGGCCTTGTGCTGGCGCTGACCTATATCGGCGGCGAAACCGCGCAATACGTGCTGCGGGTGCCCGCGGCCACGATATCCGTGTTTCAGGGGATGCTCCTGTTCTTCCTGTTGGCATTTGACGTCTTGTCGGGCTACCGTGTCCGGCGCATCAGAAAGGAGCGGGTGTGATGGACCTTTCGTCGATCAATGCGGTGGCGCTGCTGGCTTCGGTCATGATGGCATCGACCCCGATCCTGCTGGCGGCCATCGGGGAACTGGTGGTGGAAAAGGCCGGTGTGCTGAACCTTGGCGTCGAGGGAATGATGATTACCGGCGCGATATTCGGCTTTGCGGTCTCGGTCGAGACGGGATCGTCCGGGCTGGGCTTTCTGGCCGCGTTCGTCGGCGGCGCGGCGCTTTCGCTGATCTTCGCGGTGCTGACACAGGTGCTGCTGTCCAATCAGGTCGCGACCGGGCTGGCGCTGACGATGTTCGGGCTGGGATTTTCGGCGCTGGTGGGGCACAGCTATACCGGGCAGAAACCACCCCCGACGCCGCATCTCGACATTCAGGCGCTGACCGACATTCCCTATATCGGCCCGATCCTGCTCAACCACGATTACATGGTTTACGTTTCGTTGTTTCTGGTCGCTGCGGTCTGGTATTTCCTGCGCTACACCCGAAGCGGGCTGATCCTGCGGTCGGTCGGCGAGAACCACGCCGCGGCGCATGCGCTGGGGTACAAGGTGGTGCGCATCCGCATTCTGGCGATCATGTTCGGCGGCGGCTGCGCGGGGCTCGGCGGGGCCTATCTGTCGCTGATCCGGGTGCCCCTGTGGACCGAGGGCATGACCGCAGGCGCGGGCTGGATCGCGCTGGCGCTGGTCGTGTTCGCGTCGTGGAAACCCTGGCGTGTCATTTTGGGGGCCTATCTGTTTGGCGGGGTCACCATCCTGCAACTGAACCTTCAGGCCGAGGATGTGAACATCCCGGTCTCTTATCTGTCGATGACGCCCTATCTGATGACGATCCTTGTGCTGGTCGTCATGTCGGGCACCAACGCTCCGGCCTCGATTGGCCGGGTGTTCCACGCCTCGCACTAGAGGCGAAACCCAAGACCGGGCCGATCTGCGGGCCCATAACAGGAAGGAAGAGAAGATGCGGTTAATGAAAACTATTCTGACAGGCGCGGCACTTGCCGTTGGTCTGTCGGGCGCGGCGAATGCCGAGAAGCTGAAGGTCGGCTTTGTGTATGTCGGCCCGGTCGGCGATCTTGGCTGGACTCATGAACATGATCAGGGCCGCCTTGCCGTCGAAGCCGCGCTGGGCGACAAGGTCGAAACCAGCTATGTCGAAAGCGTGCCCGAAGGTGCAGACGCCGAACGCGTCATGACCCAGATGGCACTGGCCGGCACCAAGCTGATCTTTACCACATCGTTTGGCTACATGGACCCGACGATCAACGTTGCGGCCAAATTCCCGGACGTGAAATTCGAACACGCGACTGGCTACAAACGCAGCGACAACGTGTCGACCTATTCGGCGCGGTTCTACGAAGGCCGCACCGTCATCGGCCATATCGCCGGCAGCATGACCAAAACCAACACGATCGGTTACATCGCGTCGTTCCCGATCCCCGAGGTCGTGCGCGGCATCAATTCGGCCTATCTGGCGGCCAAGGCGGTGAACCCGGACGTGAAATTCAAGGTGATCTGGGTATTCACATGGTTTGATCCGGGCAAAGAGGCCGATGCGGCCAACGCACTGATCGAACAGGGCGCCGACATCATCATGCAGCACACCGATTCACCGGCTGCGATGACGATTGCCGAAGAAAAGGGCATCTATGCCTTTGGTCAGGCCTCGGACATGATGCAGTTTGGCCCGAATGCACGGCTGAGCTCGATCATCGACAATTGGGGCCCGTATTACGTTGCGCGCACCAAGGCCGTTCTGGATGGTACCTGGTCCAGCACCGATACGTGGGACGGCATTGCGCCGGGCATGGTCCAAATCGGCGCTTTCTCCGACAAGGTCCCGGCGGATGTTCAGGCATCGGCGCAGGCGCTTGCCGATGGTCTGGCGGCGGGTACGATCCACAGCTTCACCGGCCCGATCAAAAAGCAGGACGGATCGCCATGGCTGGCAGCGGGTGAAATCGCGGATGATGGCACGCTGGCGGGCATGAGCTTTTACGTCGAAGGCATCGAGGGCGACCTGCCGAACTAAGCCGGATCGCCGGATTTGAAAACCGAAAGGCCCGCCAGCACGGCGGGCCTTTTGATTTCATGCCTTCGGCGAGGATATTTCCCCCAAATGGAAAGGCTCAGGCGCGGATATAGGTGTGCAGGCGTTTGCGCCCCGAAAAGATCACGAGCGATACCAGCACAAGCGCAGAGGCCAGCAGAAACGGCGCACCGGCGAAATAGAAATCGGTTTCAGGCCGGGTGAAATGGCTGAAGGTCTGGGTCATCATCAGCGGGCTGATGATGACGGCAACGGCGGAAATCGATGTCAGAACGCCCTGCAATTCGCCCTGTTGATCGTCGCTGGCAGTGCGCGACATGATCCCCTGCAATGCCGGGCCGGCAACGACGCCCAGTGTCGTGATCGGTGCCAGCACGAAGATATGCCAGCCCTCGAACGCAAGCGCATAGATCGAGAACGCCAGAATGTTGACGATGAATCCGAAGACCACGGTGTAATGTTCGCCGATGCGCGGGATGATCAGGCGGATCACACCGCCCTGCATCACGGCCATCGACAGACCAAAGACCGCCAGCGAAATCCCGACCGTACCGCTGTCCCAGCCGAATTTTTCCTGTGTGAAATAGGCCCACACGCTGGGATAGACAAAAAAGGCGACGGTGTAGAAAAAATAGACGACCAGCAAACGGGTGACGCCCGGCAGTTTGCCGATATGCCGGAACGCGCCGAACGGATTGGCGCGGGCCCAGGTGAACGGGCGGCGGATCGCGTCGGTCACGGTTTCCGAAAGGACCAGAAAACCGAATATCGTGTTGGCGGCGGCCAGCGCGGCGGCGGCGAAAAACGGCATGCGCGGGCCGAATTCCCCCAACAGGCCGCCGATCATCGGGCCAAGCACGAAGCCGACGCCGAATGCCGCGCCGATCAGGCCGAAATTGGCGGCCTTGTCCTCGGGTGCCGAGATATCCGCCATATAGGCGTTGGCGGTCGAATGGGTGGCCGACGTCATGCCGCCGATGATCCGGCCGATGACCAGCACCCACAGCGAATGCGCGAACCCCATGATCAGATAGTCGACCGTCAGCGCCGCAAGCGAGACCAGCAAAACCGGGCGGCGCCCGAAACGATCGGAAAGCGCGCCGACCAGAGGGCCGAACCCGAACTGCATCACCGCGAAGGTCGCCGCCAACGCCCCGCCCCAGGTGGCGGCCTGCGAAAGATCGGTCGCCCCAAGCTCGATCATGAGCTTGGGCATCACCGGCATGATCAGCCCGATCCCCATGCTGTCGATCGCGACCGTGATCAGCAGGAATATGACGGGGAGCTTGCGGGACAATGGGGCGGCTTTCTGAAGCAAAGGTTCGTTGAATGTGGTGTGGGTTGAGGCGCGGATCAAGTGGCGGCGCAGACGTGGCAAAGACTGTATTCCCCGTGAACGCTCGAACTCTCGTCATCCATGCGCCACATTGAAGAGGTCCCCGCTTTCGCGGGAATGACACTTCAACCCTCGCGCGGGGGCGCGCCGCCGGCGAAGTTGTTTCCTTCTTTATAGTCGCAGGGTTCGTCCTGCATCTGAAGGTGCAGGCCGTCGCCGCTATAGGGGTTGGCGCGGGCCAGATCCTCGTCGAAATCGATGCCAAGGCCCGGTCCTGTGGGCGTCTCGATGAAACCGTCTTGCCACGTGATGCTGTTCTTGATCAGCGCCAGGTGGAATTCGCCACCGGTCTGGATGGTTTCGCACAGCAGATGGTTGGGAATGTTGGCGGCAAGCTGGATATTGGCGGCCCATTCCACCGGTCCCGCATAGAGATGCGGTGCGAGTTGCGCGTTGAACACCTCGGCGATGGCGGCGATTTTCTTGGTTTCCAGAATGCCGCCCGACCGGCCCAGCGCTGGTTGCAGGATCGAAACCCCTGCCCGCAACGCCGCGGCAAATTCCGATTTGGTCGTCAGACGCTCGCCCGTGGCAATCGGAATGTGGACGTGACGGGCAACCCGCGCGAATTCGGCCGGATTGTCGGGCGGGACCGGCTCTTCGAACCACAGGGGGCGGAACGGCTCGATCGCTTTGCCAAGACGGATCGCGCCCGCGGTCGTGAACTGGCCGTGCGTCCCAAACAGCAGGTCCGCCCGTTCGCCCACCGCGTCGCGGATCGCGCGGCAGAAGGCAACCGACAGTTCGACATCGCGCATCGACGGCTGGTGCCCGCCGCGCATGGTGTAGGGTCCCGCGGGGTCGAATTTGACCGCGGTGAATCCCAGATCGACCATCGCGCCCGCGCTTTCCGCCGCCATTTCCGGGCTGATCCAGAATTCGCCGACGTTGTGATGCGGCATCGGGTACAGGTAGGTATAAGAGCGGATGCGCTCGTTCATGCATCCGCCCAGCAGTGCGTGAACCGGGCGATCATGCGCCTTGCCCAGAATGTCCCAGCAGGCGATTTCAAGGCCCGAGAACGCGCCCATGACGGTTAAATCAGGCCGCTGGGTAAAACCCGAGGAATAGGCGCGGCGAAACATCCGCTCGATGTTTTCGGGGTTTTCGCCCAGCATGTGACGGGCGAAAACGTCCCGGATCACCGCACACATCGCGTCGGGGCCGACCGAGGCGGCGTAAACCTCGCCGTAACCGGTGATGCCATTGTCGGTGGTCAGCCGCACAAAAATCCAGTATCGCCCGCCCCAGCCCGGCGGAGGGGTGCCGACAACGAATATTTCAAGATCGCGAAGTTTCATCTGGCGCTGTCCGATCGCATGATCCGGTGCGCTAATCGTGAAAGATTGGCCTGCAAAGTACCAGCGATTTTTGCGCAACGGGTCCGGCACGCTGATCCGCGTCGCACATGGATCAAAATTGCAATGCTCCGATGTCCGGGAAGGTCAGACGGATCGACCTGCTGCCCGGCGGAATTGCCCGTTTCGCAGGCAGTTCGGAAACGAATTCCGGCAGAGCCTGGCATTTCAGCGATCCGCTATTCAAAAACGATCACGTTGCGCCGGGCGTTGCCTGCGACCGTGTCGGCGATCGCCTCGTTGATCTGATCCAGCGGGTAGCACCTTGTGACCAACGCGTCGAGCTTCAGGCGGCCCTGCTGATAAAGCTCCACCAGAAAGGGAATGTCGCGTGAAAGTACGGTATCGCCCATGTTGGAACCCGTCATCGTCTGGCTGGACGACGCTACCATCACCGGTTCATACGAGACCTTTGCCCCCGATGGGGTCATGCCGACCATGACCAGCGTTCCGCCGGTGGCCAGGAATTTCGGCGCGACCTGATAGGCCTGCGGCGAGCCAACGGTCACAAGCACATATTCCGCGCCCCGGTTGCCGGTCAGCTTTTTCACCTGCCGGTGCGGTCGGTCGCTGGTCGCCAGAATGCCGTGGGTCGCGCCAAATTCAAGTGCGGCGTCCAGTTTGTCCTGCGAAATATCGACGGCGATGATCTTTGCCGCCCCGCAAATCGCGGCGCCCTGAATGGCGTTCAGCCCGACACCGCCCGTACCGATCACCACCACGCTGGAGCCCGGCTCGATCTTGGCCGTGTTGGTCGCGGCACCGACACCGGTAATCACCCCGCACGACAGCAGGCAGGCGGCGGCGGGGGGAATGGTTTCGGGAATGCCGGCGATCTGGCTTTGATCTACGACGACGCTTTCGGCAAATGCCGCGGTCTGCAATCCGTAGTTCAGCACACCGCCGTCGACCGTACTGAGCGGTCCGTGGTCACGATCAACGCCGGTTTCGCACCGCGCCGGATGGCCGCCCGCGCAACTGACGCAATGCCCGCAGGACCGGATCAGCGTCACCAGCACGCGGTCGCCCACCGCATGGTCCCGCACCCCGTCGCCAAGTGCGGTGATATTTCCGACTGCCTCGTGGCCATAGACCGCCGGCAGGGTGCCGCCCCACGCGCCCTCGGCGTAAAGGATATCGGAATGGCAGATGGCACAGGCCAGGATACGGACCTCGACCTCGCCGTTCCGGGGTGCCCGCAAGCGTACCTCTTCGATCACCAGAGGGCTTCCGAATTCGTGGCAAACAGCGGCTTTCATGGGGGCGTCTCGCTTGGCTGATGGTCGATGGGATTGTGCATCGCCGGCGCCGAATTTACCACCTTTTGCCGCATTTCGGGGGCAGAAATTCCAGCCGTCGGCGAACCGGGGGCCTCATTTCACGCCCCCGGCCGCGTTTGCCCGCTGGTTTCCCGGAGACTTTGCATCGCCGTTGGTGCATATTACCGCACAATATCAACGATATGTGGCAAAATCCGCCCGGCTGGGCGGCCGGGCGGGTCGTTTTCGTCGGCTGCCGGTTTTGCCCTTTGCCCGGCGCGAATTTCCGGCGAGAATTCGTTGGCCAGCAACCCGTCACCCCGGAGCCCGAATGTATCAGAACAACCACCTTGCCATGCGCTTGCGCCAGCCGAGCATCGGGCACGAGGCGCGGACCATTTTGCGGGTCCATGAAAGCGGAAGAGCGGTTTCGTATGGTGCGTTTTTTGCCCGCGCCGAACAGGTTGCAGCGGCGCTGGTCGAGGCGGGCGTGAAACCGGGTGACCGGGTGGCGGCGCAAACACCCAAGACCGTGACCATGCTGGAGCTTTATGTCGGAACCGTGCTGGCCGGCGCGGTGTTCCTGCCGCTCAACCCTGCATATACCGCCACCGAAATCGCCTATTTCCTGCAAGATTCCGGGCCGAGAATTTTCGTTTGCGATCCCGGCGATCTGGTCCACCTCGGGCCGGTTGCGCGCGAATGCGGGGTCGTTCATCTTTGGACGCTCGCTGCGGATGAAACCGGCACGCTTGCGACGCGGCGCGATGCGTACCTTCCCGGGTTCGCCGCGATTACCCGCGACGCGTCGGATCTGGCCGCGATCCTTTATACGTCGGGGACGACCGGGCGGTCCAAGGGGGCGATGCTGACGCACCGGGCGCTGGCGTCGAACTCCGATACCTTGCGGGAAGTCTGGCAGTTCACCGATCGGGACGTGCTGATCCACGCGCTGCCGATCTTTCACACCCACGGATTGTTCGTGGCGACCAACATCACGCTGATGTCGGGTGGCGCCGCGATATTCCTGCCCCGGTTCGATGCCAGCGCCATTTGCAAGGTCATGCCGGACGCCACGGCAATGATGGGCGTGCCGACCTTTTATGTCCGCCTGCTGGAAACCCCGGGTCTGGCCGACGCGGCCCGGAACATGCGCCTGTTCGTATCCGGTTCGGCACCGCTTCTGGCGGAAACCCACGCGCGCTGGCAGGCCAAGACCGGCCACGCCATCCTCGAACGCTATGGGATGACCGAAACCAACATGAACACGTCCAACCCCTATGCGGGCGAGCGCCGCGCGGGGACGGTCGGTTTCCCGTTGCCCGGTGTCGAAGTGATCGTGGCCAACCCCGAGACCGGACAGGCGGTGCCCCGGGGAGAGGTCGGCGTGCTGGAGGTACGCGGACCCAACGTATTCGCCGGTTATTGGAACATGCCGGAAAAGACCGCCGAGGAATTGCGCGAGAACGGGTTTTTCATTACGGGCGACATCGCACAGATCGACGCCGACGGTTACGTCAGCATCGTCGGGCGCGCGAAGGACCTGATCATTTCCGGCGGATTCAACGTCTATCCAAAAGAGATCGAATTGCTGATCGACGATCTTGATGGTGTCTCGGAAAGCGCGGTCATCGGCGTGCCGCATGCCGATTTCGGCGAAGCTGTGGTGGCGGTTGTGGTGCCGGACGGCTCCGCTGGCGTGACCGAAGCGGATATTCAGGATGGCGTCCGCGCCGGACTGGCCCGGTACAAACAACCCAAAGCAGTCGCGCTGATCGACGAGCTGCCGCGCAATACAATGGGCAAGGTGCAAAAAAACCAGTTGCGCCAGCGGTTTGCCGGATTGTTTGGCTGAACCGCGATTCGCCGTGTGTGGCATGCCCACGGTCGCGGCGGACAAACGCACGACGATCCTGCAATCTTCGGCAACCCAAGGCGTCACCCGATCGCCGCCGGCGGCGACTTTGGGTGCACAGACCACGAACGGTTTCATTTCTCCGCAGTCGAGCCCCGACGGCGGGGCCGGGCTTGCGATAGATCGGGCGCTGCAAAGCATCGCACCGAACCCGTGAACCGCCCGCAAATTACGGGGCGTCGCGCGGCCGTGCTATAGATTCTCTGGTTGCGCCATGCCCAGAACGTGATAGCCGCCGTCCACCCGCACGATCTCGCCGGTGGTGCAGGCACCGTATTGCGACGCCAGATAGACCGCCGTGCCGCCGACGGCTTCGAGCGTCGCGTTTTCACGCATCGGCGCGTTTTCGCGGGTCTGGCGGAACGTCTTGCGCGCGCCACCGATGGCAGCACCGGCCAGCGTGCGCATTGGCCCGGGGCTGATGGCATTGACGCGAATGCCGTCGGGGCCCAGATCGTTGGCCAGATAGCGCACCGCGCTTTCCAGCGCCGCCTTGGCCACGCCCATGACGTTGTAATAGGGCGTCACCCGGTTCGACCCCTGATAGGTCAGGGTCAGGATGGTGCCGCCATCCTGCATCAGGGGCACCGCGCGCCGTGCGACCTCGATCAGCGAGTAACACGAAATATCGAGCGAGTTCTTGAAATTGGCGCGGCTGGTATTGACGAAACGTCCCGTCAGCTCGGCCTTGTCGGAAAAGGCGATGGCGTGAACGAGGAAATCGAGCCTGCCCCATTCGCTGGCCAGCTCCGCAAATGCCGCATCGAGCGAGGCATCGTCCTGTACATCGGCATCGACCATGATCGACGCGCCGACACTTTCGGCCAGCGGCCGCAACCGTTTTCCGAACCCTTCGCCCTGATAGGTGAAGGCCAGTTCGGCCCCTTCCGCCGCCATCGCCTTGGCAATGCCCCAGGCGATGGATTTGTCGTTCGCAACCCCCATGATCAGGCCGCGTTTGCCGCGCAGAAGGTCAGCCATCGTATTTGCTCATCACGATGGAACCGTTGGTACCGCCAAAGCCGAACGAGTTCGACATCACCGTGTCCAGCCCTGCGTTTTCGACAAACTCCGTGGCGATTTCGCCCGGTCTGATGGCGGGGTCCAGCTCCTCGATATTGGCCGAAGGGGCGATAAAGTCGTCCCTGAGCATGATCAGCGAATAGATCGCCTCGTGCACGCCCGCCCCGCCAAGGCAATGCCCCGTCAGCGACTTGGTCGATGTGATCGGGGGCGTTTTGCCTTCGCCGAACACGCGTCGGACGGCTTCGACCTCGGTCACATCGCCCGCCGGCGTCGAGGTGCCGTGCGCGTTGATATAGCTGACCTTGCGTTCGCCCAGCGTGGCCATCGCCAGTTTCATCGAACGTTCGGCACCTTCGCCGGACGGGGCCACCATGTCGTGACCGTCCGAGGTGGCGCCATAGCCGGTAACCTCGGCATAGATCGTGGCACCCCGGGCCAGCGCGTGATCCAGCTCTTCCAGCACCACGACGCCCGCTCCGCCGGAAATCACGAAACCGTCGCGGTTGGCGTCGAACGCGCGGCTGGCGCGTTGGGGTGTTTCGTTGTATTTCGACGACATCGCGCCCATCGCGTCGAACAGGCACGAAAGCGTCCAGTCCAGTTCCTCGCCGCCGCCGGCGAAAACGATGTCCTGCTTGTCCCACTGGATCTGCTCGACCCCGTTGCCGATGCAATGCAGCGAAGTCGTGCAGGCCGAGGTGATCGAGTAATTCACCCCCTTGATCCTGAACGGGGTCGCCAGACAGGCCGAGTTTGTGGATGACATGCAGCGCGTCACCATGAACGGCCCCATCCGCTTTGGCGCGCCCTTTTCCTTGACGATGTTGTGCGCCATGAAAAAATTCGACGTCGATGGTCCGCCGGACCCCATCACCATGCCGGTACGCTCGTTTGATACGTCGCTTTCTTCCAGCCCGCTATCGGCAATCGCCTGCTCCATCGCGATGAAGTTATACGCGGCCCCCGGCCCCATGAACCGCATCTGCCGCTTGTCGATATGTTCCGCCGGGTTGATCTGCGGCATGCCGTGCACCTGGCTGCGAAAGCCGTTGGCCGCATATTCCGGGGCAAAGACGATGCCGGATTTACCGCTCTTCAATGCGGCCGCAACCTCGTCGACATCATTGCCGATCGACGAAACGATCCCCATTCCGGTGATTACCACTCGACGCATTTATTCTGCCCCCGATTGCCTGCCGCGGACGCGGCGTTAATCCTTGAAAAGACCGACTTTCATACCGGTTATGGTGTAGATTTGTTCGCCATCCGCTTCGACGCGACCGTCGGCGATGCCAAGCTTGAGCTTGCGGTCGATGACGCGGTTGAAATCGACGAAATAGGTCAGCCGCTTGATATCCGGCGTCACCATGCCTGCGAATTTCGTTTCGCCCACGCCCAGCGCACGGCCCCGGCCTTCCATGCCGCGCCAGCCCAGATTGAAACCGGTAAGTTGCCACAGGGCATCCAGCCCCAGACAGCCGGGCATCACCGGATCCCCCGGAAAATGGCACTCAAAAAACCACAGCTTCGGGTGGATATCCAGCTCGGCAACCACATGCCCCTTGTCATGCAATCCGCCGTCGCCGGAAATCTCGGTCACCCGATCCATCATCAGCATCGGCGGGGCCGGCAACTGGGCGTTTCCGGGGCCGAATAGCTCGCCGCGGGCGCATTGCATCAGCCCCTCGAAATCGAAACTGCTGGGGTAGTTGGACATATCTGGCCGTCTCCGGGACAGGGGCGTATCAGGGGATCATCTAGCATCGCCGGGGAAGGCGTGGCAATAGAAACCGGCGCGGCGCAAATGGTGGCTGGCGGCAACTGAATGTAATTGAAATCGGGCACATAATTGGGATAGCCTGCCGGGCAGGACACCGGGAAATTGCGAGGATCGGCGATGACACCTGCCGAACGAGGATCGGACTGGCTGCAAAATGCAGGGCTGAGACCCACCCGCCAGCGGCTGGCGCTGGCCACGCTGCTGGTCGGCGACGGGCGCGACCGGCACGTGACCGCAGAAACCCTGCACGCGGCGGCGCGCGGCAACGGCGATCAGGTGTCGCTGGCGACCGTCTACAACACGCTGCGCGCCTTTTGCGAGGCCGGACTGGTCAGCGAAATCGCGATGGACGGCAACAAGTCGTATTTCGATACCCGCACCGATGATCACCCGCATTTTTTCTGGGAGGAAAGCGGCGAACTGACCGATGCCCCCAAGGCGGAATTGCGGTTCGAGGCCTTGCCAGAGGTGCCACCGGAGATGGAAATCACCCGCGTCGACGTCGTGGTCCGGATGCGCAGACGGCGGCGATGACGCCACGAAAGCGCGGCGGTGCGGATTTCAGAGCGGCGCTTTTTCCGGCGCATGGCGCGGACCCCGCCGCAACCCGCCGCCCCCGGTAACGACAGGCGCAATCTTATGCGCAACGTTCCCACGCAATTCACCGCGATCGGGCGGTCGGGGCTGGGTGCGAACGACCGGTTCAGACAGTGTCGCTAGACGGACTTGGCGATGTAGGTCTTGTAGAGCCAGATCAACAGCAATGCGCCCAATAATGCCCCGATAAACCCCGCCGCAGCTCCAAGAACCGCCAGCAGGGCCGCCAGTACCAAACCACCGATCAGCGCCCCGAGGACCCCTATGGCGATGGTCACCGGCACGCTGGTTTCCAGATCCATGATCCGCGTCGCGACAAATCCGGCCGCCGCGCCGATGATCAGCAAATAGAATATACCCATGCCGCCCCCGTTGATGTTCACCTGCTGCCAATATGGGCGATTCCGCGGCAATTGCTAGGGTTCGACCCTAATCAGGCCGTTGAATTTGTGTGATCGCTCTGATTCACTGCCTTGAAACATGCAGGTGTCGGACTTTGGCAGCGGCGTTCCGGCTACCTGAAAGGGTCTGGAGCGAGACCGAGCCTTTATGGCCGAAAACCAGCCCGACGCGCGTCTGGTCGATGACGGGCATGTGTTCGGCGGCATCATCCATATTCTGAAATCTGGTCACTGCCCGAAGGCGTGCCCTTCGTTTCATCGCCCGTGGGCGACATCTTACGACCGCCCCGATCGCCGGAGCCGTCGCCGATCGTGGCGTGGGTTTTGGTGAACCTGTGGCGCGGGCGGGCATGCCCAATGGTTCGGGCTTTGACAGTTCAGCGATGCGCGCCCATCGATCTGCGCATGACGGACGGGGGGGGGGCGAAAGTTCACGGTATCGGACGCCCGCGGCAATCCGACGCCGAAAATCCACGCTTTGACGAATGGTCGCGGGCGTTCGATGCGTCCCTGCTTGGGTTCCAATGCATTGCCGACATAACGGCGGCACCACTGATCTTGTCCGGGGTTCCGGTGACAACGCGGCCGTTGGGGATAAGGGACGCAATGCCAACGGCTTGCCCAACGGCCTTTATTCTCAGAGGGCATAAGCGGCTGTCCCCTCATCGCGTACCCAAAAGCGTATCATTCCATGCGACACGCATGCAGTCGGGACAGAAACATGATTGGGTGCGCCTTTGCGGCCTGAAAGACTTCAGACACATCGTTTCTCGTTACGGCAAACTCTTGCGAAACGGTAAACTCTTGCGAAACTTCCTGTCCACAATTCAGATTGCGGCCAATATGCTGTGGTGGACCTGATCGGGTCCCGACCCTAGAACTCGCTCCAGGTACCGGTCGCGACCGGGCCGGGCTCTGGCGGTTCGGCGAGTGATGCCGCCGCCGCCGCCGCTTCGGCTTCTGCGTCGCGTTGCCAATCGGCCATTTCCGGGGAAACTGCTGCGGACGAGACATCGGTCGCTTCGGGTGGCACACCTTCGGTTTTGAAGAATCCGACCAGACCGACCAGCGTTTCCGACTGGGTCGTCAGATCCCGAGCCGCGGCGGCGCTGCGGTCGGCCATCGAGGCATTTCGCTGGGTCATTTCATCCATCTTGCTGACACTGCCCGTCACCTCTTCGACGCCGACGGTCTGTTCCTGACTGGCTTCGGCAATTTCCTCCACCGTGCGGGCCAGATTGCGCACACCTTCCAGAATGTCGCTCAGCGCTGTGTCGGTTTCGCCGACCAGACGGTTGCCGGTGGTAACGTGATCGGTGCTTCGGCCGACCAGGTCGCGGATATTTTTCGCAGCATCGCCCGAGCGTTGGGCCAGCGTGCGAACCTCGGCGGCGACGACCGCGAAGCCCCGGCCCGCGTCACCGGCGCGCGCGGCCTCGACCGCGGCGTTGAGCGCCAGAAGATTGGTCTGAAAGGCGATGGCTTCGATCGTGGCGACGATTTCACCGATTTCAGAGGCGCTGTCGCGGATATTGGTCATGGCCATCACCGTTTCGGCCACCACTTCGCGGCCACGCTCGGCCTGACCACGCGTGGATTCCGCCTGCGAACTGGCCTCCACCGCGT
>Ga0114932_10000556_pt1 | contig 44132 bp, 35 predicted proteins | sample 2SBtaG_2_FD_87286 | JGI IMG/M metagenome (GOLD analysis project Ga0114932, IMG submission 87286) | Deep subsurface microbial communities from Kolumbo volcano to uncover new lineages of life (NeLLi) - 2SBTROV12_ACTIVE470 metaG | ecosystem: Environmental > Aquatic > Marine > Volcanic ...
GTGATAAGTAAATTTAATTCTCCTGTTTTTATAAATCTACCAAAATATATGCCACCTACTAAAGAAGCTAATAAGAGCACGGCTTTGAGTGTGTATAAACATTATAATCAAACAGGTGGTGATGAAAATATTGCTCAAATTAAGTTAGTCAATGAAGCGTCGCCTTATGAGGAAATTAATGTATGTCCAAATAATTATCATGCGGTAATTGGCAAAAAGTTGAAAGATTTTGCAATGGAGAATCATCCTGATGGTGATAAAGAAATTCAAAATGATAAAGAATTAAGGGAAAGTGGTAAAAATATCAGGCCAGTTTGTTTAATTGAGGAGGATCTGAATATAAATTTTTATTTAAATGGAGACGATGAAAGTGGTGAAAATGGAAATGGAGATGAATTCCCGCCACAGCCTCCAGGAGGGTTTGGTATTTTACTAAGGTCTTGTAGTGACAAAGCAAATCATGATCCTATAAAAAAACATATTTACATAATTTTTATTGCAAATTTAGGTCTCAATACAGTCAAACAACCATTTTTTAAAAAACTTATCAATGCACTATATGTAAACATTTTTTTTATGGATAATGACCATAAGCTGCTATCAACTCTGTCGTTTGACTCTCTTTATGAATACTATTTGGCGTATCAAGGTAATGGTATTGGCAGGCTAATCTATAATATCTCAGGTATCGATGCTTTTTTAAATGTAAATAATGATGATGAAGAAAGGAAAAATGAAGATGGTGTTGGTGCAAATAGTAATAGCATAAATAAGACAATTACGCATATTAGTAATTACGATATTACATTTATTCAAGATTTAAATGAAGAAGAAAAAAATGCGGATACATCGTATTATAGCTATATATCTTCAATATGCAGCAACATACGCAATAAAACAAGTGATTGGGTTAAAGGCAAGGAAGAGAATGTTGAAAGTGAACTTGAAGTTCCATTATTAGATAAAAGCGGAGAGAATGATGAAATCAAATATAGTGATGGAAATAATTCTTCAGGGAGTATTGCTGAAAATATTATTAGTTGGTTTGCACCAAAATCTGATAAATCTAAAAATCTTAATATGTCTGTTGCATTAAAAGAAGCTGATTTAGAAATAAAAGGCTCGACTCCTACCGAAAACATTACGGCGAAGTTGGATTTAAGTAATGTGCCAGAATATAGCTCTTCTGGAGTAAGTACTGCGGCAAGCACTCCCAGAAATAGAGGTGTTAAGATTGAGGAGCGAGGGGCACCGAAAAAAGAAGGTAACTCCTCCTATGATAACAATATTTTACATGTTTCAAAATTTAAGAAGCTTGATTTAGAGAAAAACAAAACATTTATGATATCTTTTACTAATAATGGAGAATGTGAAGTGACTACTTATAACGGGAGATGGGTGCAAGAAAAGAATTTAAATCCACAGCAGGGGTATTATCCTTGTTCAATTAAAAAGCCTGAAGGTTATAATGAAGCTCATGATCAATGGTTACAAGATAATAACGATATTAACCTCTATGGCGAAGAAATAAGTGGCAATAGTATGCAATCTGTAGAAAATTGAAAAAGATGTACGTCAATTATATATTTTACGCATTCAAATTGACGACTAATTTTTACAATATAACTTAAAAAGTATTCAATTTTGAAAATTTTATAGTCATAATATTTTTGGTGCCCTCTATATCATAAATAAATTAACTTAGACACTTGACTTAATGATTAAATTATATAGAATCCTTAGCATTAAACTACAAAATTTATTGCAAAGAGGTTTTCGTGGCACGTATAGCAGGCGTTAATATTCCAACAGCTAAAAAAGTCGGTATAGCACTGACATACATATATGGAATAGGTCTATATAGATCTAAGCAGATATGCGAAAAAGCCAATGTTGATAGAGGTGTGCCGGTTTCAAGGTTATCTGATGATGAAATTAGAAGGATAAGAGAGGCAATTGATTCTTCATACTCTGTAGAAGGTGATTTAAGGATGGAAGTATCTCTAAATGTCAAAAATCTAATTGATATGAAGGCATATAGAGGGATTAGACATATAAGAAAATTACCCACAAGAGGGCAAAGAACTCATACAAATGCACGTACAAGAAGGGGTAAAGCTGTTGCAATAGCAGGAAAGAAAAAGGTAACTAAATAACATAACTAAAGAAGATAAAAGTACTGAGTATGAATAAAAAAACAACTAACAAGAAAAAAAGAAGCGTTATTATTGGCATTGCACATATTTCTGCAACATTTAATAACACGATAGTTACTATTTCTGACATACAAGGTGCTGTTATTGCTTGGTCTTCTGCAGGGTGCAACGGGTTCAAAGGATCTCGTAAATCAACTCCATATGCTGCACAGGTTACAGCTGAAGTTGCTGCAAAAAAGGCAACTGAATTTGGTATGAAAACAATTTCAGTAAAGATTCAAGGTCCTGGTAATGGTAGAGATTCTGCGGTGAGAGGTTTAATATCTTCAGGACTTAATGTTACTACGATAAAGGATATCACTCCAATTCCACATAATGGTGTTAGACCGCCTAAGAAAAGAAGAGTTTAAGTATTAATTAATAGGTATTATAGATGCACGAAGAGATACAGAAAGCTAATATATCATTAAATTGGGTTAGTTTGATTAAACCCGCTAATTATAGCATTGAAGAAGCTGAAGAGAATTCTGCTATATTTCATATTGAGCCCCTTGAGAAAGGTTTTGGTGTTACTTTAGGTAATTCTTTAAGAAGAATATTGCTATCATCATTGCAAGGTACTGCAATTTGTGCTGTAAAAATATCAGGCGTGGAGCATGAATATTCAACTATTGAGAATGTTAAAGAGGATGTTGTTGAAATCATTTTAAATCTCAAATCAGTTGTTATTAAGGGTAATGCAGGGTTTAGCAATAAGAAATTTACTTTAAATGCTTCAAAGAAAGGACCAATTACTGCAGGTATGATTAACACCATAGATGATTTTGAGATTGTAAATCCAGATTTAGTAATTTGTAATGCTACTAAGGATATAAAATTAGATATGGAGTTTATAGTAACTTCTAACAAGGGCTATAAAATAGCAAGTGAGCACAGTGAATTAGATTATGGCAGTGACTTTATTGCGATAGATTCAATATTTTCGCCAGTTGCTAAATGTTCATTCAAGATTTCTAACAGTAGGGTTGGTTCTAAAACTGAATATGATAAATTGGCTTTAAAAGTTGAAACGAATGGATCTATTAAACCTGATCTTGCGCTAGCACTTTCAGCTAAAATTTTTCAAGAACAGTTGCAGGTATTTATAAATTTCAAAGAAGTAGAAGAAGTTGAAAAGCCTAAGGAGAAAAAAATACCGTTTGATATCAATTTACTTAAAAAAGTGAGTGATTTAGAGTTATCTGTTCGTTCGCAAAATTGTTTGAAAAATGATAACATAGTATATATTGGTGATTTAGTTGTGAAAACTGAAGCTCAGATGTTAAAAACGCCGAATTTTGGTAAAAAATCTTTAAATGAAATTAAAGAATTGCTTGTGGAAATGAACCTAAAATTTGGTATGGAAATTGAAAATTGGCCTCCTGAAAATATAGAAGAGCTAATTGAAGACTACCTTGGTGAAAATAATTAATGTATTTTTGATATGATACACAAAAGAAATAAAAGAAAATTTTCTAGAAGAACTGCTCACAGAACGAGTTTATTAAGGAACTTATGTAAATCTTTGATAAATTGTGAACAAATCACTACTACATTGCCAAAAGCGAAAAGCTTACGAAGTGTGGTTGAAAAATTGATAACTACAGGTAAAGATAATTCACTTAATTCTAGAAGAAAATTAATATCAAAATTAGGTGGTAGTTTGAAAGAAACAGATAAGATCCTTAATGTGTTATCACCTAGATTTAAAGAAAGGAAAGGCGGTTATACCAGGGTTATTAAGGCTGGTTACAGAAAGGGAGATTGTGCTCCTATAGCAGTTATTCAATTTGTTGCTTAATCTATTCTGAGGCATCGCTTCATTGAGTGAGTGCGGTTGGTTCAGATCATGTTATTAAATCACCTCTATTTGGTCGAACCTTGCAATCGAATTAATTTAAATAGAATAAACATTAAACACTTATAATTCATCACGAATAGGGTTATCTTGATAATTAAATGCAAGCTACTCTCAGTTGATTTGGGAATTATTGCCACTTTTCAACTTTTCATTTATATTTGCTTACAATGGAGCTTTATATTTTATATCCGCTATGAATTGCAACGACACCAAAAAAAAGTTTTTTAAAATTAACAGAAAAATATCCAACATCTTTCATCATAATTTCTAGTTCTTGTGGATTGTGAAATTGCTTAATGCTTTCCACTAAATATTGATAGGAATCTTTTGAGTTGGCGATCAATGATCCAACTCTAGGAATTATTTGAAAGGAATAAAAATCATAAAGTTTAGAAATTGTGGTATTATCAACCTTTGAGAATTCTAAGCACAAAAATTTACCACCTGGTTTTAATACTCTTAGGGCCTCTTTCAAAACATTTTCTACATGTGTAACATTTCTAATACCAAAAGAGATTGTGCAATAATCAAAGCTATTATCTTTATATGGAATATTTTCTGCGCTGCAATGAATCCATTTAATGTTTTTGACGTGTCTTTTGTTTATTTTTTTTCCAATTCGGCCCTTACCTTTATCTAGCATTTCCTTATTTAAATCAGAAACAATAGCATTTTTTCCACCTTTATCTATGAACCTTTTTGCTATATCTCCAGTTCCACCAGCTAGATCTAACAGGGTCATGTTTGCATAACTGTCAATTTCATTGATAAAAATATCTTTCCACTTTCTGTGCAAACCAAAGCTCATCATATCATTCATTATGTCATATTTATCTGCAACTTTGGAAAAGACACCCTGTACCATGGTTTCTTTCTCCGCTTCTTTTACTTTTTGAAATCCAAAATTTACAGTCATATTAATAAAAACGATTTATCTAATAAATGGCAGGAGCGAGAGGTCTCGAACCCCCAACCTCCGGTTTTGGAGACCGGCGCTCTACCAGTTGAGCTACACTCCTATCCTAATGTGCTAATATGTGTATATCAATAATACTTTATTAAATCAATAAACTGTTATTATTTATTCATTTCACTAGACAAATGGGGGGAATATTATTTAATATAACTATTAGTCTTATATTTGGAATTTAAAGTTTTGTTTAAAATTATTAAAAAGCTATTAAAATTTTTTTCAATAGTTGCAACTTTGTTACTGGGATTGCATATTATTTTAATACAATGGAATTTTGATTTTCTATTTCCACAAATTCAGAACTACTTCAGTCAAAATTATTCTATAAATTTTAAATTGAACGGAGAAATAAAGATAAAAGTCCTTCCTTTTCCTAAGGTTTCAATAACTGATATTAAATACTCTGCTGATGATGGAATAACAGAAGTTATCATACCAAAAGTTCAAGTAAAAATTAATTTATTAAAGATTTTCAACAAAGAAGAGTTGCTGGATTTATATAATACCTCTCTTTATAACGCAAAAATTAAAGTAATAGATCTAGAAAATCAGGGGTATTATGAAATGCTTCAAAAATTTTTATTAAAATCTAGTGCTGATTCCACAAAAATCTTTTTAAGAAATGCAGAGCTAGAGTTTATTGATAAAGACAGTGCGCTTGTTAAAAGAAAAATAGAAAAATTAAATCTCACATTTCTTAATACAAATAATTACCATTTGGAGTTAGATTCAACATTTTCAGAAAATCAGGAACAATATTCCCTTTTTATTGAATCAAATGATTTAGATAAAGATTTAAACCCAGATAATATAGTTATATCTTTGCAACACAATTTATTGCATTTTTATACAAAATTAAATAGGGAGGAAAAATCCGATAAGTTAATAGGTGCTGCCAATATACATTTTCATAATAAAGTAGAGAGTCGTTTTTCAGATTTAAAACAATTTATTAATAAGCAGGATTTTAAAAAAATTAAAGCAGATGTTGAATTTAATAATGAATGTTTAAGAGTAAATAATTTTATAACAGATTCTGAGGGTATTAATAATATTAAAGGAGAGGCAAATTATCATCGAAGCTCTAAAATATTGGATTTAAATCTTTCAATCGAAGAGTTAAATTTAGATAAATTGTTTTTAAAATATCATGGTGAAGATGATCAGAATTCTAAAATTGAATTCAATTCAATGGATGTATTGGATTTTTTAACTAAACGGCGAGAATTAGGGTTTTCTACGTTTATCACTTCTTCAACAAATATAGGAATTAATAAAATTATTTTAAATAATCAATCTATTAACAATTTTAAGTTAGAATTTAGTTCTTGGCCTTCTATTACAACTAAAAATCAAAAAATTTTAGTGAATAATTTAAGTATGTTATTTCCAGGCAATACTAAATTTATTACGAATGGCATTATAAGCAATTCTACTGTACCTATTTTTAGAGGGCACTTACTTTTTACAAGTGAGAGTCCAAAGGATTTGATTGAGTGGCAATATAATAATAAAATTTCAGAGCAAATTAATAATTCTCCAATTGTGCTGAAGTCTGAAGTTGTGTTAATGCCATATATATTACAGTTATACCATACACAAGTTGCTTCAAAAAATACGCAACTCGTATCTAATATTTTGGCTTTAAATTACCCTGGTAAAAATAAGCTGCAGTTATATACCAAAATATCAGCTGATAGCTTGAATTTAGATGATTTCAACTTCGATGATAAATTTGATAATGTGATGTACACTCTTTACAAGAGTGACTTTGATAATTCAGGAGAAAAATTTGCTCAAAATACAAATAATCTAAATTTTTTACGCACTCAAAAGGGGTTTAAAAATCTTACCTTAGAAGTTGATAAATTAATTTTCAAAAAACAACTCTTTCTTAATACACATGTGAATTTAGATATAAGCAAGGATAGATTAAAGGTAGATCACGTAAATATTAAGCATAAATATGGAAGATATTCAGGATATTTTATTCTTAGTTTACCAAGTATAAAACCATTAGTAGAGGCTGATTTTGATTTTACAGAATTACATGATAAATTTTTGTATTTATTCTTGCCTTCTCAAGAAAAATTTAGCGAAAGGTATAAAAGAGAACTTTTAAAGATTGGAAAAAATAAAGAAAAAATTAGTGATATAAATTTTTATAGTCTCAGAAATTTTGATGGCAAGTTTCGCTTTAATATAAATAGGTTGTACTTTAAAAATTTAGAGTTTGATAATTTTGCAATGACCGGTGATATTAAAAATCAAGGAATCAATTTTAACAATATCAGTGCACAAGCTTTTAATGGAGAGGTTAAAGCCAATGGAAATATTTCTACATTACGACCAGTATATTCAATGCAATTAGGGCTTGGATTGGGAAATATCAATCCGAGCTTATTACTAAGTAAATTGATAAATTATGATAATAATTCTGGTTATGTGAGTGCATCTGGAACTTTTCTATCGAAAGGAATTAATTCGGAAGAAATTAGACAAAATTTAACTGGTAACATTAACCTACAAGGCAAGAATATCCAATATGATGGATTGGGTCTTGATGAGTTAGCTGATATACCGCAATTACAGACCAACCTTGATTATAAGTTGAAAAGGCTAAATTATTATTCTCAATATGGAAAAACACAATTTGATAATGTTACGGGTACGATAGACATAAAAAATTCTATAGCTAAAATGATAAATTTAAAATTAACTAATGATAGGCTAGCAGGATTGCTGAATTTAGTGTATTCTTTTTCAGATAATTCTTTCAATGCTAATTCCAAATTTTCATTTATTCCTGTTAGTAATAGTAATCCTATAACGATAAATATATCAAATTCAGGGACCTTGGCAAATACTAAAACTGTCGTAGATGTTTCAGCATTAGAGAGTTATTTAAGACAAAATAGTCACTAAAATAAATTGCTAGCAATTAAAGAAGATGGCAAGGTTAAAGCTCTATCAGTATCGTATAATTAGTTAATTGGATTAATAAGAGGTTATTAAGTTTTATGGAACAAATACAAGGCATAATATTTGAAAGTTATTTATTTATAAAGGCATTTCACATAATTTTCATTATAGCTTGGATGGCTGGATTGTTATATCTTCCAAGAATTTTTGTGTATCACACAAAGACAAAAAAAGATTCTGAAGCAGATAAGTTATTTAAAATAATGGAGAAGAAATTATTAAGATTCATTATGCTTCCAGCTTTTTTATTAAGCCTGGCGACGGGCTTGATTTTAATCTATATAGTGGGATTTAAAGGTAATATTTGGTTGCATGTAAAATTGCTGCTTGTAGTTGGCTTAATATACACGCATCACTTAATGGCTAAATATGTTAAAGATTTTGCTAATAATAAAAATCAAAAAAGTGAAAAATATTTCAGAATATTCAATGAAATACCAGCGATCTTAATGATTCTAATAGTGTTTTTAGTAGTTACTAAGATGTTTTGAGAACTAATGACAAACTTCCAATTAGGAAGTTTAATGGTGGGTTACCTTCAAGCACAATGATATAGATAAAATTGTTAGGAAGAAAATATGAGAAGAGATGTACTCAAAGGCACCCCATAACAAACTTCATGTATTGTACACAAATAGTATCAATATGTCAATTGCAGTTTTAGTTCATTAGAAATAAACATTAGTTCAATTGGAATAAAATTCCAATTAACATGGGATAAATCATACTTACAGTTTTATTTGTAATATTTACTGATTGTAGAAAAAAAAACAGATATTAGCGCATTGGAATAATGGAGGGTATAAATAAAGTCTATAGCAGAAATTCGGGCTTGATTTTTAAGGGGTATAGGAGTAATACTTAGTTAAATTTCGGTAAATTTGGTTACAATAAATGAATAATAATTCAAATTCTTCTTTTTTTTCTCAGAATGCTTTGTTTATAGAGGAATTATATAATGAGTATCTGAAAAATCCAGATTCAGTTGATGAGAGCTGGAGGAAGTATTTTTCTGAATTAGAAGAAAGTAATGAGGATTTTAAAAATCTTTTTTCAGGACCAAGTTGGAAGCAAAAGCGTAATAAAATTATAGGTTATCAAGATAAAGTTAAAAAGGATGTTAAAAGTGGTAAAGTCAGCTCAAGCAAACAACTTACGGATCTTTCTGTAAAAGTAGTTAAATTAATTGATGCTTTTAGGGTGTATGGACATATTGCGGTTAAATTAGATCCACTTAATCTGAATAATGCAGATTTTCCAAAAGAGTTAGATTATAAAAGTTACGGAATTAAGGAGGAAGATTTAGAGCAGACAATTTACGTAGATGGGATTTTTGGTCAAAATGAAATACAGTTTAAAGAACTATATCAACGTTTATTAAACACTTACAGTGGCAGGTTTGCTGTGGAATTTTCTCATATAGAAGACTCACAAGAAAGAGAATGGCTTAGAATAAAAATAGAAAATGATATTGGTGTAATTAATTTCAGCAATGATAAAAAGTTTAAAATACTAGATAGTATAGCAAAGGTTGAGATGTTTCAGGAATTTCTGCATACAAAATTTCCTGGTGCTAAACGTTTTTCTATTGAAGGGGGAGAAGGAACAATAACAGCGCTTGAAGAAGTTATTCAAGTTTCTGCTGGAAATAATATTGAAGAAATTGTTTTTGGTATGGCTCATAGGGGGAGGCTAAGTATATTAACTAAAGTTATAAACAAGCCTTATCATGCGGTTTTTTCTGAATTCAAAGGAGGGATTTTTATACCAGAAGATCTTAATTTACCAGGTGATGTAAAATACCATCTTGCTTTTTCTTCTGATATTGAAATTGATGGAAAAAATATTCATTTAACACTTACACCTAACCCATCTCACCTAGAGGTAGTAAATTCTGTAGTTTTGGGTAGGGTTAGAGCTAAACAAGATTTAATTGCTGATAAGGATAGAAGTAAAGTTATGGGGATTTTGCTTCATGGTGATGCAGCTTTATGTGGGCAAGGTTCTGTGATGGAATCTTTAGCGTTAGCTGGAACTAATGCTTATGATACTGGTGGTACAATACATATAGTCACAAATAATCAAATAGGATTCACAACAAATGCCTCAGATGGTAGATCCTCAAGATATTGTACAGATATAGCTAAAATGGTAGGTGCACCTATTTTTCATGTAAATGGTGATGATCCTGAAGCTATAGCATATGTTAGTAATATAGCAGCAGAATATCGATTAAAGTTTAAAAAAGATGTGTTTATTGATATAGTTTGCTATAGAAAGTATGGGCATAACGAAGGTGATGAACCAATGTTCACTCAACCAAAAATGTACGATAAGATTCATGCACACAATAAGCCTTCTGAGGTTTACATTGCTAAGCTAAGAAATGAAGGAAATTTTGATGAAAAATTATTTAAAAAAAATACAAGTGAATTTAAGGGTTTTTTGGATCAAGAGTTTGAATTATCAAATGACTATAAGCCTGAAAAAGCTGATTGGCTTAAAGGTCAGTGGCAAAACTTTAATGGGTTTTTAACTGAAGATAATAAAAATGTAATTACAAGTGTAAAACATGAAGATTTGAAGAATTTTAGTGATGCATTAACCAAAACCCCAAGTTCTTTTAAATTAAATAAAAAAATTCAACGAGTGCTTGATAATAGGAAGCAAATGCTTGAAACAGGAGATAGCATTGATTGGGGGATGGGTGAAACTTTGGCTTACGCCTCATTGCTTAAAGATGGTTATAATATTAGATTTACTGGTGAAGACGTTGAAAGAGGTACGTTTGCACATCGTCATGCAGTTTTAATTGACCAAGAGAACGAACAAAAATATATCCCATTAAATAACTTAGGAAATGATCAAAGTGGAAATTTTGAGATTCATAATAGCATTTTATCTGAATTAGCTGTTATGGGCTTTGAATATGGTTATAGTTATTCCAGCCCAAATAAATTAGTGATTTGGGAAGCTCAATATGGTGATTTTGCAAATGGTGCTCAGATGGTCATGGATCAGTTTATTGTTTCAGGAAAAGACAAATGGTTGAGAATGAGTGGTTTAGTACTTTTATTGCCACATGGATATGTAGGGCAGGGACCAGAGCATAGTTCCGCAAGACTTGAAAGATTTTTACAACTTTCTGCAAACAACAACATTACTGTTGCAAATTGTACAACACCTGCATCAATTTTTCATTTACTTAGAAGACAAATGCTAAGGAAATATAGAAATCCACTAATAATAATGTCACCGAAATCATTATTAAGACATAAATTAGCAGTTTCAAAATTGGTGGATTTTGCTGAAGATACGCATTTTGAAGCATTAATAGAGGATAATCTAGAGGATATTGATAAGGTTGAAAAATTGATATTTTGTAGTGGCAATGTGTATTATGATTTGTATGAAGAAAGGGAAAAACAGAATAAAAATAAAATAGCTCTGATTAGATTAGAAGAACTTTATCCATATCCAAAAAAAGAGGTAATGGAGCAATTAGGTAAATATAAAAATCCAAAGCAAATTATTTGGTGCCAAGAGGAACATAAAAATATGGGAGCTTGGCAGTACATTAAGCCAAAATTTGAAGAAGTTTTAAAAGAGGTTGGCAGTAAATTAAAAGTGGAATATGTTGGTAGAGATGAATCTGCATCTCCAGCAGCAGGATATACGAAATTACATCTTGAAGAATTAAGTAAATTTTTGAAAAAAGCATTTGAATAATAGGAGTTAAAAATTATGGCAATTAATATTATAGTTCCATCGCTAGGAGAATCAGTTACAGAAGCTACCATAGCAAAATGGCATAAAAAAGTTGGAGAGCAGATTAGAGTTGATGAGCTTTTAATAGAGCTGGAAACTGATAAGATAACACTAGAAGTGAATGCACCTGCATCAGGGACTATTAGTGATATAAAATTTAATGAAGGAGATGTAGTAGCGGTAGGTGATACTTTAGGCTTTCTAGAAGAAGGCGAAGTTACCCAAGTGCAAGAGAATATTCAGACAGACTCAAATGAAGGTGCTGAAGATGTTAGCGAAGCTCAACATATCCAACCACAAGTCACCAAGGATCAAATTTTTTCTCCTGCTGCAAGTAAAATTGCCTCAGAGAATAATGTGCAGAATATAGCAAATGCTACAGGGAAGGACGGGCGTGTTACCAAAGGTGATGTACTATCTGCAATTTCCAATCCTCAAATTGAAGCTACAGCAATTTCTCATCCTCAGGAACAACTTGAGGAAAGAATAAAAATGACTAGATTAAGAAAAACAATTGCTAAAAGGCTTAAAGATTCTCAAAATACTGCTGCAATATTATCAACCTTTAATGAGGTAGATATGTCAGTAGTTATGAAATGCAGAAAAGATTATCAAGAGGCATTTAAAGAGAAGTACGGAGTAAAGCTTGGGTTTATGTCATTTTTTGTTAAGGCTACGGTTGCAGCATTAAAAGAAATACCGGCTGTTAATGCTGAAATAGATGGTGATTATTTAGTTTATAAAAATTATTATAATATTGGCGTTGCGGTGGGAACAGAACAAGGCCTTGTTGTTCCAGTTGTTAAAAATGCTGATAAAATGAACCATGCTGATATTGAAAAAAGTATTGTAGGACTTGGCAAAAAAGCAAGAGAAGGTAAGCTTGCAATGAGTGATATGCAAGGAGGAACATTTAGTATTACAAATGGTGGAATATATGGTTCTTTATTATCCACTCCAATAATTAATCCACCTCAATCTGGGATACTTGGTATGCATAATATTGTACAGAGACCTGTTGCTGTTGCTGGCGAAGTTGTTATACGTCCGATGATGTATATAGCTCTTTCTTATGATCATAGAATCATAGATGGAGGTGAAGCAGTTACATTTTTAAGGAGGATAAAAGAAATGGTAGAAACTCCTGAGAAGCTTCTGTTTGGATTATAATCAATTATTTAGGGTTTTATATTATGGAAAAGTATGATGTTTTAGTTATAGGTGGTGGACCTGGTGGGTATGTTGCTGCTATTAAGGCTGCTCAACTTGGTAAAAAGGTTGCATGTGTAGATAATAAAGAATTTCTAGGTGGGACATGTTTAAATGTGGGGTGTATTCCATCGAAATCATTATTAAATACAACCCATAAATATCATGATGCAAAACATAATTTTGCTTCAAGAGGAATAGAGTGTGAAAATATTAGCTTCTCATTGGATAAAATAATGGAAACTAAAGATTTAACGGTTTCTGGTTTGGGGCAAGGTATAGCTGGCTTATTCAAAAAGAATAAAATTGATTATTTTAATGGGCTTGGAAAATTTGAATCAAATAATACAGTATCAGTGGATTTAAATAATGGTGAGAACAAACTATTAGAGGCGGATAATATAATAATTGCAACAGGTTCTGTTCCAGTTGCTTTGCCAAATATCCAAATTGATGAGGAGAGGATAATTACCTCAGATGGTGCATTATCTCTTAAAAAAGTTCCTAAGAAGATGATTGTGATAGGGGCAGGAGTAATTGGGCTTGAGCTGGGTTCAGTATGGTCAAGACTTGGTGCAGATGTCGAAGTTGTAGAATTTGCAGATAACATTTTATCTGGTTTTGACAATGATGTAAGAAAAGAAGCAAAGAAAATATTTGAAAAACAGGGTTTAATTTTTAAACTTTCCTCCAAAGTGACCTCGGCACAAATTCAAAATGATAAGGTAGAAGTTGAGGTTACATCAGTATCTGGCGATAATTCAGAAAAAGTGGAATGTGATGTTGTTTTAGTTGCCGTTGGTAGAAAACCAAATACTGAATCACTAGGTTTGGATAAATTGGGTATAGAGTTGGATGAAAAAGGCAGAGTGATAGTAAACGGACAATTTAAGACAAATATCCCAAATATTTATGCAATTGGAGATGTTATTGCCGGACCAATGCTTGCACATAAGGCATCTGATGAAGGAGTTGTTGTTGCTGAGATTATTGATGGGCAGCATGGGCACGTCAATTATGATGCTATACCAAGCGTAGTTTATACACATCCAGAAATTGCTATTGTTGGTAAAACTGAAGATGAATTGAAAAAAAATAATGTTGAATACAAGATTGGTAAATTTCCATTTCTTGCAAATAGTAGAGCTAGGACATCTGGGGAGATTGATGGTTTTGTTAAGATTATAGCTTGTAAAGAAACGGATCAGGTTTTAGGTGCTCATATAATAGGTGATGCTGCAGGAGAATTAATTGCTGAGGTAGCTGTTGCTATGGAGTTTAAAGCAGCATCAGAAGATTTAGCTAGGGTTTGTAATCCTCATCCTACACTAAATGAAGCAATCAAAGAGGCGTCTCTTGCTACATATTTTAAACCAATTCATTTGTAATTTTTAAATTGAAGATATTTTTAACAAACACGATTTCTGGTAAAAAGGAAGAGTTTGTACCTATTGATATAAATAATGTCAAGATGTACGTATGTGGTCCTACAGTTTATGATAGACCGCATATTGGCAATGCTAGATCATCTGTGATATTTGATCTTTTGTTTAGGCTATTGAAAAATTTATATCCTAAAGTTACCTACGTAAGAAATATTACTGATGTTGACGATAAAATTATTAATTCTGCAAATCAAAACAATGAGAGCATTGAGTCATTAACGACAAGAATTACAAAATATTTTCATGATGATTTAGGGCATTTGAATTGCTTAATTCCAAGTCAAGAGCCTAAGGCTACAGAAAATATTCCTGAGATGGTAGCTATGATTACAAGGCTTATAGATATGGGGCATGCTTATGTTAGTAAAGGACATGTATACTTTGATATTGATAGTTATATAGATTACGGAAAACTTTCAAAAAGGAAGATTGATGATCAAGATATTGGTGCAAGAATTGAAGTTTCAGAGTTAAAGAAGAATCCACTCGATTTTGTATTATGGAAGCCAAAAAAGCAACATGAACAAATGCATTTTTCAAGCCCATGGGGCGATGGTAGACCAGGTTGGCATATTGAGTGCTCTGTTATGAGTAAAAAATATTTGGGCGATAATTTTGATATTCATGGTGGAGGTGTTGATTTAGTTTTTCCTCATCATGAAAATGAGATAGCTCAAAGTATATGCGAATCAAAGAATAATAAATTTGCAAAATACTGGGTTCATAATGGGTTTTTGACAGTAGAAGGGGATAAGATGAGCAAAAGTCTTAAGAACTTTATAACTGTTAAGGAATTGCTAGATAGTGGGATTAGTGGAGCGGCACTGAGATACTTTTACCTAACATCACATTATAGAAGACCACTTGATTTTAATCAAAAAGCATTGAAAGATTCACAGAAAAGCATAGCTAAATTTCAAAAATTTGTTCAAAAATATAATAAAAAACTTGATGTAAATTCAAGAGAGATACCAGAGGAGTTTTTATCATATATTGCAGATGATTTAAATACACCACTTGCACTTTCCTTTATTCATAAATTATCAAGTAAAGCTCTAGAGGGTGATGAAAATTATGCTATAGATATACTTAATTGCTGTAATTTTTTAGGCCTTAATCTAGCAGAGAGCTCTGAAAAAATTCAATTAACCTCAGAAATAATAAAGCTAGCAGAGGAGAGGAAAAAGCTAAAGGCAAATAAAAAATGGGAAGAGGCTGATAAAATTAGGATGCAAATAGAGGAGCAAGGCTATAAGATTATCGACATAAAAGATGGCTATGAAATAATTCGAAATTGAAAATTATATAACACTAGTTTACAATGTGGTTTTATTTTATGGAGTGTGTTATGACTATGGCAATAAAAATTATAAAAAACAACCAAGATTCAGAAGAACTTCTTAAGCAAATTTTTGACTCTACAAATAATCCAATTTCATGCAAAAACTATGGAAATGGCAATCATTGTGAAAAAGGTGTAGAGGGAAAGTTAAATTTATGGGGCAATAGAGGTGATAATAGTGATGAAAATGACTGTAAATTAGCAAGGGTCATTGTGATAAATGATGAACCAGCTGCATTGTTCAATATTGGGCTACCTGGATCAAGCCCAACAGTAATAGATAGGACAATACGTTCTAATGGTAATGTTTATGAATTTTCTGGTGTATTTATTGCAGATAAATTTTTGGATAAGAAAGATAGTATTGTTAATACTATAGGCAGTATTGGGGATGTTTGTAAAGCAGATGATGGGTTCACGAAAGCTTTTCTAACTATCAAAAAAGATCATCCATATCAAAAAGGTTTATTTGTAGAGTATGGTGGAAAAGAATTAACTTGTGATAATTATGCTGAGCTAATAGGAAAAAATTCATTTCACCCAGAAAGATTTAAGTGTGAAGATGGGAAATTTAAAGAGTGTATGTCTTGGGGCAGTCAAAAAATACAACATAAAGGTTGGCATGAATCAGATAATTGTGTTGATTTTATAGAAAAGACAGCATTTGTTTTTGATATGAATCAAGGTCACTTCGATTTTGAGCACCCTGAATTATAAATATATTTAGATGAAATTTGTTGGAAGGCTAGTTATTTATTGGATTTAAATTAAAGCTTGCTAAACCTCGTATTATTGGAGATTTTAAATGCCAATTTATAAAATTGTATTTATTAATGCTATAGTTACAACTTGTAATTGGTGGATATAAGATTTATTTGCTCTAGAGTCAATTAAAGTAATTTAATTTCAAGGTGGAGAGGGACATGAATTGGTTCACTGATTTGTTTAAAGTATCATCTAAGAAGGATAATGTAGATAAGAGTGCTGATATTAAGGAATTAAGCGGCAAAGAATTGACTAAAGAGATAGAAGCAGTTACTAGAAGTATAAAAAGGGCGGAGAAAAAATTAACAAGGGTTCGCGAAAAGATTAAAAAAACAGAGAGTAATATAGGAACAAATAAAAACAAGAAAAAAGAAGCCCCTCTAGAAATAGAATTGAGCCCACATAATAAAAAAGAGCAGTATGCTATTTTAAATCTAGAAAAGTTGCTAGAAGAGTTGGAAAGTGATTTGGAAGAGCTACAACAAGAAAGGCAAAAAAGAGATAAGGATAATAAGTCTCGGTTTGAAAAATTGGAAAAAGTTGTAAATTCAACCACAGAGAAAATGAATAAAAAATTGGATAGTCAGTTTAAAGAGTTTGAAAAAAATGTAAATAAAGTGGAAAGGAGAGTAAGTGAGCAGCATGATGAGCTTGATAAAAAGTTGGATTCAACGATAGGAAAATTGGACAAAAAAGAAAATGTAGTAAAAAAGGAAGTAACACGGGATAAACTTAAAGGGTTTGAAGAAAGCAGTTTAAAGACTGATAATGTTGTGCAAAAAGATACTGTCGTTAAACATAAGCCTAAAGTTTACAATCTATCCTCTAAATACAATCAACAATTGGATGAAATAGAGGATAAAATAGAAAAAATTATTGAGAAAATACATCAGAAGGAGGAAGAACTAGATAAAATTAAAAGCACAACCAAAACAAACAACAATACTCTCGAAGATCTAGATGATTTAATTGCCTTAAAAAAGCATAGTATTGATGAGATAAACGATAAGCAGAAAAAGTTGGAGAGATTTTATGATAAAACATGGAATGGTCCTGATACAATCAAAACAGGACAAGTTACAAAAGCTAGAATGTTAGAAAAAATAAACGAAAAAATTGCAGCGGTGCGTGCTGAACATAAAGAAGCTCAAAATGGATTAAAAATTTTAGAAAGTGAAAAAAATGTTAAAGCTGAGATAGAGCAGTTAGAAGGTCAATACTCAGAGCTAAGAGAACAAAGTAAGGTTGTGGGGAAAGGAGGCGATAAGCAATTTTATGAGGAATTGAGTGAGATTACAAAATCTCTTAGCAATTCAAACATTGTAGCATCTAGTGAATTAAATGAGAGGATTGCAAATACAGAAAATATAAAACAAGTTAACAGCGATAAAATGAATGGTATCTTAGAGCAGGGTAATAATAAATCTGGTGCACGTACACATGTTGATCAAATTAGAGATCAGAAAACAAACCCGAGATATCATGGACCGGAAAGAGGAGGGTAGTAGTGTTGAAGCTGAAAAAGTGACCATATAAATATAAGTTTGTATTTTACATGGACTTTATGAGGTGAATAAGAAAAAAATTTTTGATTTTAAAGACTATTTGTATACAATCATTGAATTAATATTTGTATATGATGTCAAGAAACAGCAAACATAAACTAAAAAGCTTCACTCTTGCGGAACATTTTTTAGAGTTCAAATATTGTTTAATGAAAGTTGTAGTTTCATTTATCATTGTTACGATTATAGCTTTTCAATTTAGTTGGGATATATTTCACTTTCTTTCAAAGCCACTGGCTAGGCTTTCAGAAGATTATGGAAATTTTCATTTTATATACACCAAGTTAACAGAAGGTTTTATGACCGAATTAAAAATCTCTTTTATTTCAAGTTTCTTTTTATGTTCACCAATTTTTTTCTATCAGCTTTATAAATTTCTAGAGCCTGGGTTATATAAAGATGAAAAAAAAACCATTATGCCTTATATTTTTTTCCCGCCAGTATTATTTTTAATAGGGGTGCTACTGGTATATTTTATTGTAATGCCAATAACATGGAAATTTTTTATAAGCTTTCAAAATATTAGTCCTAAAAATGGAATTCCTATTATATTGGAGGCAAAGGTAAGTGAATATATAGATTTAGTTGTGGAATTATTTATAGGGTTTGGATTGGCATTTCAATTGCCAATATTATTGGTGATGTTAACGAAGTTAAAGATAATTAATTATCTGCAATTAAAAAAATTTAGAAGATATGCAGTAGTTTTAATTTTTATTTTAGCTGCTATACTTACACCGCCAGATGTAATTAGCCAAGTGATACTTGCATTACCGTTGGTGTTGTTATATGAAATTTCTATATTTTTATGTAAAAGAATAAAATAAATATGCATGATATTAAATTTATAAGAGAAAACAGCAAGTTATTTGATAAGGGAATGAAGGATAGAGGTATTCATCCATGTTCTGAGGAAATATTATTTATTGATAATATTGTGCGAGAAAATAAATCCAAAATTCAAGATTTGCAACATGAAAGGAAAGAGATTGCTAAGCAAATGTCTTCTATTAATCATGAAGATGAGAAATTTAAAGTATTAAAGGAAAGGGGCTATGATATTAAACATAAGTTACATGTTTTAGAAGAGCAAAAAAATGAAGCACAAGAAAAGCTAGATAATTTTTTAATTACTCTTCCTAATATTCCTGATGAAGAGGTGCCATATGGTGAAAAAGAAGAGGATAACAAGGTTGTAAAAAGGGTAGGAGAGCCAAAATATTTTGATTTTGCAGTTCGGTCGCATTATGACATAGGAGAAAGTCTAGGATTAATGGATTTTAAGACTGCAACAAAAATTTCTGGTGCAAGATTTGTTATATTAAGAAAAGATTTTGTTAGATTGGAAAGAGCCCTTGCCACTTTTATGCTTGATGTTCATGTTAGAGAATTTGGATTTGAGGAAGTATTACCTCCAGCACTTGTGTTAGAAGAGACAATGTTTAAAGCTGGGCAATTGCCAAAATTTGAGGAAGATTCATTTAAAACTACAAATGGATACAGGCTAATACCTACTTCTGAAGTGCCCCTTGTATGCATGGCAGCAGATGAAATTACCTCAGAGAGTAAATTACCGTTAAGATATGTGGGATATACTCAATGTTTTCGCTCAGAAGCTGGAAGTGCAGGAAGGGATACCAAAGGAATGATTAGGCACCACCAATTTTCTAAAGTAGAGTTGATCAGTATTGTTAAACCAGAAGAATCAGAAAACGAATTAGAAAGGATAACAGGTGCTGCAGAAACTATTTTGCAAAAATTGAAGTTACCCTATAGGGTATCTCTTCTTTGTACACAAGATATTGGGTTTTGTTCTCAAAAAACTTATGATCTTGAAGTGTGGTTGCCATATGAAAAAAGGTATAGAGAGATTTCCAGTTGTTCAAATTGTGGTGAATTTCAAGCAAGAAGAATGAAGGCTAGATATAAATCTCTTAAGGATGGTAAGAATCATTTTGTGCATACTCTGAATGGTTCAGGTTTAGCAGTAGGTAGGACAATGATTGCCATTATCGAAAATTATCAAAATGAAGATGGTAGTATTTCCATTCCAACGGAATTACAACCTTTTATGCAAAATCAAAAAATAATTAAAAAAGAAAATGACTAAAAATTCAGATATTAAATCAAAATATGAATATGCTTCTCTAAATAGAAAAATAATTGCATTTGGGATTGATGTTGTAATTATAACGTTAGTGCTATCTCCGATTATGAATTTGCTAATGATGATATTTTTCGGATTTGATGCTGGTTCCATGGTTGATATTGATAGAAATATTGAACAAGTCAAGTCTATGACTTTTTCATCAGTGATGGGTTCGTTTATGGATACTATGAGTAACTTAAGATACATAATGGTGCAGTTGATCATGCTAATGTTCGTTATGATGTACTTCGTGTTTTTTTGGTATAAAATGAGCGCATCTATTGGAAAGTTAGTTATGAGATGTATAATAGTTGATGCAGATAGTTATAATAATATAACAATGAAGCAATCTATCAAAAGAATGATAGGGCATATTTTTAATTTATTAACACTAGGTGTTGGGCTATTTATGGCGGATTTTACCAAGAGAAAACAAGGGTTGCATGATAAATTTGCAAATACAATCGTTGTGATTAGAAAAAAAGAAAGTGGAGATTAATTTTCTTCTTCTCTAATGCGTTTGATAGTTATTTTTATATTTTTATTACAATTTGTTTGATCATATTTCTTTGAGATTTCTTTGAAATTCTTATCGATAAAGTAATGTACTTGTTCTAGATATTGTTGATTATTTATCGTTTTACATAAAATATTTACCCTGTCTTTTCCTCCAAACTCCTCCAAAATTTCCTTATAAGATAAATTTTTACCAATGTTCGCTGTGATGATATTTGGCGTTTTATATTTTGTTTGTAAGCTTAAAATATTTTGAAAATAATATTCTTGATTATAAGTGCTGCACGTCCCATGTTTACGCCATTCATGTTGCACTAAATTAGTGGGCATCATTGTTTGTATTTTTTTAAGAGTGGTGCTGTGAATTGTTTCCCAATCTACATCGCATATTTTGTCAGTTTTACAACCACTGCTATTTATGCAGTATGATGGATGTTTTGAAAAATTTTTGACAGAATTTTTATTTGGCCATAAACCATGTGGTGATAAATTTTTTTTCATATATCCTGTCAAATTTTGACATTCATTTTTTGGTCCGTTTGTGCAAAATGTAGGATACCAGCTTTGGGCAAAAACATAATAATCAAAATCTCCGGATATAAAAACAGGTTTGTTATCAATTTTAGCGAAGCATGAAATAACATTAAGGAATGCAAAGCATATTGCTAATATAGCTTTAGTTAAATTTGAATGTAGGCTTGTTTTTATCATAGAACTAATCTCCGGTATCATTTGCTTCAGTTTAGTGTATGATGAATTAGTTTTTTCAGTAAGTCATAAAAAAATTAATTAAATGAAGCTCTTAGTAGTAATTTTATATTTTATAGGAATAATTGCAATTGGAATTCATTCCTCAAAAAAAAATAAAACGTCCAAAGGCTTTGCCTTAGGTGGTAGAAAATTGAATGCTATTACAGCCGCATTAGGTGCTGGTGCTGCTGATATGAGTGGATGGGTAATGATGGCGCTTCCTGGTGCTGTGTTTTTAAATGGTATTTCTGAAATTTGGTTGCCTATAGGATTGACGATAGGTGCATATTTAAATTGGCAGTTTGTAGCTAGGAGAATTAGAGTAAAAACTCAAAAATATGGGGATTCAGTAACTATAGCTGGTTATTTATCAAATAGATTTGATGATAAGTCTGGATTTTTAAGGGTAATAGTTGCAATCATAACTGCAATATTTTTTATCATTTATATTGCATCTGCATTGGTGGCATTAGCTTTTCTGATCGAAACATATACTCCTTATGATTATTTATATTGCTTAATTTTTAGTGGAGCTTTTGTTTTTATATACACTGCTTTGGGAGGATTTACTGCAATCAATAAAATTGATGTCATGCAGGGGTTGTTGATGTTATTTGCCCTTCTTTTAGTTCCAGTAACAATGTTGATTAGCAGTGATAATAGTGATATCAGGGCTCTTGATCTGAACCTTGATCCATTTTTAAATCTTGATGTAATTGCGATAGTTTCCTTACTAAGTTGGGGGTTAGGATATTTTGGCCAGCCGCATATTTTAGTGAGATTTATGGCAATAGATAAATCAAAAACTCTCAACGCTTCAAAAAATATTTGTATGAGCTGGATGATTTTATCATTAATAGGCTCTTTTTGTATAGGGTTGCTTGGTATACTGTTATTTGAAAATGTTGATAATATTAATCCTGAGACAATATTTTTGCTTTCAGCGGATAAATTGTTTCCAGGCTGGCTTTCAGGTTTTGTTTTAGCGGCAGTGCTATCAGCTATTATGAGCACTATATCAGCTCAATTACATGCTACGGCTTGTTCTTTAACAGAAGATATATCTCCAAAAATATTTGGGAAATTTAATAAAGTTTGGATTGCAAGAATAATTATGTTTATAGTAGTGTTAATCTCTATGGCGTATGCATCTAATCCTAAGAGCACAATTTTAGGTCTAGTTTCTTTAGCTTGGGCAGGTTTAGGTAGTGCATTTGGTCCAACCATATTATTTTCCCTTTACTTAAAGAAGATGACAAAAATTAGTGCATTAAGTGGTATAATTACAGGCGGGTTAACGGTTGTTATATGGCGCTTATTAAAACCCTTGGGTGGTGTGTTTGAACTATTTGAAATTATACCTGGCTTTATATTATCAAGTTTAGTTATAATTTTGGTGCATAATATAAGTTGCAAAAAATAAATTTATATATACTAATATTCATAATTTTATAGAATTAGGTATTTATAATATGCAGACGAGTCACAAAATAGCTGTCACTTCATTATTGGGAAATTTAATAGAATATTTTGGTTTCACACTTTTTGCCATTTTTGCTAAAGAGATAGGACAGTCTTTTTTTCCGAAACTAGATTCATTTACACAGATAATATCGGTATTTATAATTTTTGGTACAGGGTTTCTTTCAAGACCAATTGGTGCAGTTTTTTTTGGACATTTTGGAGATAAGGTCGGTAGAAAAAAAAGTTTGAGTTATACAATACTTGGAATGTCGATTGTAACTTTTCTTATAGCTATTTTACCGGGATATCAAGCCATAGGAATTGCGGCTCCAATCCTTTTATTAGTGCTTAGACTGTTACAAGGATTTTTTGTTGGAGGTGAAGGTCCTGGTGCTGCGTTGTATATGCTTGAGCATAGCAAAATAGCTAATAGAGGGCAAGCTGGTGGTATAATAATCGCCTCAATAGTTTCAGGTTCTTTTTTAGCTGTGTCCGTTGGTATATTGATGAATAAATTGGGCATAAGTAGTTCTTTGAGTTGGAGAATACCATTTTTTATTGCATCTTTTTTCGGGCTAATTGGTTTATATTTAAGATTTTCACTGCCAGAAACAAAAGATTTTATAGACATACAAAAAAAGCAGAAGATTCTGAAAATTCCGATTATAAAGGTTTTTAAAGGTTATTGGAAAGAAATGATTTTAATAGCATCTTTAGGAGGTGTAACCACTGCCGTGTCATATATTATTATGGCGTATCTTACTTCATATTTAGAAAAACAGCTTAATATTGAGCATCTGCAAGCTTTAAAGTATTCTTCTTTCTCAATATTTTCTTTTATTATATCTTTAATAATCTTAGGTAGGATATCTAATAAATATAATCCAAGGAATTTTATTATATTTTTTACATATTTAACCATATTATTGTTTATTCCAGCATTTACAGCTTTGAATAGTACTAATTGCTCAGTATTTATTTTGGGCCTAATAATTTTACCTATTTTAGCTGGTGGATTATGTGCTCCAGCATATCCATATGCAATTAAAAAATTTGCTGCAGAAGTAAGGTATAGTGGGGTTGGATTAAGTTATACTCTTGGTATTGCAATTTTTGGAGGGTTTTCGCCACTTATATGCTCTTACTTAATTAGAGTTACCAATTTATATTATTCACCAGCTTTCTATATAATATTTCTTGCAATTTTATACTTGTTTTTTGAAAAAATTATAGGAGAAAAAAGCCAATAAATTAATTTATTATATCAGAAGTAATTTTATGTGATGTATTAAATCATGAATTTTACTTATCAATAAATTTTTAAATTAATAATTTATTATAAAATCTTGATTTGTGTTAAGGCGTCAAATAGGCAGGAAATTACTAAAAAAGATGTGAAAATTAAAATATTAAGGTGCTTTTATATATGATATTAAAAAAAAGTATTGATAAGTGTTAAAAAGTCGTTGACTTCATGCTCAAAAAGTTTATAAATATCTCTACCGAATCATAATATTTGAAATCGTAAATATAGAATTTATAAGACGGTGGTAAACTATTTAAGTTTACTACTTGAATAGTCAAACTTGAGAGTTTGATCCTGGCTCAGAGTGAACGCTAGTGGCGTGCTTAACACATGCAAGTCGAACGGACAATATTTGTGCTTGCACAAATAGAGTTAGTGGCAAACGGGTGAGTAATACATGGGAATTTTCCTTGTAGTATGGAATAACTATTGGAAACAGTAGCTAATACCATATATTGCCGAGAGGTGAAAGATTTATCGCTACAAGATAAGCCCATGCAAGATTAGCTTGTTGGTAAGGTAATGGCTTACCAAGGCTACGATCTTTAGCTGGTTTGAGAGGATGATCAGCCACACTGGAACTTAGACACGGTCCAGACTCCTACGGGAGGCAGCAGTGGGGAATATTGGACAATGGGCGAAAGCCTGATCCAGCGACGTCACGTGAATGATGAAGACCTTAGGGTTGTAAAATTCTTTTAGTGGAGAAGATAATGACGGTATCCACAGAAAAAGTCCCGGCTAACTTCGTGCCAGCAGCCGCGGTAATACGAAGGGGGCAAGCGTTACTCGGAATTATTGGGCGTAAAGCGTGCGTAGGCGGCTTTATAAGTTGGAAGTGAAAGCCTTTGGCTCAACCAAAGAATTGCTTACAAAACTGTAAAGCTAGAGTATTAGAGAGGATAGAAGAATTTCTGATGTAGGGGTGAAATCCGTAGATATCAGAAAGAATATCGAAGGCGAAAGCATCTGTCTGGCTAAATACTGACGCTGTTGCACGAAAGCGTGGGGAGCAAACAGGATTAGATACCCTGGTAGTCCACGCAGTAAACGATGAGTGCTAGATGTTAGAACTATGTTTTAGCGTCGAAGCTAACGCATTAAGCACTCCGCCTGGGAACTACGATCGCAAGGTTAAAACTCAAAGGAATTGACGGGGACCCGCACAAGCGGTGGAACATGTGGTTTAATTCGATGCTACGCGAAAAACCTTACCAAGTCTTGACATGTTAGTCGTATAGCTAAGAAACTAGCTAGTCAGTTCGGCTGGACTATCACAGGTGTTGCATGGCTGTCGTCAGCTCGTGTCGTGAGATGTTGGGTTAAGTCCCGCAACGAGCGCAACCCTTATCTTTAATTGCCAACAGGTAATGCTGGGAACTTTAAAGAAACTGCCAATGGAGAATTGGAGGAAGGTGAGGATGACGTCAAGTCAGCATGGCCCTTATGACTTGGGCTACACACGTGTTACAATGGTAGTTACAATATGATGCAATAGGGCGACCTGGAGCAAATCTCAAAAAGCTACCTCAGTTCGGATTGTACCCTGCAACTCGGGTGCATGAAGTTGGAATCGCTAGTAATCGCAGATCAGCACGCTGCGGTGAATACGTTCCCGGGTCTTGTACACACTGCCCGTCAAGCCATGGAAGTTAAATTTTCCTTAAGTAAATGAGCTAACTGCAAAGAGGCAGTTTACCAAGGAGAATTTGATGACTGGGGTTAAGTCGTAACAAGGTAGCCGTAGGGGAACCTGCGGCTGGATTACCTCCTAAAGACAAATATAGATAACTTTATGTTATCAAAAACAATTACTATCGCCACCGTCTTGTAAATTCTATATTCTATGCGTATTTCAACCTGTGAAAAGGAAAGGGGAGGAAAAATGAAAAAATATTTATCTCTTTTACTATTTACACTTTTGTTGTCTGCTTGTGTAAATGATAATCAGAAAATTGAATCTTTAACAAACGAAGAAATTGCGACATCTATCATAGCCTTGGATAAAGGAGAAGATTTTTATGATAATAAGGATTACGCTAATGCCCTAATACATTTTAAGAAAGCTGCAAACTTAAATAATTCAATAGCATTATTTTATTTAGGAATACTGTATGATGAAGGATATGGAGTTCCTAAAGATCATGAAATGGCATTTAAATATTACAAGCAATCAGCTGATCTTGGATATGTTTTAGGCATAAATAATTTGGGTATATTGTATTACTATGGTTTAGGTGTTAAAAAAGACTTAAATGCTGCGTGTTTATTATATAAGAAGGCAGTTAAGGCTGGAGAGAGTTCAACAGCATTTAGAAATTTGGGGATGTGTTATGAAAATGGCCATGGTAATTTTGAAAAAAATATCAATAAAGCAATAAAGTGTTATGAAAAATCTGCAGATTTAGGAAGTGAAGAGGCTGTATATGATTTAGCCGCAGTTTATGAAGGTATGAAGGATTATAAAAAATCACTCGCATTATATAAACAAGCTTCGCAATCTAACGATACTATTATAAAGGCTAAGAGCTTATATGCAGTGGGATATATGCTTAATAATGGAGATGGAGTTCCTAAGGATTATAAAAAAGCTGTTGAATATTTTAATCAATCAGCAAAATTTGGATATTCATATGCCTATAATGAATTAGGAATAATGTATGAAGATGGTGAAGGTGTTAAAAAAGATTATGTAAAAGCATTTTTTAACTATAGAAAGGCTGCAGAATTAAAAAATATGTATGGTCTTTATAATGTTGCTAGGTGCTATGATGATAGTATTGGAGTAAAACAGGATATTAAGAAGGCAATAAAATATTATAATCTTTCGGGTGATTTAGGGTATTCACAACCCTATTATGACCTTAGTGTTATTTATAAAGATGGCGCACATGGAATTAAAAAAGATTATAATATTGCTGTGAATTACCTAAAGAAAGCTGCCAAAATGGGTAATAAAATGGCAAAAGAAGTTTTAGCTAGTGTTGGTAAATATAAATAATAGAAATTAGTCATTTCCCAATTTCATATAGAAGAAAATGCAATTGCTTCTGTGTGCTCATCTTTGTTTCCAGTCATTCCTAATGACACTATACTTTTTCCCTCTTTTTTATTTATTTTATCCATCAACTTCGAAATTTGTTCTAATTTATTTTTCTCTCTCAAATTACAGTCTGTATCATTATTAAATAATACCAACTGATCATTTTTTTGTTTAGTTAAATTAACAAATGATATAGATATTTTTTTGATAATTAGGTTAGTTTGATTATTAATTAGCGAATCCCACATAAATTTCATTTTATCCCCAAGAGAAAAATCATCACATAAAGAATTAAGTTTTTGATAACTTTTTAAACTACTTTTATTAGCCAGACTAAGTTCTAGATTGATACCATTAGCATAAAATTCTTTTTCTCTAAGTCTTGATGTTGCGGTAAATAATAATCTTCTGGCTATGTCATACGCATTATTTGAATTTCTCATTTCTGGAGGAAGCACCTGACTATTTCCTATTGATTGGATATCTTTTTTCTCCTCAGGCATATTATACCCTCTTAGTAAATAGTAGTATTTTTCCCCCACTATATTGCCGAAAGCTTTTTTTAAAAAACTAGCATTTTTACTGCAAAGACTTTCTACTGAATTGATGCCGCTAGATAGTAACCTTATATAGGTAGAAGCCCCAATACCAGTTAAATTTCTTAAATTTAATGAATAAAGTTTTTTAGGTAAATCACTTTCTTCTAGCACAACTAAGCCATCTACTTTTTCTATTTCTGTTGCTATTTTAGCCAAGAATCTATTAGGGGCTATACCTATGGAGCATTTAATATTATCACCTATATTTTTGGTAATGCCTTTTTTTATTTTATATGCTAATTCAACGGCATTTTGCTTTAATTGAAATTTTCCTGTAAGTCTGCCTGCACATTCATCTATAGATAAAATATTATCAACATAAATGTGCTTATCTATTTCTTTGAGTATTCTATGATGGTAGCCTCTATATTTATCATGATTTGATTTAACGCAAATTAGATCAGGAACCATGCGCTTGGCTTTGCCTACGTTTGTACCTGTCTTTATTCCTAGTTTTTTTGCTTCAATACTTGCTGCAATAGCACATGTAGTATCTGAATTAAGTGGAACTACAATAAGAGGTTTATTTCTATATGATGGATTATGGTGTTGTTCTACTGTGGCAAAATAGCTATTAATATCTAAATACAGCCAATTAAGAGCAAGATTGTGATCACTATTCATGGCTGTTAATAAATTATTTGTCTAAAACAGACGATAAAATATACATAGCTTCTTCTCGCTCTTCTAGAATTTCATCAAGTAGGTTGATAGTCGTTCTCATACAGTCTTTTTCGTATATTTCTATCCAACGCACTATTACGTCTTTTATTAGTTGATTATCTGAAAAAAGGTTATCTAGCATTGTATGATCATCAATATCATTTTTTGCACTTTTAATAATACTTAACTTAGCAAAATTCTCTAAAGTTGCTGGGATTTTTGTCTTATACAGTCTAATATGCTCAGCTAAAGCATCTATGGAATTAAGACTATCCTTATATAACTTTTCTAATAATTTATGATATTGGTAGAAATTTTCTCCAGTTATATTCCAATGGTAATTTTGGGTTTTTAAACCTAGCGAGTATAGTGATGCTAATATGATTAATAGCTTTTCAGACATCTCATTTTTATGTATAGACATATTACCCCTTTGTTATTATTTGTGTAAATATTAAATTTATATTTTTTAAAGGCAAAGATTGCGCTTTGATCATACCCCTCTGCTTTATAAGTTATTTTAGATTAATCTTAATTAAAATCAACTACACATCCTATTATATTTAATTATTGCTTAAACCCAAGCATTTCATATAACGTGAATTATATTGCGGAGCTCTATATTCTCGGCAATTCCTATTAAGCTACACAGACTCTTGATCTTAGAATGTACCTATTGCCTTATCAATACTGATAAATTATTGTTTTGAAGTCTTTGTGAGAAACACCTCTGTTTTTTTACAAACTTTGGATCATTTATTGCACCATAAGGATTTAGCCTTTTTACACAAAAAAGCCAAATCCTTAGAAATACTAATTAAATATCCATATAATAAGCTGTTATTACAGTAGACATTATAACGGTGCCTGCTATAAAAAATTGGTCTATAGGTAAATAATTTGCAGAAGACTCTGTGGTGGTGGTATCATCTTCACTTAACTCACATTTATTACTACAAACAGGTATTTCCTCAATCTGTTCATTGATATCTTTACTAGTTTTAGTTTTTATTACAAAGTTAACCTCTTTTTTTACATCACACTCATCTGCATCAAAAGCTGTATTAAGTATAAATAACCCAATATCACACCTTTTAATGTTTGCGCACACCACATCTATTGCCGCTTTGGAACAATCAAAACTCCCTGTTTTGACGTAGTCAGAAGCGTGTTCAAGTATTATCTCACCATACTTTTTAACAAACCCCTGACCATTTTGAGAACCATCAGGTCCACCACCGCCACCACTGGATTCAGAATGGCTGCCGTCATCGTATAATGTTATTGTAGTCATAAAATACCCAGTTAAGGCAATATTATTTATGAAGTTATAGTTAATGTAAATAGGTATAAATACCTAATTTTCTGATTTTTTTTAGTAATAAATTTTTAATCTTAAAGATAATCCTATAGAATGTTATATTAGAATTTGTTATTTGTTATTCATTTGTATATAGAAAAGTTTCTTCTACTTTTAAACTATCTTTATAATTTTTCTCACCATTCTCGAGTAAATTTATAAATCTGGTTCTTAATATTTTATTTTTGATAATATAGGTATTCTTACCTATATACAAATAACAAACTTGAATATTAATTCTTATATTAATAATGAAGTATTGGAATGTGCTATGCTAAAAACAAACAAATTATTAACTGAAAAAATCAAAAGTATAAACAGTACTGAATTGGCAGGTGATATAATAAATCTTCTTCCTTCCCTGAATGAAACAAGAATTATTAACGGTGTGATGTCTATATTTAGATATCGCTTTATAAATGATCAAGAATATAAGTTATACATATATACATTAGAAAAACATATAGATTTGATTAAACATAAAAAATTACCTTTAAAATTAGAAGGATTACAAAAAAAATTTGATAACAATGATAAAAAGTTTCAAACAGAAAAATTTGATAAAATTTTTTATGAAAATCAGATTTTTGTTGAGCAATTTATAGTTAAAAAAGATTGTGATAATAGATATATTTCATCTGAACAATGTTTAGAAAAAGAATATGACGATAGTATGTACACGGAAGTGTAATAATGATTCTAATACCTTTAATATAACACTATGCTATTTGCATCTTTTATAAAATTTTGAGCACATATTTCTGTATCCATCTGTATAGTAGAAGTGGTAATTTACTTTACATTTAGCAATTTTTAATGTGATACTTAACTAGTATTATTTGTTGGTGGTGTGCTATGATTGTAGATGTGTATGGCTGTCAGGTTTTGGTCGAAGATGATAGACTTAATAACAGACAAACTATAGCAGATATAGGAAATACTCTTAGGAAACGCATACATGAACGTAGAATGGAGGGTGAGGATGATGGTTCAACTGATCAAGAAGTTCTTGGACTTTTGCTGAGGATCATTGCACATGATACTCGCTATGGAGCTGAAGAAACGATTGAAGATAGAAAAAATTCACTTTTTAATATAGCAAGATCAACTCCTCTTTTAAATCCAAAGAAAGCAAATGCAGGGCAGGCAAAATTTGTTAAAGAAAAATATGTTTCAGCTGATGAGAGAAGCATTTGGAGGGATATAGAGTTTCTTCAGAAAATGTTAATCCCAGAGGGACAGCCTGGTTATGAAGGTCGTTATTTCATACCAGACAGTAAAGCAGAAAAAATATTAGAACACGATGTAAGGCAGTTAGCTTTGGTCATCGCGAATGAGCTGCAAGGAAGTGCATTTGATAAGAAGTATAAGGATACTAGGGAGCTGCAACATATATATGAAATAGTTAATTATTACCGTGAGGAAGAAGTATTAAAGAAAATTTTAGACCATACTGCGCCAGAATTATTAGTGCAAATAGATATAGGGAAAGCAGAGGGAAAGTTTGCAATATTTAGAATACTTGTAATAATTGGTGAATATGTCTCTAAGAAAAATATTACAGATGGTACAAAGGGTCAGATTTTTGGTGTAGATTGGGAATTATTAACAGCAATCCGTAATAGATTAGCGCATCATGAATGGTATATTGCTCATGAAGATATATTTGCCAAATTGATGGGTCATGATTTGAATGTGATATTGAATGAAGACATTCCTTTTATTAGACATAGACTAGAGGTAATTTGGAATAATCATCAAAATGTAAAAAGAAATTTAGATGTTCATGAAAGATTTTTTAGTAGAGATGTTTCCGATTATTATCGACTAGAAGATAACACAAAGTTTATACCAGAAGAATCCAAGCAACATATTACAGAACATTGTAGATGGTTGCATGATAAGGGCTTTATATCTAAAGAAAATCTACAGTTGTTGTTGGACTTTTTAAATAAGGATTTTGCAATTATACGTGAAGAGTTTAGGGGTAAATTAAAAGAATATATAGGAGAAGATAAGTTTAAACAGGATTCTAGTGTTGATTCTGATGAGGTAAAAGCTATTAAAAATATAGTGCATGGGTATAATAAAGTTAGTGGTGAATTAGTGAAGAAGTTGGATAATAAACTCATGAATAAATTTGCTGCATTCATAAATAAATTGCAAAAGGCTGATTTGATTGAGCATGAGAAGGCCATAGAGATAAAGGAACAGTGTAAAAAATGTACAACACCAGAAGAGTTAATGGTAGTGCTGGGGGCGGCATATACACCTTTAAGTGAGTCAGAATTGGAGATTCTGAAACTTTATAATAGTATCAATAATGGTAGTAAGAAAAAGAAAAGTAGCAATATAAGAGACCTGTATAAGTTATTAGGTGACAGAGGTGTTCCTCTAGGTGATAGCGATGAAATAATACAAAAAATAATAGAGGAAAAACCTAAGGATATATCTAAACAAATAGATAGTGTAAAATTGGGAGTAATAGAAGTATATATTAAGGAAAAAGCAATAGATAAAATAGATAAGTGTGACATTGATTTTAGTGAGGAATATTTTGTTTTGAAAAAACTTGCAATTCCAGTAGTTGCAAATGGTTTTATGGACAAAATAAAAGAGTTGTTACAAGACATTAAAGCTTTGGGTTATATTGATGATATTGGTATTAATGATATGCTATCTGATCTAACGAATAATAAGATTGGTAGTTTTTTGGATAGGCTAAAACAAGTCATTGGAGAAGAGAAATTTGAAGTAGGATATTTTGACCAGTATAGAAGTGAAGAAGTACTGAAAATTAATGAAATGAGACAGAAATTTGGGGAAATAGATGAGGAAATAGATGGGGTTTATACAGCTTTAACACGTCAACAGGAAAGAGAAGAGAGAGCGATAGAACGTGAGAGAGCAGAACATTTAGATGGGTTTAGAAAACTTAAGGACCTGTTACCTAATGAAGATGAGTTTTCTGCCATGAAAAATGCCGCGTTGGAAGGACGACCAGCTTTTGATCAGTTAAAAGTTATTGGTAGTGCTATTCCTGTTGTAAGAGAGTTGAGTGAACTTATGAACACACAAGATTTTGTTGCTTTAAGAGATGTGCAAAGAGGATTTTCAGAAGAAATGCAATTCGTAAAAATTGATGCTGAGATGTGGGAGAGAGTAAGGGTTGAAGCTTTAGTTGGAGACCCGGAATATATACAAGCTCTTGCTAAATTGCAGGAATATGGACAAACAGATAAAGCCATAGTGCCGCTTTCTTGGCGAGCTATTACGGATGATGATGATTTAGTTACAGGAAGAGAGGGGAAGCTTAGTATGACAGAAAATCAGCTTAAAGATTACCTTGAGCAAAATGTAGATTTTATAAAAACATTAACAGTTAATAGAGCTCATTTCATTGAAACATATCAAGCATTGAGAGGTAATGAAGTTACCAGATTGGCTGTTGAATATGGTACTAGTATTGTTTGGCCATATCTAAGTGAAATACAAGAGGACTATCTGACTGATATGCCAGACATGTTTAAAGTAGAGCTCAAAGGTCAAAGAAATGTAGCACAACATGGTAATATGTATGTGGATATGTTGGTATCTAATAGAGTAGATGAATTTTTAGTTCGCTATTCAAGCATATTCATAAAAGATGTTCAACCAAGACTAGTACAGTTGGAGGATAGCCTAATAGTTGCACATGAATTAGTCGAGGATGTGGTAGGTGAAGTTATTTTTCAGCAAAACTCAGGACCAAAATATGAAATAAAAGGAATTTTGGGATGGCTGAATAGTTATATAGAGAATCTGTTTAGAAATTATATTACATATTCTAAGTTTAAAGATATGCAACACCTTGCAGATAAGCATGGAATAGATGTAGTGGTTGATATGGATAACTTAAAATCTGTATATCATAAAATTGCTAGAAAAACTCATCCTGATAAAGTTCTAGGTTATGAAGATGATTTTAAAGCTGCGACATCTGCTAGGAAATTTTTAGAGCAAGATGGGGATGAATTTATAATGGCAGATTTATACAAGCCCATCATGAATAAACTACAGAAAGTAAATATTGGTATAAAAATTGCGGATACTGCTGTTGATACTGGAAGACTTATCTATAATCCAGCTGAAAATAATATTATAAAAGTTGGTGTGGATTTTATACAATTAGCAGCATACTATATGCAAAGTCCTATTGCCATTATTTCTGTAACAGCTATGGATTCATTATATCAAGTGCACAAAGATAATAATTTTTATGAGGCTATTTCTACAGTTGTAAAAAATGTTGGTTTAGTTATGACAATTAGTGTGATATCTGCTAATGCACCAGCACTTTATGTAGCAACAACTGCTGGATTTACTGTTTATGCAGGATATTCATTAGCTAAAAATGCTTATAATTTATATCACGAACTTTATCCTGAAGAAAATGAAGTAGAACATTTTATATTTCAAGATATTTAACACTAATCCTAATAGTGAGTCTTCTTTTTAATTATAACATTACCAAGGTACGCTATTTCCTTGATAATCTAAAAAAGAACCTGTTTTAAAATTCTTTTCTTTATCAAGGACATTAATCATACCGCTGACACTTTCTTGTATTTCTAATAGAGCATTTTGACCACCCATATCTGTTTTTACCCAGCCTGGGTTCATAATTAGTATTTTTATTCCTATTTCTTCCAATTCGAAAGAAGCATTTCTCATTAAAGAATTAAGTGCTGCTTTGCTTGCTCTGTAACTAAATCTTCCACATTTCTCATAAGATGATATACTACCTGCTTTTGAAGAAATAGACATAACTACTTTTTTATCTCCTGCAATTACATTGTCTAATAATGCTTGCAAAATCATAATAGAGCCAGCGCTATTTGTTTCAAACATTTTCATCAAATTGGAAGCTGTGACTGATTTAATTGAGGGTTCAGTATCGTTAAAAACGCCAGCATTGATTATCAGATAATCAATTGCAATTCCCGATAACTCTTCCTTGAAGTTTTTAATGCTATCAGCATTTATGATATCAACTGAATGTATTTTTAACCGATTATGTTTTTTTGATAATTCAAATAATTCTTTGCTTGTTTCAGCATTGCGATATGTAGCAAATATATTATTAACTTCTGGCCTTTTTAATAATTCAGTAACAAAACCTAAGCCTAGCCCTCTATTCGTACCTACAATTAAAATATTGCCTTTAAGCATAAATAATTATTTATCCATTTATCGTTGTAATAGTATTATATGCTTTTTTGAACAACGCAATATTATTCTCCAGCTTTATTTTTTTCTAATATGTATATTGAAATAAAAAATAAAATACTTATAAAAACAGAAATTAGTATACCTAAAGGTTTTAATGGTAAGAGTAATTGGATAAGAATGACTAAAAAAAAATTTAAACCAAGATAAAAAATAAAGTTTTTCAGGCTAATTTTTATATTGTATAAACCAAAAATGAAAGTAATCGATATTGATACTAACCACAAGCTATGACAATAAAACATAAAGTTTATTATATTATCAATATAAAGAGCGATAAATATAGCTATTGTTCCTAAGATGATAGATAAAGTTTTTGCATAAAATAATTCTTTCTTTTTACTAATTTTAAATACGGGTACTAAAAAATCATGAGTAAATGAAATGCTTGCAACATTAATAAATGAATCGGCAGTTGACATTATTACTGATATTATACCAATAATTACTAATCCTTTAAATCCTACAGGTATTACCTCATTGATTATAGTTGGAATAACCATATTAGGCAGTATACTAGGAAAAAGTATTATTGCGCTAAGGCCAATAACTACTATACTGATATTTAATAGGATGAAAGCTATTGTTGATAAACGAAAGGATAGTATTGTTTGCGAAATATTTTTATTCATAAGTATACGTTGCACTGTTACAGGTTGTGGTGCAGGAAATAGGTATATGACAAACATGTAAAAATAATTTAAAGTATGGTCGTTAAGTTTTAATGAAGTGCTCCAATTTGGTACAGAAACAATAAATTGGTTTACCCCTCCTATTTCAATTAGAAGAAATATAGTTAAGGTTAGTACTGCTGTTATTATCAAAATAAATTGTATTAAATCTGTTTTAACTACTGATTTAATTCCTCCATATGCAGAGTAAAAAATCACTATACCATAACTTAATAAGATGGCGTCTATTTTAGTAATATCCAATATATTGATTAGTAAAATACTTATAGAAAACAATTGTATAGCTATTGTTCCAACAGAAATAACTACACCTAAAAGTCCAGAAAGTACTTTTCCAAATTTTCCATAAAAAACTTCCATTATGTCACCAAATGATATTGCTCCATAAAACGGGGTAAATTTTTTGACTAATAATTCTGACATTATAACGAATTTTCCTACAAATCCTAAGGTAGCTAAAGCTATTATACCTGACTTATATATTTCTGTAGTGTTCCCAATTAAAAACCCTCCTCCAACCCAGGTTGCAAAAATAGTTGCTATTAATTGTATGTTTGAAAATTCACATTTTCCTATGGAATATTTTTTAATATCTGTAACATTCTTTCCAGCTTTATAACCTATAAATAAAGTAAAAATTAAGTATAATGCTATTATAAAAATGTCAAACACATACATATATTATAAAGTTTCTAAGGTTTATTATAATTTTTGAAAAAAGAAATTAGATCCATTTTGTTGCAACAATTTAGTTTTAATTTTAAATGTGCTAAATGATGTTCTACAGTTCGTGGTGAAATATATAAATTACGTGCAATATTTTTGGCTGTATAACTTCCTTTTAGTAATTCATTGGCAACTTGCAATTCTTTTTTTGTTAGATTAGTAATATTGTTAGATTTGAATCCATAAGACTGTAATTGTTTTTTAATTTGTACATCTAATTTTATTTTATTAGTTTCATTATCCATCTCTATAAATTTGATATTTGCTTTTATTCTAGGGGTAATAATTCCACTTTTATTATTTTTGTTAAAAATTTTATTAGATAAATTTAAAAAATAATTACTAAACTGTTTAAAGGTTTCTAAATAATTAAGAATAAAATTAAAGTTTTCTATAGTATTATTTAACTCAATGAAATATGAAAAAGTTTCAGCAAAATTGTTATTATCTCTATAACATAAACTTATTGCATATTTTGATAATCTTGCTTGATGATTGAGTGTAATAACACAATCAAAGTTATTTTTCTCAGGGTATATGGCATAAGAAAATCTATTTAATTGAGATTGTTTTATAAAATTATGCAGAAATTTACCATACTCATTCCTTTTTACTAAATTTAAATAATCATATACATATTTTTTATTACAAGTGCATAACATAAAATGTCTTCCATCATTGTATACTCTTTTATAAATAAATGTTTGCACAGGTAGTGTTTGAAATAATGGGCTACATATTTCTGTTGTTTTATTTGTATGTGATGAAATATATAATAAATTAGATAATAGGTAGTCTTGCATATATTATATGATTTATAAAAGCTGTATAAGCATGAATAATATATGAAAATTTATGAATATAATACTAACATATAGGTAAAAATACCTATATAAATTTATTTTATATTTAATGTAATTATATTATAAGATCAGAATATAAGTGCTTCGTAATAATATTTATTAATCTAGACTCAGTTATATATGGAAAATCTGATTGAAATTTTGCAAAAAATGATTACTTCACCTTTCAAATTTGATGTAGTAACGAAGTATGATTATTTGCATGTAAAAAATGTTTATGCGGATTACTTTACTAGAATTATGGTTGCTCCAGTTTCAGATTTTACATCAAAATCTATCATGCTCAAAACAAAGAAATTTGTAGAGAGTGCTAATAGTGGATTAGGGATTTTTAAGGTTAGTGAAAATAACCAAGTGCTGGGTTTTGCTGGATTTACAAAATTTACCAATGATATAGCTGAATGGAATATAGCGTTAGATTTACAGCATTCAGGTAACGGATATGGAACGATAATAGGCAAAGTATTGTTAGAAGCTTTATTTAAAATGGATGCATACAATCAAGTGTTAGGATATTGCTTAAGTTATAATTATGCTTCGCAGAGATTGATGTATAAAATGGGGTTAAAGCCTAATATAGCTAAAAATAGTAATGGTAATCCAAAAGATAAATTTTATATATATTACTATTTAGAAAAAAATGAATATCTCAATAAAAATATAATTGATGAATTTTATGAACCACCTTTACTAACAACAATAGCTGAAAAAAGTATTACTGATAATATAAATTCACCCAATAATATTTTGCAACAATTAAAAAGTAGATATGGAGCAAATATAGAAGAAAACCATAAGTTAATAAAATGTAAGACCCAGAAGGATATATATTATGAGCCTAAAAACTGGTTAATTTTATTTTCTATAAATAAGAGTTTAGAAAGTTCGTATCCGTTCTTTTTAAATGATGAATTTAAGTTAACAATATTATCTACTCATTTACTTTCTGGCATAGCAACTATATATACAAATCCATATGGTGTGTTTTTAAAAAATATGCACATACAAGCCATAGGATTTGCTACGTTAAACACATGTTTATATTATGCTAGCGTGTCAATGAATGAACATCTTATAAACAATTATAATTCTTATAATAATAGTTTAAATTCAGATAATGATTTACAACAAAAATGTCAATATTTTGCTATTGGTGAAGTGCTGTTAACGTCAATAAGAGTTGGCTTAGGCTTTAAATTTGAACAACCATTATTATACCCCCCATTTAATCAACAATTTTTATCTTTCAGTGTATGCAATTTAAGTGATGAAGATTACACTAGTACATTTGTAAATATAGGGACTGTATTGATAAATATGGTTGCTTTTAAATTAGTGGAAGAAAAAGCAAGCTGTGAAACTAAATCAGTATACTCAAGCACAACTTTTATTTTGTATAACTTAGCAAATTATGTTTTTGAAACGTATGAGGGTTATAGTAACGAAGAATATGCTATTTAGTTAACATCAAGACAACGGTTGCTCAATATCATTTAAATATTCATTATATCTTTAGATTTAACCTTTAGTATGCCGTCTATTCTGTTTATAAAATCATCAGTAATTTTTTGAATTTCTTGAGAATAAAGTTTGAATTCATCTTCAGAAATCAATTTATCTTTTTCTTGTTTTTTAAATTCATCAATGCCACTTCTTCTATTATTTCTAATTGCTACTTTGGCCTGCTCACTATATTCACCAGCTTTTTTTACTAACTCCTTTCTTCTTTCTTCACTAAGATTAGGCAGATGTAATCTTATAACTTGTCCTTCGGTGTTAGGTGTAAGGCCCAAACCTGAATTTAAGATGGATTTTTCTGCACTAGAAACCAATTCTTTATCCCAAACCTGAATTATTAATGTTTTTGCATCTGGAGCGCTGACACTACCAATTTGGTTTAGGAACATATCACTTCCATATGCATCAACTTTAATGGGGTCAAGCAAAGCAGTTGAAGCTCTGCCGGTTCTTAAGCCACTTAATGAATGATTTAAAGAAGATATGGTGCCTTCCATTTTTGTCCTTAAATTTTTTAAAATTTCTGAATCTCTATCCATAATATTGCTATTTTATAGTTGTAAAATTACCTTTGTTTTGTAAAACTCTTGCAAATTCACCCTTTTTCCCGATGTTAAAAATTCTGATAGGCATTGTATTATCATGTGCTAACGTAATTGCAGTTGTATCCATTACAGAAATATTATTTTTAATTACTTCATCGTGACTTAATTCTTTATATTTTACAGCTGCACTATTTTTTTTAGGATCCTCAGAATATACACCGTCAACTTGAGTGCCCTTTAGGATAACAGAGCAATTCATTTCAATGGCTCTTAAAACAGCTCCTGTATCGGTAGTAAAAAAGGGATTTCCTGTTCCTGATGCAAAAATTACAATTCGTCCTTTTTCTAAATGTCTTATGGCTTTTCTTCTAATATATTGTTCGACTATTGTTATGATAGGTATTGCAGATACTACCCTAGTAAACAAGCTTTTGCTCTCTAATTTACTTTGTAATGCTATGGCATTTATTACCGTTGCGAGCATCCCCATATAATCTGCTGTAGCTCTCTCAATACCAACTTCTGCTACTGTAGCTCCTCTACATATGTTACCACCACCAACTACTAAACAAATCTCATACCCTAAATCATATACTTCTTTAATATCTTCACAAATTTGATCTATTATGGTGTTATCGTGACCAAATTTTTCACTCCCCATTAATGCTTCGCCTGAAATTTTTAAAAGTACTCGATTTTGTTTTTTCATTTTATTGATATCAATTATTCTCCAATTTCATATCTTAAATATCCTACAACATTAAAATCACAATTATTACTCGATTTTAATTCTTCAATTACTTTTTTAATTTTTGTCTTTCCATCAATAACAAATGGTTGTTCAAGTAGTACAATTTCTTCGAGGAATTTTCTAATCCTTCCTTCTATCATTTTTTCGACAACATTAGCTGGTTTGCCACTTTCTAAAGCTTGTTCCCTAAGAATATTTTTCTCTTTTTCAACCACGTTTTGATCAAGATTTTCAACATTTAAGGCCATAGGTTTTGATGCGGCAATATGCATTGCCAACTGTCTTCCAAATTCCTCAATTTCATCATTAACTTCACCCTCTAAAGCAACTATTACACCAATTTTACCAATACTATCTGATAGTTTATTATGTAAGTATGGTATTATTTTTCCTTTGTTAACACCAATTTTACCAATTTTCTTTAATATAATATTTTCACCAATAATAGAAATGTGCTCTGCTATCAGTTCGTTAATTGGAGTTGATTCATGTTTGCCTGATGCTAGAAATTGATTTGTATCATTTCCTTCAAATTGATGCGCGCTCTTTACTACTTTATCGGCTAAACTTAAAAATTTATCATTTTTTCCAACGAAGTCTGTCTCAGAGCTCAGTTCAATTATAGTAGCATTATTTCCATCAATATACGTAGCAATAACTCCTTCACTTGTGTCTCTTCCTGCTTTTTTACCTGCAGAAGCAAGACCTTTTTTCCTAAGCCATGCAACAGCAGCTTCAATATTTGAGTTGTTTTCTTCTAGAGCCTTTTTGCAATCCAGCATTCCAGCTCCTGATTTATTGCGTAACTCTTTAATTTGATTTGCATTTATAGACATATTATCAATTCACCTACTTTTTATTGTTGTCCGTATCCTTTTTATCGGATGCTTTGTTAGTTTTTTTTGTATCTTTTTTTTCTTCATCTGCATTTGGCGATTTTTTCAAATCTACTCCTTGGGATGATAAATTATCCTCAATTCCTGCTAATACTGCATCTGCAACCAAATTACAATAAAGCTCTATAGATTTTCTAGAATCGTCATTACCTGGGATAACAAAATCAACACCTTTAGGGCTAGAGTTTGTATCAACTATGGCGATGACAGGTATGTTTAATTTATTTGCTTCCTGAATGGCTATAGCATGGATCTTAACATCTATAACAAATAAAATGTCGGGTAACCCTCCTAAATTTCTAATTCCCCCTATAGCTTTTTCAAGTTTCTCCTTTTTTCTTGTAAAATTTAATAATTCTTTTTTAGTGTATTTATCATCTTCTGATTCTAGGATTTCTTCATATTTCTTTAAGGTTTTTATGGATGAGGAAACTGTTGTCCAGTTAGTTAACATTCCACCTAACCAACGGTGATTAACATAATATTGTCCACACTTTACAGCTGCATCTTTTACTACGTCGGTAGATTGTTTTTTTGTGTTAACAAACAGTATTCTACCATTTTTAGATGCTATATTGAAGATAATCTGTAATGTATTGTACAAGTGATAAGCAGTTTGCTGTAAATCTATGATATGAACTTTATTTTTTACACCATAAATATATTTCCCCATTTCAGGGTTCCATAGGTTTTTTTTATGCCCGAAATGAGCGCCAACCTCTAGCAATGATTTGATATTAAAATTAGGTTTATGTGACATTTAAATACTCCTTTTTGGTTATACTAAATGCAGAATATATCGAATATGACACCAAAAAATATCTGCATGGTTTTTATAATCCATGACTATACATATTAGTCATTAAAATTTCAATATTAAATTTAAATTATAAACAAATTAAGGGTTATAAAAATTTTTTTGTTTGTTTGTAGATAAAAATTACATATTATTATTAATATTGCACTATTTTTTTAGGGATATCAAATGACACATAAGCTTGTACTAATTGTTGATTCTAAATTTGCCAAAATTTATAAAGCGGAAGGGCTACAATTAAAAAAATTAATTTCTGAATATACTTCTGATGAACTTGGTATTGCTCACAAAAAGCAATCAGTGAGAACTGGTTTTAAAAAGCAAGCCAGCGGAATGGCACATTTCTTTGATCCTCACACTGAGTCAAAAGACCTTGAAAGGTGCGAATTTAGTAAAAAAATTTCTGATATTGTTAAGGAGATGCTTAAAAAGGAATCTTTTTCAGAAATTGTCTTGATTGCATCTCCAAAGGTGCTAAATCTAATGAGGAAATACATGCAAAAAGCCAGCAACATTGAGATAAAAGAAATAGCAAAAGATTTGATTAACTCAAGTGAAGAGCAAATTGCAAAAGTAGCTTTTTCATAGGTATTCAAAAAGTGTTGATCCACCTTTAAGCTTATAAGCATAATATTGTACATTTTTGTGCTATGTAATATTAATTTTTAGATGATATTTCACTCAATGGGTGTTTATCTAAGAGTAATTTTTTTGCTTTAGAATCGGAAACTTTGGTGTAAATTTGGGTTGAAGATATATCAGAGTGTCCTAATAATTCTTGTACAATCCTTAGATTGGCGCCATTATCAAGCATATGGGTTGCAAATGAGTGCCGGATCTTATGCGGTGAAATCATGAGAGGATCAACATTGGATTTTATAGCAATATCTTTAAGGGTTTGGCCAAATCTTTGCCTAGAAATATGAACGATTTTTTTGTTTTTTGAGACTGAAGGAAACACCCAATTTGACTTTGCTCCAGCCGGTAAAAATTTACTTCTAATCTTTAGATAATTTATTAATGCCATGCATGCCTTTTGATTCAATATTACTGCCCTTTCCTTTTTACCCTTTCCTTTTATTATCAAAAGATTTATTTCCGATTCGTTAGAAAAGCTTTCTAATGCTTTCATTTCTAGTGATACTAGTTCAGAAATTCTCATGCCTGTTGAGTATAGTATTTCTAACATTGTGTACTCTCTCAATCCTTCCTTGGTGGTATTATTATTTGCTGTTTTTATTAACTTATCCAATATATCCCGTGATAATGCTTTTGGAATTGATTCTGGTCTTTTGGGCATAATTATGTTTAGGGTTGGATTTTCTTTGAAGATTCCATCGGAAACTAAAAAAGAAAAAAATTGCCTAAAAGTGGAGATTTTTCTACCTATGGTTTTAGCTCCTAGGTTTCTATTGCTCAGTTCAATGATGAAATCTTTTATTGTGGAGGAGGTAATTTTTTCTAATTTTATATGGTTTAATGTCAAATAATCCTGCAAATCTTTAATGTCTTTCCTATAAGATGATATTGTATTTTCTGTTGCACCTCTTTCTGCAATAAGCATTTCGAAGAAATATTCTATATAGTGATATGTGTATTCTTTTTTATTCATTAGTCGTTTGTAATGTCGGATATACCTGATAAAATTAATAAAATCAGTGACTTATATTATTTATGATAAAAATAAAAATTAACCACTATATAAGTCAAAATGAGATAATAATTTATATTAAAATCCGCTACTATCTTTCTCAATAAATATTGCATGTTATTAACAAATATGCAAACTAACATATAATTAACAAATATTTTTATACATAATGAAGTTACTTATAGTTGAATCTCCTGCAAAAGCAAAAACTTTAGAAAAATATTTAGGTGGGAATTATAAAGTAATTTCTTCATATGGTCATGTAAGGAGCTTACCTTCTGTAAAAGATGCTGTAGAACCTGAGAATGATTTTAAAATTACTTATGCGGTGCTTGAAAAAGCAAAAGATACGATAAAAAGACTTTCTGAAAATTTTAAAAAAGCGGATGCTATTTTTCTAGCGACTGATCCAGATAGAGAAGGAGAAGCTATTTCTTGGCATGTTTTAGA
>Ga0114932_10000562_pt1 | contig 44066 bp, 46 predicted proteins | sample 2SBtaG_2_FD_87286 | JGI IMG/M metagenome (GOLD analysis project Ga0114932, IMG submission 87286) | Deep subsurface microbial communities from Kolumbo volcano to uncover new lineages of life (NeLLi) - 2SBTROV12_ACTIVE470 metaG | ecosystem: Environmental > Aquatic > Marine > Volcanic ...
ATTAACAAGGTGATGGAGCTATCCGAAGAACAAGACCTTTACCACATGGTTACTGATATTAAAAACGTGAAAGAATCTTATGAGTCTACCAAGGGTAACGATAGTAATAGCTAGCTATAATTACGCCGAGTATATAGGCGGATGTATTCAAAGTGCTCTTAATCAAGACTACAAGGGTGCTCTGAATATTTGCGTGGTTGATGACGGATCAACAGATGGTTCATGGCAAATAATCAAGCATCAGTTTTCTGATCAAATATCTGAGACTAAAACTGATGAGCTTTTTGTTATGGAAGAGATGGTAGAAGGTAAGCGTCTAATAGCCATACAACAACAAAACTCTGGAGCAAGCTCAGCAAGAAATACCGCAATAGACTACGCTTGGGATATTACTGATGCGTATTCAATACTAGACGCAGACGATGAATACTACCCCAGTAAGGTTAGACTTTGTGTTGAAAAGATGGTTGATGATATGAACAGTATTGGTGTAGTTTATACAGATTATGATATAGACTACACTTTTGCTAATTTTAAAAAGACCGAATTTAAAGAACCTTACAATGGAATGCGTCTTAAACAGAACTGCATAGTACACAGCGGCTCTCTTATCAACAAGGCGGCTCTTCAGTCAGTTAAAGAGAATGGAGAATATTATGACACCAGTCTTCACGGGCCGGGAGATCAGGACTTTATAGGCTGCTCAGAGGACTACGACCTCTGGCTTAGAATCGCTGAAAAATTTGTGATTGTTCATATACCCACACCCCTAGCGCTGGCTAGGGAGACGGGGAAAAATCAGACATCGAACGTGACAGAGCAATCTGAGGTAAGGACTCGTAAAATAATATCAGATAAAATTATGGCGAGACAACAAGCAAAAAGATGAGCCGAAGACACGTTTCGAAAATAAAAAGAGCAGATACCGGAGATATTGGTGTAGTTCTGTTAGCTTATGAAACGGGACAGAAATCCAAATCCCACACCTCTAAGTATTTACTAAGCACGGCTGATGGAAACAGTGTTATTGAGAAACAATCAAAAATTATATCTAAAGTTTTTTCTGATAACAGCTTATATATAGCTACTGGACTTGATTGTGATAAAATTGTTGACACAATACCAAAAAGTGTAAGGATAGTAGAAAATCAAAACTTCCATTGCACCGGGACGGCAGAATACATAAGACTTGTAATCAATAACTCTACAGAAAGCAGCCTTCTAATCATTGATGGTAGTGTTTTATTCTCAGAAGACGTTCTTCTAGACTTGGATTTTTCCAACTCTTTTATTTTATGCTTAGAAGGAAACAATGACCAGCAAAACATAGGGGCGACGTTCAGTGAAGGGTATATAAGCCAGCTTTCTTTTGGTCTACAAAACAAAACATACGATATAATCTTTCTTAAAGATCATGAACTAAGGCTGGCTGAAAAAATTTGTAGCAACAGGGATAAAAATAAGCTATTGATGTTCGAAATTATAAACTTTATTGTCAATAATGGCGGAAGCATCCAGCCCCAAATCCCCAAGAAAGCAACTTTCCTAAAAAAGATAGAGTCTGCAAAGGACGTGTATGAAAATTCTAATCTCTAGCGACGGCATGCATGCCCATTTCTATGTGAGGTCCGGTTGGGCTAAAGCCTTTAGCTATTCTGGACACGAGGTTGTTCTCTGGGACACCAAGGCTCAAACAGCGTTTGATATTTTTGACGAATTTGAACCAGACCTATTCATAGGACAAACATACAACGTAACAAGATCTGTTTTTAAATGTATAGCAGAAAGACCAAACCTAAAAGTTATAATGAAAGCTCCTGACTGGGGAGATATACAAAAAGAAATTGACCCTAACAGATATAATGTTTTGTTTGTAAGCGAAGAAGAAAAAAGGGTTATAGAAAAGCTAAAAAAGGAGACCGGAAAGCCAGACTTTGTTTATGTCCACTACTTAGATGAGGACGTAAAAAGGACACACAACGGGTGGAGCAACATAGGCGTGAAAGCCACCGGCCTCCTAAATGCCGCAGATATATTTGAATATGTTAACGGAAAAGAGATAGATCATCTAAAAAGTGATGTATCTTTTGTTGGTGGGTGCTGGCCATACAAAGCCATAAGCTTTAATAAGTATATAAGCCGACTATTTTATCCTCCGGGTAAATATAATATAAAGATATTCGGAAACCAGCCTTGGGATACCATATCTGGTATTCAGTATATGGGATTTATACCAGACAAGATGGTGAAAGACGTGCTTAAGTCTGCCACGGTTTGTCCAAACATAAGCGAACCTCACGCTCAGGACTTTGGGATAGATATAAATGAGAGAACATTTAAAATTCTATCTAATAAGTCTTTCTGCGTGTCAGATAACGTTGAAGGTATGAAAAAAATATTCAGTGACGATGAAGTTGTTTTTACTTCACCTTCTGAATTTAAAGGAGCGATAGACCATTTCACAGAGCATCCAGAAGACAGAGAAAAATATATTGAAAAGGGATATAAAAACGTTATGAAAAATCACACCTACTTTAACAGGTGTGCTAAAATATTTGATCTGCTTGACATGGAAAAATATAAAAATAACTGCCTTTTGGCACTGGAAAAGATGACAACTTCGGTGGAATCAAATGAATAAAAACGATACCATACTAGTCACCGGTGGCAGGGGGTTTCTGGGAAGATCTGTATATAAAAATCTTAGAAAGCTTGGCTTCACCAGAATAGTTACTCTTGCTGGATCTACCGGCTCTTTATCATTAGATCTAACCAAGCAGGATAATGTTCGTCATATATTACACGCATATCACCCGAAGACTGTTGTTCATCTAGCCGCAAGAGTTGGAGGAATTGGGGCAAATAGGCTGAACCCCGGACTTTTTATCTACGAAAATCTTGCCATGGGGGTAAATCTGATAGAAGAATCCCGTCTCATGGGGGTGGAAAAATTTGTAATGGTGGGTACTGTGTGCGCATACCCAAAGCACACTCCCGTACCCTTCAAGGAAGAAGACATTTGGAATGGATACCCAGAGGAAACTAACGCCCCGTATGGCATAGCCAAGAAGACGTTGATGCAGATGATAATATCATATAAGCAACAGTACGACTTCAATGGTATCAATTTGATACCCGTTAATATGTATGGACCACATGACAACTTCAACCCTAGCTCAAGCCATGTCATCCCCGCTTTGATATTGAAATTTCATGAAGCCATGAAAGAAACTCCTCACAAGGACATGGAGGTGTGGGGAACTGGAAATGCCAGCAGAGAGTTTCTCTATGTAGACGACTGTGCTAGGGCGATAGCTCTCGCGGTAGAACATCATAATGACCCAGAACCCATCAACGTAGGAACTGGAGCAGAGATAAAGATATCTGATCTGGTAGAATTAATTGCTGACCGAATGGGATATAACGGAAACATCGTGTGGGACTCATCAAAACCTGACGGCCAACCGAGAAGAAGATTGGATATTTCTAGGGCGGAACGTTCTATCGGATTTCAGCCTCAAGTTTCTTTAGATGAAGGCTTGGATAAAACTATAGAATGGTTTAAAGATAGAATGCAAAATGAAAGTAGAAAAAAAAAGTAACCATCTGGCATACGAGTCCTTGTCCATAGATAAGAAAACTCGAACTGCTAAACTTGGTCCGCCGATTATGGCCACGAGTATATTCTATAGGGGTAAGGATATTAAAGAACAGGGAGGCTGTCGGGAAGACTGTCGGGATAAAGTCTTTTATGAAGTTCTAAAAATGTTTAATGAAGAGCCTATAAAAATACTCCAAGTGGGAGCTATAGAAACCTTTGATGCTCAATTTAGATTTGGCTCCGGGTGGTCAGATATATTTTTTGGAGACTACATAAAGAAACATGGTGGAGAGTTGACAGTGTGCGACATCAACTTAGACCATCTTGCAAACTCAATAACCTCGGCATCGCTTTTAGATTACAGTGTACACACCATACTCGCCAGAGCCGAAGCTGTTATGAAGCCAGAATATGATCTTTATTACTTAGACGGGGGTAATGACCCAGAAGAGTGTTCCGAACAAATGGATATAATAAAAGATTCTAGCTGCGTTGTGCTGTGTGACGATTTCTATATCAAGGCGGCTCTCATAAAGGATAAATTTGATTGGCAAATCAGAGAGGTGGCGAACACTATGGGAATATTAGATCTGAGGAATTAAATGATATCAGCAATAGTCTTTAGTAAAGATCGTGCTGCACAACTAGATCTTCTACTAAGAAGTATAAACAAGAACTGTCCGCACTTCTTTGAAGTGTGCGTTCTATATACTTACTCCAACGAGGAGTTTAAAAAGGGGTATTCTTTAATCCAAGACAAGTATCCATCTCATGATAGGTATCACTGGGTAGACCAAACAGACTTTCAAAAAGATCTGGAAAACTTGGTAGATAGATCAAACCCATATCTGTGCTTCTTTACTGATGATGACATAGTCTATAGAGAATCTGAACTTAGAAGACATAATATAAATGATATATTTAGAGAATTTAAAGACATGTGCTGCATCTCCATGCGGCTAGGGAAAAACATTTCCATTCAGGATCAGTACACGGATGAGCAGTGCATACCTCCAATGGAGGTTGTTAAATTTGACGACGTAGTGTTCTGGAATTGGAGGAGGGTTGGTGCTGGAATAAGCAACTTCTTTTATCCTTTTTCCGTGGATGGCCATGTCTACAGGAGGTCGGACATAGAAACATTGTTTTCCAAACTTGAATATGACGACCCCAACCAGCTTGAGGGCAGAGCCTTTTTACACGCCCACAGCCTACCTCCTCTCATGGGATGCTTTGAAACAAGCTCAGTCGTCAATACCCCAATAAACTTATGTGGACCCTCGACAAAAAACAGGGCAGGAGAAAGGTTCGGAATCACACTAGAAGACCTTAACAACGACTACCTAAACAACAAGATCATTGACCTAGAAGGTATGGACTTTTCTGACATAAAGGGATGTCATCAGGAATTAAAAATGGAGATGACCAATGCTTCTTAACTTTGATCAGCTATTAGAAAAACATGACGTTAACATAAAGGGATGCTTACATATAGGAGCATATATTGGGCAAGAGATTATACCATACATAAAACACGAAATTAATCATATCATTTTCTTTGAGCCTCAAGAAGAAATATTTGATATACTGGCGCATAACGTGAACATGATTTCGGACGAGAAGACGAATGTAGTTTTGGTAAATAAGGCTGTAGGAAATGAAAATAAAAGCACTACCATGTTCTTGTCAAACACACCCGGAGGTATTGCTAATGGGTCTGGAGCCTCTAGCTCTATGCTCAAGCCAAAGAAGCATCTAGAACAATATCCTCACATCACTTTTCCAAAAACTCAAGACGTAGAGATGGTACGGATTGATGATTTTTGGTACTTTACAGAGCTAGACAAAAGCTATTATAACTTTATGAATATAGATGTTCAGGGGTATGAGCTAGAGGTACTAAAGGGTGCTGAAAAGACACTGGAAGGTATAGACTATGTTATGGCAGAGATTAACAGAGACGAGGTGTATGAGGATTGTGCTTTAGTTGACGAGATTGATAAATTTCTTGGCAACTATGGATTCCAGAGGGTTGAAACCTCGTGGGAGGGTGGTACTTGGGGTGATGGATTCTACAAGAAAATAGGACATACATATTCAATATGAGTATAAAAAACCTAGTTACACTCAGTGACAAGAATTATCTTGAGAACGGACTGTGTTTATATGATTCGCTTAAAAAGCATTCCAGCGATTTCTATTTACACTATCTGGCTCTTGACGAAGACACACACAGGGTCTTGCGAGAACTTGATCTCGAAAACATATTTGTATACAGCCTGATAGACCTTTCTATAGATACAGACCTAGAGGTATTGATTCACAATAACCCGTCCAGACCGATAGATACAAGCGATGGACAAAGCCCGTTTCACTGGGCGCTCGCCTCTTTCTTCTCTAACTTTTTGATCCAACAATACAAGATACCCCATGTGATGTATGTAGATTCTGACCTTCTTTTTTATGATTCAGTAGAAAAAATATTTGACTGTATTGGCAAAAAAAGCATAGGACTTATTACACATAAGCACATAAAGCTTGATAAGGACTTAAAAAATCCGGGATATTATAATGTCGGGATTATATATTTTAGAAATAATAAGCTTGGAAAAGAGTGTTTGCGATTTTGGAGAGACTGCTGCGTGAATCCAAACAATCAGTTTTCAGATGTCTTTGGCTCTTGTGGAGATCAAAAATATCTTGAGTTATTTGAAGACTTTTTTGATAAGGATGAAATAAAAGTACTCGACAAAGAGATTGGCCACGGTGCTCCTTGGAGCTTTGTTCTTTTTGATTTCATAAGTCCGACTCGCGTGGTTTGGAAAGACCCCATGCATCTAGTGCTTGAGGAGGACTCTATTGAACAGGACATCGTCTTCAATCACTTCAGTCATTTTACCCCTAATTACGATTCAGACAGCTATTCGGTAGACCGAGGGGGTGAATGGGGTCCGAGACTTAGACAGCATCCGGGCGTTAAAGAAGTTTACGATGACTATTTTGAAAAACTTAAAGAGACAAGAGAGAGATATAATTTATCATGATATGCGGTAACGCTACTATAAAACAATTAATAAAAAAAAGCAGTCCATTTTCTATATCAAGATCTTCTGACCAAGAAATGATATCATCATACAGATGGTCAATTCAGAACGATAAAAATATAAATGACACCCTACACATCCTCCACAACAACGCCGGAATATACTTTAGCAGTGCAGAGTTTCAAACTTTAAGAATCCCAGACTCAAAAGTTCACGACAGAAGACGAGACGAACTAGACAGCTACTGCAACGAGTACATTTCGGCCATTGAAACTTCTGATTATTTTGCAGTCTGGCAAGACTTGGGCCTTACTGATATCGAAAATGATATAATCAAAAGATTCAACTTAAAGCATTTTAAAGCACAAGATTTAGAACCCCATTATTTTCAGTTCAAAGACCCTTGGTCAAAATACCTAGAGAGTAAGAAGGTTTTAGTAATTCATCCTTTTCAAAAAACTATATACAAACAGTACGAAATTAAATCTAAACTCTTTGAAGACAAAAGTGTTCTGCCGGATTTCAACCTTACATGTGTAAAGGCTGTCTCATCTTTGGGTGGGAATCGTCCGCATAGAAATTGGATGGAAAGTTTTTATTCAATGGTTAATCAGATAGAAAAAATTGATTTTGACATAGCCTTGTTAGGATGTGGTGGATACGGACTTCCTCTTGTAGGGCATATCAAGAATGTTATGCATAAATCTGCTATATATATCGGTGGTGGTTTGCAGATACTGTTTGGTATAAAAGGGGCAAGATGGGATGATCATAACATTATCAAAAATATGTATAATGAATTCTGGACAAGACCTTTGGAGAATGATAAAGTGCTAAATTATCACAGAGTAGAAAATGGGTGCTATTGGTAATTCGGAATGATAGGAGTCAACGCTATGCCAGCGCGGATGAAGAACGAGGAGGTTTTGGTGATCGGAAATAAACCTTATCAAAAACTGGCATTAGATAAATTAATTGATAGTTTTTGTAACAATGTTCGATGTAATTTTAGTTTGCCCGGTTTAAACAATGGCTCTCTCTTTGATGAGCTAGCTTTATGTAATCATATGTATGATAATCTGGTAGTAAATGATCGTGGTATTGAGAAAATTATGGATGCTTATGACGGCGTTTTTGATATAGAATATACAAAAAAATACTTTCACAAATATAAAGAAAATCTTTCCAAATATAATCGAGTATATCATGCCCAATTTGACACACCGAGACAAAATTCTTTTTTGCGTTCAATGGGGTGTCCCTATTATTTTGAAGGGTCATTCGTTGCCAGAACCGGACTTACAGTTATAATTGAAAATCTTTTAAAGGACAACAAGGTTTTTGTTACTAACTTTAGTATAAAAAAAGAGATTAGGTATTCTCATTATATACAAAAAAGCCATTCCGAGAAAGAGTTTAAGAGTGAAGAAAATAAGCGACAAGGACGACCCGAATTGGTGCCCTTCTGTCATAATACGGATAATGAAATTAAAATTTTGAGTTGGCTTCACCAAAGTAAAACAATTGACGCAACTCTTTGTATGCTAAAAGATGAGACAGAGCCAATTCTAGAATGTAAGGGTATGAAACCGTCTGCGATAATCATCGATAAGCTTAAAAAAGAATTCGGAAAAATTAAGATCTAGGGCTAATTATGAACTACATACAGGGCAAGGTTTGGGGAAATACCGAACCTCTTTTTTGTAAAAACAATGTCGAAATACACAGGATAGAAGTGGTCTCTGGCCATTACTGTTCAAAACATTGTCACGAATATAAACACAACATGTTCTACGTTGAAAACGGCAAGCTTAAAATAACAGTTTGGAAAAATGATTATGATTTAGTAGATGAAACGTTTGTTTCGAGTGGGCAATCTACGGTGGTTCCACCAAAAGAATATCATTTTTTTGAGGCGATGGAAGACACAATTGCTTATGAAATTTATTGGGTGGAGTTAAATAAAAAAGACATACTAAGAGAAAATCACGGGGGCAAATCATGAATGTCATTGTTCCGCTACAGACTTGCTCAACGAGAGTACATAACAAAAATTTGCGTGATTTTGTTCACGGTAAGTCATTGTTTGATATTAAGTCTTCTCAACTGCTAAAAGCGTTCGATCCCAAAAAGGTGTTCATTAGCAGCGAATCTCCTTCTGTAGAAGAGAAGGTGAAAAAATACGGTTTTAATTTTTTGTTGAGAGACAAAGCCTATACTGGCAACGAAGTCAAGCAGCCAGACCTTATAGAACATATTCTTAAAGATATACCTGATGATCAAGACGATATAGGCTGGGCACAAGTTACTACTCCAATGTTTGATGATTTTCATAAATGTCTATCTACTTGGGACAAAGTTAAAAGTGATTATGATTCTTTAGTTGTGGTCAGAAAGGTAAACCACGTCATTTCTGAGGACAACATTCCAATCAATTTTAATTTTGGATATTGGCATAGAGTTAGCCAAGATCTTTGCAAGCTGTATGAAGTTGCTTGGTCTTTTTTTATTATTAAGAGACAAACATTTAATGAGTGCAAATATCATATAGGATACAATCCATATAAATATGTATGCAATTTCCTAAATGTAGATATAGATACAGAAGAAGATTTTAAAGAGAGCCAGAGAGCTTATCAAGGATTAATACCATGTCAGAATACGTGAGAAACTGTGTGTAAAATGAAAATAACATTTGGAATGATAGTGTTTAACGGAAACTATGTCCTAGAGGAGGTTCTAGCTTCCGTCTATCCCTACGCACACCAGATTTTAATTGCGGAAGGTCCGGTGCAGTTCTGGCAGTCCACGGGACGTGTAACGTCTTCCGATGGAACCAACCAAATCATCGACAACTTCCCCGATCCCGACAATAAGATCTCTATTACCCACGGGCTATATTCTGAAAAAGATGAACAATGCAACGCATACATAAAGAACCTTTCTCCAGACACCGACTATGTATGGAACCTAGATTCCGACGAAGTTTTTAAGCCCGAAGACATAGAGAAGGTAATTTCTCTCCTAGAGAAAGAACAGTACACTACCGTGGGGTTCAAGAGTTGTTCCTTCTATGGGGGTTTTGATAAAATTCTGGGGGGGTTTGAAGAGAACGCAGAGTTCAACCGGATCTGCAAGGTGTATCCCGGCTCCACTTGGGCCTCTCACAGGCCGCCCAGAATGAAGCATGATACAGAGGGGTTGCCTGAGAAGCATCTTGATTTTAACAAACTACACAAAGAACACGGGGTGAGAATGTACCACTACTCCTATGTGTTCCCATATCAAGTTGCTCAAAAAGTTGCCTATTACAAAGCGGCTGTCAGTAAAGACAACTGTATCGATAACTATTTCGAGGAAGTTTATCTTCCTTGGGTTATGGGGGATGAGATTCAAAAGTCTCTTGTTGAGCATAAATACGAAGGTGTTCATGAGTTCAAGCCTAGATCTCGTGGCGAGTGTAAAACCAAGGACTTTGACGGCGAGCACCCGGAAATAATAAAAGAGAACATGACGAAGCTCAAAAATAGATTTGTGGAACAGTTATCGGAGTTTGTTCATAGATGAAATATATAGACTCTTGGAAAGACTCAGAAGTCTTTGAATACCAGCTAGCCTTAAACCAGAGAGAACTGTCTTCGCAGGAAAAATATCCTTCCCACTGGCATCATTTTATTGATTGTATGGATCAGCTACAAAATACAACTAGGGTGGTTGATGTAGGTTGTGGTGCTGGGGCGTATTATGTCTTATCTCAAAGACACTTTCCCGACAAAGATTATATTGGATATGACTACTCTGAAAGTGCCGTCTCTACTGCTAAACGTTCTTGGGATGGAAAATTTGAATGTAGGGATTATAAAGACTTGTCGAAAGAGGATATCAAACCGGGAGATGTCGTGGTAGCAAACGCCCTTTGTGACGTTCTCCCCAACGGGCACGAATGCTTTGATCATCTTTTATCACTAAAAGCCGACAATCTAATAGTCCAGAGAATGAAAATAACTGGGTGGCCAAGCTTCTATAAAACATACAATGCATACAACATAACTACATACTCTTTTCATCATAAAGAGCAAGATATTATCGACTCACTACAAAAATATGGATATGAATATAAAGATTCAAGAATGGGTGAAATAAACTTTAACTTTTTACTGAAAAGAATATCATGAAAAAACAAATCGTTTATACTGAGCCAACCCTTGAGGTAGACGACAACATCTGTATTGTCGCTTCAAGCGCGAACTTGCTGGATAATAAAAGTGGAAGAGAAATAGATGAGTTTGATGATGTGGTTAGGTTCAATAGGGCACCAACAGATGGTTTTGAAGAACATGTTGGTGCAAAGACTACTGTAAGAATAGCCAACAATCATGTGTTCGCAAATATTCCTCACACAGGTTGGTCCGCTGAAGGACAGCCAACGAACTTCATGAGGGATCAAGAAAATATAAAGGTTGTTAGAATCGGACCCGGAACAAAATTTTCCCTACAAATTGCTCGTAAATATCACCTGCATCCAACTTCCAGCCCGTATATTGGTTCGTTCAATGATATAGTTCACCAAATGAGATATGCTAAGGAAAACTGGATTGGAACCAATCCTCTAAGGAGCGACTTCATTCCCAGCGTAGGAATCGCTTTTGTCTGGATGTGCGTAGAAAGTGATATAACACCACATTTGTTTGGGTTTGGTGTGGACGAACCTCCAGAAAACGCCACCCATTATTGGGAGAAGGATAAGGTCAAGGCTGGCTTTACTCATAGATACTCCGTCGAGAGGGAAATGCTAAGAGAAATGGAATCCAACAAAAAGGTGATTATCCACAGATGAAAACCAAATTCCTAGATCTCGGAAAACAACCCATAGCAAACGCATTTATGACCCCGAATAAATGTGAAGATGAATTCTTCTACGATCTAGAAGTTGGGTTTGATCCAGAAACAAAGCTTGTCTCACACATGAACTTTGTAGACCCACCTCTTATGTTCAATGATACCTACATGTATCATTCTTCAGGGTCTCAAACCATGCGTAATCACTTCGCGAAGATATCAAAACTCATCAACTTCTATTTTCCTAGGGAGAGAATCCTTGAAATAGGAAGTAATGATGGTGTTTTCCTTCAGTACTTCGACCCCAAAAAGGCTTTCTCGGTGGAGCCTTGTGGAAATTTCGCAAAGAAAACGAGAGAACTAGGATACACTACATACGATGACTTCTGGGACATGGAGCTTTCTGACATAATAAGAGAGTCTGAAGGGCAGGTTAAGGTTGTATATTCAGCCAACTGCATGTGTCATATACCAGAGATAGAAGAAGCTTTCAAGGCGGTAGAAAATATTCTACACAAAGACGGAGTCTTTATTTTCGAAGACCCCTCAGTCTCGGAAATGCTGGAGAGAAATTCATACGATCAAATTTATGATGAGCACGCGCATTTATTCTCCATCACCTCTCTCGACAACCTCCTAGAGAGAGCGGGTCTGGAGATATTTCATGTAGAGAAAACCAAGGTTCATGGTGGTTCTAATAGAATATTTGCTCAGAAATTAAATTCTCCGAAATATAACAACAATATAGTACACAAGCTTATAGAAAATGAATTTGAATCTGGGGTAGACAGCATAACAACCTACTACGAATTCGCAGAGAGGGTTGAAAAGTCTAAGAAAGATCTTATCGATCTATTGTCTAGGCTTAAGCGAGGTAAAAACAAAGTTGTTTGTTATGGTGCTACATCTAAGTCCACGTCCATCTTCAATTACTGCAATATAGGTCCAGAAACAATAGATTATATAACTGATACGACAATTTCTAAGCAGGGCAAGCTATCACCGGGTATGCATATACCAGTCGTCTCTCCTCAAGAAGGATTCAATCTTTCTGTAGACTATGCTTTTTTGGGCGCTTGGAATTATCTTGAAGAAATAAAGCAGAAAGAATTTCATTTTATTAAACGGGGCGGTAAGTTTATAACACATGTACCGAAAGTGTCTATTGTATGAACTTTCTTGTAACTGGGGGTCTGGGTCATATAGGATCCTTTTTTCTTTCCAAGATCCCACACACAGACAACATAAGAGTTATTGACAATCTTTCTTCTTCAAGGTGGAACTCATTATTTACACTGGATAGAAATATAGATTTTAGAGAAAAAAATATAAGTGAAGTTGATTCATCTGATTTAAAAAACATTGACGTGGTTATCCATCTGGCAGCAATAACAAATGCTACAGACAGTTTTACCAATAAAGACCAAATTGAAACTGTTAACATAGAAGAAACAGTTGGCTTTATAAAAAAATGCAAGGACTCTGGAATAGGTCTTTTCATTTTCCCCTCATCAACCAGCGTTTACGGCGTTTCTACTGAGATGGTTTTTGAGGACAATGACTTACATGTGAATCCACAAAGCCCCTACGCCGAATCCAAAATTGCAGTCGAGAGAGAAATAACTAGCTGTCTTGGAGTAGACACGAACTATCTCATCCTTAGATTTGGCACTATCTTCGGAACAAGTCCCGGCATGAGATTTCACACGGCAATAAACAAGTTCTGTTATCAAGCTGCCACAGGAAAACCTCTAACTGTATGGCGGGAAAACTACGAGAAGCATAGGCCATATCTAGGCTTGGAAGATTGCTTCTTCGCAGTTAAACATCTTGTAGACAACCCAGAACACTGGAATCAAGTCTACAATGTCATAACAGATAACTTTAAAACAAAAACTATTATTGATATAATAAGCAAACACATTAACGTAGAGAAAAAAATGGTAGATTGTCCAATGCTAAACCAGCATACATATAAAGTTAGTGATCAGAAAATTAGAGACGCCGGATTCACCCCTATGGATAATGTGGACCTAGCCATTGAAAACACAATCGACCTATTCAGATATATTGTTTGAGCGAACTCCATGAAGACAGTTTTAGTATCAGGTGGTGATGGTAAGTTTGCAAAAGAATTACAAGCATATTCTGGACGTTTGAATGACTGTAATGTTCTTTTACCGCTAAAACGAGCAATGGACATAGAGGATTTCGAACAAGTAGACAGCATGATTGAAGTTGTAAACCCCGACTATTTCATTCACTCTGCCGCCCTAACAAGACCGATGTCTCTCCATGAAGAAAGTCCTCACAAAAGCATTAGCACAAACATTATTGGGACCAGTAATGTTGTCTTGGCATGCATGAAACATAATACTAAGCTTATATATATATCCACCGATTATGTCTACCCCGGAGACGAGGGTAATTACTCCGAGGACGACCCTCTCCTTCCATTTACAAAATATGGGTGGTCTAAGTTGGGAGGAGAATGCTCTGTTCATATCTACGACAACAGCTTGATATTACGTATGTGCATGGCCAACAAGCCTTTCCCCCATATGAACGCACTGGCGGATGTCACTAAGAGTTTCATTTATAATGACGAAGCTGCGAGAATCACACTGAGACTTCTGGATGAAACGGGTATAATAAACGTAGGGGGAAGGGCTGAGACAGTCTATGAATTCGCGAGACGGGAGAACCCAGATGTCGGAAAAACATTTCTCAAGGATGTCGAGGATGTTGCCATGGGTGTGGATTCTTCTATGGATGTTAGCAAGCTAAAAGGAATAGTTGGATGATTAGTTTCGACGACATTCAGTTTCATGAGGATGATCGCGCCCAACGGGCGATGAATGTCTTCAAGCGTCTACAGGGCGGTCAGATCAACGTATCCTACGTCAACTCAACCCAACACGTTGTGGCGTGGCATAAACATGAGATACAAACTGACTACTGGTTCTGTGTAAAGGGATCATTCAAGGTTGGTCTCGCCCAAAAAAACGAAGTTAAATTTGAATATCTTTCTGACAAGGATCTTAAAGTTCTAGTCATTCCTCCGGGGGTATATCACGGGTACAAGGCTTTGGAACCGGGATCAATTATGTTATACTACCTATCTGAAAAATATGACCCAAGCGACGAACACAGAGCTAAGGTAGGATCATTCAACGAAAATTGGGACACGGAGAATAAATAATATGTATCAATCAAAAAACATAAGCAAGGGTCCGGTTTTTGCCATACCTCCCTCATACGAGAGCGGCGGTGAACTGGATATACCGTCTGTTGTAAGTTACATTGACTTCCTTGAAAACAATGGTGTTAGAACCATAGTAACAACAGCCGGAACTTCTCAGTACAACTTACTCAGTGAGCTAGAGATTAGAAGATTGAATGAGACTTGCTCTAGAGGTTTTTCTGGAGTCAAGATACTTGGCTTGCCAGAGTTTTCTAACACTCGTCTGGTAGACGAAATAAAGTGGCTAAATGAAAATATAGAAAACGATGGTGATACCTACTTAATGGGAGTATACCCTGAAAGGTACTATGACGATTCTTCCATTATAGACTACTTTCATTTTATAGCAGATCGTAGTAATTTTCCGGTTCTATTTCATGGAAGATTTATGAGAAGGGGTAATGGCGGCCTGTATGATTATAGCTCTAGCCTGATCAACAAGATTGCAACACACCCCAAAATAGTGGGGATGAAAGAAGAAGCTTCCTCTTTCAATATAGCATACGATGTTTGTAAGGATATAGAAAAAAGTGACTTTGTTGTTATCGTGGCCGGTGGCAGCATGAGAAGATATAATCTTCTTAAGCCGACTGGTGTTCAGACATTTTTATCTGGTATCGGTAGCGTATATCCCGAAATAGAAATAGACTATTTTAATAGACTAAAATCTATAGAATATACAATGGCTTGCCATATAATAGAACATTTTGAAAACCCTCTTTTTGATACCTTTATGAATATCGGATGGCACAAATCTATGAGAGAGGCTTTAAAACAAAAAGATCTTTGTTGCTTCTTTAATAGAAAACCTTTTCCAGAAATGTCACATGATGACAGCGATTCTATCATGCAAACTCTTAGCTTAATAGAAAACAGATTGAAAACTTTTAATGAGTCGCAGAACAGTTACTATACAATATGAGGATACTATGAAGCCTGTTTGGATTTTAGGACCGTGTGCTATTGACAATAGAGAGTTGTATTTTAGCATAGCAGAACATTTAAACGGTTTTATGGGGGATAGATACTGGTTCTATAAAGCTTCTTTCGATAAGGCCAACAGAACCTCTCTCTATGGCAACAGAGGGGTGGGTCTTGAAGAATCTTTAGAAATCTTTAAAGACATTAAAGTATCTTTTCCTAATATAAAACTCACAACAGATGTTCATGAAGTATGGCAGGTAGAAAAACTATCCCCATACATAGATGCGATACAAATTCCAGCATTTCTTTGTAGACAGACAGACCTCATAACAGAGTGCGCAAAGAATTTTGATATAGTAAATGTTAAGAAGGGGCAGTGGCTTGGCCCTAATAATCTTGTGGAGTCCATAGATAAAATAAAAGAGACGAACCCCTCCACACAGGCTTGGATTTGCGACAGGGGATCGTCTTTTGGTTATGATAAATTAATAGTTGACTTCACTATAGTAGATGAGCTAAAAAAATATTACGATAGAGTAATACTAGACTGTACTCACTCAACACAGCGAAGCAGAAAAATATATGGACTTCAAGGTGACAGAAATCTGGCAGAAAGATACCTGCTCTCTTCTTCTATATTTAACTATGACGGAGTTTTTGCTGAAACACATCCGAAACCAGAGGAGTCTGCCTCTGATGGAGACTGTCAAATAATACTTAGCGGATTACAAGATCTTATAGAAAGATCTGAATCAATAGAGGCCCAAAATGCAACACATAGACTTAAGTCATCTTAAAAAAAATAACATATCGTATTTAGCACACTTTAAAAGAGCCATTTGGCTATCGTCAAACATGATCTTGGGGGGCGTGCTATGTTTTATCCATGCATTCATTCCCTTTATTTTTATAGAAGCGGGCAGTAGCAAAATTAAAAAACTTTATTGGGAATTGATCGCAACAAGAAACTAGAGAAAAGAGCTTATATCATGCACAGACTATGTATAGTCCCCGCCAGAGGAGGCTCCACCAGATTTCCAGATAAGAATATATCTCTACTTGATGATAAGCCCCTAATATTCCACACGCTAGACATAATTGACGGTCTGTTCGACCAAGTAATTTTCACCTCCGATTGTGATATAATGTTGGACATGGTTTGTGAAAGGTATGCCAATGTTGAGACTTCGTCTAGACCGAAAGAGCTTGCTAGCAATACTTCTAAAGTGATAGATACCGTTAACTACTATCACGACAATACAATGAGTCATCTAGATCAAATTTGGCTATGTCTCCCAACATGTCCTTTGAGAATGGAAAAAGATGTTATCAACGCTCAAAAACTTCTCACAGGAAATATAGATAGCGTTATTAGTATAACTGATTACGAATTCCCCCCAACCCTAGGGCTGACACGAGACGCCGAAGAAATGATTTTTGATTGGCACGATTCCAATCCTTGGCAGAACAACAACCACAGGTCACAAGACCACCCAGTTATATATAGACCCAATGGAGCCATCTACGGGTCTTGGTCCGGTGCTTTTAAAGAGCACAGAAACTTCTATAAGGGCAGGGTAAAGGGGTACTATATGCCAAAAGAAAGATCTATAGATATAGATAATAAAATTGATCTCAGAATGGCTCAAATAATACTGGAAGATCGCGATGCTAACTAGAAAAGAATTTGAAGCCTTAAGGGTAGAGCACGCTAAAAAAATATTTGAGAACAAGGAACTACAGAAAGACGCCCTTGATGTTTTAACAGAGGCCGATAAGAATTACTGGATACACCAATCTAACTGGTTCGGAGAGCCTGTACTTCAACTTCCTCAAGATATGTTTGCCATACAAGAGATTGTATATAAAACTAGACCAGATTACATAGTTGAGCTTGGTGTAGCTTGGGGCGGCTCCACATTATTTTACTCCTCCCTACTGGGAATGCTGGGTGGGAGTAAGGTAGTTGGAGTTGATATTTATATACCTGACGATTTGGTCGAAAGACTATCTAAAAAGCCTACGATGTCTGATATACACCTGATAAGAGGCCCATCTACAGAAGAGTCCATAGTTAAAGACGTTCATGAGGCTGTAAATTATTCAGATAGATGCTTGGTTATACTTGATTCCTATCATACGGAAGAACATGTACTACAAGAATTAGATGCCTACAAGGATCTTGTTGGCGAGGGATGCTATATCATATGCGCAGACACAATTGTGGAAGATCTTCCAGAACAGCTACACAGAAAAAGAGAATGGGGACCGGGAAATAATCCAAGAACGGCGCTGAAAAAGTTCTTAAAAGAAAACGCCGATTTCCACGTAGACGAAGAAATCAGAAACAAACTCTTGTTTTCCTGCCATCCAGATGGCTATATCTTTAGAGAATAAAAGTGAACAATTTACTAACAATAATCTTAATTTTAAAAGACAGGCCCGAATACACTCGTGAGGTCATGTCGTATCTTAATGGAATACCATGCCCATTCAGGATATTGATTGCGGATGGGGGAGAAGACGAAGAGATACAAAAAACTCTCGAAAATTATGATAACTATCCAAATATTTCTTATGAGTATATAAGATATCCCTATGATAAAAATCTGACAAAATTTCACAACAAGCTAGAAGATGTTACAAAAAGAGTAAAGACTCCCTATGCCGTTATGGCAGATAATGATGACCAGATTGTTATGGAGGGAATATATAAATCTATAGAGTTTTTAGAGAACAATCCAGATTATTGCTGCTCAAGAGGAAGTGTAATTTCCTACGGTGGTGGAGACTTTTCAGGTCGAGGAACAAATCTATATTCAGATTATCCAGAAGATATCACAGGAAGTACCGCTCAAGAAAGACTACTGAATATATGCACGCATTTTCACAGTAGTTGGCACAACGTAATAAGAACTAATTATTTATTAGCTACTTTCAAACTCTTAAATTTAGTCAACCCAAATGACTTTAGATCTACGGGGCAATTTCCGGGGTTCTTTATAGCTCTATGGGGAAATGAACATAGGGGGGATTATAAGTTTCTAATGCATGGAGCGGGTTCTACCCGAACCGCAGCCCCCTTTCCTCCACAACATAGTTGGATACAGCAGGAGGGGTGGGTTGAAAATTTTGCATGCCTGAGTGAGATGGTATCGGTTGGTCTTAACGCGGTTGACGGGATAGACATAGCCGTGGCTCGTGATTTATTCTGTGACTATTATTATATGATGTATACTTCTAGAGTTCCTCACCATCTAGATATCTTAAAACAAAACATCAAAGCATCTAAATCTCTAAATAAAAGTAACGAGGAACTCACCCCTCTGGTAGAAGAAATACGAGGACTGATAACATGAACATTAATGCAGATAAAGACGAGCCAATATCGGACATAGTTGACAAAATAAAAACGTCCGGTGTAGTCAAGATAGAAAACTACCTATCAGATGTTTCTCTAATAAAACAAGAATGTGTCGGCATACTTTCCGACGAAGATTCTTCTTATGAATTTGGTCGTGCTAGAAATATTGGTCCTCTAAATAGGATACCACAGGACACGCATCTATATAATTTTTTCAAATCCGACTGGATGCGAGAGGTGTGTCAAGGATACCTCGGAGGAGGGTTTAGATGTCACACCACATTCGTAACACACGAGTTTAGAAACGATAAGGGGCTGGCTAGGAACGGGTTTCTTCATTTTGATAGATATCATACATTCAAGTTTTTTCTATATCTAACGGACGTAACAGTTGACGACGGCCCCTTCATGGCAGTGCCGGGCACACAGTCTCTAGGAAAAGAGCTTAGGGAGAAGTCTTGGAATAGCCGGGGTCAGGTGGGATATGACACCGTAGAGAACCGTCTGGAGATAGACCATCCTCATCTTGGGTACACAAAGGAGAAAGCCCAGCCTATGATTGGGGACGCTGGAACATTAATACTCTTTGATAGCGACGTGTTCCACATGGGGGGAGTTCTGAAGGATGGCGGTGAGCGTATGGTTACGAGAATTCATTACATGGGTAAGGAAGGTCTATAATGTCTTCAGAGCACGAAAAATTTATTGAAAACGTTTCCTATATAAAAGATGGTGGTCAAAAAATTCACAGGGTTGTTCATATCAACTGCGGCGACGGACTTTATTACGAACTGTGTAACGAAAGCCTTCCTGATGTAGAGTATTTAGGATACGCCTCCTCCAAGAAGTCTGCTGAGTTACTTAAGTCTCGCTGGGATTATGATTCTTTTTTTTACAGAAAATTAACCAAACTAGATGAAGTTTTGTGGATGGACACGGACCTTTTGGTTCTTAGTATTGATGAAGATTTTAAAGAAGAAGCTAAGAGTGTTTTAGAGTTAGAATTTTCAAACATAATTATTCCATCATTGGAAATAAACTTTGAAAATCAAGAGGATATTTTTGAAGTGACAATGTCTAATGGGTATGAGTATATTTTTCAACCTCTGAATCTAGAGGAAGACTTATATCTTCTAAGACTACAGCTTTTTCCAGTCCTTAAGGAACTTCATGATAAATCTGTTTGAAATAAATAACTATAAAATAGACACATCTAGATTTTCCAATCTTCTTCATGACAAAGTTGTTAGAGAATTTGAGAAAAATTTTGCCGAGTACGTTGGCGCAAAGCATGCTTGTTCTGCAAACAGTGCAAGTAGCCTTATTCAACTTTCCAACATAAAATGCCCATCTATTTTTGAAATTCCAAGCATTATACCAGTCGTAGTGCCAAATGCGATAATACGATCAACCGAACCAAGAGCTTATAGAGAAGCCCCCTACTTTTTGGTAAGAGACGACATAGAGTGGGTAGGTGGGTCTTACACAATATGCAATTGTAAATCTGGTGGTATGAAGGTAATTGATTCTGCACAGAAGGTTGAGAGAAACCAGTTTAAAAACGAGGCTAACCCAAGAGATTGGATGATATTTAGCTTCTACCCCACAAAACCAGTGGGTGGATGCGACGGCGGTATGATAGTTTCAGATGACGAGGAAGTCATAGATTGGTTTAGACTCGCCACACTAAACGGAACCTCCCATTCACAAAACAACTGGGAAAGAGACTTGCATTTTGCTGGGTGGAAAATGCATATTAACTCGATACAAGCATATATAGCTAACGAAAATCTAAAAAAACTAGACGAAAAGTACGAGAGGCTAAAAGAAATAAGAGACATTTACAACGAATCTTTTTCATGTGATAACACCAGCAATCATCTATATAGAATTAACGTAAATAACAACGACACCTTCATAAGAGCAATGGACAAGCTTGGGATAACATGTGGAATACATTACAGAGGAATTCACTCTAGCGATAAATACTCCCGACATTTTTTTAAAGAAGTCGCACTACCGCTTTCAGATGCGGAACAAAAAACTACTGCTAGCATTCCATTTCATGAAAAATTACATGACAACGATATAGAGTTTATTTTAAAACATGTCAATAAATTTAGAGACATATAAAAATATTGATGGTATCTTAGTACCCATCGAATTTGATTCTTTTGCGTTCACGCCCAAGAGAATATTCTATGTTTACGGAGTTCCTGCGGGAGAGGAGAGGGGTCTCCATGCTCATTATGAAACCCAGCAGGTTCTGGTGTGTCTTCAAGGCTCCATACTAGTAAAGCTACATGACGGATTTCGTGAACAATACTATACGCTATCGCAGAACGATAGTGTTTTTGTAGACAAGATGGTTTGGGACTCTCAAACATATTTAACAGGAGATGATATTCTTTTGTCAATATGCTCTACAAAATATGATAAGCAAGACTACATAGAAGATTTTAAGATGTTTTTAAAAAAGGCCAGAGGTGACAAATGAAGATAGGAATATCTGTAAACGACTTAATTCCGTCACAACTTTCTTATTACTTAACAAAAAATATTAATGAGAAATGTTCCGATAGTGTTGATCACGACTTTGTAATTTTTTTTGAAAATCTATCCGGTAAAATTATTGAGCCTAATTTCGGAATGATGAACACTACCGAGATTTGGTCCTTTCAAGGACATTTAATAACCACAAGTATATCAACCACGCTTACCGCCATAAAATCTATGTCCCCCTCCGAGAAGTATTTCTACGTGTGGGATCTCGAATGGCTTAGAGATCGTGGTAAAAATTTTGAATATAATATTCCAGCATTTATTGATAAAGACATTAAACTTATAGCTAGAAGCGAAACTCATGCCAAAGCTATAAAAAACTATTGTAATCGAGATGTTATCGGTATAGTTGAAGATTTTAACTTGGATCAACTTATAGGAGTGATAAAAGAAAATGAGCTTTGCAGAACAGAATAGAGATTTTCTGGTTAACTCATACGTTTCAGAAAACAAGAGTACCTATGAAATAGCCGAAGAGCTTAACACTTATCCAAACAAAATTAGAAGAGCACTCAAGTCTCTTGGTATACAATTAAAGACTAAGAGCGAGGCACAATCTGTCGCCCTCAAGCAAGGACGGCACAAACATCCTACTGAAGGAAAAAAGCGGTCTGAAATTGACAGGATAAACATTAGCGAGGGGATGTCAAAATACTGGGTTGACATGGGAGATCAAGAGAGAGACAGGCGAACTGAAATCGCCAAGAAACAATGGGCCTCCATGACAGACGAAGAGCGGGACAACATGAAGCGCTCAGCCATAGAAGCAGTCCGAAAGGCTGGGCGAGAGGGGTCCAAGCTGGAAAAATTCCTGAAAGAAAGCTTGACTGGCGAGGGGTATGATGTTATATTCCACAAGAAGGGATTGATCCCGAACGAAAATTTGGAAGTGGATCTCTTTATTCCGAAATTAAGAACTGCTATAGAGATAGATGGACCCGCCCACTTTCTTCCCATCTGGGGAGAGAAGAACCTACAAAGACATATTAGGTCGGATGCACACAAGTCGGGTCTTTTATTACGAGCGGGATTTGTTATCGTTAGAATAAAACATACAACAAAGAACGTTTCGGAAAAGCTAAAGCGAGACCTCCTGTCTGTAGTTACAAAAAAATTGTCAGAGATAGATAGAAAGTTTCCAGTAAAGGGCAGAAGATTTGTGGAACTAGAAATATGACAGTAGAAGAACTAAAAGCGGTATTAGTGGGATTAGGTTTCCCTAAAAGTGAGCTTAATAAATTGAATAAGGACTCCCTCATGGAACTGCATGCAAACGCAATGGAAGATCAGGTTGTTGATAATGTGAATCTGGACGCTGATTTTGAAGAGGTGAATGATTCTCCAGAGCTAGAAATTGAAGAAGATGAACAGGAGGGAGAAGTGACTCCTTCAGTAACATCTGAGGATTGGCATGAATACGTCATGTCTCAATTCAAGCCCAACGAACTAATAGACGGCAACCCTATCACTGCCGGTCTCAGAAGGGTCGTTGAGGTAGTGCTGGGTGAAGTTATTGAAACTGGCCCAGTAGAGGTTTTTCCAGCAACTGATCCAAACGGGCCGGGAAGAGCGACTGTTATCTACAGGGTTGTGCTTGAGGAATATGAAAGCGGTAGAACTAAATCATATTCTGACACTGCCGATGTTTGGCATGGCAATACCGATGACTTATTTTGCGCTCATCCCGTAGCAACAGCTTGTACTAGGGCGGAAGGCAGAGCTTTAAGGAAGGCTTTGAAGCTGAGAGTCCTTGCGGCGGAAGAGCTTGCTAAGAAGGATATCGTTGGAATTGTTCAGCAATCTGTAAACCAGCAGCCTACAGATGGAGAATGGAACCCAGACGAAAAAGTAAGCCCACAACAAATCAACTTCATAGACAATAAATGTAGCCAACTAGATATTGATGTCATGAAGTTTGTCAACAGTGGTAGCACAAGCTATCCCAGTATCAATAACGTCACTAAAGATACTGCAAAAAACATGATCGTAGAGCTTAACAAGTACCAAAACCAGACGACGAATATTCCGCCAGAGGTTAAGGGCTATGTTTCTAACTGGAGAAATAACTAATGAAATTATCTTACAAAACTAGCAATGGAAGAATCGGTGTTGAGCTTGAAGCCGACACACAAAAAGATCTATTCAACCAAATCTCAAGCTTTCAAGAAGTTTTTGACGAGGGCTGTTGCGGCAAGTGCGGAAATGAAAATGTCCGTTTTGTGGTGAGAACCGTCGAAGAGAACGACTACCATGAACTAAGATGCTCTTCCTGTTCTGCCAAACTCTCGTTTGGGGCAAACAAGAAAGGTGGCGGCTTATTTCCTAAGAGAAAGGACAAGGAGGGCAACTGGCTCCCTGATAGAGGTTGGGTTAAATGGAACCCAAAAACCAAAAAGGAAGAATAGCACTACCACGCGACGGTGGCTATAAAAAAAGACCCCAGATTTTTCTGGGGTCTTTTCTTTTGAGACGGCACGTTGCCTTTCCTACAAATACTCTAAACTCACATATAATCCATACTGAGTCTTTGATCCGATACTGTCTGGCGAGGACGATAGAGCCACATACCAGTCATGCTGTTGTGATGAATGAACGCTACCAGAACCGTCCCTAGCGAATTCTCCACTAGGGCCGGGGGAGTTTGCTAACGGGACTAGAATTCCAGTTCCGCCTACCGTATAGGAATTAGATCCCAACCTAACGTCTTGGTTAGGAGATCCTGCGTAGACTCCTTGGAACTTATCCTGACCACTACTAGCGAGATCCCCCCACCAAACATGGTCGCCAGACCCCTGCACGGTCATGGCGGTTGCTGGGTGTAGCAATTCTGCCACTCTTGTAGTGACTCCTGTAGCGGGGTAATCCGCATTAACCCTATCAAATATTCTAAGCTTAACGTTTTGCGTCTTTACCCCGCTGGTGTGCGTAAATCTAATATTTAGGCTGGCTCTGTTATTTGGAATAAATCTCAGTCCAGTTCCAGCAGCCGCAGCGGCAATTATACCACTGTGGCTATTTTTGTATTTGATGTTATCTGCCGCAGCACCCTGCGTTGTTCCTGCCGCATTTGTAATAAAAGTAGTATCTTGAAAAGCACCTACAGCTACAGAATTACCAAAGGTTGTTCCGAAAAAACCCAGACCAGACCCCTGCATGTGATGTATTGCTGTGCTTTCTCCAGCATAAAAGGCTATAGTTGCCATTTTTAACTCCTTGTTTGTAAGACCGTCTCTATAGTATTATACACCATTTTCCCTAAAAATACTTTTCCTTAGCTTCTTTTACCTTGTCAAAATACGCATCATATATAAATTTCAACTCAGGTCTTTTCTCATATTGCTGTAAGGGAGTGTACTGAAAATGCCCAGTGGTTGGCACATATTCTTCGCCGTATAAATGCCTGAACTGGGAGAAGTGAGAAAAAATTAATTTTTGAGTTCTTCCACCCCAGATTATTGTCCCGTCATCCAGATAAGAACCCATGTCGTAAAGCTGCCACTGCCAAGGGGCGCCATGCCCTATATCGCCATCTATAAAAATACTTTCCTCTGCTAATTTAGGAAACTCATCTAAGTATCTTTGGTCTCCACATGTTGCTAAGTGTTCATGCTTTCTGTAAAGAACGGCATCAGACCACCACTCTAGCGTACTTCTTCCTATCTCACCATCTTTAAAATGCATAACCCCAACATTATAAAGACCTTCTACAGGGCTAGAATTTAATTCAAATTGCCTATGCCTGAATATTCCGACTTGTTTTTCTCCGATTGCTTCTAGAATTATTCGAAAGTCTTCATGTAAAAATACATCACTATCAATATAGGTTATGTCTCCAAGATCCTTGTTCATTAAATAGTTTGTAAAGAATGAGGAAAGTGACCAACAAAAATATCCGTATCCAGAATACATTGTATCTCGACTGTCTCCGTGCCATCTCCCCGTAAGACCAAGTATCCCATCCTGTTGTTGAATATGGATAGAAGGATCCCTAACGTAATAAGGAATAAGGGACTCACTTTCGTGCTTCTTTATTATATTAAAAGATCTATCATCTATACACATATAATGTAAAACAAAGTCTTTGGTGTGCTCTAGAATAGATTCATATAATGCAAGCCCCTGAGTAAGATATTTTGAGTCAGAAACTGTACACAAATTAATCATCGATGAAAACTCCTCATTTTTTCTATCTAAAGATTTTACGTAGGGGGCATACCAATCAAAATCGTTCAATCCTAAGTTCTTATTCTCCACCCTGTTCAGCCACAAATCATTATCCTGTTTTGCGTGAGCCTTCCCCCTTCTAAAAGTCTCGTCCTCCTCCTCATAATTCTTTGACCCCTCAACGCTTACGTGGTCGTGTTTTATTATCACCTTGTCTATGTAGATTTGCTTCCTCAATCGCCTAGATATTTCCGTGAACTCATTATCACAATACAGTGATTTATATTCAGGATTGTATATATAACCAAACCTTTCATAATACCTTCTTCCCAAAATACACAAAGTATTCAAATCCCTACCATTGACCCCATCATTAAAGTGTAACACTCCGTCATAGTCAGGAAAATATTCTTTAAACCCCAGTCTTATATCTTCATCCCAACCATACACCTGTGGGTTCATATCATCCGAACTGTTCACTAAGATGTCAAACTTTCTTTTATCTACATCTGCATTTATTGCCTGAACCTTTGTGGAATTATGATTAAAATTTACGAAGCAGTTTTTATATATATCATGTATTGCTTCAACAATACCATCACTATTCATGGAGTCGTCGTCTTTGTCACAACTTATATTAAAAAATACATCTGCCTTATTCGCCAACGTGTCAACGTGCAATTTTAAACACTCCAAAAATTTTTCCGGTCTTGCCCTAGTTGCAATCTGAACCATTATTGTCATTGTTCAAACTAGGCTCTCTAAAAACTTCTTGAAATTTTCGGTTTGCTCTTCGTTGTTTATTTCCTGTCTTATTTTCCTTGCCGCGTTCTCCTGAAGTCTACTTCTGTATGCTTCATCAAATATATATCTGGTTAACTTTATATACAGGTCTTCATATCTATCAAAAAAAATACAAGTTTCATTATGTATACACCAGTTATTATATGTCTTATTATCTTTGTATTTATTATACATTATTAGCGGTCTACCGGAAGACAAACTGTGACATATTGCATATCCAAAACCCTCATTTTTTTTAATGTGTAATGTAGCCATCGAATTTTTCATTAAGGATGCAATATTATCAAATGGCGGCATTCTACATTCTGGCTCTAGGTCAAACTGGACATACCCCTTCATCTCTTCTGAACTCATAACATTTTTTAATACGGTTGATATCTCCCACCCCTCTTTCCAATATTTGGCGTGATTTATTATGTAATTTCTAATAAAGACTGAGCTAGAAGTTCCTACATATTTATATTTGTCATAATCTATATAAGGAAAGAAATATATCGCATGCTTCTTTGAAGATGTAGCTTTTTCGTAGTTGTCTATATCCCCAGTAAAAAGATTTTTCATGCTGTCAAATCTATACCTATGAATATCCGAATTGTTTCCAGACCAGTGGCATATTTTAAGAGTTTTATTTATTGTTTCATGAACACGAAATAAATCATGAATGTCTACATCCTGCTCTGAGCAAGGGGAAATATAAATATCTATATCTTTTGATAAAAGTTCTTCATAAGAAATTACTTTAACGTTATTTAAACGAGTAAGCTCTATTGCTCTTTTTATCAGTATAGGATGGTCTTCGTAGGAACTTTCTTCCAGATGTTCTTCATCTATAAATTTAAGCCCATACTTTATATGATCAGAAAATGACTGATCTGGAATATATAAGGTATGTCCAAGCATCCCTAGAGTCTTCGCCATGGAATAACTAAAGTCTAGGTGCATATCCGGCATAAATATTTTCATTATAATTAAGATCTTTCATAAAATTTCGTATCGTTAAAAGATCTTCCATTTTGATCTCTACACCAGTTAATATAGTTATAAAGTACTATCTGGCTGGGATTCACAAAACCCTTTCCTCCTCTATCAATTATAGTCCGATTAAATGCAACATGCTCTGAACTTTCCCCCGTATATGCCGCGTCCTGAATTGAACTCATTTTGTATATAGCCATTCCGCCAAAACAAGAGTTGACAGGCAAAAAACTTTCCCCCCTCTTTAGAGGGGCGAGCTTTCTTCCTAGAGCAAACATATGCTGACGGCCTATAGACATGTCTTCGTTGTCTATTTCTCTGTGAGGAAAAGTATCCCAGTATCTTACGGTGCCTCGTCTGGAGTTCTTCCCATTAGACCCAACAAAATCCCAATCTAAATTCACACTACCAATCGTGTGAGCAATTCCGTCATAACTTATACCGCCCACCAAATCCAAATCTACAGGTATATAGTAATCAAAATCAGAATAATTCTCTCTTATAAAATCTAGACACTTATTTCTATAAGATGCCATAGAATTTACTCTTCTTTTTTCTCTACCTCTCAACCTACCCACATTTAACTTCTCTGAGAAAATATGCCTGTTATCCACATCTCCCCATTGTTTTAGCAACTCATCTGTACCATCCTCTGAATCATTTTCATAAATTACAAAAGCAACATCCCCAAACAACTCGCCAAGATGCTCTAAACGAGAAAGGCCAGAGCATTGCAGCCGGTCGTACACATCCCTAGCCAGACCGCATACAACAGCCCTACTCTCTCTCATTATCTCGTAACCATCACTAACCTTCTTTTGGTAATCTTTTTCTATATCGAGGTCATACCCCACAAATTCCTTTATGGGTGGAAATTTATTTTCTGGAAAAGCATGTTTCCAGTCAGAGATAAGTTGTTTTTTTTGTTCTGAATCATTGCTATAAAAACTTTCACCTGCCGACTTTTTAATTTTACCAATATGATCACTTACATACAGAACTTCTTTTTCAACCCCTGTGCAGATTTTTAAAGTCAATTCTTGTCTGGCATTTTTGAAATCAAAATCTGAATTAAACCCCCTCACAACTTCATACACTTCTCTTTCTAGTATTGCGTACTGCAAGACCCCAAAGCCCAAGTAGGTATACGGATACTTTTCATCTTCCTCTATCATGTCAGTCCAAATAGATGCAGCCCCACAAGTCTCGTGAGAATTCAATGCCGAAATTACATTCCTACAAATATATTTTGATAATCTACAGTCTCCAGAAATATAGCCCACATATTTACTTTGCCCCTTTTTAATTAACCAATCATAAAGAGTTGTAAGATTTACCTGCTCTTCAAATTCCTTGTTTTGCTTCCATAAAGAAATGGTGTTAAAACTCCAAGATCTACTATGTAAAAAATCTTCTACAGTGCCGTCTTCGTTACCGTCCATTATAAAAAGATTTATACAGGAACTATCAAAGTCCAAATCCATCAAAGTTTTTTCAAAATTTTGTCCTTTTATACAAATACAAATATCCACATAATCTATCTGATTATCATACTTTATAAACTCTATCTGACCACTCATATAAAAACGCCTTCTGTATCCATACTGCTCAGCATCCAACTCATCTCGGAAAAGCTACTATCCTTAGTACCAACTATCTTTTTACACTTAGAAAGCAGGACGAAATCAACCAAGGCTTCCTGCATTCCTTGCACACTTCTGTTCTTATTTTTCTGATCAAACATCACCACCTTCTTGCCATATCTTTTTTTCATATAGTCTGCAAACTCTGGAGTATCTGTACAGAAAAATATCTTGTCGTATCCATCCACACTACCATCTAAAAAGGAGGTAGACTTTTCTATGCTACCCCCAAATGCTTTTCTTAAATGAACACCAATCGTGCTCTTTGAAAATCTCAATAGTATATCATCTATATGCTCTTGTATATGGTCTAGCGGGCTGACAAGTTTTACTAGGTAGGGATGGAGGATTTCTTTATTATTCCACTGTCCGCAAAAATATCCGGCACAAACCTCTATCCACTTATGGTCGGAGTCTTCTATGCCATCAACTTCCTTGTGTCTAAATCTCCTTATACGTCCTGAGTCAAATAATTGTTTATGATTATTACCCTCGTAACACTCATCTCCTATTATCCATCCTGTGGTTGGTTTGAACAGTTCCTCCCAGTTCGCGTCACATCCTATAGGAGGGAGCCATCTAATGGCAAACACCCTCTCATAGGTGTCTGCTGCGGCCCAAGCGGAAGACGTTAACTTTAATCTATCACCGAGACCGTGTCTCGGCCAAGCCACTAAGTATTTCATTATGCCTTGCCTCGAAAAAAGCCTTACATCTTCTTACCATTTTTGTTCGATTCTGAACGTGTCCCGGCCTTCTTGAGATAGCATGTTCGCTAGACAGCTTATCGTAAGGAATGCTTAACCGCCTATTAAGCTTACCATAGAACGAAGTTAGACAGTAAGATAAAAATATATCCTCACCATTAGTATACTCAAAATCTTCCTGATTTAAAAACTTTATTTCGGCTTGTATCAGGTAGGGTAGTATCCTCCTGTTTACACAACATGCCCGCGTCAACATTATCTCTATTTCTCCACTCGCATTAGCCATGTTATATGTATTATTTCTATCGGGGTTTCTCCCCCATGCTGCATACCCCCTCTCAGAATCCTGATTGTGGGCCTTCCAGAACTTCTCAATCCCGTCCTCCTCCAAAATCAAGTCGTCGTCCTGAAATATGACGCATTCATTCCTAGCAAGATACATGTTCGCCCAGCGAGTTCTTAATCCAAAGTCATGTGATGTGTTTACTATTTTGACCTTGGGAGAGTCGTGGCTTAGAGCAAACCCCTTGTAGTTATTGAAAACAATGATTTCACCCACAAGGTCATACCGGGATTGAAAATCCAGTATCTCCATGACATTTTCCGGTCTCTTCCAACTATTGATCAGAAGGCTGATCATCGTGTTGCCACCTTCCTACAGGACACTTTTCGCTATTCCATTTCGCCTTATGTGTCAAATTACATCCACAGCTTGCGTGCAAACACTTATTACCTTCTCGATATACACACTGATCGCATTCATTAAGCCTCTTTTCATACACCTCATCAGAAACTGCTCTTGCTCCGTCTGAAACATGGTTCTTTAAAGCCTTGCTAAAGTTCCATATTTTTTTAAATAGTCCGGGTTGCTCCCGCCTAATTTTCTCTTGTAACTTACTCTTGTCATCTTCTGATAAATCTTCCTGACCCGGCCCATCACCAATCTCCCAATCGTCAAACATCTCATGGTCTAACTGACAAAGCTTTTTCTGCTCATCATTCTTCCAGCATTTATGTCTGTCGCAGAACCCCTTACCCGTATCAACGTCATAGTTCATTGAGAAGTTACAATCACATTTCGTTATAGCGTCTTTATCGGTCTTCTTTTTTAAGTCTTCTTTTTGATCTTCTGTAAAATCCTGCCCCGGTCCCTCCCCCATTTCCCACACGTCAAAATAATCCTCTCTTGTTTTACACAATTCATGCCATCTATCACCCTTATCTACCTTGTGTCGCGCACACCAACCCGGACCATTGCATTCACACGGCATCTCTGCTTACTCCGTTATGATCAGACGAAACTCAAAATTGCAGGCGTTGGAATTTTCCTCTAGATCATCTGTACAATCTTCACAGCAACATCCTGAAGCCCCAGATCCCACTCCTGCAAATGCTCCTATATTAACATTAAGTGGGTCACAAGTACATCCAGTTCCTGTTGCTGATAAGCGAGTAGTTGCTGCTGTACCAGCAGTCATCGAACTAACACAAGAGGGAACGGACTCGGCAATAGTATAAAGACTTTCACACCCGCTCATGCCGTCAAGACAATACACCAAAATATCCCAAGCGCCACCACAGTATGTTACTGTACCCCTCCACCACTCACCCACATTCTCCCCCGCCCCCGCCGTTGGTTTGCTCCCCTTCCTCCATTCAAGATCGAAGAATCCGCTATCTCCTATTACACATTTTCCTCCCCCGCTATTCCCCTTTAGTTTTCCCGTAACGTCTTTTTCACACATCGTATTACATCCACAATCGCAAAGCGAAGATGCGGAAGATGCGGAAGATTGACTAGAGGAGGATACAGATGATGTTACACAGCACTTATAACATTCAACCCAACCCCATCTACCAGTCACCGGGTCATATGATCCATGCTTTTCTACTTTATATCCGTCACACCCGAAATTAGTGGACTCATCGGCTACTCCATTGGGGGGAGCGTCAGGACATTCACATCCGGCTGTACACTGGTCATGAGCAGCCCCACCAAACCCGCCAGTAAACCAATTAGCATGATCAGACGGTTCCTTCGACCAGATGCAATATCCGCAGGTACACAGATCTCCGCTTGAGGAGGAAGATTCGCTTGCAGATACGCTTGACGTGCTTACCGAGGATACTGAAGACGTTGAAGCGCTGCTTGTAGAAACCGAGGACACTGAAGACGTTGAAGCGCTACTTGTAGAAACCGAGGATGAAGAGGAGGTTGAATCACTACTACTCGTACTGCTAGTACTGCTACTACTGGTGCTTTTGGAACTTTCGGAGCTTGTTGAATCAGTAGAACTAGTAGAACTGGAACAATCTCCACAGCAGATAGCCTTGAATTCTTGGTCGTAGTACTGACAGTAACCGGGACAATTAGGATCTAAGCAAGTCAAAACCTCATCACTAACATCCACGGCGCCCGGATCGCCGGGCTTCTTTTCACAGCAGGGGTCAGGACGCACGCAGTGCTTGTAACATCTTTTTCCACTTTCTCCCTGAACTGTTATCGTCTCTTCTTTATAACCGTCACAGTTATACCCTGCTGGACCGTCTGGGCACTTACAGTCCTCTTTACATTTTGTAGACGATTTGGTCCAACCTCTTGTAAAACCCACTTGATCCCAAGTGCAATCTCCACAACACTTGCCAAACTCATCAATAGGAGGGTAATTACATCCCTCCTGATCGATAATATTCTGTTCTGGCATGCATGACATACAGCCTTGACATACTTGCGCAAGAGTAGTTTTCTCCCAGTCGGAAAAAACACCTCCCCCAATCTCCCTTTTCCATACTGTATATCCACACCCCTCATCACATACGCATCTTTTATCCTTACAGCAAGGACAATTGCTTATTGTTGTTATTCCCATTAAACCATTCCGTAAGATACATCGTGATCTTCACCAACAAAATCACTGGCGGCTTTTCTTCCTTTTGCCTGATTTAGTTTGTTATTCCACAGAGTGGACTTTACGCCTACATGCTGTGCAAGAGACGGGACAAAATAATAAGGGGGAGAGTTTGAATGAAACGCCCACCTACCTACTATGTTATCTATATTTTTGTCTCCAGTATGCCCAAAAATTATTTTATTCTGCACGCATTTTCTAGCTTTAGATGGTGGGGAGAAGAATGTTTGCGCCATCCAAAGCTTTCCGCTTCTGTTTCTCTTGTAAAATCCGGGCCTTTCGGATGTGTAATGTGATGGGGTGAATACGGAAACAAACCCAACATCTTTACTGGGCCATAAAACATTCTCTAAAAAAACCCTAACACCCTTACAGAATACCACATCATCCTGAATCATTCCATAACATCCGGCGTCTGGATATATTCTAATAAGATCTTTTAATCCTTCAAACCAGTTTTTCCAGCAGCCGTATTTCTCTTCTCTTTGCGTGCAGGGTAGAGATTTATGTCTCTCCTTTAGTGTTACTCCCGGCTCCAAAAATAGATGGGGAGAATCCCAGCCAGTTCTTATCACACTATCTATAGTTTGTGTGTGATATTCTCTCTCTCTGGGGGCTATTGTTATTCCCACCGCCCACTTTTTTATTCTGGGTCCAAGGATATCGTTAGAGGGACTTTTTGCAAAGTCATTATTTTTACCCTTAGAGCTTTGACACTTCTTATCTATGACAGTCATTAGCAGTCACAGTCTTCTTCAACGAGACAATCACCCGCCATTAACAGAACAGATCCGTCTTGCTGAGATACGTAGTTACAGCAATAACACCGCCCGCTTATTGAGGGGACTTTCAACCCCTTTACCTTGTTTTTACAAACGGTCGATCCTACAAATGCAAGATAAGGAATATTTTGCTTGTCCCAAATAAAAAATTCATGAAACTTTGGAATATCTTTGTGCGATCTCATAGCCTTTAAAATGTCTTTTCCAGAAATCTTTTCGTGCCACTCTCTAGACACGGATAGCTGAAGTTGACCCGGATGTTTTTTGTTTGGAAAATTTGCTAGGGCCACAGCTTCTTCGCCTAAAGATATCTTGTACCTAAATCCAGAACTTTCTTTTAAGATATACTCCTTGAAATCTTCTTTGTCTTCCTCCTTACTCTGAGGGGGGGTCATATTAAAAACCCCTTCTTCATATACATGACTGTAGAGCCAATCCAGATCTTCTTCGTTATTTACATCCAGTTCTATAAAACTGAAATCCATCAAGTATCTCCTTCCTTAAAGGGCTACACATGTTCCAACAACACATCTAGCACGCTGACTATCGCAACAAGGACATCCGTTACATCCGCTTGCTCCACTACCTATGCATGTTACGCCATCAGGACATGAACCATAGACACCGTTACCGCCGCCGTTGTCGGGACACTCAGGCTCTTCACATTCAGCACATTCATCAGGATCTTCGTGGATGTACATAGTTCTTTTTGTGAACTTGAGAGATCCGTCTTCGCAACATGTAAGATCGCACACGACATAATCTTCTTGTTTTGTCACTCCGGTATTTACTATGTTAAATTCACTTTGATAAATATCCAGCATCATTACTACAAACGAGTTCTGGCCGACTGGAATTGCTAGTGGGTTTTGTGCGGTTACTGTCTCTCCACATGATGACATCAGCACTTCGACTTCACCATCGCACGTTGTTCCTTGTGCCGTCCCCATGTAAATGGTGGGCTGAGGAACCCAAGTTTTTGTTGTCTCGTGCCAGTTTACTGATAAAGGACCGGCTTTCCAACTAGCCTGTTCCATCCTGTGGTCGCTCGGAAATCTATCCTGACCACCTGTTGGCACTGGCTGTCCACAGGTATCATAACCCCATCCAACAAGCATAAGGGGCGCTCTTAATCCTAGTGGGAATGTAGTGCTTGGCCATACATTAGTGTCAGGACTTCCAACAGAAAATGTATCTTCATCACCGCCAAAACCCTTGACCAATTTTACACCAGTGCCATCTGTTCCCGTACTCCCCGAAAACATCGGCCCCTGAACGTTGAAGTGGTTAAGATTCTGAGCAGCGGGAAACAACCCGCCAATTCCATTCCCCGTTCCCACACCGGGAAAATATGAATTTCCACCCGTTGCCCCGAAACCTCTAAACAAAGCCTCCCCAGAACAGTAGGCTAGTCTTGTTCGTTGCTCTTGTGCGTGTGTTTGGTACTGGTCCCTTGACATTGATCCTGCCCAGTGCTGAACTCCATCCTGTTGAACAACCTGAGCAAAAATGTCATGAGAAGAACCGTACCTAAATCTATTCGGAGCATTCAAACCAAACAGAGAGTTTAAAGCCCTCGCGTTAGCTGCAACATCCGATCTAGTAATATACTTGCTTAACTCTCTTAGAAACTGATTCCTTAGATCTACTATACTCTTAACTCTTTCTTTATAAAAGTTTGCAAGCTTTCCGTATCTCAATTTCCATGTTTCAAAGTTGTAGGTAGTAAGTATTCTATCCGAGCCTACCTCTACCCTAATTCCCGTACAGAATGGACCGCCCGCTGGCAATTGCTCGCCCATATTAATTCCCGGTCCACCAACAAAGGTAAGATCTCCGCTTTCTTGTTCCATCCACCGAGAACCACCGGCCCAGCATTGCAGTAAAGCAATCTGGTTCATCCTAAGTAAACTTCCAAAGTTTTCTGGAACCATACCCGGATCATATTCAATATCTACCTTACCAAACCCCTGCACTGTAGTAGCCCAAGGTCCGTATATATGTCGCTTAGCAACTTGAGGAACGTGATACTCTACTGGATATGCAGAGGCCGCAGCTATTGCAAATTTACTTGCATCCGCTCCCATAGACTTCACGCCAATACCACCCAGACTCCCCACACCCCCTTGACCAATCCACTGCAACTCTATAGATCTAAGCAGCCCGTTGTAATCTTCCGCTTGTAAAAACGGCGCCGCTTTTTTTGCACGAGCGGGAAGCGTCATTATTACAAACGGATAGAGTCCACCATTTGGGGCGGATAGATAATATACCTTTTTTTCAACCTGTAAATTAACTAGCAGGGCAGTGTTTATTGCCGCCGATACGAAATCTTCTGGTTTAAACTCGTCTAAGTTATTGCCCACTAATCCATAACTTAAGTATGGCTTCATCCTACCTTTATCATCATAAAAGTTTGGATCTCCTATACTAGGCCATGGATGTGGCTCAACCCAAGCCCCTTCGCCAACTTCCCATTCGTTTCTTCTTTGTCCGAGTATATTGGTAACAAACATCATCACCGGTAGAGGAACAAAAAACATTTTTCCGTAGTATTCATCACCCCTCTTTTTTATCGCGTCCCAGATGTAGTCTGCCCTTTCATTCGTCTGGTCTCCGGGGTTATTTTTCTTGTTGGCAAGAGCAACCTCTTTTCGTGTCATGGGAGCGTAGTCATGAGGAGTGGCTCTACCGTTCCGCAACCTGCTAAGCAAAGTTGGTGTCATTCTCCTGAAGCTAGCCCCTATTTTAAGCATGTCTGCTACCGCTGGCCTACAGGCTGCTACAAATGCTTGCCAAGCATCCTTACCAGCCATGGCGTGCCTCATTTCTCTTACCGTATAAATATACGGGTTGGCCATTCCGGGGACCGCTACACCAACCCCCACGATGGTTGAATCATTTATAGACGGAGCGCGTGTACCAATAAGATTATCATTTGGAACCTGTCTATTAACATTCCAAAGCTGCCATATACAATTATTTAGCGCCCCCCTAGTCTGAGGACCACCAAGTATGACCTTGCCTATAGGCTCCTGTCTCAACTCTCTTCCGTGGTTTGCTCTAACTAGAGTTCCATCAGCAGCGGCTACGTTAAATGTATTATCAGCATTTCTTATATTACTCGCTCCCCCAGACCTACTTTCTACCTCTTGCTGTATCAAGGTTACACTAGGTGCGGGAACAGACCTATTTATAATCTTCACCTTGATTGTTCCAGATATTGGGTATCCATCAAAAGGATCAACCCCTCCATTATTAAACAGGGCTAGATAATAATCATGAGAGGAGGTTCTGCAAATATCTCCTATTATCTCCGACAGACTCATTATGTTTGCTGGCAATCTATAACTATCATCCAATACCAGAGTGCCCAACTCGCTAAAATCTATGAAAAATCTACTTCCAGCTAGCTTAAGAGTTCCGCCAAACTGCGCCCTTTCCGCAACCGGATTGTTAATTAATCCGGCCAGTATATTCAGAGTCCTTCTCCAAGCCATTCCTCTCTCGTTGAGAACCCCAATATCTGCTCGGCTCGCCCCCCAGTTTGGAGCAGCGGCTATACCATCCTGCTCCAGATATCCAAACGGGTTCAAGATATTCATAAAAGTATTAGACTGTGGGAATACTTGTCCCGTGTCTGGGTTGTACATTCCTGTACTCAATCCGGTAGATCCATAGTTCCAAGTGGGGGTGGGGAAAGCGAAAGAGTCTACTAGATTTGTGTCAGAAGTATTAAGAGGATATGCAGATCTCGGACCTCGGCTATTCCCATCCCCAGAGAATTCTGGTGAACCGGCCATGTCTGTCCACAGCCTGACATCCTGAATACCGTGGTAGTCCCCCAATATCACTTTTACGCCATCCAGAACAACATTAGGAGAAATAATATTACATGAATATGTTACCGTGCCCTCTGCCGCTATATTTCTTTCCCAAGAGTTAATAATACCGCCGTATTCATAAGTGCCTTCATTTGTCGTAAGGCTAAAATAGACCGCGTTACCTAATCCGGGGAAGTATATATTGTCTCCGTTAGGATAGTCTGTGGGAATGTTCGGGTCTGGACTCCCGTCTAGAGACGGCTCACCCTTGCTATTGACAGGATATGTATACTGCCCATAGCCCTCATCTAATACGGATGAGGGACTTCTTATGTTTAGCTTATCTTCAACCAACCTAACTTGAAGCTGAGATTGACCGTTTTCTCCAAACTGCATAGAGCAGTTGAAGTCTATCACGGTCCCTCCTAAAAAGGTTGCTTGTGCTATATCTGCTGTTGGCATTTTCCTTCCTCTACCTTTTTCCCCTTACGTTAATTGAGGAGTAAATATTGCTAGACTGGAATACTCATAGGTCCACTCTATCTCTAGAGTATATCTTCCGTTTTTAGGATCCCAAGACTCCCTTGGTGGACCATGAAATATCTTTCCAGACGCCGCTGACGGTTGTGAATTGCTTATAACAGTTTGTATTTCGGTTGCTCTTGACGCATTAAGACTTGGAAGACTTCCCGCCGGATTGCAGTAACTGGTTTCTTGCGGCCAAACAACCTCTATAGTCAACGACCTCTTTGACTCAGTTCCACATCCAAGCCATTGCAAAACCGGTCCCTTTATGCCACGCCCAATGGCTGGCGTAGACCCAAACAGATAGCCCGGATGTGTGTCAGATATTACCACGCTGTCTGACAATGCGTCTGTGAAACAGTTGACTGGCCTATCATCAAACTCCAAACTATAAGTTACTGTTCCTGCAACAGCGTTCTTACTGATACTTTTTGATAGAGGTATTGGATTTAGTGTTGCACTAGTTCCAGATAAGTTGTCTGCCCTGCTTTTAAAATTGGCACTATCGGCACTATCAATCGTGGCAAAGTGAGACAGAGCATTACCATAAGAATCATCCGTGTTAGTCAACCCACTCCTTAGTCCGGTTATTGTTCCACTTATGGTTACGTTAGTTCTTCCGTTTTCGGATGGTCTTGTAGACGCGCTTACATCTATTTCTTCTGTTGCGTTTGCTGGAGTTCCGCTATCGTAAAGTAGAAATGTTTCTGTTACGCTAAAAGTTCCTGCTTTTTCATCAACTGACTGTGATCTTACATGATTTCTGTTATTAAGTCCAGACGGAATATCCAAAGTAGTTGTTGTAAGGGCGCCATCAGCAAGTGAGCTATTGTTTACGCCCTGTAACACTAGAATGTTAAGAACATATTCTCTGGCTTGCTGCCAAGCCAAACCATTTGTATCTAATGTTGAAGCTGACGCATATTTAGGCTTTCCGGTAGCGCTTACGGTGTGACTAACTCTATAGGCTGTTTTAACAGTTACGCTTGAGCCGGTCGTATTAACTACAGCATCCTTGATGTCTTCAGCATACTCCATATCCCAACTTTCAGAGGCGTCCTGAATGTTGTAAGTAAAAGTGTCGTTATCAGCAGTGTAGTCTGTACAGTTTAAAACTACTGTATAGAAACCTAGCTGGTTTAGGCTTACCTCTCTTGGTCCCCCCCCATCAAAATCAACTGACTGAACATGACACCCAACATATTGTGTTGTATCTCCGCTATGACTTATGCTAAGTGTTTTTCCTCCACCAGTGGTAGTGCTCGTACCCATTGTCTGAGAGAAGGTGTTTCTTATACTTTTTTGTGCGGCTAATATGTCACCCAAATTACTGGAGTCAGACTCAGTTCCGTCCAAAGGCTTTACTATAACTCCATTAAGAGTTATGGTGAAAGAGCTACCAAGAAGACTCCCATCACCACCTTCCGTATATTCCTTATTGACCGACACCATAGGGGCCGGTACTAAAGATGATCCACCAAATTGTACTGATACTGCCATGATAATACCCTAAGTAGTATGACCAAATGTGTATAAGGTTGCGTCTCCTGAAGGAGAAGAGATAACCCCCGGAAGGACCATGGTCATGTCTCCAGAGGCTGTTCTGATTTCTCCCGCTGAATATAGACTTACAACTCCTGTAGGCCCGGTAACAGGCCCGCTAATGTATAACTCTGTTGTGTCCTTAACAGAATCAATGTCTCTAGCAACAAACAGGTTCATGTTTCCGCTGGCGGTTATTCCCTTACCACTCGCAAATACAGGTATGTATCCAGAAGAGAGCACCAGCTTATTTTTAATAAACAGGTCTGCTTTTCCGGTTACCTCTGTTCCAGTTTCGTCAAAAAGTGGATTAACGTCAAGATAAAGATTCAACCCGATTACATCGTTGTCATAAGGAGATTCTTCCCCATAACTAACCGCAGATCTAAGTAGCGTGGCTAAAGATTTTGTACTTACACCAGAAATAGTAGGACCAAGCGCAATAAGATTCATTGATGCGGATTGTTCGTCGTCAACTTGCAGGAATAGGTTTGCAACATTATAGGCTCCGCTGGGATTTGTAATTCCAGAGCCTTCACCGTAAGTGAATAACTTTGCGCTTCCAGTAACCTCTTCCCCAAAACCGTCTACATATAAATTTAGTGTCTGAAAATCTCGTCCTGATTTAACGTGTAGTGGAATACTTCCCGATGCGGGTGAGTGTCCCCATATATTGAAATAAGTGGCGCCCCAATCAATCCCCATAGTTGCCTTATTATAAAGGTCCACACTACCGCTTGCGGTACTACCCGATATAAAAAGGTTTGTATGTCCACTCTTAAAAGTTGGCATTTTTTGTCCTAACCTAGTGGGCGTTGCGGCTTCCCGTCCGCAGAGTTGGTGTCAGGGGCTGGTTTTGATGGCTGATCTGCCAAGGCTTGTCTTACAGCATTTGTGACGATTGAGGTAAGCTTGCCTGTCAACGCTCCCTCAAAAGCTCCCAAGTTAACATCTACACCGCCGGGAACCTCTACCTGAAACGGCCCTATTCCACTAAGCGTGTCTACCGCGTTACTAAACTTGTCAAATCCTCCCCACTGAGTGAGTCCTGCAAGCGCGTTATTCAATTCCGCTATCGGACTTAAGTCTACCTGTCCCTGCTGTCCTTGCTGTGTAGTCATAGCTGTAGCTAAATTCTGAAGCTCAGTCTGAACAGTGCTACCCAATTGAACAATTGCATCAACAATTACGGTCGGATCAATTCCAACACCAGCGGCCTGACCGCCCCCCTGTGCCTGTGGAAGAGCCGCCGGATTAAGGGCTGGCTGGACGAAACCGCCACCAGCACCCGCACCCGGAACTACCGGCCGGTTAACGGCACCGGGGGGGGCGAGAAGAGGTGGCGCCGCCGGTGGCTGTGGCTGGACGGGTTGAGGTGGTACACTCATCATGCCCATGCCCGCCGTCTGTCCGGGCTGTCCGAACACTATCTGACCGGGTGCTCCACCCTGAAACTGTGACCCACGACTCCGTGCATTTATTCTTGCTTGTCTTGCATCCCTTCTTGCTTGAATCCTCTGTTGTTTTTGCATTCTTCTCTGCTGAATCCTAAACTCCTTGTTCCGTCTATTAGCACCACGCCCTAGGTATGGCCGTCCACCAAACGGCATCGCTCCTCCTCCTCGTGCATAGACAACTCCACCAGCATTATATCCCATCCTATTAATATTCTGTAGGGTTCCTACTCCAACAGCATCAACTGCTTCTTTTCTTACTACAAACTCGCCGGGAGTTAACATGGCGGGAACTGAATCTACATTACCACCCCTGTTGAACCCTTTCGCTCTATGTATCTGTTCCTGCATCTGAATCTGATCTCTTAGACCCGGTATGCTATCAATCTCCGCATCTTCAAAACTCCGCATCATCCTATAAATAGCGTCCATGTCGTCCTCAATGTCAGCGGGTAACGGCATCGGAGGACCGGTTATATGTGTGTCGGGTCGCACTCGCAGGCCGTCACCGAGTGGTTGGCCAAGTATTGGTTCGTCATCCACGTTTGGGCCTAATGGATGCTTTGGGTTATAGTTCTTCATAATCGCCTCGGAAAAGAAGGGCATCATGTTTTTCCACAACCCCTCTTCCATTGCTCCCGGCCCCACACCTTCCCCGCTGGTCTCAAAATCGACATCACGCCCCTGTCGTTCAAGGTTGCGGATGAGACCTAATGACTCCAATGCCATATTAAACGGTCTACGCCGGGCAGCCGCTGGTTCTTTACCATCGAAAGGAGTTTGTTTCGCGCCGGGGTTCTGGAAGAGATACTGCTCCCGCCTTGCTTTTCTTTGCTCTTCACTGCGTGGTGCCTCACCAACCCCCATACCCTTGTACTGTGGGCCGGTAGATCGGTAGTGGCCCCGACGCAACCAATTTTCGAAATAATCTGTTGGTTTACGTACTTCCTCTGGGTCTGGGACTCCTCCGTTCGCAAGATAACTAACAAGCCCACCCTTGTTGAATTCTATGAACTTACCATCTTCATCTCTTTCAAACCTTCCCGTGTCGGGATCAATTCTCCATTGACGCATGCCCTTCTCTGCTCTTTTATCATTAACAGCAGCAGATTTTTTCCTTCTTGCCTCAATCGCTCTTCGTTTGGCTTCAGCTTGTCGTCTACTTCGCTCAAGGCTCGCTGGCCCACGGGTTGGAGTACGTGTGACTCCTACCGACCGTCCCTTACCCCTTACGGGTTTGCCGATCATATGCTTGGCAATGGGACGGCCTTTGAATGGTCCAGAGGTGTACCGATCCCCCGGCTTGTAGAGACGATCCTTTCTAAGTTTTACTTGCTCAGCCTTCATGAGTTCCTTACTCCACTCAAGCTGATCAACATATGTGCCCTCTCCTCCGGGCTGGCCGAAAGCGTCTGTATATTTATTCTTATCGGCCTCTTCTTGGGAAACTTCTCTAAGAATGCTCGTGGCAACACCAAGATCTTCCGCTCTTTTTAGCTCACTTTCACTAAGCTTTCGAAATCTTCCTTGTCCTAACTTTTCGAGTTTCTTGTTCACTCTATCCAGACGTTCACGCTCCTCGTCCCCGACCCATTGTTCGTCGGTTAAAGCGGAGGAATCGACCGCTTCCCGCGCTTCCTCCCGCTCTTTTTCTAGTTTTGCTATCTTATCCAACTCAGCCTTATTACGCAGAAACTGTTCCTGCTCGGCCCTAGTTCTTCCGGCCCCGATCCCCCCTTTTTCCGCATCCTTTCTAATACCATAGACTTTCATCCGTGCGTTCCGTTCACTTTTCTTCTTAGCCCTAATCTTCTCTTCTTTTGCTTGTCTTATGGCCTCGTTTCGTCGTCGTATATCACCAAGAGCCTCAAACCGTCCCCTTCTCTGTCCTGTAATAGACGGTCCTCTCGATCCCGATCCGCGTCTATCTATGACGGTTCCAGCACCTCTCGCACCACCACCAAATCTTTTACGCCCTCTCGCTGGTGCAACATCTCTAACCCTAACCTCATCTCCCCCCTGAATGGAGCGTGAACGTAATCCGGGCCTTTGTCCGGGTCTTAGCCCTACCTTCTCTTCGGGCAGTTGGGGCTGTCCTCCCGGTCGCTCAGGCCGGGTAGCGGGGGCGACAACCGTCCCAATATCTTGTTCTTTCCTTTTTGTCTCTATTTCCTCCAGTCTCTTCTTAATCGCAGCATCAAGGCCGGGTCCGTTGGCTTGCATCCAAGGCTTAATCTTTTCATCAGGATCTCCGATGATATTTAGTTCATTATCCCACCATCCCGGTCCAACACCAATAAGCCCCGACTCTAGATGAAGGATTCTTGGTATTTGTCTCTCAAGCTGAACTTGTCTTTTTCCTCGCCTCTGGCGTTCTTGTGCCCTATCAAAGTCTGCTCTTGATTCTTTGGTATCTCTCGCATACCTATTTGCAACACCCTCCCCAAGCCCAGATTTTCTAGCTCTTGCTCTAGCCTTCTCACGATCTGACCTGATATAGGTCTGCATGATAAGCTCTTCAAACTTCTCCTTATTAAGGCTATCAGTAAGTCCCGCCTGTAGCTCTGAATTCCGCCTAATAATATCTAGATAATCAAGCTCCTTCTTCGACAGCTTGTTTATAATTTCTTGTCTTCTTGCATTTTCTATTATGGCATCTGAGTCTACTGGCGCTATACCGCTGTCGTGACGATGATCTACAATACGAGCCTTCGCACTGCGGTAGGACACGGTTGTGTATTTTTTCTTCCCCCCCGGAGGACGTGGAGTACCCCCAGTGCGTTTGTCGGGCCGCTGGGACAGTCGAGAGATCGTGGATCTCCGATCAAGCTGCTGGAGTAGAGCACCTCGCGGTCTATCTGTTCGTCGGGGACGCAGGTCATCTACGAGTGGGTTGGGCAGACCCGGTCCAGTCGTTTGTAGTGCATCAATCAAAGCAGGAGACATCCCTTCGGTTGAGTCAACCGCTAGCCCCGGCGGCATGATCGCCTCGCCAGCGAAGTGAAGACCGCGCCGCCACTCGTCATCGCTGGCATCAATGCCCCCGCCAAACCCGGTCGGTCTCCTACGCGGCGGGATGGAGACGGGCTGGCGACCCGAAGATGGCAACGGCGGTGTGGTCGGGGGGCGAAGCCTTCCCTTTGATGGTACTACTGTTGA
>Ga0114932_10000566_pt1 | contig 43811 bp, 32 predicted proteins | sample 2SBtaG_2_FD_87286 | JGI IMG/M metagenome (GOLD analysis project Ga0114932, IMG submission 87286) | Deep subsurface microbial communities from Kolumbo volcano to uncover new lineages of life (NeLLi) - 2SBTROV12_ACTIVE470 metaG | ecosystem: Environmental > Aquatic > Marine > Volcanic ...
TACCTGTTTCGTGGCCATTGATGACGTGGATGCGGCCGTCGAGGTGAATCCACCATGAGTCGCCGACCTTGGCGACATGGGCAAATTGTGCTTGTCCGTTTACTTCGACGAGCAGACGGCCTGGTTGGTTATCGCGTGCGACTGAGATTTCGCTGTGCGTCTGCTCGACTCCTTCACTCGTGAATCCAGTGAGTGTTAGTGTCCCCTCAGTATCGGTTAGCTTGGCGGTGTACCGCTCGCTTGATTCTCCAACACTCCACTCCATTTTCTCACCTCAGGGGAAGGACCTCGACAATGTCCTGAATGGGTCACCAGCATGGCCAGTGTGTTCGTCTGTGGTTGATTGAGATAAGCCGCCTGCGCCGAGGCGATCGAGTCCAAGGCGGCTTGCGGCCGCTGCGATTGCCACGAGAGTTGCAGGATTAGCCTCGGGTTCTGCGAAGTCAGAGATATTTCTTGAATCGAGGTAATCTGTTGTGATGCCGCCAGATGTGAAATCAGGATGCTGGGCCATCTGACGGAGAAATCCAATGTTGGTTGTGACACCGAGCGCACGTAGGTTGGCCAGCGCATTATCGAGGCGGCGTGCAGCTGCTGTGCGCGTTGGCGCGTGGACGATGAGTTTGGCAAGCATCGGATCGAATTCGACTGTTACAGCATCGCCCTCGCGCACTCCGGTATCAACGCGAATACCCGGACCGGATGGCTCTCGCCACATCGCCAAATCACCAATCGCCGGTAGGAATCCCTTGCTCGGGTCCTCGGCGTAGATTCGCGCCTCCATGGCATGGCCAGTGATGCCGATGTCTGATTGAGTAAGTCCCAGCGGCATACCTGCGGCGACCTCGAATTGCTTCTGTACCAAGTCGACACCGGTGATCATCTCAGTGACCGGGTGTTCAACTTGCAATCGAGTGTTCATCTCGAGGAAGAAGAACTCCCCTCTTTCCGAGAGTAGGAACTCGACTGTGCCGGCCCCCTCGTAATCGACTGCCATGGCCGCTTGAACAGCCGCCTCACCCATCGCCGAGCGAATCGCTGGAGTGACCGCCGGGCTCGGCGCCTCTTCGATGACTTTCTGATGGCGCCGTTGCAATGAACAATCTCGCTCGTTGAGATGAATGCAATTTCCGAGAGAGTCAGCCATGACTTGAATCTCGACGTGGCGCGCACCGGTCAGTAATCGCTCGACATAGACGGTGCCATCACCGAAAGCGGCGGTAGCCTCGCGAGCAGCCGCCTCGTACTCGGTTCTGAGCATCTTAGGCTCGTGCACAGCACGCATTCCTTTGCCTCCACCACCGGCACTCGCCTTGAGCAGCAGCGGATAGCCCACGCGAGCAGCCGCAGCAGCCAATACTCCAAGGTGATCAACCGATTCTGAAATTGCAATCTCTTCACCCGGAATAACCGGCACGCCAGACTCAATCATCCGTCGGCGTGCCGAAATCTTGTCACCCATCGTTTCGATAGCGCCGGCTGGAGGACCAATCCAAATCAGTCCAGCCGCCTTCACAGCATTAGCGAAGTCAGCCCGTTCGGAGAGGAATCCAAAACCAGGGTGAATCGCTTGTGCCCCGGAACTTCGTGCCGCCTCGATAATCGCCTCAGCATTGAGATAAGTCTCAGCCAAGCTAGCTCCCGGAAGATGAACCGCTTCATCAGCAGTTTCGACGTGTAAAGACCCAGCATCTGAGTCAGAAAACAAGGCAACTCCGCGTAGACCAGACTCGCTCGCAGCCCGCAATACGCGAACTGCAATTTCACCACGATTTGCTACCAAAACGGTATCGAATGAACGAGGAGCGCCGACCATCCATTCAGGAATCATCGCCTCACCTCACTCTTCGGGTGCCCAATCGGGCTTGCGCCGCTCAAGGAAAGAGGACAGGCCCTCTTGACCCTCCCCTGAACCACGCATCTGGCTTGTCTTGTCAAGAGTCCAGAGTCTCAGTTCCTCGTCGCTGGCCATCCAACGATCGAAGGTCATGGCCAAGCGCTTCGATTCGGCTACGGCCATCGGGCCGGTAGTCAGCACATCGCCGATGGTCCGGTCAATCGCCTCGTCGAATCCCAACGGCGATTCGACGACCTCGTTAAGCCAGCCGATTCGCAATCCCTCTTCGGCACTGACTCGGCTCGCCAGCATCGAAAGGCGGCGAAATTGAGCGCTGCCGAGCCGGCGATAGACGTAGGGTCCGATGACGGCGGGAAGAATCCCGAGTTTTCCCTCGGATAATGCGATGCGGGTGCGTGGCTCGCCAATCGAATGATCGACGCATGCGACCAATCCAGCCCCACCACCCAGAGCCACACCCTGAATTGCTCCGATAGTGAAACAAGGGTGTGCCCACAATGAATTGAACAAACGGTCGAGACGCTCAGAATCAGCACGATTAGCCGCTGGGCCAGCGGCTCCAGCGTCTCGCATCATATTGATGTCAGCACCTGCGCAGAAGTGCTTACCATCGCCTCGCAGGACAATTACGCGAAGGTACGCAGCACCATCTGGGTCGGCGAGAACTTGTGTGGTGCCAACTGAGCGCTCCTCCATCCAGTGAAGTGCATCAACCAGTTCCGAAATCAATTGAACATTGAGCGCGTTGAAGACATCTGAACGGCGCAGGGTCAGACGAGCGACCGCGCCATGGATATCGAGACTGCACAATTGAGAGGCAGGCATCTCATCACTCATCCGTGCGCGTTGTTCCATTCAATCACATCCTGAAAACGCCGTAATCCTGGTCTGGGAACGGCGCGTTTAGACTCGCTGAAATTGCCAAGCCCAGCACATCACGAGTATCGCGCGGGTCGATGACGCCGTCGTCCCATAACCGCGCAGTAGAGTAGTAAGGCGAACCTTCAGTCTCGTATTTCTCGAGAATCGGTCGACGAAACTCCTCCAACTCAGAATCACTCATCGGAGGCAAACCCTCGCGGGCCCGCTGATCTTGTTTGACCGTCGCTAGGACATCAGCAGCCTGCGGGCCGCCCATCACAGAAATGCGTGCATTCGGCCACATGAATAGGAATCGGGGGTCATACGCGCGCCCGCACATACCGTAATTTCCAGCTCCGTGCGAGCCACCAATAATCACCGTGAATTTCGGCACTGGAACGCAGGATACGGCCGTGACCAACTTGGCTCCATCCTTAGCAATTCCACCCGATTCAGCGTCACGGCCGACCATAAATCCAGTAATATTCTGCAAGAAAATCAATGGTACACCACGCTGTCCACATAGTTCGACAAAGTGAGCACCTTTGAGTGAGGATTCAGAAAACAGAATCCCGTTGTTGGCGACGATTCCGACGGGGTAGCCGTGAATGCGAGCAAAACCGCAAACCAAAGTCGCCCCATAGCGTGGTTTGAACTCGTGAAATCGCGACCCGTCGACGATGCGAGCAATTACTTCTCTAACATCGACTGGAGTGCGATTATCGCTTGGAATAATACCCATCAAATCCTCAGATTCGTGGGCTGGATCTTCCACCGGTTTAACGTCCAAACGCTGCTTCGGGTCGATATTCAAATTCTCCACAACATTGCGGACCATACGCAGGGCGTCCTCCTCTGTTTCAGCGAAATGGTCGGCCACACCCGACTCACGGGTGTGGACATCAGCGCCGCCCAAATCTTCGGCGCTGACCTCTTCGCCGGTCGCTGCCTTGACGAGAGGGGGTCCGGCGAGGAAAATCGTTCCATTTCCTTTGACAATAATCGATTCGTCAGACATCGCTGGAACGTATGCTCCTCCCGCAGTGCAACTGCCAAGGACTGCTGCGACCTGCGGGATGCCTTTGCCAGACATCATAGCTTGATTACGGAAGATACGGCCGAAGTGGCCGATGTCCGGGAAAACCTCGTCTTGCATCGGGAGGAAGGCTCCGCCGCTATCGACAAGGTAGACACAAGGGAGATTGTTGACATCGGCCACATCTTGGGCGCGGATGTGTTTCTTGACTGTCATTGGATAGTATGAGCCGCCCTTGACGGTCGCGTCATTAGCGACAAAGAGGCATTCGCGACCGTGGATGACACCTATTCCTGTGATTATTCCAGCCGAGTGAGCCTTGCCATCGTAGAGTCCGTTTGCGGCAAGGCTTGAGAGTTCAAGAAAGGGACTTCCCGGATCGCAAATCTCGGCGATTCGCTCCCTTGGGAGCATTTTGTTTCGAGCGCGGTGACGCTCGACATATTTGCCGCCTCCACCCTCTTTGACGGCTGCAAGACGCTCCTTGAGGTCGGCGGCTAAAGCGAGATTATGTTCGCGTCTACGTTGCCAATCAGGACCTGAACGCTCGACTCGGGTCGGCAATCTATCCATGGCTCTCAACACCCGAGATTGCCGGCGAACCTTCAATCCAATGGATACGACATCTATGATGTCGTGATTAGACACGTGAAAAAGCTCGGCCGTTCGAGTTGAATCAGACGCCCAGCATCAAGCGTCCAACATCGCGTAGGCCCGGAGCCATTCCAACCACCATGAGGGCCAATCCGATGAGTAAGCGTAGGTGCTGTTGGCGGTATTCGAAATTGGCCATTGAGTAGAACCAGAAAATGATTCCACCTATTGCAAACTTTAGCAAAGCGAAAGTTGCTGCTGTATCGAATAGATCGATGACCCAGGCTGAAACGATGTGCTTCTCGTAGTAACCGAAGAAATCGATGCCGATGTAGGTCGCCAATCCATCAAGCAGTTGACCTGCTACTGGCAAGAATGCGACTGGATAAGCCATCGTAGCCTTGAGGCGTAATGACTCAATCAAATCCTTCTCTTTCGATTCGGAAGCGAGGTATTCATCCTCGTTCATTCCGGGAGGCAGAATCCCTGCAACGATATCCAAATCAGCCAACTCGGCTGCTGCCTCACGCCCTTGTTCAAGCATCCACATACAGAGAATTACAGGCGCGCCTATGACCACAGCCACAGGCCAGAGATTCAATTCAGACAGATCCTTAGTCGCCATGAAAGAAGCCAGCGCACCGAATAGAACTACACCTCCACCTACTCCAGAGAAGTAGACGGTGCGCTGAACAGAATCGAAAGCCTCGGCGCTCGATTCAAGTAACCAAGGAACAGCGAGCGCCAACACAGAAAACAGCATCATCAGCGTCAGATCGATGTCTAGTCGCGCAACCGTTCCACTACCGTTAATCGATGCTCCGTAAAGGATGAATTGAGAGAAGATAATCAAAGCCGAAACCGACTTGACATTCTCTTTCTTCTTGTCATCATCAGAATCAGACGATGAAATAGCATAGCCAGCCCAGCCAGCGATGATCACCCATCCGGCTGTCTGGAAATGGACACCGGGACTGACGAACCAAGCCGAGAAGAACTCACCGAACATCTCGGCGTCCTCGACTACCTCTCCAAAGGCTGCCCATAGTACGAAGGGAAGCAGGGCAAGGAGAGTCTTGTCGGAGGGGTCGATACCCAAGTGTCGAAGCCAACCTGATAGAGCGATGGCGAACATCGTGAGAACGACTCCGTAGGTCATTGTGTTGACCATGTTGTAGCCTGAATCACCAGTCGATTCACCGCTAATCGGATCGAGATAGTAAGTGTAGACGAAATCTGTCAGCGGATTATCACCAACAGAGAGCTCATTGAGAGCGATTCCCGCAAAGAATAGACCCATCACAACAACCAGAGCTTGGATGGTGAACCGCTCGTAATCATACCACTCCTCAAGCGGGTTCATGGCCGGTCGAGCAAGGACCTCCGCTTAGGCGTGGCGGCTCTCAAACTTCGGAAGAGAACACCGGCCTACTATTGGCCATGACCTCGAACAACGCCTTATGTGCTCAGGGGCTGCACCGGAAACGAAAAACAGAGGAGTTGAGCAGATGAACGCTGGAAAGAAAGAAATTGAGATATTCAAAGGCCGAGTGATTTCATCCGGTTTCGCGACTGGAGACATGGTGGTTATTGGAGACTGGAAAAACTCTCCTCATGGCCCCTTTACCAATCTGATGTGGGCGAAGCCGGACGGTACTAGGGTACTGATAGCACCATCTCAGGAATTAGGTTACTTCGTCTCTTCACTGTATTCATTCGAAGAAGTCATTGTATCTCCGATGGAAATCAACAGGACTGGCAAATCCATTGAAGTCAGTTGCGACCTAGGTAGCGTTTCCATGGAATGGGGAATGACTATTCCACTACTATTCCCAAGGCCACGTTGGTTCATAGCAAATGTTGAGGCATTCTTTGCTAAATTGTTATTCGGCACTAAGACACATGGAACCACTAGAAACGGCCTCAAGGAATGGTACCATGTTCGAGGGTTGTCAAGAATGAAATCGGTAACGCTTGATCTAGACGGGAGAACCTCAAACCAGATGACTGGGATGGCTCCATCAGCCTGCTTCGGCTTCAGTAACCCACCGAGGATGCCCCTGAGTGTGAGAGTTGATTCACACATCACGACAGCCGAGTCTTGATCTCGAAGACAGATTGAGTTGCTAACGAGAATTCGTTGGTGGCACTCACTCTTCTTCGAATGAAATTGTTTCATCGTCGGCGAGTTCGAGCATTTCTGATACTTCCTCAGCATTCTCGGGGTCGACTTGGGAACCCTTGTATCGACGCTCGCGGCGACGACGCGCGTCTGCCAATCCAGGGACTAACGCCTCGAATTGGTCAGAGGTTTCACTGCCTGTATCGTACGATTCAAGGCTGCGGGACTTGACTCGCATTCGCTTACGATCCTTCTCGAGGCCGTGCAGCACGGTGCCGTGTTCAGAACCGTTGAGTATATTCTCGATTGCGGGCGTTGCAAGTGCTAAACCGTCCTCGTCACCGATGACGAGGACTGTCGAACCATAGATTGCAATCTCTGTATGAGTTATCTCTTCGATGCGACTGCGAATGCGACCATTACGTCCGATGAGACGGCTGCGCATTCTGCGAGTTTGGTTCGGTTGGCGGCCAACCCACTCACGGATATCGTACATACGCAGGAATACCTCGTCTTCGAGGAGCTTGACAGCGCGCTTAGGTGCGAGGCCGCGTCCTATCGCACGGATGACATCTGGCATCTTCATTCGGATGATTAGATCTACATCTGACTCGCCCCAATCGGCCATCACATCGCCTGTTTGGGAATCAATCTCAAGAGTAGTTCCACTGGCCTTTTCGATCATTTTGCGAGTTCGCCCCTCCTTTCCTATGAGTACCGCGATGCGGTCCATGGGGATACGAGCGAGTAGTTCCACGAAGGCGGGCGACCCGCCTCCCCGTTTTAATCCCCGCCCGACAGAGGCGGATAGGTTGGAACGGGTTCTTCGAGCACTCTGAGGAGTGCGTCGGCGAGTTGGACATCGAAACCTTGGCGGTTAATCCATTGAACTAAGCGAGTGACATCGCGCACCAAGAATTCGTTGGAAGAAGGGTGCGCGCTGACGACGGCTTGCCCGACATCGATGACCCATGGCTCGCCGTCGTACCAGAGAATGTTGTATTCAGAGAAGTCCGAATGGGCGAGGTCACAGGTTTGCCAGCAAACTGCAAGAATCTCGAGGAGGTCATCGAAGACGCCCATCGGATCGTCGATGGTGATGTCCTTGAGACGAGGTGAAGGTTCGTCCTTATCGCCGATAAGATCCATCACCAAGACATTGTTGAGGATTGCACGCGGAGAGGGAACTCGAATTCCATGCTTTCTCATGCGCTTGAGATTACGGTATTCCTTGCGCACCCAAATCTTCACGATTTCGCGATGGCGACGCTTCAATCCGCCGAATCGTGGGTCGCCATCGATGTATTTTGCGAGGCTCTTGAAGACGGCATTAGTTGTGTGGAAAATTTTCACCGCGGCAGGACCTTGGTTCGTAGTCGCATGGAAGACGTGAGCTTCCTTGCCGCGAGCAATTGGATAATCGACGGTTTCGATTTCGCCTGCTTGCATCAATTTGTGAAGTGACATCAAGGTCGAGCGGTCAAAGACCGCGTCGAAGACTCGTCGATCAACCCAGTCGTATTGACCAGAGCCTAACACGCCTTGCAGCTTATCCTCGATATCCTCGAACATTCGCTTGAAGCGCGGCTCCATCATCCAATCGTGTTGCCGCGCCGCTTTCATCAGAGAATCAGGATCGACGTCCTCCCAATCGGGGTTCGTCATCGCTCTCACCCGAAGAACGAGTCAATGTCGTCGTCGTCGTCGTCAGCCCAGACTGCAGTTGGCTTGTCCTCGACTTCGTCTTCTCCATCTTCTGCCTCGTCAACAGACTCCGCTTCACTGGTTGGCTCAGCGGCTGGGGTGGAATCGATCTTTGAGTCGTGATCGTCGTCCTGGTTGAATTGGTCCTCGGTCATACCGAACAGATCGACAATCTCGGGAAGCACGCCTTTGCGTGAGAGATAGATCGACTGCGTCTTAGTGTAGCGCATTCGAACGTCGGCCTTGGCATCCTGGAAGTCCCATGGCTGAACAATAATCAGATCGCCCTCGCGCACCCATTGGCGGCGGCGCATCTTACCTGGGATTCGAGCTAATCGGCTCTCACCGTCTGCGCAAACAGCGCGGACGCGGCGACCGCCGAGAATCTGGTCGGCAATGGCGAACATCTCGTTGATCTTCTTGTTAGGGAGCTTTACGCGGATCTTATCGCCAGCGCCTGATTCAAGCTGCGCCAGCAACTCTGTGTCCACACGCTCCTCACGACGCGCCATTGGCCGTCGGTCGAGCGACCCCTATGTGAAACCATGCCTCGTAAACAAGGTCAGAACAAGCCAGCAGAGTCGACGTCGGTCACAGCCCGGCTCAGTATCGGATACTGAGGAGCGACGAGGCTTACATTGCGGCTACGGCCGTCTCGACGAGATCGAGGAGGTACTCAGCGCCAGCGCCGATTCCAAAGAAGACGGAGAGAACTGCTAGCACAATGATGGTCCTGCGCAAGTGACCTGCTCGACGAAGCGGCTTCGATACTTCAGGCTCCTCAAAGAACATCACAAGGCAAAGTCGCAGGTAGTAGAATAGCGAGAGGGCACTGTTCAGAACGATTGCAATTGCTAGCCAGAAGACTGGATCTACGGTCTCGGCCCAAGGCACGATTGCGTCTGCAGTAGTGCTTCCTGTGCCGGCGCTGATGTTGATGATTCCGTTAATCATCAGTAGCTTCGAGAGGAAGCCAGAGAGTGGTGGAACACCAGCAAGTGAGAGCATGAAGATGAACATCGAGCCGGCGATTAGAGGGTCGCGGCGAGCCAATCCATGGAGATCCTCCAAACGGTGGCTTCTACCCTCAGTTTCCAGCAATCCTAGGACAAGGAAGGCTCCGAACTTGAAGAGCACGAGGACTGTCAAGTGGAATACGATTGCAATTAGGACCAACTTTGTGGTCGAGGCGTCGCCAAGTCCGCTGCCAACCGCAGCGAGAGCAGCGAGCATGTATCCCGCGTGTGCGACGCTCGAGTAAGCAAGCATGCGCTTCGGGTTCTCACTGGTTAGCGCGGCGAGGTTACCCCAAGTCATCGTCACGATGGCGATGAGTGCAAGCAGGCAGAACCACAATGCTTCACCCTCTTCGGGCATGGTGACTTCGATTAGGACACGGAAGAGGGCGACGAATCCCATCGCCTTCGAAGCGGTTGCAAGTAGGCCAGCTACCGGTGATGACGCTCCCGCGTATGCGTCGGGAGCGGCTAGATGGAATGGGGCTGCACTGACCTTGAAGCCGAAGGCGACGAGCATCAGACCGACTCCGATGACGGCGAATGGATCGAGGCCGTCCATCGCTGCCCAAGCGGCCGCAAGGGCATCAAAGTCGAGGTCTCCAGACCATAGATAGACCAGCGACATACCGTAGATACCGGTGGCCGAAGACACTGAACCGACGATGAAATACTTCGCACCAGCCTCGCCACCGACCGCCTCTTCCTTGTGGAAGGCGACCAATACGTAGGCTGCTAGACTAGTCAGCTCGATGGCGACGAACATGAAGAAGAGATTCGACGCCATGGCCATCAGGCTCATGCCCAATCCTACCATCATCAGCAAGAGATGGAAGTCGACTTGACGGCGATTGTCCATCAGTGCGGCGACTAGTGCTTCCGCGCGTGATTCAGTATCTCTCTCGCGCGGGGCGCGAGCGCTAGGACGAGCAGGCATTCGGTAAGTCGTCGCAACTGCAGCAAGTAGTAGCGAACCGAAGAACACAACTGACATCATGCGGCTGAACGAGCTAATCTCAATCACGCCGCCAATTTCTCCGCTCGCTCCCTTGATTCCGAAGAAGGAGAAGAAGAGAGCTACTGAGAAGACTGCGATTGACATACGACCAGGAAGGCGTGGGTCTGAGGTCATTTTGTACCGCTTTCCGCCAATAAAGATCGGAACGCGAATGCGTGTGAGTGGAATTCGGAAAGTTGCGTTTCCGATATTGGGGATGAGAATCGCTAGAATGATACCCAGAACGAGTGCCATCTCAGGAAGTAAATTCTCCATCTCATCGATTGTCAGCATCAGGGTTTCACCCCCTTGCTATTCATCGCATCGACCAGAGTTTCTAGCATGAATTCGGTCGACCAATCAGACATCATATCCCAGAAGATGAATGGTAGAATTCCGAACAGAACGGTGAATGCAGCGAGTATGAACATACCAGCATTCTCGTGCCAAGTGATGTCACGCGGCTCCTCTCCGTGCAGGCTCTCGGGAAGGATTCCAACGTGTGGGTCGCCGCCCTCGAAGATTGTTTTCTGCATACTTGTGAGATAGTAAACCGCGGTGATGATGAGGGTTAATGCAGGTAGGATGACTAGCCATCCGAAGGTCATCCAGAAGGCTATCAAAACCGCGACCTCGGCCACGAAGCCAGCGAGCAGAGGTAGACCCAAACTCGCCATCCAACCGAGCATCATGTGGCCGGCAAGCCATGGTGAATGATGCGCGATTCCGCGCATCGAGCCGATTTCAAGCGTGTGGTAATGATGCTTGAATGAACCCGCGACCGCGAAGAGGAGGGGGCTGATGATTCCATGTGCGAACATCATGAAGAGAGCTCCTGCGATACCAAGAGGCTGCATGGTCGCGATTCCAAGGAAGATCAATCCCATGTGAGATACGGATGAGTAAGCAACCATGCGCTTGAGGTTAGTCTGCCCCATGCAAACAATCGCCCCATAGACGAGGCTGACCATTCCGAGGACGATGAGTAGCGGAATGAAGACCACCGTCGATTCGGGGAAGATGGTAACTGCTACTCTCAGGAATCCGTAGGCACCCATCTTCAGCATCACGCCAGCCAGCAACATCGAGCCAGCCGTAGGCGCCTGAACGTGAGCGTCTGGCAGCCAAGTGTGGACTGGGACGCTCGGCATCTTGGTAGCGAATCCAATGAGCAAAAGGATCCAAACGAAGTGTCGCAGGCCTTCGCCAGCAATCAAACCGCCACCAGCGGCCTGCGCGGTCATCGATACAAGATCGAAGTGATGACCTGTCAGCGAGCCAGCAAGGCTCGCGTCTCCAGTGTTGAAGTACATCACGAGAATTCCGATGAGCATCAAGACGCTCGCCGTAAATGTGTAGATGAAGAACTTCATCGAGGCGTAGCGGCGGTCAGCTCCACCCCAGACTAGGATGAGGAAGAACATCGGGATGAGTGTAAGTTCCCAGAAGACGTAGAAGACGAAAAGATCGAGAACGACGAACACACCCAACAGTGCGCCCTCCATAATCAGAATCAGTGGGTGGAATATGTGTCCCTTCTCAGCGTCCCACTCAACCAACATCGAGACTGGGATGAGCATCGCTGTCAGCCAAACCATAGGGAATGAGAGAGCGTCGACACCGACGACCCAACGGACTCCTATCTCATCGAGAAGGACGACTGCCTCGTTCTGCAGGACGTAATCTCCCTGCATGATGTCGAGCCAGTCGATGTTTCCAATCTGGCCGAGGAAGAGGGCCGAAGTGATGGCGAAGATTGCCAAAGCGAGGCCCATGGATAGTGAGCGAGCAATCTTTCGAATGTAATCCGCCATGCTCGCGGGAGCAATATGAGGCAGGATGAGAAGTGTGAGACCGAAGGCTATCGGTGCCAGTGTGATGAATGTGAGCGGGTCGGATGTAATCAAGCGCTCACCCCCCAGATTAGAGCGAATATGGTCAGCGCACCGACAGTCGCCATGAGGATGTAGTCGCGTGCGCTACCGGTCGTAATTCGGCGGATTTGGACTGAACCAAGCACCGAGTTGGATTCGATTTGCTTGATCACGCCGTCGACGATATTCTTGTCAAACCAAGCGGCGAAGTCGGCGAAAGGAACGATTGTTCGTGCGAGTACCCCCTCGTATAGGTCGTCGAAGTAGAGGCGGTTTTGCAAAGCCTCAGCCAATTGTGAATTAGCGAGTTCATCGACATTCTGACTACCGAACTTACCTGAAAGACTGGTCAACCAATGTACGAGTGGGATGGCGCTCTCACCCTCGCGAAGTGCGCCGCCATAAATTCGAGCGGCCATTATAGGCCCGAGAATGAATGAGAGTGCGATGGTTGCCCAACCAACGAAACGAAGTTGCATATCCTCGGGGAGGAATGCATGCTCTAACTCGTAGATTACCTGGTCGAGGAACGTGGACTTGTGAATCGACAGGTGGTCGGACTCACCCGCGAGCCAGTCAACCATTCCGTAGAGGGCGAGTCCGAAGCCACCCAGAGCCGTTATGATCGAGAGGAGAACGAGAGGTGTCTTGATCCAAGGAGTAGCCTCGTGGACGTGGTCAACGAGCTCGTTCTTCGGTTCGCCAGCGAAGGTCATGAACCACATACGCGACATGTAGAAGCCGGTCATTCCAGCGGTTGCAAGAATCAGGAGAGCTGGACCGAGTAGAGCGTCAGCACCATGGAAGTAAGCATACCAAGTCTTGCCGACGATGATTTCCTTCGACCAGAATCCGCCGATGAGCGGAATGCCGATGATTGACATCGAACCGAACATCATCGCCGTTGCGGTAATCGGCAACTTGCTGGCCAAGCCACCCATATTGCGCATATCCTGCGGGTCGAAGTCGTGGTCTGAGTGATCACCCTCTTCAGAGATGTGATCGTGGGCGTGGTGGACTTCGTGAATCACCGAGCCACTCGCCATGAAGAGCATGCCCTTTGCCATAGCGTGATTGAACAGATGGAATAATGCACCACCAAAGACGAGTGCGCCAGCATGGTGATTACCGGTATTGAAGAACCATAGAGCAGCTCCTAGTCCAGTGAAAATGTAAGCTAATTGGCTCATCGTCGAATAAGCGAGAACCTTCTTGATATCGTTCTGAACGAAGGCAATTGCCGCAGCCATGAAGGCGGTAATTCCACCAATCCAAGCGACGATGAGCCCGAGGTCCTCCATCCCGGCAACACCGTGATGACTGACGTCGACGAATGGTACCATACGTGCGACTAGATAGAGACCAGCGTTGACCATGGTCGCGGCGTGAATGAGAGCTGATACAGGGGTCGGGCCCTCCATAGCATCGGGCAACCACACGTGCAGTGGGAATTGGGCCGACTTTCCGACCGCGCCAATGAAGAGCATCAGAAGCGCAGTCTGTAGCATTGCAGAGTCGACCATCGCGCCACCAACTCCAGTCGATGGGTCGTCGAAGACGACAGCGAAGTCGAGAGAACCGTAGATATCGTACAGCATCAGCAGTCCAATCATCAGGAAAACATCGCCTACACGCGTAGTCAGGAAAGCCTTCTTCGCGGCGTAGGCGGCACTTTCCTTCCAGTAGTAGAAGCCGATGAGGAGGTATGAGCAAAGTCCCATTATTTCCCAGAAGATGAAGAGCCAGAGGAAGTTGTCAGCGAGAACCATTCCAAACATCCCCATCGAAAAGAGAACAAATTCGGCGAAAAATCGGTGGTTCGAGTTGTCATTGATCGAGTCCGTTGTCATGTAGCCAATCGCGAACCAGCAAATGAGGAAGCAGAGGAATGTAGCAACGAAGAGAAGCATGATGCTGACTGCATCGAGATATATTCCAAAGCCGATTCCACTGAACCCTGTGGTGGCGATGGACCAGCCATCGCCGTTGTATGTCAGGACATCGAAGGTCAGCCAGCTGAATGGATCTCCTGACTCGACGTGCCCGTGGTGGTCGAGGTAATCGTAGATCAGCCACACGGCGGCCGAGAGAGATACGCTCAGCGCACCTAGGCCGAGAATGCCTCCTTCCTTCAACTGGTTAACCCAAGTCTCATTGCCGTTCCAAATCTGGCCAGCAATGGCAATTGTTGCAAAGAAAACGAGAGGAGCGGCGATGATTAACCACCAATAATCAGTGGACGAGGCTCCAGTGGCGTAGAGGTAAGGAACGATTGCCACGAATGGCACGATATAGAGGAGTTTGTCCCACTCCTGCTTTTGTTCTCCCATCATAATCACCTCAATTTCTTAGCAGGGTTGCCTCGTCGAGCGATATTGTCTCCTGCGTGCTGTATAGCGAGAGCAGGATGGCCAGTCCGATGGCGACTTCGGCGGCTGCAATCGCAATCGCCACCGCGGTGAATACCCAACCGTCGACGGAGCCGTGGTGGAGAGCTCCGGCGACGAAGTTGAGGTTAGCTGCATTCAGCATAACCTCGATGCACATCAACACGACAATCGCATTCTTGCGGCTGAAAGCCCCAATCAATCCTATTCCGAAGAGAATGACACCGAGGCCGGCAATCCAGCTGGCCTCAATCATCGCTATCACCAGATAATCGAACTGAGTCTTCTGAACCCATATCGTAGAGGAGGTTGACAAGGCGCTCGTCACGAACAAGATAGGAGGCACCAATCATCGCCATAGAAAGAAGAATCCCGAGTACTACGGTGACGAGTGCCCAATCATCGAGAATTGATACTGCGAATTCAAGAGTTGTTGGGGCTCCTACAGGTTCATTTTCCCACATTGGATGCTCCATTACTTCGCGCAGTAGAACTAGAACAAAGGTGAAGACACCAAGGCGGGCGAACATACTGACTGCCTTCATAGGACATCTCCCTCCTGGATTTGGCGGCGGGTCAGCATGACACCGAATTGAACGACTAGCATGACCGAGCCGAGATAGACGAGAATCTGGATAGCCGCCAACATCTCAGCGTGGGCTAGAACCATCACGCCGGCTACGGCGAAGAAGGTCATCATCAACGAAAGAAGTGAGTGGGCGACACGGCGCGCGTAAACACAGCCGAGTGCACCGAGGATGGCTATGAGCGCCATGATAACGAATGCAATGGCCTCGAAATCGATGTTCATCGGTTCAAGCCTCCGCTTCCTTAGCCGCCTTAGCCGCCTTAGCAGCCTTCTTTTCGCGCTTGGTTTGCTCTTTCTTCGCGCGCTTAGCGAGTTCCATGTCGACGCGCTCCTGATGGACCGCAGGAAGGACACGAGTTCGGTCTGCGTCGAACCAAAGGTCATCGCGTGAGTAACCTGACATTCCATCGTACTCGTTGGTCATGAAGAACGACTCGAACGGACATGCCTCAGCGCAAAGACCGCAGAACATGCAGCGGCCCATATCGATACGGCCGCTGACTATGTCTGTCTCGGCTGGCTTGAGCTCGCTTGTACTGATTTCTTCGATGCCAGAGCCATCCATCCAACGGACGGTTGCTGTGTCACCAGATATGTCGATCACCTCGGCGAAGTCGTATTGCTGCGGAACCGCTGAGTGCTCGTTTACGAGGTCAAATTCTTCGATCTCTTCGAAATCCTCACGAGGCTTGGCTGCGTATCCGCCGGTTTCGAACTCGGACCCATATCCGTGCCATTCATCTCCTTCTTCAGCCGTGTCAAGAACATTGACACGGACCTCCGAAGTCATGTGGAGGCAGTCGTTTGGGCAAGCACGAATGCAGGCTTTGCAGGCGGTACAGGTCTCCCAAACGATACCGATTCGACCGTTATAATTTCCAGGGACGAAGAGCCAAGGCTCCATGTCTTCAAGGCGCTCGTAAGGGTACATCACGGTCACTGGACGCTCAAGGAATGGAAGCAGATCAGTAGACTCGCGGTCAGCCGAATACGTGTGTCCCTCGGAGAGGTGGTCGTCACCGATTCGAGAGAGGGTGAAATCATCCTTCAGATTGACCTGTTTACCGTGATAATTGTTCTTCAGAATACCGAGGCGACCGAGGAATGGTACGGTTCGAAGCGCCGTCTTCATCGTAATCCACATTGGCCTGATAATCAGGTTACGGAAGTTCGGGATCGCGTGAGGGTGGCCGGTGTTGTATTCTTGTTCATCGTTCATTTGTTCACCTCCTGATTACTCCCTGTGCGTCCCAGGGCTAGCCTTTTCCAGAGTCTGAGTGTGGTACATTCTCCGATTGAGTTCGAGGGCTTCTTGGTCCTCGTCAATTGCGAGAACAATGAATGCGATTACGAAGGCTCCGAAAAGGACGGGAGCAGTCCAAATTGGCCAGCCGCCGGCTGATGTGCTATTCCAGACTTCTAGTCGCAGGAAGATGGCGACTGCGAGATTGACAATTGAGGCTGGAAGGAGCCAGCGCCATCCGAATTCAAGGATTTGGTCCGTGCGAACTCTGTGGAGTGAGGCACGGACCCAGACGAAGAAGGCGAACATTAGGTAGGCCTTGGCGAGTAGAATTGCAATTCCGGGAGTTGCTGTTGCCAGTAAGTCGAAGGCACCGCCAACGAATGGTAGGCCAATCAGAGTATCCTCGAATGGGAGTTGCCAGCCTCCGAGGAAGAAGAGCGCGAAGAGGATGCAAGCCGCATACGCGCGCATCATCTCGACAGCGAACATGAGACCCCAACGAATTCCACCATACTCGGTCCACCAGCCCTCGACGAGTTCGGCTTCGGCCTCTGGCATATCGAATGGGATTCGCTCAACCTCAGCGATCATCGTAATGAGGAAAAGGGCTGCTCCAAGTGGCATGATGAAGATGTTCCAAGTGTTGCTTGTCTCTATTTGGAAGTCGACTATTTCGAGGATGTTGAACGAGCCTGAGATGACTGCTATTGCGAGGACGCTGACCAGCAGCGGAATCTCGTAAGCGGTCAACTGCGCGGCTGAGCGCATTCCACCGATGAGTGTGTACTTGTTGTTGGAAGCCCAACCTGCGAAGAAAACACCGAGCGGAGCGACGCCGAATACGGCCATCATGAAGACGAGTGAAAGTTCGGGGTTAGCAGCCCAGATATGGGGGCCGAATGGAACGAAAGCGTAGACCATGACTGTGGTCGCGATGATGATGACCGGGGCTGTCTCGAAAACTACACGATCTGCCTTAGCTGGGACTATGTGCTCCTTGGTAGCGAACTTGAGGAAGTCCGCAAGGGCTTGGAAGAATCCAGGGAAAAGGAACCAGATTCCGTGATAGCCACGATTGTGTACACGGTCGACTGCAATGTGCTTCGACTCATTACCGGCTACGGAGTTGAGTGTCTTGACAACCCAGCCAACGATAGCTCCGATACCGAATGGCAGTTGATTCCACCATTGTCCAGCTGTTGTGTGGCCTTCTCCAATCCATAGGCTGCGAAGTGTTGTTGTGGCTCCGAGTCGGTCCATCAAGCGCGCGATGAATTTGCGCTCGATGTATGGTACGACCATCAGCGTGATCATCATCGTGCCGAAGACAACAGTGCACATGATTGTCGTGAAGATGAATGTCTCAAGTGCGCCCTGAACGCTACCAAACTCATTCTGGATATTCAGCGTTCCAAGTCGGCCCAAGCCGATATCATTCGAAGGGAGGATGTCGTGGACCAAGTCCATTGACCAACCGACAATCGACTCGGTCCAGCCGCGAATATCTAACCAATCACTGCTAGCCATGCTCTCACCTCACCTGTCTGTCTCCCCGATGCATGGGTCGAATGAACCCATAATCGCTGGGATATCCGCGACCTTGTAGCCAATCATACACTTGGCCGCGTATGGAATTGTGATGAACATCGGCGAGCGGATTGAGACACGGTATGGCATCTTACCGCGGCCCTCGCCGCCACCGGCGAGGTAGAACATCGACTCGCCGCGGCTATCCTCGAAGTGATGGCTTCCCGTAGCGCCTTCCGGAGCACGGGATGGAGCCTTGGCGAGGATTTTCGGGTCGCCCGGCTCGTGGTAAGTCTCGGCTCCACCGGGCATCTTATCGAGAGCCTGGAGGACCATTGATGCACTCATGCGCATTTCTTCGACGCGGATACGGTAACGGTCGTAGCAATCAGCACCCTTGATCGAAGAGCGCTCGACGGATGGCTGCCAGTCGAGTTCGCTGTAGACGGAGTAAGGGTGAGCCCAGCGAACGTCGTAATCGACTCCGGCGGCACGGATATTCGGTCCGCTGACGCCGTGATTGATCATCTCCTCAGGCTTTGCATAGCCAACTCCTTGACTGCGCACTAGGAAGACGGTGCTCTCGTCGAATAGAGACTCATATTCCTGAATTCTGTTGAGGAATAGTTTGAGTTTGGCGCGAGCGCGCTGGGCGAAGCCGTGAGGCAGGTCACGCTTGACACCGCCGACTCGCGGGAAATTGTAGTGCATTCGCGAGCCGCCAAGTTCCTGAAGCAGATCCATCATCATCTCGCGCTCGCGCAGGCACCAGACCATGATTGACAGATTACCGATGTCAGGTCCATAGGCCCCCAGCCACATCAGGTGGCTGGCGATGCGCTGAATTTCGACCGCAACGAGGCGGATGTACTCTGCACGCTCGGGCACCTCGACGCCTAGGAGGTCCTCGGCGGCGTAGATGTAAGAGTGTGACCAAGTGTTTGCGCTAGCGTAGCACAACCTATCGCAATAGGTAGTAATTTGTGTGAAGTCGCGAGCCTCGCAAATCTTTTCGACACCACGGTGGATATATCCCAAATCCGGCTCAGTGTCAACGACGGTCTCGCCGTCAACCTTGATTTTGAGGGTCCAAAGACCGTGAGTCATAGGGTGCTGAGGACCCATCGAAATCCACATCTCTGCCATTCGAAACCCCTCCTCACTTCAGCTTGCCAGCGTCAGCTGGCTTCCTCAGGTATCCCTGAACATCGTCGTACATTTCCTCGAAGCCGTGGTAGCGTAACTTGTGCTGCTTCTGCAACGGATGGTATCCGACTGGAGTCTCATGTGGATTGAGTACTCGGCGCATACCCTCGTGGCCATCGAAATCGATGCCGACGAGATCCCAAGTCTCCTTCTCATTCCAATCCGCTCCAACCCAGATGTCCTGTACCGAGGCGACAGCGGGCTCACGAGTATCTGGAAGAGCGATACTAATCTGAATCTCGAGAGGAACATCTGCTCCCTCGACATTGTTTGCATCAGTAATGTTCGGTTGGATGACGCCTTGAATCGACGCTGGGTCCCTGACACAGGTGCGCATCAGATGGTAGACAACCTCCCAGGTCTTGTCGGCCGCGTCGGGCCAGTGAATTCCGGTAATCATGGAACAATAGTCGACGCCTTGCTCAGCAGCGAGATTCTCAGCCAGTGCGCGCCATGATTCAGGAGTACTGGTGGCGCTGACGGTATGGCGGTCCTGTGTGCCGCTGGTGCGGGTGTCAACAGTGGCGTTGACACCATCGATCGAGGACATTACCTCGGCGAGAGACTCGGCGGCCTTCTGCTGGGCCGCCGCTGTGACCTTCTTGCCCATCTCGAATCCTCCTTCACTCGTCTCCGACGATAAGCGGTGCCTCACTCATCGGCCTGACTTCGCTTGGTACCGCACCGATGCGAATGATCTTCTCACGCAACTTGCCGAAACCGTCGATTAGCGCTTCAGGCCGAGGTGGGCATCCCGGGATGTAGACATCAACGGGAATTACCGTATCGACGCCTTCGAGGATGTTGTAAGATTGGAAGTAAGGCCCTCCAGAGATAGCGCACTCGCCCATGGCTATGCACCACTTTGGCTCAGGCATCTGCTCCCAAAGGCGAACTATGGGGTCAGCGAACTTCTTCGAAATTGGACCATTGACCAGTAAAACATCACATTGGCGCGGGCTGGAGCGGAAGAAAACGCCGAAGCGCTCAGCATCGAAGCGACTCGCACCTGCCGCAGCCATCTCAAGAGCACAGCACTTGATTCCAAGGTGAAGAGGAAATAGCGACTTGCGCTGACCCCAGTTGAAGAGGCGTCCTCCAAGGACACCGATAATCTCCTTCATGCGACTTGCCTTCAGGGCCTCATCGGTGATGTCACCGACGGTATCGACTAGGATTCTGCTGTTGAAAACAGAGAAATTAGAGGTTTCATCGCTCATTCAATCACCTCAGATGTAGATCCTTCCTCGCTTGCGGAAGACGTGCCATACGCCCAGACTCATCAGCACCATGAACACGGTGAGAGTCATCATCGCAGACCAGACATCAATGTCGCCACCGGCCTCTTCGATTGCGACGATCCCGCCAAACGCGAGGAACATGAATGCGATATCGAAGACGAGGAAGATGATTGCATACCAGTAGTACTGGAAGTGGAAATTGATGTGAGCGTCACCAACAGGTTCGGATCCACACTCATACGTGCTATCTCGCCGGACGTACAAGCTCTGATCAGTCTCGTAACCCGGTAAGAGAATCGAGCGCAATTTGTTGCCGTCATTAGCGCTCGGCATCGGCCTTAGGAAGCGGGAAGCGACGAAGCTCATGACTGGAAATCCGATGCCAACGAGAGTCATGATTGCCAATGCGAGATAGGCTTCTGGTACCGTCGACATCGCTGACACCTGACGGTCCCGTAGGGACCGGCAGAGTTGCCCACCTGAAATTCGGTCATAAGCATAACCGTGCGCTCGTTGAGATTGGTCGAGCACGGAGAAAGCAGGAGCCGTGAGAAGACATTCATTGGTCCGAGTTGTGAGCCCGCGACTCAGTCGCTCGATTCGTGCTCGAGCGCCTCGATGATACGACGGTTCTCTGTGCGCGAGCGGAAGAAGAGAATGACGACGAGCAGAGCCCCAATGCCTGTCAATCCGTAAACCAGAATCTGCTCGTTCTGCTCGCTCAGCCAGTTGAGTCCAGGGGAGACCTCAGCAGTTACTTCGAGATCGAGGGGTTCGCCCGCTACGGGCATGCCCTTGGGCTGGACTGTGATGGTGAATCTATAGGTGTCATCTTGGATCATCCCCGCCGGAGGAGTCACCCTCACTGTGATGGTTCGAGAGTTCCCAGGTGAGAGTTGGAATTCGTCAGGGATGACATTGACCGTCCATCCACGGAGAGAATCGCTTGTTAGGATCTGGACTGTCTCGACGATGTTTCCATGATTAGTCACATACAAAATGAACTCAACACTGGTTTTCTCATCCGTCGTCGCATCCTCTTCGCCTTCGAGTGTGAATTGCAAATCATGGATTGTCCTGACCTCGAAGGCGAGATCAACTGAGGTGCTCTCAGCAGCATTCTTCTCGGAGGAAGCGCTGATCTTTATCACGCCAGTAGTTCCACTTCCCACACCTTCCAGTACCTCGAGTTGAATCGTAATGAGAACGCGATCACCAGATGGAACTGGGATGTTATCATTGACGACCACGCCATCGATCAGAACACTCCTCAGAACCGATGATTCCATTCCCGCCATCGATATGACGGCTTTATCTCCGCCGGGGAAATTACCTGTATTCTCGAGCCAGAAATTGATTTCTGTGACTCCACCTGGTGGTAGAACAACGTCGAGCTGCCCGGCTATCGGACCCGGCATTTCGGGCGAGATTGCCATGCCGTAATCGTAGTTTGATACGATCACGCTAATCGTATGCTCGACCTTCTCGCTGGTTCCAAATATCGCCACGCGTGAGAGAATTGTGACTGAATCCGCGTCTTCCTCACCCTCGACGGTAACATCGAGGAAGACTCGCTTAGACTCGCTAGGATCAAGAATCAACTGCGAGATTGAATTTCCATTTGTGTCAGAATAAGACGCAGCCCACATCGGAGGATTGCATCCTGTCTGGTCACTCGGATCGCAGACTTGGAGCTTGAACGTATCACGGATATTCCCGGTGTTCGTGATATCTATCGGGAACTGGACGACCTGCCCTGAGCGACCCGTCTGCTGAGTTGAGAGCATATCAGCTGTCAGGTCGTGCCTTGCCGCGACCGATACCGTCAGAACCTTGCTGGCTAGAATAGTCGTCGAACCACTAACAGTCACGCCGAATTCAATCGTGTTATCGCCCGCGAGAGCATCTGCAGGGACATTGATTGTGGCGGTCAGAGAAACCTTGTTGTTAGAATCATGACGACTGTTGACGGTGACCGAAGATTGAGAGAATGAAATTTGCCAACCTTCAGGGAGGTCAATCGTAGTCAGAGAAAAGGTATCGAGCCCATTACCGCGATTCTCCACCGTCAAAGTGACTGAATCTGAACTCCCCGGTTCTACATTGGAAAGTTTCGATGTACTGAGGGTCAATTTCGCATCATGAACTTGACCGATTGTGACTGTGAGAATCTGTTCGCAGCCGACGCCTTGGTTCGAACGTCCTTGAATCTTGATTTCAATCTGAGAGCCGGCTTCGGCTGAATCATCAGGAGTCACTGAGAATGTGAAGGTGTGGCTATCGTCGGAATTACCGGGTTTGGCGAGTAATTTTGTCTTCGGGCTATCAAACTCAACCCAACCCGTGATGTCGGTTCCCGGCGATTGGGCTTGCATCTGAACAGTCCACTCGGTATTTCCCGTATTTTCGACTTCAAAGCTATTCTCCGCTGTCTCAAATGGATCGAGACTGTGAGATGTGGTTGAAAGAGATCCGTCGCACTCCTTGACTTCTGGAATATTGAGACTGAGAGTTAGATTGTCTCCGGCTCGGTCGGCTTGATTGGGGTCGTTGGTGACTTCAGCCCTCAATAGGAAACAGTGCTGACCAGCCTCGGTGGAACTACCGTCGGGAATTTCGACTGTCACGTCGACTGTTTCCTTGTCACCGGATTCAAGCTGTACTACCGCTGGATCGACGGTTGCTGTGAGATCGTCTGACTCGCAATCATCCTCACTGGTCATCTCGAGTTGGACATTCGCCTGCTGTTCGCCGGTATTCTCCACCTCGACCTCCCAAACGATATCGTCGTCTCCATCATAATCGACACTCGGTTCATCGGTCGAGAGTTTGACTGCATAGAGTCCACCGCCGTCTCCGGCGGTGGTGGTGACTGTGATATCGGCATTCTTCGGAGTACCTGGCGCTCCATCAGCGACTTGTGCAGTCGCTTGGACAGTTGTCTCACACTCACCATTGGCTTGATCGTTAACGGTCACAGTGAGTGTGACAGTCTCAGATTCACCAGAACCTATGGTACCCGAGACCTGTTCGATTGAGGAACTGAATCCATTGCAATCCGATGCGTCTTGCGAAGTGCTCAGAGATACGGCCATATCATCGTCGCCATCGTTGTGAACGGTGATATCGTACTCAGCTGGTTCATCTGCGTCGGCTTCCTGAGCCATCGGACTCGCTGTCAAACGTGGATCAACCTCAGCCTGAACCATAGGAGAGAGCATCGTGACAAGAAGCAGAACCGTCAGCAAACGGGCCAAAGCAGCACGATTCATCGCTCTGCCGAGAATCGGGCCCCTCTAAGGGCTTCGGGCCACGCGAGCCCGTAGGGTCGCGGTTCAAGCCTCGACGAGCTCGCTCGAATCTGCGTTACAGTGCAAACAGCGGCCAACGGAGAGGATATCGCATCCTCGAATCTGTCCGGCTTGGTGATAGCGGGCTCCACAATTGCCACAAGCGTGAGCTTTACCCTCGAATATATCACGACTACAAACCCAACATTCGATACCGGATCCGCTCTCTTCTTCACTAAGTTTCAGCGACTCGGAAATCTTGCTCACAGCCTCTTTTGAGATGATGGAGTCGAGTTTGCCTCCGCGCTGCTTGAAGACATAGAATCCGGCCCCACCGATGATTGCGATAATGAGGATGAAGAAGATTGGAATGAGTGTTGAACCAAGGCTGCTATCACCGCCCTTACCGGGCATCACATCGACATCGAAGGAGAAGGTGGACCCCTGAATGTCCTCGCCATAGCGAAGTGACATCTCGATGATTCCATCACTGCCAGCATTGGGGGTGAATTCAATGACGATCGAACGTGATTCGCCGGGACTCAGAATGACTAGGACCTCGTCATTGATGAAGACGTTCCAGCCAGATGGTGCTGTGACATCTAAGCGATGATTCACTTGCGCATTACCAACGTTCTGAATATCCACAGTCATCTGGATAGGGTAGCCCTCGTGGGCCTGGGCTTGGGTTCGCAGATTCCAAGTCACCGCGGAGACAGAGTCTACGCGTAGCGAGATCGAATTCTCGATCTCGATACCTTCGCCTTCCATCCTGAGAGTGACGTATGGTTCACTCCCGGCCTCAGCCGATAGTGGAATCGTCACGGTGCACCAAATGATGCTACTCGCGCCGGGAGCGAGAGAGGATGGTGTAGTTGGGCAAGTCCCCAACCAATCACCTTCAGGGATGATGATACTCGTGGTCGGCTTCCAAGTTGAGGTACCTTCATTCTCGACCTCCCAAGCCAAATCGAAGCCTGTTCCGACGGGATGGGCTCCGACTCCTAGTGGTGTGTCAGCAGATGTGCCGTCGCCAAGAACGACTTGGTGGAAAGTCAGAGCGGGTATCGCGGCTGAGAGGACATCGATGGTTCTGTTCCAGTCGATAGCGAAGCCGTCATCAGTGGCGAAGCGGAGCTTGAAGTCGCCGCTGGTCGCCCTGCCATTGCCTTGCAGAGTCACCGACCAACTAGTCGTTGAGCCGGTAGGTGCGAAGAGTGTGTCAAGACCTCCTACTACAGTCCAACCCGATGGGATACCTCGCGAATACGGGGTCATCGTCAGGTCTCGATTACCGTTGTTGAGGAAATCGATATCGAGCACGAGAGTCGAATCGGGCGAGACTTCGTGCTCAATGCCATCACTGATTGGTGTGGTCGAAAGTTGGTCGATGATGATGACCTCGAGAGGGATCGGTACCGACCAAGAATCACTACTGACGCGAGAATGGATCGTCAAGCCGGCGTCGAATACCGAGCCGGCTGGGATCATCGCGCCGGGTGGATTCACCGTGATGTCAATTGTCCGGCGCTCGCCGACGAAGAGAGTTCCAGTCGAGCCGTGTGAGGAACCTGCGAAGGCTCCGAGCACGTCGAGGCCGAGGTGCCAGCCCGCAGGAGAGCTGAGTTCGACATCGTAGGTCTGAGGGCCATTGCCCACATTGGTTACGAAGACCTGAATTTGAGTCTTAGAAATTGGACTGACTTGGACTTGGCCTGATGTGATTTCAACATCGGCGGCTGCAAGAATGGGCACCTCGAAGTAGATGTCGAGCATCGATTCAATCTCATTCTCGACATCAGTTCCTGTAATCGTCATGACATAGGTTCCAGGCTGCGGAGGAGCTGGATGGATCAGAGTGAATCCGATCTCAACAGATTCCGCTTCCAGCAGGTTGAACGTATTCGATGTGAAAGAGTAGAACCAATCGAATTCGAGGCCATCGCTCTGTCGAATAGGAGAGGAGGCTTCGATTGTTGCATTGGTCTCGAAGAGGGCGGTATTCGTCAGAGTAAGTGACCAAGTGGTTGAGCTGTCGTCAGCCTCCCCAAGAGTCATGAATGGTTCATCCGAAGTCACTCGAACTCCGGGTGCACTGATGATTACTGTGTGTGTGAGTAGGTTATTTCCTTCGTTGGATTCGTCGACAAGTTCGTTTGGATCAATGTGGAATGACAGATCTATCAGTCCCTCGCTTGTCGGTGTCCAATTCCAAGTCATTCCGACCGATTCACCCGGAGTCATAGAGATGGTTTGGGTCGAGATGTGAGACCCATCTGCACGCGCCATTACTTCGAGATCTGAGACAGATCCTGCTCCTAGATTCTCGAGAGTGATTCCAATCTGAACCGAGTCTCCAATCTGAGGAATGGTTGGAGTAACCGATACATCAGGAGCAAAAGTTGGGTCTGGTGAGAGATCGTTGACGTTCACTCCACGAACCGCGAGAGCGAATGGCTGCCAGGTGCGGCTGCCGCCGTGATAATCGTCCTTGACACGGACAGTCCATGTCCCGACAGCGGCATTATCGACTAGAACAACCTCGACATTATTCTTTGAATCGAAGGAGCCACCAGCGATTGAACGCCCTGAATTGAAGACATTTCCTTTGTAGGTAGTTCCACCGCTCGGATGAATCACTTCAAGATTCAAATCGTTACGTAATTGATTGCTTGAAGATGATGAACCAGGATAGTCCGACCAAGCGAGGACCACCTTCAGAGGCTCACCAGCGCGAGTGATTTCGAAGGTGTATTCTTGGGTCTCGCCACTTCGAATTCTACTACGATCATCGACGAAGATACCTTCGTCGCTATCGGGGATGAGTGAATTAATCAGATTGACTCTTCCCCAGCCCTCGTCATTATTTGGAATGTTACGATTTCCCATGTCCTCGGCGCCAAGAATCAGGAGTGCCTTGACCAAAGCACCCTGTGGAGCCGGTCGATTTGCCACTTCCATCAGATACTCGCGCACGAGGGCGGCGGCTCCGGCAGCGGCTGGAGTCGACATGGAAGTGCCACTGTACTCGATGTACCAGTTGTTTGACCATCCTGAATCTGCATCCTGAGCCTCTTGAGCGAGGCAAGATCGAACACCGTCTCCCGGTCCTACAAGGTCGGGCTTGAGACGGCCGTCGTCAGTTGGACCGCGGCTACTCCAGTAATACATCTCGTCAGGAGAGCCACTGTAGCGATTCTTGTGGCCACCAACTGTGATGACATTCTTCGCAGTACCAGGTGGTGAAACTCCGTCATTACGCTCGTTGCCAGCCGCGAAGAGCACAGTCATACCCTCGTGACTCCAGTATTGATCCCAAGTCGAGGTGCGGTCGTCCGCATCCTCGGACTGGGTCGAATATGATCCGTGTCCACTGCCCGCTCCCCAGCTATTGGTGTGCAGGCGGGCACCAGCATTGTAAGCAGAATTCAACATGCTGTTAATGCCGTAACTGTAGAGAGCGCCTGTGTCATCATCCTCCATTGCTTGGAAGTAGAGGCTAGCACCGGGAGCGATGCCGTTGTAAGTCCCGCTGCTGCGCATTCCGGAACCCAGCACTGTGCAAGCCACGTGGGTTCCGTGACCATCCGATGGATCAGCGGTCGAGGAATCTCCAGGGGTGACAGAAGTTCGACCGACGATTCGGTTGTTGAAATCCCCATGATCATGGTCAATGCCCGAATCGCCGACGGCAACAGTTTGACCGGAGCCATCTAGATCAGTGACGAAGAAGGAGTCGACCGTATCGATTCCCATGTGGGTTCGAGCATTGTCATTTTTGGTTTCTAGCACCGGTAGCGGCGCAACCCAAGCGACTGAGGGGTGCTGTAGGACACTGCCGATATCGGAGATATCAACGACGCCCCATACACGCCCCTCTTCTGGGCTCCATGAATCGGTCAACCAAAGTTCTGCAACTGCTTCTAACGAATCTTCCAGACCGAGGCCTGGCTCGGCGTGGCGTTGTAATTCGTCATCCTTCCAGCCGAGCAACTCGACCATCATCGGGCCTTCTTCGACCAGCCGCAGAAGCGGATGGGCGAGCAGGCCGGACGATACAGAGTGGACTGCGACTACTATCGATTCCTCAGCGAGCAATGAAATCTGCTTTTCATCACCCTGCACGAGGAATCCCGATGGAGGAATTGTCGAGCGAATCTCAACATCAGCCGCTTCCTCGACAGCAATACGAGCATCCCAGATGCCAACATCTCCATCGACGATAACCATCGCCAAGTCGCTTCGAGGCTCAGCTAGAGCTCTTGGCAAGTGAACCGATGGAATGAGGCCGAGTTCGGTGTAAACGCCGATTGTAGAGTCGGCCGTATTCTCACGAGTCCTCTCGAGACCCTCAAGGACTCGTGGTGAACCAAGATCTTGGATTGAATCTGGATCAGGTGCAATCCCAATACGATTCACAACTGGGTCCAGTATTTCCTCCGAATCCCCAGTTGACTCAACATGAACCCCACCAGCCGGAGCGAGAGATAGGAGGAAAATCCCGAGTATCGCAACCGCGATGCGTTTGGTCATGAGTCGCTGCCCCATTGAGTCGCCTTTCAGCATTCGGGTTGGATGGATGGTCTTGAATCACGACCGTAGGTCGTGTCAGAAGAAGTGAATCGGGGCATTGTAAGTGAACATCTCCATCTGCCACCCACCGACATTGTAGGTCCAGCGTTCGTGATAATCATCGCCTCCATATGTGTAATCGAGAATGATTTCAATCGTGTAATTCTCCCAGACTGAAGCGCCGGCGATGAGCAATTCCAAGTCGTCTCCAGCAATCGAAGTATGGGCGGCGATTTCACCAGCTTGGAAGTTAGATCTACCGATTTCGAGACTTGCATCATCGAGGAATCGAATGTCAAGATTAACGTCGGTTATTGAGCGAGATCCTTTGTTGTCTAATTCGACCAAAACAACGTGACCAGAGCCCCCTTGAATGTATACCACATCTACGCTCGTCCGGTCATACGGGACTAACCAAGTTCCAATGATGAACATCCCGCTGACAATCAACAGAACGGCGACCGAGGCGAATATCACTCGACTCGGTCGAACTTGCTCGACACGCTCGCCAACGATTTGCAGAATTTCGTGAGCGCGCTCAGTGGCCTCGTCTATATCCTCTCGAGTCTCTTCCTCGGCATTGCGCATCTTCTCTAACAAGCCCATATTAGTCACCTCCCAGGAATGTAGCGCAGAATGTTAGCACACCGGATGAGAGAGGCTCCGGGACAATTATGTGATGGGTGGAGCCTTCAAATCCAGGGATTAGATTCAGCAGCGAGAGATCGGAAGCGAGACCGTTTACCCCAAGACTGGTTCCAGTCGGTACTCCTCCGGTGGTCTGAGCGTCGAGTAGAACGCCACGCAAATCAAAGGTCATACCAATGGCTTCGACTTCAGCCGTCGCGCGCGCGGATGCAACGATTCGTCCACCTTGTACATCTTCTATCTCAATGACGCTGTATGGGCCGACTATCTCAATGACATGAATCGTCGCGCTTCGCAAATTCTCGCCAAGCGCCTCCATTTCTTCGAGGACAACAGGAGGAGTTGTCGGCATATTGGAGGCGCGCAAATAGATTCGATCGACTCCATCGCCTCCACTGCGAATCGCGAGACCATAATCCTCAGTCGGTTTGATGACCATTCGATCGGTCATGCCCTCGGCGAGGAGGATGATTTCGCCTCGACTGTTGATAGCGCGGCCGTTGGCTTCGATGTAGAGTGACATTCCATCAGCCGAGGCGGAGAAGTCGAGTACAGGAGTCCCTTGGAATGCGAGACTTTTGGTGATGTCAAAATCGAGATCTGGCTCTGTCGTGAGATTAATCGCGTCAGGGACGTCGGTCAGGAAAATCGTAGCCGGCCACCAAGAACCGTCCATCCATTGCATCTGTTGCATCATCATCGAGTCCACGGCAGGACCGGCTCGACGATATGCATCTGGCACGGTCATATCCAGCGATATGGACGTGCCTAGACTGGCGCGCAAATCGATGGATTCGGGAATGTCATTGATCAGCATCTCCGTCCGTGCGCCGGCCTCTCGATTGATTAGAAGAGCATGAATCCAATCGAGCCTATTCGACATCACGAAGTGAGTCGTTGTTGTTACTTCGGTAATCCCACCGCTTGTTTCTCGGATTAGGAATTCCGAATCGAGTCCTAGTGCAGTTGATTCACCAACGGTCAAGCCTTGCAGTGTCATCATCAGGTCCTGACCGTTGATACCGCGCGAGTTCAGCATGAATTCACTGCGCGCGGGCAACCATCCATCCAAACCCATGGCGATTGCCCATTCTTCACCGGTTGAAGTCGGGGTTCGACTGACCGAGATATCGATTATCGGAGGTAAATCTGGAATCCATCCACGGATATGGAAGCCATCCGATATTCCTGAAGGTGCTGCGTTCAGCGCGATTCCGTGTACCCAAGGTGGGGCATCCGCAGTGCCATTTCCATGGCTGGCTTCGAAAATCAGGTCAAAATTACTGTCTGCATCGAGCTGAAGACCGTAAGAGAATGAACCATTGCCACCATCTGATCCTGTCGAAATTTCACTTGTCACACCAGCGAGGACCGTGTTCACAGAGCGACCGAGATCGGCAAAACCGCCAAGGAAGAAAGCCACGCCAGCGACACCTTGAGTCGTGTTCAATTCGGGGAAGACGAGGCTGTTTCCTGCATCGGCTCCCGTTGGAATATCGACCGAGATAGTGGATGGAAGTGGATCGATGAGAACGAGCGCCGACAAGCCTCCCTCATCCTGAGTCGGCGCATGATCGACATTGATGCTCATCGTGCGGTCGCCGGCAGCGGTCATGAAAGCGGTGCCACGACCAATTGCTCCACTGGCACCTGGTTCGGCTGGTGCTCGCCAGCCAACCTCTTGCAATCCCGAAATTCGAGTTGAGATAGTCGAGCTACCATCGGACGGCTCGTGATGGAAAAGGAAGTGATCGCCGCCCATCGTCACAGGATTTGTAGAATCTGTGAGTTGGGCATGAATGGAAGAAATCGGCGATGAAGCGCTCCAAGTAGTCACATCGCCAAATTCAATCTCAAACTCGGCAGGCAAATCGAGAACGTGAGTCGCCTGCCGTTGGTCACCATCAATACCAGTGTAACTGATACTATCGATAGAGGAACTAGCTTGGTATGTTGCGAGTTGGGGTGTGAGTTCGGCGGAGAGATTGTCCGGAATATCGGATATTCGGACGCCTTGATGAGCTGCGCCGCTGAGATCATTCGGTTTGTGATCGATGTAAAGGAATGAGAACTGTTTTTCCGACGAAGTCAGGAGTGAAACCTGTTGGGATTCCGACTCGAGATCATCGATAAGAGTGAACTGGCTCAGACCACTGAAACGTAAACTCGCAGCTACTACCACCATGGGCACCACCGGACCCTGACGCCCTTGAACTGTCTCCAACTGTCTGTCTTTTGCGAGGATCAGATGATCGCCAGGCATCGTAGGATGCGAGCTTGAACCGATCTGCAGGCCGATTTCTGAGATTGACCTAGCCTGTCGATCGGCTCTCCAATGATCATTCATCAATAGGTGAAGAGTCTGTCCTGTTAGGCCACCCGAACCGCCGACTCCACCGCTGATGACGTCGACTGTGGCAGATGGAATGTCGTTCAGAATAGTGCCGATATCGAGGAAGAGGTCGACTATGTTGATCAGGACAACATCGAAGATTCTCGACATGAAATCGAGATTTTGTGCCGAATCGAGACTTGTGTCTGCCTCTTCAGTCCCACCTAACTCAAATGAGCCAAAGAGCACGACGGCGGTCGGTAAGTCTTGAGCAGTAATTTCGATCCGCCGATGGTCGGTGGCCGCGCCACCACGTTTCATCCAAGAATGATAATCCACCTCCTCAAGCGATTGGACTGACCTTACCAGAACGAGAGTCTTTGGCGGGTATGCTGGATTGACTGGGAGAGAGGGGTCGTCGACGTTCTGCGATGTATCGCGGGTGAAATTCTTGACAGCAATGATGAGGCCTACTTGATTCGGTTGGCCACCAGGTAGTTGAGGCTCGGACTTTGAACCGAGCATGGTGAAAGTGCGATCGATCTCCTCTGTGGTGAGGCTACCTGCAGGCATTCCGCGCAGCCAGCCGATGGAGTCGGTTGAGTTACCATAAGTTCCATCGGCATTCTCGGGTGGAACCTCTGAGCGGTTCTCGTGGAAGTGTATGTGGAGGTCTGCGCGCTCATCGGCCCAGTACTCGACGGTTGTAAGACCATTTTCACCGGCACTGCCCGTGCCGTCAGCCATCGTGCTGTCAGTTCTGATTGTGAGACTAAGCTGTTCAGGGAGGGTGGTGGAGAGACGATTAGGGTGAATTGCGGCTTCGATGTAGGCCACCTCCCAGACATCCCGTTCATCTTCGATATCTGGAGGAGAATAGTGGACGTAACCGAAGCCTGCTGTGACTCCACAGGAGATTTGACTGGATGGAAGAGTTGTGAGTTCAATCGGCGAGTAGCGATCTGGACATTCGGTCTGGCCGGAATTGTCTATTGATATCTGGTATGGAGCGGCGATTGAAGCGATTGTAATTCCAGATTCATCACCACCGTTGAACACTCCGAAGGATAGCGCATTGAAAATCGATAGGAGGAAATCTGCCCCCGCTTCTGAGAGATCGAAGTAGAATCGTTCAAGACCAACTCCGAGGGTGAAATCGTAAGGTGTATGAGTGAATTTTGAATCAATAACCCAAACGTATGATTCACCCTCGGTAAGGATTCCATCGGAATACGCGAATGCTTTGAGAAGACTCACTTCTAGAGTTTCTAGATTTTCCCAATCGGAATCAGTCATGCTTGAGGGCAGCACACTGACCTTGTAATCGAGTTGAGGCGCGACTGAAAGTGTGGTTCCATCGAGTTCGGGGTCACTGATCTCGATGCTGAGACCAACCTGAATGTCGTCATCACCATCCTGGTCGATGTCGACCTGATGAAGCAAAAATTCGGTCTCAGAGTCGAAAAGAGATAGGAGAGATGTGAGGAAGGTTATGGTCTCAGATTGCTCGACGACATTACCCTCATCGTCTACATATCGTGTCCAAATGACGTAATCTGTGAGATTGAAAAGAGTCGACCAAATGGTTCTGACTTCGCCAGGAGGGCGGCTATTTTCGTCAGTCAGAATGATGTAAGGTTCGGGATGAATGACTTGTGGTGCAGCGGTTTCGACCATTGATACCTCGTCGAGAGCCTCGTCGATATCATGGAGTGGATCGGCGACTGAAGTCTCCTGTACACCGACCCGAACTTGATCGAGTAAAGGTCCAGCAAGTTTGCTCACAGTATCGCTGCTGACCACCTGCTCGCGTTGGTCGAGGACTTCGCTGAGCTCATTGAGAATTGCGAAGTCCTCAGATTCGATTCTCGCCTCTCCACTGACGGCAGCGAAAGGGGCGAGAGTTGGAAGAAGAAATAGGGCTACAATCAGAATTGGTAGTGAAATTCGGGCTCGCGGCGCTTTGCTGATTAAGCGCACTGAACCGTGTTCCATGAGCGCACCTCTATGAGGTGCGATTTAGGGTCTTGGGCGGCAGGTGTAGTTGATGCGTCGTCTTGCCATGTTCCGAGAACTCGACGAGGGACGGCTTCAATTCAAATGAATCAGAGGCTCACTGTCTCAATTGCGCCGCAGGATGGGCAAGCTGTCCTAGCAACATCATGACCCTCTGGAAGTGTGACTTCGAATCGCTGCTCACACTGGCTACAATCCTGTTGCACAAGTCGAGATTCGGGCTCGGATTCTTCAGATTCTTGCAGATCTTCTGAATCTTCTACATCTTCCACTACGTCTTCCACATCGGATTCGACCTCTTCTGGTGCTGGTGGAGATGGTAAATCCTCGCTGACCGGCGGAGGAGGGGTCGGGAGGTCATCATCGAGTAGTGAATTTGCATCCGGCTCTTGGGCAGGAGGAGGAGGAGCCGGCAAAGCGTCTGCCATCTCATCTCCAACAACAGCTTCTGGTGACCAAATATCATCGCTGGTGCCAGCGCCGTCATCATGTGAAAATTCGACTATTTCATCTCGGCCAACCGAATCATCCTCGCCAAATTCAGCGAGTAAGTCCGCGGCCGGACTGGATGGTGCGTCTGCGGTAATCGGACCGGGTGTGTTCATCAGAGCCTCAAGGTCAGAATCACCTATCGCCGCATCCGAGCCGATAGTCGCCTGTGGGTCACTGGCACCCGACATCCCCGTGCCATACTGTCCAAACGGAGATGTCGTCGACATCGAAGCGGGTTGATCCATTGTTACAGAACCAGCACCGAACATCGCTTTCTGCTCCTCTACGGAGAGTTCGCGAGGTTCTTCTTCCTCGGCTTCGGCCTGCTCGGCGAGTAGCGCTTCTAGGCGCGCGTTTGACATTCTGCGCCACGATATCATGCCAACACCACCGACTAAGAGTAGAACCAGAATTACAGCCAACAGAGCAATGACCATCGGAGTGATTCCGGAGTCGTCGTCAGCAAGAGAGCGCACAGTCACGTAGTAAGTGACTTGCGTCGAAACTCCAGCATCATTTACAACTGTGCAAATCACTTGGATAGTGCCTCTAATCTGGAAGTCTTGGATGACCTTTGCACCGCTCGCGTCTACATCATTGTCGGTAATACCGTCGTCGTCGCTATCCGTCTCGGCATCAAAGTCCCAGTAGAATTGCATATTCGGAGATTCAGCATCCATAGCCTCAGCGTTGAATTGATATGGTTCTCCCAAAATCACTGTCATCTCCACCGTCTGTTCAGGCACAATCGGTGGAGTCGAATCATAAAGATCGATGATTGCAATCTTTTCAGTAATCTGACTCTCCTTATCAGTCACCCTCAGCTTAACCTCGTGGTCGCCGGGTTCGTAGGATGAATCGAAGCGGAATGTGAATGTCTTTCCATCTTGCCAATCCCAATTACTGTAGTAATCGATGACCTCGTCATCGACAAGCCATTCGACTGTTTGAATTCCCCAATTATCCTCGATTGAAGCGGTCAACAAAAGTTGGTCATCGAAATCCTTGCGTATCGTATCGGTGGCTGAAAGACTAACGCTCGGTGGCGAAATATCCTCGACTGATATGTCGAAATAGATACTGGCGCTTCGGCCATCCTCGGAGACGACGCGTAGGCCGACACTGATCTGCGTCGGCTCGTCCCAACTGACCATGATCGAAGTGCCAGCAGTATCGTGGTATCCATCTCCGTTGGTATCCCACTGGAATCCTGTTTCGCGATCTATCTGATTCGAGAGATTCGGTGTTTCCGATGCGTCGAGAAGAATCTCGGCGCCAACATCGACTATACTCAGAGTCGATGAATTAGTAATCATGGGATTGAGAACCGGAACCAAATCCATCACCACAGTGGTCGCGACATAGCCCGTACCCGCGCCACCACCCGAGGGACCTGCGCGATTGTCGACGACGAGGAAGAGATCCTGGCCCGCGTACTCGGATGTGACCGACCAAGCGAGGGTTCGCTCGTCAGAAACCAGTAACATGTCAGTCTCATCGATTCGAGTCGCGGCTGTTCCACCTTGCTGGTAAAGATCGAGTTGGGGTTGAGTCATGAGGAAAATGTCAGGATGCCCCTCCATCGTTGTCGCAAAGAAATTGATTTGAGTCCCTTCATCAAGCATCAAAGGACCTGCGAGTACCGAGTGACCCCCTGTTTCGAGGCGAACGATTGTGTCAACCACGCCGAAGACAGGTGAATCGACTTCTTCAACGTCAAGAATTACACTAGCCAGAGATCCACCCTGAGCACCATTACCCTGATCCTGCGGGTGTGCCATATTGTCGAGCACGAGATACCATCGAGTATCGCCACGATCGTCGGGCGTAGTCCAATGCCAAGTGCCTTCTCCAGTAAATGACTCGAATACAGACTCGCCCTGCCAAACTGTTTCATGGCGATAATTTTGTTCGTTTTGATAGACGGAAATCGAGCTTGCTGAGAATAGAAGCAAGTCAACATCTGTATTCGCGTTGACATCGAAGGAAAGCGTATCTCCAGGAGATAGGACGCCTAAATCAACTCTGACGCAGGCTCCATCGTCGATATCCCAGTTAGCAGGAAGCATCTCCAAGTCGGCTGGCGTACAAGAGATCACACCCTTGCTTGCAGCATCGATAACTGGTGCTGCCGAGGTCAGGAGAACGAGGACCATCATCACGGCGGATATGCGACGCATCGAGTATGGGTTCACCCCTACCTTTTGAATCGTATCGCAATCACGTTCGGTTGAATCTCACGATGAAGCGAGAAGAATACCTGAATCATTCGTCCTTCGGAATTGGTGTTGGGGGAAACCATCGAAGGACGATGACATCGCCTACTGACCTCACCCAATTCCATGGGATTGCTACGTGAACTCGGCCTTCAACTAGGTCGGCCGGAGGGTCGGCAACGAAGATGTGAGTGCAGCGCCAAGAGTCGGTTTCGATAACCGTGTCGTGGACGGTTCCGAGCAGGCGACCGTCCGGCAGAATGACCGGTAAGTCTCGAATCGCACTGACTTCGCTCTCGACCATCGAAGGCTGCCGCACTCGGGGATGAAATCAACTTACTCCCGAGGATGCTTATTTTCCTAGGTTCTTGTTAGCCTTCAAGGAAGGGCGGAGTTTCTCAGCACCCTTACCCTTGTTGAAGAGACCGCGTCCGCGCTTACCAGCGCTGGTCTTTCCGCGCTCAGCGCGGCCGCGGTGGCTATTGCCCTCAGCAATCCAGCCGAGTTGCTTGTCAGACTTGATTGCTGGGTGGTGTGGATCGATCATGATGACTTCGTAGAACTTGTTCTTGCCATCCTCGCCAACCCAGTAGGAGTTGAGAACTTCGAGGTTAGGGTAGCGCTTGTTGGTTCTCTCCTCAGCCATGCGCTGGATGGACTTCGCCATGGTGATTTTCTTGATACCAGCCTTAGACGGCTTGCGCTTCATGTGGATCTTACCCTTGCGGAGTCCTCCGCGTCGTACGCGCGTGCGGACTACGGTAATGCCTTGCTTCGACTTGTAGCCGAGGCGGCGGGCTGCATCGAGGCGAGTTGGACGATCGACGCGCTGGAATACAGGCTCACGGCGCCATCCTGCCATACGGTTACGGCGGTATGCAGGAGGAATGTTCTCCTTCGGCTGCTTCCAAACCGATCCAAGGTGCTTCATGACTCCCATATATGACCCTCCAAGCATCCCGCCGACCTGACTCCCCTTTATGAGCCTACTCTAATGAGTAGAGGATATTGGTCAACGCGCTCCCGGACTTGAAACAAAGTCCGACATTCATTGAGCAGTTCCTGTTTCTGATTAGTTACAGCAGTTGTCTTCTAACGCATCTTGAGCACAGAAACATGTCTTTGCTGGTACGATGTCTGCACGAGAACTTCGTTCGTTGAACAACGCAGTAACCTCTGCAAGTTCCTCGTCAGAATCTCCCTTAGCCTCTAGACATAGTTTGAGGCCTAGAAGCCCCCACATGTTGTCCTTCCACAATTCGATATCGGCCCTGTAAACCTCTTCCGCTTCCTCAACATGTCCTTGTTCTAGAAGAAGAGCACCTAGAATGTGGCGAACTGGTTGCATTTGTCCCCAAGGTTCATTGTAAGCCAGGTTCAATGACAGGTCCACGCCTCGGCGAAGTTCATTGAATGCCGCGGTGAAATCGAAATCTTCTCCGTTTTTCTTAGCGAGGAATTGCCTTCTGTACTCTATTTCACCTTCGAGAATTGCATCATTGACATTCAGTATTGAGGGGCCTTCTGAAGGTCCCTGATACATGAAATTGTTATGCATCATTCGTCCAGCAAGAGCTGGATTTTCCAGTGCCGCCTTGAACAATTCTTGTTCGGCTTCTGCTTCTGGTACCATTCCTTTGGAAGCGAAAGCTACGCCTCGAGCATAGTGCTGGGTGGCGATTGTGGCAGGGAATACTTCCCCATCGGTGTACATCTGTTCTGCCAGAATTTCATCCCACTTTCCAAATCGAATCATGACGTGCCAAGGCATGGTAACGTAGGATTCCAAGAAAATTGCTCCCATTGGGATTATTCCTGCTAACATGAACTGAACGCCCCCGTTCTCATCACCAGCAGGGAGAGTATCGACAGCCTTACGGGCGTATTTGAGAGCGGTTTGATATTGGCCATCAAACATAGAGCACCAGACAATGAAGTGGTGATTGTGCATGCGATAGAATTTGTAAAATTGGGACTCGTTTCCTGTAATTTCGACGTAGCGATCATCAGCCTTGACTGCAGCAATGTTGCAATCAATCGCTTCCTTCCACTGTCCAACCCATGCGTCGATGTGAGAGGGCATGTGGACTAGATGCCCCAAACCTGGCATACGAGTTCGCAAAATATCGGCCGCAGGAAGGGCCTTCTCCGGGAATGGGGATAGTTCCAGTGCGTGACAATACAGGTGACATAGTGCTGTATGGGACTTCGCCTCATCACTGCCTTGGAATGCGTCTTCCATTATCTTGACGAGAAGTAATGTGTTGTCATCGGCAGGGGTGATTTCTCCAGTAGACGGGTTTTTGTCCCAAAGCTGCCACGACTTTAGATTCATCAATGCCTCAACGTATATTGCCGTGACATCCAGATTACCTGCGTATTTTTCGTGCAATGGAGCCATGGCTTCTGCGAATGCGACGTTCAATTCAGGACTATTGCCCATGTTCAGAACTGACGGGTCGGCTGCATCTCGAGCCTCAGCGGAGTGACGAGTCGAGAGTGCCTTGATCAGGTCCTGCTCCAAATCGCTACAGTGACCCATTACAGACAGCGCCTGTTGAATGGCGTCATGGCCTGATCCAAGTCCAGGTTCCCAATTGTAGTTCGATGATACGCAGTAAGCAATTCCCCACCAAGCCATAGCACAATCTGGGTCCAATTCAGTGCACTTAGAGAAACAGGCAATTGCTTGTTCGTGGTTGTAATTTAGCATGTGGCCATAACCCTCGACGAACATTTTTCTTGTTTCTTCATCAGAACAAGTCACCGAGGCGGCAAACGAGTAATTACTTTCATCTCCATAGTCATATTCTGTTGGTGCAAGCGACATACTTTCCTATCGAAAATGCTAGGGTTATAGTCTCTTGTTTTTTCAGTTCTTAGTTCGTAATTGACCAAGTAACTGGGAATACTTTGGTCCGCGCTCCCGGACTTGAACCGGGGACCCCCTGATGGCTGCCTACAACCAAGTGTTTCCAGTCTACAGTCAGGTGCTCTAGCCAACTGAGCTAAGCGCGGTACGGGTTGCTCGACCAACCTCTTGTTTATCTCGCTTTCCGGAGGGCTTCCGGCTAAACACCTTCACTCCGATAATCACGGTGCAACCCCCTTTACCCCCCTCAACGGTTAAGAAGGCCGAAATGACACTTCGCTGACGTAAGGCGTACTGCCAAGGGATGCACGGAGGACACGGGATGGGGGACGGTTCGTCATCAGGGTTGAGCGGAAGTTCTGCAAGTACTGCTACTGGAAGGATTCCAACCGCTCTAACAGATCGTGAACTCGAGGCCTTTGGACCACCCGATCCGCGCATTCTCGTATGTGGTTGCGGCGGCTCGGGCAATAACACGATGAATCGTATCACGCACATTGGAGTTGAGGGCGCTATCACAGTCGCAATCAACACCGATAAGCAGCACCTCGACCACACGCGTGCGCAGCAGAAACTGCTGGTTGGTCGTCACATTACTCGCGGATTAGGTGCGGGTGGCGACCCAGTCACTGGCCGCCGCTGTGCGGAGGCCGGACGCGATGTCATCACTAGGATCGTCTCGGGGGCTGACCTCGTATTCGTCACCGCCGGATTGGGCGGTGGGACCGGTACTGGTATCGCGCCAATAGTCGCTGAAGAGGCAAAGCGCTCTGGGGCGCTCGTCGTAGCGATTGTCACAACTCCATTCTCCGTCGAGCGCCGTATGCGCATGCAGCGCGCTCTCGAGGGCCTTGACCTGCTGCGAAAAGCAGCAGATGCAGTCCTCGTCCTCGATAATAATCGACTTCTCCACTATGTGCCAAATCTGCCTCTCGACGAGGCCTTTTCAATCATGGATCAGCTCATTGCTGAAATTGTCAAAGGCATCGTCGAAACAATCACCCTTCCAAGTCTAATCAACCTCGATTTCGCCGATGTGCGGGCGATCATGAAGGGAGGTGGAGTCACCATGATGTTGTACGGAGAGAGCGACCAAGGTCCAGAAGAAGTTGTCCACGAATCTCTCAACCATCCACTTCTCGATATCGAAATAGACGGGGCGACGGGTGCACTCATCCACGTAACTGGTGGCCCTTACATGACTCTTGAACAAGCAAATCAGGTCTGTGACCTGATGACTGCGCGCCTATCACCCGATGCTAACGTCATCTTCGGCGCGCGTCAAGACCCAGCATTTGGAGATACAATCAAGGTAATGTCGATCATTACTGGCGTCGCCTCTGAAAGACTCGATAGAGAGATGATGAGTGCTGATATGCTCGGCGACGCTCTCAACATCGCACGTCACGGAAAACACCGTGAAGGCGGCAATCTACAACGCTTCGACTGAGCAGGTGAATATGCTCAATTTCTCGCGCTAACGTGCTGTCGAATCGTGCAAAGCCTCAAACCGGATTCACATTGAGAGCGATTCATGCAGGGTAGTCGCAGGATTCAGGCTCTTGGCCTCGTGCTCATTCTAGCATGCGGAACTATCGCTGCACCAGCCAGCGCCCAAGCGGATGATCCGAAGCAGCCCTCGGTGGAAAACCCACACATGCATTTCTGGGGAACTAGTCAATTGGATCAGTGCTGGACTCACTTCGATGTCAATGACTCGGCGGGGTCGGCATCAGAGGGCTATGGCATGAAGGAATTCTCTCAAGGAACACAGGTTGAGGTTGACATTTCTTGTCGTATCCAATCTGGTGAGACCTTCAAGGAAGATATGTACATCAATGAAAATGGAACAATCACTGTAGAAATGTCATTCAGAATATATTCTGCTGATTGCACTGATACATCTGAATGCAAGGATTTGACCATCACATTGTCTAGAGGAACCATGGATATTTCTCAATTTGTCAAATCTGTTGAGACTGTAAATAATTACGAGGACTTTACCATACAATGGAATATTCCAGTCAATGAAACAATGTATCGTTGGAACAAGAGTGGAGAAGAACCAGTAGTGCGAATTGAGTACTCTGCACCGGGTATTAGTGGCATTGAATGTTTGATTTTCGATTGCACTGGAGAATTCACTATGTTCTACTCAAATAACGAGGATAATTACTCAGTAGAAGCAAACTTCCCTGTAATCAATGCCTCAGATGTAGGACCGGGAAATGGCGGCGATGATGGTGGAATAGGTGGAGCAGTCGATGATGCTCTACCCGGATTCGGACTCGCAGCCGGACTGGGCGCACTTGCGATGGCAGCAATCGGTGCTAGTCGCTTTGAGCGAAAAGAGTGAATTCGCCAATTCGGACGAGTTCCTCGAGCGGTTCAAAGATCTTCGACTGAGACTGTCGACTCTTCACCAGTATCGAGATTTTTGATGCGCACATTTCCAGCGGCCCATTCATCGGGCATTACCATCACGAGTCGGGCCGCACCACATCGTTCAGCGTGCTTGAAGACCCACTTCATTTTCTTGTCTTCAAGAACCAAATCTACGCTCCGACCACTAGAGCGCAATCGCCCTGCAACCTGCATCGCAGGCCCACGTAATTCAGACCCCATTCCGAAGACCACATCTTCGACACCCAAAGACAGATCAGGAACCAATCCTTTCTCGGCGAGGAGTTCCATCACTACCATGTCCCCGAAGCCGAAGCCAGTGGCGGGCAAGTCCTTTCCACCGAGAGTTCCAATCAACTTGTCATAGCGACCTCCACCGACAATCGCACGAAGCTTGCCGGCCCGGTCGTGAGCCTCGAATACAGGGCCGGTGTAGTAAGCAAGCCCACGAACCACCGAGGCATCGAAGGCAACCCAATCAGAAATGCCGTAGGAATCACACAGAGCGAACAGCGCGCCTAATTCGACTACTGCCGCACTATCACCACCAAGAGCTGAAGCGAGAGCCTCCAAATCGGTTAGACCGAGGACGGAACGAATCTTTGAAGTTGCATCGGAAGAAAGTCCTAATTCAGCCAACTGCGCCTCGATAGCATCAGCAGGAAGCTTATCCATTTTATCGACAATAACACAAGTCTTAGCGAAGGTATCACCCTCGATTCCGAGTGAGCCTAGAACCTCTTCAAGCACCTTGCGACTGCTGATTCGAATAACCAAATCCTCTGAGCTGAGCCCGACCGAACCGAAGAAATGTGCCAGTACGGAGAGAAGTTCTGCATCGGCCTCGACACCATCCATCCCCCAGACATCTACATTCCACTGGTAGTGCTCACGTCCACGTCCTCTCTGAGTTCTCTCGTAACGCCAGCACTGGGGGATCGAATACCACTTGATAGGGAGCGCCAAAGCGCCCGCCCTCGCCATTACCATTCTTGCCAGCGAGGGCGTCATCTCGGGCCGGAGTGCTACTCGTCGCCCGCCTTTATCCTCAAAATTGTACAACTGGCCGACAATCTCCTCTCCTGCCTTGCGCGTGTACAAATCCTCACTCTCGAGCACAGGAGCATCATACTCCTCAAACCCGTGCGCACGTGCAGCCGAGTGAAATCTCTCGAAGAGCCAGTTGCGCACGCGCATATCATCTGGATAGAAGTCGCGCGTGCCACGAACTCCCTGAGCCATAGCGTCGAGGGGCAGCCGATTGTTCTTCAAGACCTACGGCTATCGCGATAGGCTTCGAGCCGTTCTGAGCGAGTAACACGTCCATCGGACAGCGGGAAAGCGAAGATACGCAGTGCGAGGAAAGCGAAGAAGCCGAAAGCGGCTGTGTTGGCTGCCCATGTGTAGATGTGATTGTAGTCGAGGGTATCGCTGAAGTAGGCTATAGAGGCAGTTGAGATGGCCCACAGAACGGTATAGATTACCAGCATTATAGAGAGGCTTTTGGTGTAACCAGTTGGTGATTCAAAGGTTAGCCAACGATGTAGGAAGTGCGCCTGCCAGGAGCTTACGAAGTAGGCGATAGCCCAAGCGGTAGCCGCTGGGAAACTTTCTGAGAGAGTCATCCCGTGAAGCCAGTAGTAGAGGGCCGCGAAGATTGCCACATTGATGCAGCCAACAGCACAATACATCGCGTACTCAAGAAGCAACTTTGACCAAGGATAATCATCGCTGACCAGCAATTGATTCCCTCAGACGATTTCTGCATCGAGGGTCGCACCAGTGTGCGACCTCGTCTCCCCATAATCATCCACGAAAGTGGCTGGCAATTTATCTCCAGCTTGGACGATGTATGGGTCCTCGCCACCGGGAAGAGTTTCGATTGATACTTCCGCGCCCTCAGGGACATTTCTGTAGAGCGGGCGCGGCTCAAGTCTGTAATTTCCAGATAGAATTGCTAGAAGCCAGAAATCATCGGTCGTCGGAACCATGCGATTGACGAGGATGTAGCGGTTGAGACCGATGAACAGTCCTGCCGTTACACCCCAGAAAAGCAGAATGATCGAGATTCCGTTAGCGTTAGTCGGATCCCAGGGGTTTTCGACATTGATGAGCATGTCGCCAAAGTAGGAGAGGATGAGGACGCTGAACATTAGTGGGAATCCGAGATACATGATGTAATCCCACCACTTTCCAATCCACCAATCATTGTCTCCGGTATTGATGAAATCGTCGCGGAATGAGGACACTCCATGATCGAGGTAATCGCGGAAATCAAAGCCTTCGATATCATTCTCTTCTTGCCAAACTCGGTAGCGGTTCCATCCGTACTTCCAAATCGAGTAAGCGATGAACAGTCCGCTGAACATTAGGCCATAGCCCCAGATGTGATCCTGCACCTCGAGGAATTGAGGGAATACCACACCGGTCGAATCGTCAACCAATATCCACAACCCTGCACTTGGTAGACCGAAGAGGAAAATTGCGATGGAAGTGAAGCCGACCGCCTTTGGGCGGTCGATTCCGTGATCGACGAAGTTGCGAACACATAGTTCGACGGTGGAAATCATCGATGTGAGGGCAGCAAAGGAAAGTGCGAGGAAGAACATCGTCACCATCGTCAACTGAACTATTGGACCGCCTGGTGCCTGTGCGAACACTTCGGGAAGCACGAGGAAGGTGATTGCACTGGAGCCTCCGCTTACCGCTGCA